>Ga0182007_10001964_pt1 | contig 10620 bp, 5 predicted proteins | sample Sormic07211113_1_FD_123023 | JGI IMG/M metagenome (GOLD analysis project Ga0182007, IMG submission 123023) | Rhizosphere microbial communities from Sorghum bicolor, Mead, Nebraska, USA - 072115-113_1 MetaG | ecosystem: Host-associated > Plants > Roots > Rhizosphere | place: USA: Nebraska... | reverse complement strand
GTCGCGCTCGATGTCCTCGCGGATCTTCTCGATCGGCGTGGTCGAGTGCTTGGCCAGCATCTCCTCCAGCTGCGAACGCATCCGGAGGATCTCGTTGGCGGCGATCTCCAGGTCGGAGACCTGTCCGCGGCCCGTCTCGCTGTAGGGCTGGTGGATCAGCACACGGGCGTTGGGCAGCGCCATGCGCTTGCCGGGCGTACCGGCGGCCAGCAGGATGGCGGCGGCGGAGGCCGCCTGGCCCATGCAGACCGTCTGGATGTCCGGCTTCACGAACTGCATCGTGTCGTAGATGGCCGTCAGCGCGGTGAAGGAGCCGCCGGGGCTGTTGATGTAGACCGAGATGTCCCGGTCGGGGTCCATCGACTCCAGGCACAGCAGCTGCGCCATGACGTCGTTGGCGGAGGCGTCGTCGATCTGCACGCCGAGGAAGATCACGCGCTCCTCGAAGAGCTTCGCGTACGGGTCGTACTCGCGGATGCCCTGCGAGGTGCGCTCGACGAAGCGGGGGATCACATAGCGGGACTCGGCGGCCGGACCCGTGTACTCGGCGCTCGTGCGGCCGTACAGGCCGCCACCGGGGTAGTCGTTCACTGTCTCTCTCCTAGGGGCTGTGGCGGTCGGCTGGGGGCTTTCAGGGGGCCTCAGGCCGCCCCGGTGCCGCCGCCGCCCGGCATGCCCGCGGCCGTCGGGATGACGTCGTCGATGAGGCCGTACTCCTTGGCCTCGAAGGCGTCGAACCAGCGGTCGCGGTCCGAGTCGCGGGTGATCTGCTCGACCGACTGGCCGGTGTGCTGCGAGGTGAGCTCGGCCATGCGCTTCTTGGTGTGCAGCAGCCGCTCGGCGTGGATCTTGATGTCCGAGGCGGAACCGGCCAGACCCGCGGAGGGCTGGTGGATCAGGATCTCGGCGTTCGGCAGCGCGAAGCGCTTGCCGGGGGTGCCCGCGCTGAGCAGGAACTGGCCCATGGAGGCCGCGAGGCCCATGGCGATGGTCACCACGTCGTTCTTGATGAACTGCATGGTGTCGTAGATCGCCATACCGGCCGTGATCGAACCGCCGGGGCTGTTGATGTACAGGAAGATGTCCTTGTCCGGATCGGCGGCAAGGAGCAACAGCTGTGCGGTGATCTTGTTGGCGATGTCGTCGTCGACCGGCTGGCCGAGGAAGATGATCCGCTCGTTGAGCAGCCGGTTGTAGACCTGGTCGCCGAGGCCACCGCCGATGGAGGGCTCGCCGGCGGCTGAGGGCATCAGATTCGTCACGTATCCACCTGCTCGTCTTACGACGGCGCCGGGCCGTCTCACGTTTCCCTTCGGGTAGGGAGCCGTTCGGGGACTCCACTGCCCTCGTATTCATGGACCCTAACGCGCTGGTCCCTTCGGGGAATCCCGGAGTGGGGGGTGTTCGCCGGGGGCGTAGCGACCCGGGTAGGCGAACGGGCCCCGGGGTCAGCCCCGGGGCCCGTTCCACGTACCTGTGAGGCGCCGTGGGCGTCAGCCCTCGGTCTTCTCCTCGGCGGCCTCGGTGGCGTCCGCCTCCGTGGCGTCGGCCTCGGTGGCCTCGGCGGCGACGTCGGCGGCCTGCTCGACCTCGTCCTCGTCGTCCAGGTCGACGATCTCGCCGTTGGTGTCCTTGACCGTGGCGGCCTCCACGACGACCGCGAGGGCCTTGCCGCGGGCGACCTCGCCGACCAGGAGCGGAACCTGGCCGCCCTCGACGACGGCCTGGGCGAACTGGTCGGGGGACATGCCGGAGGAGGCGGCGCGGCGCATGAGGTGCTCGGTGAGCTCCTCCTGGTTGACGTTCAGCTTCTCCTGCTTGACCAGCTCGTCGAGGACGAACTGGGTCTTGATGCCCTTGACCGCGGCTTCCTTGGTCTCGGCGTCGAACTCCTCGACCGTCTTGCCCTGGATCTCGAGGTACTTCTCGAGGTCGAGGCCCATCTGGCCGAGCTGGTGGTGCTCCAGGTTGTGCTTGCGGGTGTTGATCTCGTCCTCGAGCAGCTTCTCGGGGACGGGCACCTCGACGAGCTCCAGCAGCTTCTCCAGGACGCGCTCCTGGGCCTGCGTGGCCTGGTCGTACTGCTTCATGTTCTCCAGGCGCTTGCGGCTGTCGGCCTTCAGCTCCTCGAGGGTGTCGAACTCGGAGGCGAGCTGCGCGAACTCGTCGTCCAGCTCGGGCAGTTCACGGGCGGCGACCTGGGTGACCTTGACGGTGACCTCGGCCTCCTGGCCGGCCGCGGAGCCGCCCTTGAGCTCGGAGGTGAAGGTGGCCTCCTCGCCGGCGGACAGGCCCTTGACGGCGTCGTCGATGCCGTCGAGGAGCTCACCGGAGCCGATGGTGTACGAGACACCCTCGGCGACGCCGTCCTCGAGGACCTCGCCCTCGACCTTGGCCTGCAGGTCGATGGTGACCACGTCGCCGTCCTCGGCGGCGCGCTCGACCGGGGAGGTGGAGGCGAAGCGCTCGCGCAGCTGCTCGACCGACTTCTCCACGTCCTCGTCGGTGACCTCGACCGCGTCGACCTCGACCTCGATGCCGGAGTAGTCCGGGATCTCGAGGGACGGGCGGACGTCGACCTCGGCGGTGAAGTTCAGCGTCTCGCCGTCCTTCAGCTCCGTGATGTCGACCTCGGGCTGACCGAGGACGTCGATCTCGGCCTCGTTGACCGCTTCCGTGTAGAACTTCGGGAGCGCGTCGTTGACCGCCTCCTCCAGGACCGCACCGCGGCCGAACCGCTGGTCGATGACGCGCGCCGGGATCTTGCCCTTCCGGAAGCCCTTCACCGTGACCTGCTGGTTGATCTTCTTGTACGCCGCGTCGAGGCTGTCCTTGAGCTCCTCGAAGGGCACCTCAATGCTGAGCCGAACCCGAGTCGGGTTCAGGGTCTCGACGGCGCTCTTCACGGTTCGGTCTCCTTGGGGCTGACTTCAGGGATCGTGCCCGGCACAGAGACACACGGGCATGCAGCTTGCATAGTAACGGCAGCGGCGACACGCCCCAAAGGCGATCAAGGGAGCCGATCGGGCCAGTGGCCGACGTCTACCGGTGAGTCGACCGGTGAGTCGACCGGTGAATGGTCGGGGTGGCGGGATTTGAACCCACGGCCTTCCGCTCCCAAAGCGGACGCGCTACCAAGCTGCGCCACACCCCGTCTGGTGCGACACGTAGGCTACATGCCCGCACGCTGTGCGACCGCCGCATTTACCGAGCCGCACCGGGAAATCGGGGCCGGCGAGCCGGCGTCCGCGGCCGGGGAAGCGGGTGCGCCGACCCATGGGGTGTGCGCCGGGGCGGGCCGACCCGCTACGATGCCTTCAGTGCCGCGGTCACCTGACCTGCGGCGCGTGCTGTGCGGGCGTAGCTCAATGGTAGAGCCCTAGTCTTCCAAACTAGCTACGCGGGTTCGATTCCCGTCGCCCGCTCCATATGGCTCAGGGCCAGGTCGGAGATCGGATTCTCCGCCTGGCTCTGAATCGTTTCCGAGCACTCCGATCAGCCTGTCCTGTCCCTCGTGTACCCCTTGGGCTTTCACCAGCAGGCCGGCCGGCACGAAGAGGATCATCGGCCGACCCGGGTCGGGAGCCGCCGGGTCAGAAGTTGATCGAGTTGATCGTCTCGGCTATCGAGTTGAGGAAGCGGTTGATCGACGGGGCCATGCCCGTCGAGGCGAGGAAGAAGCCGAACAGGATCGCCACGATGGCCGGGCCGGCCTTGATGGAGCCTCCCCGGATCAACACCACCAGGATGATCGCCAACAGCAGCACCACTGACAGTGAAATGGCCACAACTGATCACACCCTACGGTCGGTCCGCTCTCCCGGCCCGGGAGTGCCAGGCCCCGCGCACCCCCGCCAGGACCATCGTGCCACCAACCGGCCCCACGTATGCGGCTGGTGGGACATCATCCCCACACCCGTGTCGCACCTTTGCCGGAACCATGCGGTCGCTCCGGGGTCGCCGACGCCCCGATCCCCGTGCCCGCACGGTGAATTCGGATAGATCGTTTCCATGTCCACACAACCCGTTTGCGAATATCCCGAGTTGCTGTCACCGGGACCTCAAGCATGGAGCAAGATAGGGCTGATTGTCCGTAATATTCTGGACTAAGTCGTCTATATCGCAGGTCGGGAAGGAGGGTTTCACGAAATCCCGCGGGCGACGCTAAGGTCCCTCGAATGTCCCTTCAGACGCCTCAGCGTGACTCCTTCTTCGACAATGCCAAGTACCTGGCGATCGTGCTCGTGGCCATGGCCCACTCCTGGGAGCCCCTGAAGGGCGACAGCCGTGTCCTGGAGGCCGCGTACACCGTCGTGTACACCTTCCACATGCCGGCGTTCATCATCATCTCCGGCTACTTCAGCCGCGGTTTCGACCTGCGGCCCGACCGGCTGCGGCGGCTGGTCACCGGTGTCGCCGTGCCGTACGTCGTGTTCGAGACGGTGTACTCCCTCTTCAAGCGCTACGGCGACCACGACCCCGGCATGGCCGTGACCCTGCTCGACCCGTGGTACCTCACCTGGTTCCTGGTCGCCCTGTTCATCTGGCGGCTGACCACCCCGCTGTGGAGGATCGCCCGTCGGCCGCTCCCCCTCGCGCTCGGCATCGCCATGCTGGCCACCGTCTCACCCGAGATCGGCGACGACCTCGACCTGCAGCGGGTCCTGCAGTTCCTGCCGTACTTCGTGCTGGGTCTGTGCATGAAGCCCGAGCACTTCCGGCGGGTACGCAGTCGGACGATGCGGATCGCGGCGGTGCCGGTCTTCGCCACCGCCCTCGTCGTCGGCTGGTGGGCGGTGCCTCGGATGGACACCGCGTGGTTCTACCACCGCGACGCTGCACAGGAGTTGGGCGCGCCCTGGTGGTCCGGGCCGGTCATGACGCTCGTCCTGTTCGGCTGCGCGCTGCTGCTGACGGCCTGCTTCTTCGCCTGGGTGCCCGGCCGCAGGACATGGTTCACATCGCTCGGCGCGGGCACGCTGTACGGCTATCTGCTGCACGGTCTCGTGATCAAGGCCGCCGACTTCCACGGCTGGTTCGACCACGGCTGGATGCGTGAGCCGCTCGGCGAGATCCTCGTGACGGTCGTCGCGGCCGCCGTGGTCACACTGCTGTGCACCAAGCCGGTACGGCGGGTCTTCAGGTGCGTGATGGAGCCCGAGATGAGGTGGGCGTTCAGGCCGGAGCCGACGGAGCAGGCGCGGGAGCGGGAGCGGACGGGGACGGGGACGGGGACGGGGGAGCGCGGCCGGGAAACGGCTGAAAAGAGCCGTCGGCGCGAACCGGGTGGTATGTCACATACCACTGAAATTTCAGTGGTATGTGACATACCACCCGGTTCGCGCCGACGGCTCTTTTCAGCCGTTTCCCGGCCGCGCTCCCCCGTCCCCGTCCCCGTCCCCGTCCGCTCCCGCTCCCGCGCCTGCTCCGTCGGCTCCGGCCTGAACGCCCACCTCATCTCGGGCTCCATCACGCACCTGAAGACCCGCCGTACCGGCTTGGTGCACAGCAGTGTGACCACGGCGGCCGCGACGACCGTCACGAGGATCTCGCCGAGCGGCTCACGCATCCAGCCGTGGTCGAACCAGCCGTGGAAGTCGGCGGCCTTGATCACGAGACCGTGCAGCAGATAGCCGTACAGCGTGCCCGCGCCGAGCGATGTGAACCATGTCCTGCGGCCGGGCACCCAGGCGAAGAAGCAGGCCGTCAGCAGCAGCGCGCAGCCGAACAGGACGAGCGTCATGACCGGCCCGGACCACCAGGGCGCGCCCAACTCCTGTGCAGCGTCGCGGTGGTAGAACCACGCGGTGTCCATCCGAGGCACCGCCCACCAGCCGACGACGAGGGCGGTGGCGAAGACCGGCACCGCCGCGATCCGCATCGTCCGACTGCGTACCCGCCGGAAGTGCTCGGGCTTCATGCACAGACCCAGCACGAAGTACGGCAGGAACTGCAGGACCCGCTGCAGGTCGAGGTCGTCGCCGATCTCGGGTGAGACGGTGGCCAGCATGGCGATGCCGAGCGCGAGGGGGAGCGGCCGACGGGCGATCCTCCACAGCGGGGTGGTCAGCCGCCAGATGAACAGGGCGACCAGGAACCAGGTGAGGTACCACGGGTCGAGCAGGGTCACGGCCATGCCGGGGTCGTGGTCGCCGTAGCGCTTGAAGAGGGAGTACACCGTCTCGAACACGACGTACGGCACGGCGACACCGGTGACCAGCCGCCGCAGCCGGTCGGGCCGCAGGTCGAAACCGCGGCTGAAGTAGCCGGAGATGATGATGAACGCCGGCATGTGGAAGGTGTACACGACGGTGTACGCGGCCTCCAGGACACGGCTGTCGCCCTTCAGGGGCTCCCAGGAGTGGGCCATGGCCACGAGCACGATCGCCAGGTACTTGGCATTGTCGAAGAAGGAGTCACGCTGAGGCGTCTGAAGGGACATTCGAGGGACCTTAGCGTCGCCCGCGGGATTTCGTGAAACCCTCCTTCCCGACCTGCGATATAGACGACTTAGTCCAGAATATTACGGACAATCAGCCCTATCTTGCTCCATGCTTGAGGTCCCGGTGACAGCAACTCGGGATATTCGCAAACGGGTTGTGTGGACATGGAAACGATCTATCCGAATTCACCGTGCGGGCACGGGGATCGGGGCGTCGGCGACCCCGGAGCGACCGCATGGTTCCGGCAAAGGTGCGACACGGGTGTGGGGATGATGTCCCACCAGCCGCATACGTGGGGCCGGTTGGTGGCACGATGGTCCTGGCGGGGGTGCGCGGGGCCTGGCACTCCCGGGCCGGGAGAGCGGACCGACCGTAGGGTGTGATCAGTTGTGGCCATTTCACTGTCAGTGGTGCTGCTGTTGGCGATCATCCTGGTGGTGTTGATCCGGGGAGGCTCCATCAAGGCCGGCCCGGCCATCGTGGCGATCCTGTTCGGCTTCTTCCTCGCCTCGACGGGCATGGCCCCGTCGATCAACCGCTTCCTCAACTCGATAGCCGAGACGATCAACTCGATCAACTTCTGACCCGGCGGCTCCCGACCCGGGTCGGCCGATGATCCTCTTCGTGCCGGCCGGCCTGCTGGTGAAAGCCCAAGGGGTACACGAGGGACAGGACAGGCTGATCGGAGTGCTCGGAAACGATTCAGAGCCAGGCGGAGAATCCGATCTCCGACCTGGCCCTGAGCCATATGGAGCGGGCGACGGGAATCGAACCCGCGTAGCTAGTTTGGAAGACTAGGGCTCTACCATTGAGCTACGCCCGCACAGCACGCGCCGCAGGTCAGGTGACCGCGGCACTGAAGGCATCGTAGCGGGTCGGCCCGCCCCGGCGCACACCCCATGGGTCGGCGCACCCGCTTCCCCGGCCGCGGACGCCGGCTCGCCGGCCCCGATTTCCCGGTGCGGCTCGGTAAATGCGGCGGTCGCACAGCGTGCGGGCATGTAGCCTACGTGTCGCACCAGACGGGGTGTGGCGCAGCTTGGTAGCGCGTCCGCTTTGGGAGCGGAAGGCCGTGGGTTCAAATCCCGCCACCCCGACCATTCACCGGTCGACTCACCGGTCGACTCACCGGTAGACGTCGGCCACTGGCCCGATCGGCTCCCTTGATCGCCTTTGGGGCGTGTCGCCGCTGCCGTTACTATGCAAGCTGCATGCCCGTGTGTCTCTGTGCCGGGCACGATCCCTGAAGTCAGCCCCAAGGAGACCGAACCGTGAAGAGCGCCGTCGAGACCCTGAACCCGACTCGGGTTCGGCTCAGCATTGAGGTGCCCTTCGAGGAGCTCAAGGACAGCCTCGACGCGGCGTACAAGAAGATCAACCAGCAGGTCACGGTGAAGGGCTTCCGGAAGGGCAAGATCCCGGCGCGCGTCATCGACCAGCGGTTCGGCCGCGGTGCGGTCCTGGAGGAGGCGGTCAACGACGCGCTCCCGAAGTTCTACACGGAAGCGGTCAACGAGGCCGAGATCGACGTCCTCGGTCAGCCCGAGGTCGACATCACGGAGCTGAAGGACGGCGAGACGCTGAACTTCACCGCCGAGGTCGACGTCCGCCCGTCCCTCGAGATCCCGGACTACTCCGGCATCGAGGTCGAGGTCGACGCGGTCGAGGTCACCGACGAGGACGTGGAGAAGTCGGTCGAGCAGCTGCGCGAGCGCTTCGCCTCCACCTCCCCGGTCGAGCGCGCCGCCGAGGACGGCGACGTGGTCACCATCGACCTGCAGGCCAAGGTCGAGGGCGAGGTCCTCGAGGACGGCGTCGCCGAGGGTGTCTCGTACACCATCGGCTCCGGTGAGCTCCTCGACGGCATCGACGACGCCGTCAAGGGCCTGTCCGCCGGCGAGGAGGCCACCTTCACCTCCGAGCTCAAGGGCGGCTCCGCGGCCGGCCAGGAGGCCGAGGTCACCGTCAAGGTCACCCAGGTCGCCGCCCGTGAACTGCCCGAGCTGGACGACGAGTTCGCGCAGCTCGCCTCCGAGTTCGACACCCTCGAGGAGCTGAAGGCCGACAGCCGCAAGCGCCTGGAGAACATGAAGCAGTACGACCAGGCCACGCAGGCCCAGGAGCGCGTCCTGGAGAAGCTGCTGGAGCTCGTCGAGGTGCCCGTCCCCGAGAAGCTGCTCGAGGACGAGATCAACACCCGCAAGCACAACCTGGAGCACCACCAGCTCGGCCAGATGGGCCTCGACCTCGAGAAGTACCTCGAGATCCAGGGCAAGACGGTCGAGGAGTTCGACGCCGAGACCAAGGAAGCCGCGGTCAAGGGCATCAAGACCCAGTTCGTCCTCGACGAGCTGGTCAAGCAGGAGAAGCTGAACGTCAACCAGGAGGAGCTCACCGAGCACCTCATGCGCCGCGCCGCCTCCTCCGGCATGTCCCCCGACCAGTTCGCCCAGGCCGTCGTCGAGGGCGGCCAGGTTCCGCTCCTGGTCGGCGAGGTCGCCCGCGGCAAGGCCCTCGCGGTCGTCGTGGAGGCCGCCACGGTCAAGGACACCAACGGCGAGATCGTCGACCTGGACGACGAGGACGAGGTCGAGCAGGCCGCCGACGTCGCCGCCGAGGCCACCGAGGCCGACGCCACGGAGGCGGACGCCACCGAGGCCGCCGAGGAGAAGACCGAGGGCTGACGCCCACGGCGCCTCACAGGTACGTGGAACGGGCCCCGGGGCTGACCCCGGGGCCCGTTCGCCTACCCGGGTCGCTACGCCCCCGGCGAACACCCCCCACTCCGGGATTCCCCGAAGGGACCAGCGCGTTAGGGTCCATGAATACGAGGGCAGTGGAGTCCCCGAACGGCTCCCTACCCGAAGGGAAACGTGAGACGGCCCGGCGCCGTCGTAAGACGAGCAGGTGGATACGTGACGAATCTGATGCCCTCAGCCGCCGGCGAGCCCTCCATCGGCGGTGGCCTCGGCGACCAGGTCTACAACCGGCTGCTCAACGAGCGGATCATCTTCCTCGGCCAGCCGGTCGACGACGACATCGCCAACAAGATCACCGCACAGCTGTTGCTCCTTGCCGCCGATCCGGACAAGGACATCTTCCTGTACATCAACAGCCCCGGCGGTTCGATCACGGCCGGTATGGCGATCTACGACACCATGCAGTTCATCAAGAACGACGTGGTGACCATCGCCATGGGCCTCGCGGCCTCCATGGGCCAGTTCCTGCTCAGCGCGGGCACCCCCGGCAAGCGCTTCGCGCTGCCGAACGCCGAGATCCTGATCCACCAGCCCTCCGCGGGTCTGGCCGGTTCCGCCTCGGACATCAAGATCCACGCCGAGCGGCTGCTGCACACCAAGAAGCGCATGGCCGAGCTCACCTCGCAGCACACCGGCCAGTCGGTCGAGCAGATCACCCGCGACTCGGACCGCGACCGCTGGTTCGACGCCTTCGAGGCCAAGGAGTACGGCCTCATCGACGACGTCATCCCGACGGCCGCGGGCATGCCGGGCGGCGGCGGCACCGGGGCGGCCTGAGGCCCCCTGAAAGCCCCCAGCCGACCGCCACAGCCCCTAGGAGAGAGACAGTGAACGACTACCCCGGTGGCGGCCTGTACGGCCGCACGAGCGCCGAGTACACGGGTCCGGCCGCCGAGTCCCGCTATGTGATCCCCCGCTTCGTCGAGCGCACCTCGCAGGGCATCCGCGAGTACGACCCGTACGCGAAGCTCTTCGAGGAGCGCGTGATCTTCCTCGGCGTGCAGATCGACGACGCCTCCGCCAACGACGTCATGGCGCAGCTGCTGTGCCTGGAGTCGATGGACCCCGACCGGGACATCTCGGTCTACATCAACAGCCCCGGCGGCTCCTTCACCGCGCTGACGGCCATCTACGACACGATGCAGTTCGTGAAGCCGGACATCCAGACGGTCTGCATGGGCCAGGCGGCCTCCGCCGCCGCCATCCTGCTGGCCGCCGGTACGCCCGGCAAGCGCATGGCGCTGCCCAACGCCCGTGTGCTGATCCACCAGCCCTACAGCGAGACGGGCCGCGGACAGGTCTCCGACCTGGAGATCGCCGCCAACGAGATCCTCCGGATGCGTTCGCAGCTGGAGGAGATGCTGGCCAAGCACTCGACCACGCCGATCGAGAAGATCCGCGAGGACATCGAGCGCGAC
>Ga0182007_10001961_pt1 | contig 10643 bp, 9 predicted proteins | sample Sormic07211113_1_FD_123023 | JGI IMG/M metagenome (GOLD analysis project Ga0182007, IMG submission 123023) | Rhizosphere microbial communities from Sorghum bicolor, Mead, Nebraska, USA - 072115-113_1 MetaG | ecosystem: Host-associated > Plants > Roots > Rhizosphere | place: USA: Nebraska... | reverse complement strand
TATCGATTTGATAGCCCTCTTCTATGGGGCTCGGCGCTCGAGCAACCCGTCCTGGACCCATTGCTTCAGCCATGTGACGGCCTGCAGTGGCGCACCCTCTGCATGAGTGACTGCCAACTCGGCGCACAGTTCGGCAAAGCTCCAACCGGTGGTCGCCATTCCTGTCAAGGCAGAGGCTTCGGCGGGCTCCAGGCTACGGTAATGGCAGACATTCTGATGGCGCCACACCAGGCACATCTGCGCCGGGGCTAGCGTGTGGCTGTCGGGGAATTCGGATTCGTCCTTGCTGGCACGCCAGATGGCTACGCTGTTGAACCGGCACAGCAGCGGTTGCACCGAGGACGCCAGGGAGACCTGCAACACCGGCCACGCGTCGGGCGGCAACGACGCCATGTCGTTCAGCGTCAGCGGTTCACCCTGCGGCGCATCAAATGCCAGGGTAAACGCCCATTCCAAGCGCGCCAGCTCCGCCAATGGCGCACTCTGCTCCACCCTCCAATGCTCAAGGATAAACGCCGGGAAACGCTCGCCCAGCCAGCGCAGGCTGTAATGAGCCGAGGGGTAGCGACGCAGGTAAGCCTCGGTCAACGCGGCAAACTCGTCATCGCCCAACCAATAAAGGAGGGCGCTGAAGTCATGCCGCAAGACTTCCTGCAACCGTGAGAGGTAGGCGTTGTGGTAAATCGCCAGGCCCGTGTCCACATCCAGCGTCGGCCCGCCGAGCAACGTGGCGGCGAAGTCACTGCGGGCAGTCGAGGTTTCCGTCAGCAGGTGCTGTTCGAAGGCCAACTGCCAATCGGTCAGGCGCATAACGGCCTCCTGGCCAGTGCCGTCGCGCCCAGTTCACGGGCCTTGTTCAGTTCGGTGAGCAGCTCTTCAAAGGGTGGGAAATGGTCGTCCCGCTCCAGCAGCGTCGACACGGGTCCCAGATGTTCAAGCGTCTGTTGGTAAAGCGCCCACACCGGGTCACACACCGGATGGTCATGGGTGTCGACCACGTAGTCGCCATAATCCATATGCCCCGCCAGATGCAGTTGGCGGATACTCTCCGGTGGCAGGTTGCGGATAAACGTCCAGGCGTCGAAGCCATGATTGCGCGAGCTGACGTACACATTGTTGACGTCCAGCAACAGCTGGCAGCCCGACAGGTGGGCCAAGGCATTGAGGAATTCCCATTCGGTGAATTCGTCCGCTTTCGAACGCACATAACTGGAGACGTTTTCCAGCACCAACGGGCGTTGCAGCACGTCCTGCACCTGGAGCACACGGGCGGCCACGTGGTAGAGGCTTTCTTCGGTGTAGGGCAGCGGCAGCAGGTCATGCAACTGGTGGGCGCTGCCGCGGCTCCAGCACAGGTGATCGGACACCCACGCCGGCTGGATACGCTCAGCGAGCTGTTTGATCTGCTGCAGGTAATCGGTATCGAGGGGATGGGGCCCGCCGATGGACAGGGACACACCGTGCATCACCAGGGGATAGCGCTCGGCTATCGCATCCAGGTAATACAAGGCTTTACCGCCCTGGACCAGGTAATTCTCGGAGATCACTTCGAACCAATCCACAGGTGGCGATTGTTCAAGGATCTGCTGGTAGTACTCGCTGCGTAAACCCAGGCCGTAACCGAGGCTCGGAAGAGAGGTAGGCATAAGACACTCCTGGGAAAGTGTCCGCAGCGGTGGGGGCGACCGCTGCGGGTGCACTGAGCTGTCGGTTATTCGCCGACTTTGCCGCCAGCCTTGGTGCAGGCATCGGCACTGGCCATCGCCTTGAAGCCCTGGCCTTTGCAAGAACCCTGGCCTTTACAGGCGTGGTCCTTGGTTTTGCAATCGTTCTGGCCTTTGCACGCGTTGATGCCGTAGCAGTGAACGGCAGTGTCGGCGGCTTGAGCCTGAGTGACAACACCGGCGAACAGGGTAGCGGCGGCCATTGCGAGAGCGGCACCGGCAGCAGCGGATTTGATGTTCATTGTTGTATTCCTCATGATCGTAGGGGTGTCGGTCCGAACGGGTTGTTCAGTCTCGACACACCACTAGAGTGAGGCCCCTCATCGGCGTTACAGCGATGTGCAAATATTTCTGAAATTACTCTTCAAGCTTCAAAAGCGGTTCCTGAAAGCGCAGTAACCGCCCCGCGTTTCCCAGTACCAGCAAAGTGCTGAGGTTATGCAACACCGCTGCAATCATGGCGCCCGCCGCACCCAACCAGCCGAAAGCGGCGAACACGACAATGGCCAAGGTCCAGCCCAGGCCGATGATCACGTTGACCTGCAAAGTCTGCCGACACTGGCGACTCAAGCGCACACACGTGCCCAGGCGTCGCAAGTCGCTGCCGATCAGCACCACGTCCGCAGACGCCAGGGCAATATCCGCCCCACCCGCGCCCATGGCCACGCCAACCACACCGGCCTTGAGCGCCAGGGAGTCGTTGATGCCGTCGCCCACCACCATCGGGCGGAAGCCGTTGCTGATCTCACCCAACACGCGGTTGAGCTTGTCTTCGGGCAAGGCCTGGGCTTCGACATCGCTGATGCCTACCTCCAGCGCCAGGCTGTTGGCCACGCTTTGGCGATCGCCGGTGAGCAGCAGTTGGCGACCGAGGCCAAGGTCACGCAACTCTTGCAGAGCCTGGCGTGCCTCCGGCTTGACGCTGTCGGCCAGCAGCAACCAGGCGAGAAACTGCCCGTTCAGCGCCAGCCCGGCGATGGGGCCATCGTGATTCGGCACGGCGGTGGTGGTGATACCCAGTTGCTCAAACAATTCCGGCCGACCCAAGGCCGCTTCACCCCGATCAGTCTGCGCCACTACCCCCAAGCCCTGACGCTCACGAATATCCGTCAACACCAACAGCTGTTCCTGTGTTGCCAAACCCGCCAACGCCCGACTGACCGGATGGCTGCTGGCGGAGCCGAGACTGGCCGCCAGGTTGAGCAGCACCTGCCGATCCGGCGCAGTGGTTTCGATGGAGTGCAGGCGCAAGGTGCCGAAGGTCAGCGTCCCGGTCTTATCGACCACCAATGAGGTCAGGTCCGCCAGTTCCTCCAGGAACGCGGAGCTGCGAATCAGGATTCCATGCCGCGCCGCGACGGCTATCCCGGCGATCGCGGTGGCTGGTGCCGACAGCACCAACGCGCACGGGCACGCCGCCACCAACACGGCGAGCATCGCCTGGGCGTCGTTGGTCACGAACCAGGTCACCGCCGCCAGTAGCAACACCAGCACCATATAGCTGCCGGCATAGCGTTCCAGCAGCCGCGTAATCGGTGGCTTGGACCGCTCGGCGTTCTGCATCAACGCGATGACTTTGCCCAACGTGGACTCATTACCCGTGCGGGTCACTTGCAGGCGCAGCAGGCCGTCGAGATTGATCGCCCCACCAAACACCTGCACGCCCACACTGGCTTCCAACGGCACCGACTCACCGGTAATCGGCGCCGTATCCAGGCTCGCCTGGCCCGACAGCACCACGCCATCTGCCGGCACCCGATCACCGGCCCGCACTTCGACGACATCGCCGGTGTTCAGCGTGCCGTTATCCACTTCGACAATGCTGCCATCCGCCTGTACCAACCGCGCATGGCTGCGAGTCAGCTTGCCCAACGCGTGGATCGCTTCCTGGGAGCCGATCACGCTGCGCTCCTCCAGTACGTGACCGAAGATCATGATGATCGGCAACAACGCGGCAGTCAGCAGATCGCCCGTCGCCCAGGCGCCGAGCATGGCCAGGGCGATCAGTTGGTCGGTGATGCCATGCAGGCTGGGAAACCGCAGGCTGTACCAGGCCGAACGCATCACCGGCACGGCCACCAGCAACGACGCGACGCCCAGCAGGAGTTGGCTCACGCCGGATTGGTCCGGCGCCAGCCAGCGCCATGCCAGGCCCAGTACCAGCAAACCCAGGGCCAGCATCGCCAGGGTCAATTGCCGGGCAGCGCTGCGCTGCTCGGCGGAGGTCAGCATGGGTGCGCTCATTGTTCGGCTCCCTGAATGATCAAGCGGGAGTCGTCTTTCGGATCCACCGTGGTCACGGCACCGGCCTGGCCGAGAATCTTCGGCAAGCGCTCACGGTACAGGCGCAGCAACAGGCCCGGGTCTTTCACTTGGGCCAGGCTAACAACGGTCGCGGTTTGCGCCTGGGCATTGGCCAGACGTTCGCTGGCCTGGGCGTGGGCGACTTGCACCAGGCGGTCGGCCTGCTGGGTCGCTGTCTGGGTGAGTTTTTCCGCGTCGGTGCGCGCATTGGCCACGGCCTTGTCGGCTTGCTGGCTGGCAGTCAGCACGGCGTTGAACGCATTCACCGCCGGGCCCGGCAGGCTCGATTGCACGTCGACACGGGTCACTTCGATGCCCAGCCCCAAACCAGTGGACGCCAACTCCGTAAGGCGTTTATTGATGCCTTGCACCAAGTCGCCGCGCAACCGCTCACGGCGTTCAGCGGCGCCGTTGTCGGTGCCGATCAACTCGGGGCGCGCGACCAAAATAGTATCCAAGTCCCGCGCCGCTGTGAGGGCTACCGCGCTGCGCGTCACCACCCGATCCAGGGCCGGCAGCACATGATCGCCCTGCAACACAAACGCATAGGGCTCGGTGACCTTGTAGAACACCCGCACATCCAGTTGCACCACACCGGCATCGCCCGTCAGCAGGTAACCGGAACCGGCCAACGCATCACTCAATGGCGTCGCGAAACTGGCCACACGGTCGGCCTGGATCGCTGCGTCGGAGCGCAGCAGGTTCTCCACGCGGCGTTCGATCACGCGGTCAGCAGCCGGCAGCAGTACCACTTGCTCGAACGGCTGCGGCCACGCCACCAACAACCCGGCATTCTGGATACGGTCGAGCGCGCCGAAATGCAGGACTACCGCGCGGTTCTGCGGGTCAATCTGACGCACATTGGAAAACGCCCAGGCCAGCGCCGCCAATACAGTCACCGCGTACAACGCCAGGAAGGCCAGGCGCCCGGCCTGGATCCATGGGCTGTCCGGGGTGTCACGCTCGGTCATGGCTGGACATCCTTTGGCCCGTCCACCAAGGCGCGAAACGGTGCGGCGTCGGTGCGCAGGATGATCTTGGTGCCCGGTGTGACAACCGTGCCCAAGGTGTCCAGGGACCGCAGCAGGTTGTAAAGCTGCGGATTACCGGCGTAAGCGCGAGCATAAATCTGCGCCGCTTCGACCCGCGACTGGGCCTCGATATCGGCGGCCTTCACCGTGGCATCGGCCTGCACAATCCGCGCATCACGCTCGGCGGCGGAGCGGATCTGCGCAGCTTCACGCTTGCCCACGGCGGTGCGTTCGGTGGCAATGGTTTCACGCTCGGCACGCATGCGGTCGACGGTGGCGGTGAGGGTCACCGACGGCAGGGTCAGGCGTTCAATGCCGACCTGGGCCACGCGCACACCGTAGGTAGTGAGCAATTGTTGATCAATCTGCTGGCGCAACTGTGCTTCGAAATCAGCGATACGCACCTGGCTGGCGTCGGTGTTGATCAAGCTGGACAGGTCGAAGCTCGCCGCCGTGGTTTCCAGCGCCGAACCCACGAAGGTACGAATCTGCCGCGCCGCTTCATCCGGCTGGTTCTGCACCGCACGCATGAAGCGCTGCACGTTGTCCGCGTCGCCCTGTACCTGCCACGCCACGTACGCCTGCACGATGATGCGCAGGCCGTCGCGGGTGCCCACATCCTGCAAGCCGCTGGAAGTGGTGCGCAGGCGCAAATCGACCGGGATCGCCGCTTCGAACGGCGCCGGCCAGCGCCAGCCCAGGCCCGGTTCCAGCAGCACCCGCGATGGGTTGCCGAAACGCGTGATCACCGTAGCTTCGCCGGATCGCACTTGCACCAGGCTGGCGGCGGCGACTGTAAACAGCACCAGCAACAGCGCCCAGGTCATACGCCGCCAGGGGAACGGGCCGGCAGCCTGTTCATCACCGTGATGATGGTGGTGGTGATGGCCGTGATGATGACCGTGATCGTGAGAATGAGCGCTCAACAGACCGACTCCTTATTGAACGGCTTTACGCGGCACCGAAGAATCGGCCGGCAAGGTAAAAGAACGTAGATCGATCGTCGGCGCGCCGTCGGCACCCAGGCGATGATCCAGAATAAGCAGCTTGGCGTGGGCCAGGCCCTGGCTGAGTTGGCCCAGGTACTGTTCCAGCACGAACGCCTGCCCCGCCGTGGCGTAGGCCTTTTGTTCGGCGGCGAAGCGCAGGTTGGCCGCTTGCGCGTCCGCGTTCACTTCGCGGGCTGTGGCCGTGGCCTGGTCGCGGGCGGTGCTGGCTTGCAGCAACGCCTGGTTGGTTTGTTCGCTGGCCGCGCCGCGTTCGCGGGAGATCAGGGCCTGGGCGCCGATCTGTGCAGCCTGCACACCGTGGTAAGCGTTGGCGGCACCGGCCGGAGGGTGGATCGCCTCCACCACCGTGGCGAGGATTTCCACGCCGCTGTCGAGTTTTTGCAGATCGGCCTGTACGGCGCGGCCGATTTCGTCAGCCAGGCGGGTGCGTTGTTCACCGAGCAATTCGTCGAGGGTGCGCGAGGCAAAGTCATGCACGAGGATGCGGCTGGCGGTGCTGCGGAGCAGGGTTGTTACGTCCGCGCTGTTATAGGTGGCGGCGAGCGCGGCCTGATCGGTAAGGCCGATGCGGTAGACGAAACGCACATCCATATTGACGATCTGGAAGCTCTGTTTGTCGCCGCTGCTGCTGGCGATCACCTGAGACTTGTCATTCACATGGCTGGCGTCCCACAAACGGTTGGCAATCAACGGCGCCGGGCCTTCGGCAGGGGCCAGTTCCGACGTGGCCGCTTCACTGACACTGGTGGCCAGTTCATGCACTACGCCGTTTTCCACGTTGATGACGCGGCCCAATGGCCACGGCAATCCCGCATGCAGGCCTGGGCCGAAGACCTGTACCGGCTTGCCAAAACGTTCATAGATCCCACGGCCTTGCAGGGACACTTCGTGCACGCCGGTCAGCGTCCAGCCTACCGCCAACACCACCAGCAACACCGGCAGGAACGCCCGACGCATGTAAGTAAACGCCCAGATCTGGCGCAGGTCGATGCCAAAGCGGTTGTGCAATTCATGCTGCAGCGCGAGCAAGGGTTGCGGTGGCCAGCGCAGCAGCCCGGCGATAAAGCTTTGCGCCATCAGCCGGGGCTCGAGGCGTGGCTGGCGCGGACTGAACAGGGACAGCACCGCTCTTAATAGAAACTCCAGCGAGACCAGTGCTGGCAGCAAGCCGATCCCTACGGCCAACCTTAGGGGCCAGACGGCGTTCGCACCGGCAAACAGCAGGCACACCGCACTGACCACCAGGCAAATAATCGCTACCCGGCTCAATTGCGCCAGTTGCGACGCTTCCGGCCATTGCGCGGCGGTCTCCTGGGCCAGGCGGCGTTCAAACACCAGCAAACCAAACGCCAATCCCAACGCGAGCGCGGCTCCAACGCTTGCCGATTGACCGACCGGTGCGGCGGGCAAGGCCAGGTTCCAGAACTCGACAATGCTGACCAGCGCCAGCAACGACCACCCCCCCAGCCACAACACTGGCGTGCCAATCTGTTGGCCAAAGCGCTCCACAAGACGCGCGTAACGACTCGCGTCTTCAACCGGTACCTCAACCAACGGTTCTTCCAACGCCTGGGCGCGCCAATCCGCCACCCACCACGCCGATTGCAATCCGGCCACCAGCAGCAGCAACGCCGACGCGCAGTTGATCAATACCACCGGCCAGATCGACAGCGGCGCAAACAACGCGACAAACAACGCCAGCACCCAGCCGGCAATGGCCAGCACCGTCAGGCTGATACCGGCCTGGCGCACTCGGCGCGCATGGAACAGCCCCTGTTGAAAACGCGGAAGGCCTTGCGCTGAAGCGCCGTCAGCTTCCAGATCCACTCGCATCCACTTACGTCCGCTTGTACACAATTAGTTACGATATAACACACGGCGTGAAATTTTTGTTTGCTTAAGAGCAGACCGTGACTAAACCCCCAGAAACACGCGCCATCACTGGTGCAGGCCACGATTAATCGGCACACTCCAGAACAGTTTTTCGCGGGTCCACGGACAAGGAAGCGTCACCTCCCATGATTTCGATCTATCAGCTCAAGCCGCGTTTTCAAAACCTGCTGCGCCCTCTTGTGCAGCGCCTCTATGACAATGGCACCACCGCCAACCAGATCACCGTGCTGGCCGGCGTGATTTCCTTGCTGGTCGGCCTGCTGATCGCCGGCTTCGCCCAACACCTGTGGCTGTTTGCCCTGATCCCGCTGTGGATGATCCTGCGCATGGCTCTCAACGCCATCGACGGCATGCTCGCCCGGGAATTCGGCCAGCAGTCGCGCCTGGGTGCCTACCTGAATGAACTGTGTGATGTGATCGCCGACAGTGCGCTGATCCTGCCGTTCGCGCTGATCCCCGGCGTGAGCCTGGCGCCGGTGCTGCTGGTGGCGTTGTTGGCGGTGTTCAGCGAATACGCCGGCGTGCTGGGGCCGATGGTGGGCGCATCACGGCGCTATGACGGGCCGATGGGCAAAAGCGATCGCGCGTTCGTACTCGGCGTACTGGCCACCGGCGTGGCGCTGGGCTGGCTGGGCGCGGGCTGGGTCGACACGGTGATGTGGCTGGTGGCCGCCCTGCTCGCTTACACCATGGTCAATCGGGTGCGTCAGGGCCTCAAAGAACAACCAGAAACCTCCCCTTCTGCATAAGGACTTTGCAATGCGCGAACAGCAACAGCACACCTTCAGCACCCATGACGGCGTCGAGCTTTTCTACCGGCACTGGCCGGCCACGCAGAGCGACGGGCCGCGCCAGGCTATCGTGCTGTTCCATCGCGGCCATGAGCATTCGGGGCGTATCGCCCACCTGGTGGATGAACTGAACCTGCCGCACTTCGACTTTTTCGCGTGGGACGCCCGTGGCCACGGCCAGTCCCCCGGCGAACGCGGTGACAGCCCCAGCTTCGCCACCAGCGCCCGTGATGTGCAGACCTTCTGTGACCACATCGGCGCCACCTATGGCATCGAGGAAGAGAACTTCGCGGTCATCGCGCAAAGCGTTGGCGCGGTGATTGCCGCGACTTGGGTGCACGATTACGCGCCGAAAATCCGCGCGCTGGTGCTCGCTTCCCCCGCTTTCAAGGTCAAGCTCTACGTGCCTTTTGCGCGGCCAGGCCTGGCGTTGATGCGCAAGTTCCGTGGCAACTTTTTCGTCAATAGTTACGTCAAGGCCAAGTTCCTCAGCCATGACCCGGAGCGGGTCGCGTCCTATGACAGCGACCCGCTGATCACCAAGGCGATATCGGTCAATGTGCTGCTCGGCCTCTACGAAGCGGCCGACCGGGTTGTCGCCGATGCCCAGGCGATCCAGGTGCCGACGCAGCTGCTGATCTCGGGTTCGGACTTTGTGGTGCACCGCAAGCCCCAGCAGCAATTTTTCGACCGCCTTGGGAGCCTGAAAAAAGAGCTGCACATCCTCCCCGGTTTCTTCCACGACACCCTGGGCGAACGCGACCGCGCCACCGCCGTGAACAGCGCCCGGCGTTTCATCCTGCAAAATTTCGAACACCCGCTGGACCGTGCATCACTGTTGGATGCCGACAAGCTGGGCGCCACCTGTGCCGAGTCCGAAGCCCTCGCCGCCCCCCTGCCGCGCAACTCCTTGCGCGACCTGTACTGGCGCATGACCCGCGCCAGCATGGGCCTGGGCAAGAGCCTGTCGGACGGCGTAAAGCTGGGCTTCGACACCGGCTTCGACTCCGGCAGCACCCTGGACTACGTGTACCGCAATACACCTACCGGCAAGGGCGGGGTGGGGCGGCTGATCGACACCAACTACCTCAACTCCATCGGCTGGCGTGGCATTCGCCAACGCAAGTTGAACGTCGAAGAGCTCCTGCGCCTGGCAATGGCGAAGTTGCGTGGGGAGGGTCGCGAAGTCCGTATCGTGGATATCGCCGCCGGTCATGGCCGCTATATTCTGGAAGCCTTGCAGGGCGTGTCGCCGCTGCCGGAATCGATCCTGCTGCGCGACTACAGCGACATCAACGTGCGCGACGGTGGCGCGCTGATTCGCGAGAAAGGCCTGGGGGACATTGCGCAGTTCGTCAAAGGCGATGCATTCGACCGTTTGGATCTGGCTGCGCTGGAACCCAAGCCGACGCTGGCGGTGGTGTCCGGACTGTATGAGTTGTTTGCCGATAACGGCATGGTTGGCAATTCACTGGCGGGCCTCGCTGAAGCCGTGGAACCTGGTGGCTATCTGGTCTACACCGGCCAGCCATGGCACCCGCAACTGGAGCTGATCGCCCGTGCGCTGACCAGCCACCGCCAGGGGCAGGCCTGGGTCATGCGCCGCCGTAGCCAAGCGGAAATGGATCAGTTGGTGGAAGCTGCCGGTTTCCGCAAGATCACCCAGCGTGTGGATGAATGGGGCATTTTCACCGTGTCCCTGGCACAGAAGATCTGAGCATGCGCGAACCCGGTTTGTTGAAACCCGCGGTCCTGTGGCTGCTGCTGTTGGCGCCGCTGTTCTTCAGCACTTACGGCTTTGCCACGTGGGTGACCAGCCAACGCAGCGACGTCGGCACGCTGGTGTTCGATTGGGAAACCCATATTCCGTTCTGGGCCTGGACCATCGTG
>Ga0182007_10001960_pt1 | contig 10643 bp, 7 predicted proteins | sample Sormic07211113_1_FD_123023 | JGI IMG/M metagenome (GOLD analysis project Ga0182007, IMG submission 123023) | Rhizosphere microbial communities from Sorghum bicolor, Mead, Nebraska, USA - 072115-113_1 MetaG | ecosystem: Host-associated > Plants > Roots > Rhizosphere | place: USA: Nebraska... | reverse complement strand
TCGCGATCCTCGCCGCCATCGCCATCCCGGCCTACCAGGATTACTTGATTCGCACGCAGGTGTCGGAAGGTGCGGTGCTGACCGATGGCGCCAAGACCGCCTTCGCGGAGTTCTACAGCAACACGGGAAATATGCCCACGACGAACGCCTCCGCCGGACTGGCCAAGTCCACGTCGATCACCGGCAAGTACGTCTCCGACGTTGCCGTGGCATCCAGCGTTATCACGGCCACCTTCGGCAACGAGGCGAACACCAAGATTTCCGGCAAGTTCTTCATCCTTTCGCCGATCGTCAACGCTGGCTCACTCGGTTGGTCGTGCACCAAGTCGACTGTGGACCCGAAGTATCTCCCGACCTCTTGCCGTCAGTAAGATCGGTATCGTCGACGTTTGGAAAGGCCGCCATGCGCGGCCTTTCTTTTTTCAGGATCGTCTGTGATGCGGTATCGCCTTGTACTGACACCACTGCTCATACTACTGCTCGGTACGGCCTGGATTGCTTATGCCCCAGGTCTACATGGGGATTTCCTATTTGATGACTTCGGTAATCTGCCAGCTCTGGGCGCCATGGGGCCCGTTGACAATTGGCATACGTTCTGGCGTTACATCACCTCAGGCACAGCCGACCCCACTGGACGCCCCCTGACGCTGTTGACGTTCTTGCTTGACGCGCGCAACTGGCCCGCTGACCCCTACCCATTCAAGCGCACGAGCCTGATTTTGCACCTGCTCAATGGCAGTCTGCTGTATGCCCTGCTTGCCAGGCTCGGCCAGTTGCTGACGGTCGAAGCCCCGCGTCGCCACGTCGCCGCACTGCTGGGTAGTGCGTTGTGGCTGCTGCATCCACTGTTGGTGTCCACCACGCTGTACATCGTGCAGCGCGAAGCCATGTTGCCAGCTACCTGCATCATGACCGGGCTGCTGATCTGGTTGCATGGCCGCGACCAGCTACGCCATGGGCGAATCACCAGTGGACTGGCATGGAGCATCGTCGGCGTGGGGGCCTGCACACTGCTCGCAGTACTAGCCAAGGCCAATGGCGCCCTATTGCCGCTATATGCGCTACTGATCGAGATCATCGTGCTCGCCCCACGGCACCCCTTACCTCTGGGCAAGGTGCAACGCGTCTACCGTGGATTCCTGTGGGTCTTTGCCGTCATTCCCACCTTCGTCGTTTGTGCCCACGTTGCGTGGGTCGGTGTCCACGGCATCCTCGTCGGTGGCCCCACCTTCCGTCCGTGGAGCATTGGCCAGCGTCTGCTGACCGAACCGCGTGTGCTAATGGACTACCTCTCGCTGCTGTGGCTGCCACGCCCCTTTTCCAGCGGCCTATTCAACGATCAATACGTGGTCTCGACATCATTGCTACACCCAGTCACCACGCTGCCCGCATTCATCGCGCTATTGGCGCTGATTGGCAGCGCCTGGTCGTTTCGCCAGCACCACCCCGCCGCGTCGCTGGCGATTCTTTTCTACTTCGCAGGCCAGTTGATCGAATCCAGCTCCTTGCCACTGGAGCTGTACTTCGAACATCGCAACTACGTGCCGGCACTGCTGATGTTCTGGCCGCTTGGCTTGTGGCTGGCAGACATCCGTACCATGCTGGTACTCAAGCGTGGATTAATGTTTGTGCTGCCACTGGGCCTGGCACTGATGACCCATGCACGTGCCGAGCTATGGGGAAATGCACGCACACAAGCGTTGCTCTGGGCGAAGATCAATCCCAACTCCGCGCGCGCCCAGGCCAATGCCGCCCAGATCGAAATGCAAACCGGACGCCCGCAAGACGCCATCCATCGACTGGAGAAGTTACTTGCTACCGAGCCCGACCAGACACAGCTCGTCTTCAACCTGATCGGTGCGCGTTGCCTGACCGGCGGGGTGAGCTCTGACGACCTCACTGCCGCACGCAAGGCCATGCAGGGTAGTGCCAGCACGGGGACGCTGTTCACCCATTGGTTCGATCGCACCTTGCCCGTTGCCATGTCCGGGGACTGTCCAGGCCTGACGCCGACGTTCCTGCTCACCTTGATCAACACCGGACTGTCGAACCCGCAACTGGCTGCCGCCGGACCGCAGCAGGATCTAACCTACCTGCGCGGCCGCATTGCCTTGGCACAGCATCAGCCTGATTCTGCACTGACAGACTTCATTCGAGCACTCGATCTACAAGTACGCCCCGGCATGGCGTTGGAGGCCGCGGCCACACTGGGCGCTGCCGGTTACCAGACACAAGGTCTGCAGCTACTCGACCATTATCAGCATGTGCAGGACCAGGCAATGCCCCCCGGTATCGGCATGCCGATGCTGCATGCATGGGTATTGGCGCGCCAGAATTACTGGCCACATGAACTGGCTCATCTGCGCCAACAGCTCACCCTCGACGCCAGGGCCGGCAACACCAATACTGCGCAACCAAACTCTGACGCGGGCGCAACCTACTAATGCACTCAACTTCGATGCGCTCGTCCTGGTACTTTTGGGTGCTGGCTGCAGCCCTGATCATCACGACCATCGTGTACCGGCCAGGCCTGCAGGGCGGATTCCTGTTTGATGATTACCCCAACATCGTCGACAACAAAGGTGTGCAGCCAGCCGATACCAGCCTGCCTTCACTGGTCACCGCCGCCCTTTCTTCACCCTCCAGCGAGATAAAGCGACCGTTAGCCTCGCTGAGCTTTGCAGCCAACTACCTAGTCACCGGCATTGACCCGTATGGAATGAAGCTGACCAACTTGGTCATTCACCTGTTGAACGGACTGCTGGTGTTTTTGCTGGCAAGCGTCCTGCTCCGATCGGTTCCCGCCGACCAAAACCCTCATACCGGCATCGTTGCCGCACTGATCGCCAGTGCGTGGATGCTGCTACCGATCAATCTCACCGGCGTGCTGTACGTCGTGCAGCGCATGGAGAGTTTGGCCAACCTGTTCGTCTTGCTTGGCCTACTCGGCTACGTCACTGGTCGCTGCCGCATGCTTGGACTGACCTCTATCGCAAGCTCTACTATCTCCCCTACTCGCAGGGGAGAGTCGGAGGGGGGGCACTTTTCGCCAGGCACCCGCGGCATCCTCCTTTGCTTTATCAGCGTTACCGTCCCGACTGCTATCGGCGTGCTGGCCAAAGAAACTGCAGTGATGTTGCCGCTATACGCACTGTTGATCGAATGGGCGCTGTTCCGTTTTCGCAAACCACGGAAATTACCAACATCGTCATTGGAAGGTGGCGCAGAAGTTGGGCATCGTGACCTCCGCATCATTGGCCTGTTTCTTCTGGTTCTGGTCATGCCTATGATCTTCGGACTGGGATGGCTGCTCCCTGGCATCCTGAAACCCGAAGCTTGGGCCACACGTGACTTCACTCTAGGCACCCGCCTGCTCAGCGAAGCGCGCATCGTGGTGGATTACATCGACTGGACGTTGCTGCCCACACCGAGTGCTCTATCGTTCTACCACGATGATTTCAGGATCTCGACCGGGCTGCTGGCGCCGTGGACCACGCTTGCCAGCATTGTGGTTCTTGCCGCCCTGATCGCGCTGACATGGTGGTTGCGTCAACGTCGTCCGCTGGCGGCACTTGGTTTCGCCTTGTTTCTAGGCTGTCAGCTGCTTACCAGTACCATCCTGCCGCTGGAGCTGATCTACGAGCATCGCAATTACTTCGCCAGCTTCGGCCTGCTGCTGTCGATCGTACCGCTGCTCGCTGTTTCGCGTGACCGGCCATTCGCGCTGCCGCGTCATGTGCTGCTTGCCGGGCTTCTGCTGTGCTGGACAGCACTCACTGCGATGACGGCTTACGCCTGGGGCAATCCCTTGCGACTTGCCGAAGACCTGGCTTCGCGTGCGCCGCAATCACCGCGGGCCCAGTACGAACTGGGCCGCACCTACATCATCTATTCGCACTACGACCCCGCCTCGCCGTTCACCAAGCTGGCCTATGCCCCGCTGGAGCGTTCAATGCGCCTGCCCGACAGTTCGATTCTGCCGGAACAGGCATTGATCTTCATGAATGCGCGCATGAAGCTGCCACTGAAAGATGCTTGGTGGGATAGCCTGATCGGCAAGCTGAAGACGCGCAAATCCACCGTGCAGGATGAGAGTTCACTGGGCGCGCTGACAGAGTGCACACGAACCGGTCAATGTGATCTGCCCAAAGAGCGGATGATGGAAGCCTATTATGCGGCGCTCTCGCATCCCAATCCCAGCGCACGCCTTCTGGCCATGTATGGCGACTACGCCTGGAACGTGCTGAACGATCACGCACTGGGCCTGCGCATGACCACCGACGCGGTCAAAGCGAAGCCAGACGAGCCCGCCTATCAGATCACACTGATCCGCATGCTGGTAGCTGAAGGCCGTAAGGCCGATGCCAAACAGGCCATCCAGCAACTCGAGACCCTGAATGTCGGCGGTTGGCTCAACGGCAGCCTGACCGAACTGCACAAGCTGCCAGGCTTGCAGTGAAACAGACTTGCCCTTCCGCAATAGTGCAAAGGGCAGTGTCGCTTCAATTTCAATTCGTGCCAATTTCGAAAGCTATGAAAGAAGGTCGCCCAACGGCGTTCATCCTATCCTTCGTCAAACATTGATGCAGAGCATCAACAACGAATGTCGAAAAAATTTCACCACCAGCATGACCTGCCTACGGCAGTCCTTGAGCCAAAGCGCCGGACTCAACTCGCCTACATACTGGCCTACCGCGCACCGGACTACATCCGCAGCCAAAGCCTCCTGCAAGCGCTCGGCAACTGCAGTCATATCGAGTTGCTGGTGGCACGTAACCGTAATATGGGGTTTAAGCGCTACGCCGAAACATGGCGCGCACTGCGTCAACTGCGCAAGGCACACTCTCCCGATATTTACTTGCTGGGATTTCGTGGGCATGAAATGTTCTGGCCGGTACGATGGCTCACGCGCGGGAAGCCACTGGTATTCGATGCGCTGATGTCACCCTCCGCTGCGTTGCGCGAGGAGAACAAAGCAGGATGGCTGGGGCGGCTGCTTGCCCCTGTAATGCACCATCTGGAACGCAGCATCCTGCAGCACGCCGATCTGGTGCTCACGGACACCACGCAACATGCGACGTTCTACGAAACCCAGTTCGGATTGCCTAAGGAAAAAATCCTGGTCATCCCTGTAGGTGCCGTGGAGGCAGGCGCGTCTTCCGAAACTACGGAAGAAATTGAAGCCACCGAGGCGCCCTTCAACGTACTGTTCTACGGCTCGATGCTGCCCTTGCATGGCATCGACATTATCGTTTCCGCCGCCGCACAACTCAGCGACCTGCCAATCCACTTCGACTTCGTAGGAGGCAACGCCCAGCAAGCGCAGCGGTTGCAAGACCTCTGCACCACATATGGTGTGACGCGCTATACCCACCGCTTCTGGGTACCGCTGCATGAACTGATCGCCGTCGATATTCCGCGAACCGACCTGTGCCTCGGTGGGCCGTTCGGCGGCACTCCGCAAGCGCGGCGCGTAATCACCGGCAAAACCTCGCAATGCCTAGCGTTGGGCAAGGCGACCATTATTGGTGCCATCGACGAAGACACTGGCTTTGTCGACAAGCACAACTGCCTGCTGGTGCCGCAATCTGATGCCACCGCCTTGGCCACAGCGTTGCGCTGGAGCTTTGCCCATCGTGATACGTTGCCGGGTATCGGCCAACATGGCCAAGTGCTTTATCACGAACGACTCTCGGTGCACAGCATCGCGCAGCAACTGATCCCGGCGCTGTTAAAGTTGCGCGAAGCACATCATGGGAAGCCATGAACGAAACCAACATCAGAGCGCCCGATATCAGCATCTGCGTTGCCAATTACAACGGCGAGAGCGTGCTGCGCGATTGCTTGCAATCGGTGTATGCCCAGCACGGCAATTTCACTTTCGAGATATTGCTGCATGACGACGCCTCCTCCGACGCCTCGCTCGCGCTGGCACGCAGCGAATTTCCCGATGTGCGCGTTATCGAAAGCCACAACAACGTCGGTTTCTGCATCAGCAATAACCGCATGGCCGCCGCCGCGCGCGGGCGCTATCTGCTACTTCTCAACAACGATGCCACATTGCGTCCCGGCAGCCTTTATGCGTTGCTACGCGAGGCACAGAACATCGCGCATCCCGTTGTGCTTGGTCTGCCACAATACACACTGCATGATGGCGGCCTGATGGATCGCGGCTACGAGTTCGACTTGTTCATGAACCCGATCCCGGTATTCACCACTGGTACCCATGAGGTCGCCACGGCCACTGGTGCATGCCTTTGGGTGCCGCGCACAGTCTGGGAAGCGGTAGGTGGCTTTCCGCCTTGGTTCGAGTCAATCGCCGAAGACATCTATCTGTGCCAGGCTGCGCGCCTGCTGGGCTACCCCACGCGCGTGCTGGATGCACCAGGCTTCGATCACTGGATCGGCAAGAATTTAGGTGGCGGAAAAGTGGTGGACGACAAGCTCAAGACCACCACGCGTCGCCGCGCCTTGAGCGAGTGCAACAAGACCGCGGTGATGCTGCTGTGCCATCCGATCTGGGCGTTGCTGGTCCTGTTGCCCATCCATGCGCTGCTGCTCAGTGTCGAAGCGGCATTTCTATGGTTAACGGGCGTGGGGCGCGGCAAGGTGCGGCGCATCTACGGTGCGATTCTTCCCGGCCTCTGGCAGCAGCGTGGCGAGATCATCGCGCTGCGGCGCAAGCTTCGCGCCCGGCAAGCGGTCTCGGGTTGGCGCTACATGCGCCGCTTCAAACTGCTGCCGCACAAGCTGCGCATGCTGCTGCGCCACGGTGCGCCGGAACTCCGATAAATCGAAACGCAAGAGCAAGCCCATCATCCCCGCCATGGCCCCATGCGCCCACGCAAGCCATGCCACAATCCACAGATGGCCATGCGCAAGGTTGCAAGGTGCTGTTGGCCGAACACGGTCTGCGTGTAGACGACACCGACGATGTACCAGCCATTGCGCAGTTTCCAGCGCCAACGAATAGTCGGCAGGCGGCATAACGCCACGAAATTGCGAATGCGGTAATACACGCGCACAGGGCTGTAGGCGCTTTCCTGCCGCCAGCCGAAATACCATACCCGCAGTGCGTGGTCGCCCATGCTGTGAAACATCATCGCTGAGCCTACACCGAACAGGGCATAGCCTGCGGCGCGCGCGCGGTGGCTCCACTCGATGTCGACATGGTCGATAAAAAAGTCCTCGCGCATAGGCCCCAGTTCGCGCAACACCGGCACGGCAATCAGGGTACCGGAAGTGATCAGCGTCAACGCCTCCACGGTGGGACGCGTGGTATCGGGTCGTCGGTGCCCATAGAAAAACTTGCCAGGCACATCGACCTGAAAGGGAAAAGTGATGCCAGTGTGGCGGTCGATATACGTAGTGCCGACAGCGCCAACACATCGCCCGGCGCGCGTCAGTTCGTCATGGGCGCGCAGCAACTCGGCCACCATGTCAGGCGCAGGCAGACTGTCCTGATCGCTCAGCAACACATGAGTTGCATCAGCGGCCATGGCCGCATCGATGCCTATATTCAGCGCACGGGCGATGCCCAGGTTCTGCCCCAGGCGGATCAACCTCAGTGTGTCTTGAGCCAAGGTTGCACACAGTGCTTCCACGCATCGGTCATCCACGGGCGTGTTGTCCACCACGACCACGCCTGCGGTTTGCGTTAGTAGCGAATCAAGCAACGCCCGCAGCACATCGGTGTCGGGCAGATAGGCCACGACAACGGCAAAAACCTTGCTGCTTGCGGATGGTTGCATGCGAACTTACTTACGCGCCGAAAGAGTGAGAAATTCACGTCGCGCCGGTTGTATCATCTCGCGTAACTCAGCCAGCACATCGCGCAGCGGCGGGCGACCTTGGCGGCTAGCGTTGATCCCAGTCCCCCCATTTGCGATGGCCTCACTCGGGGCATACACATCGAAAAGCGACATGCCGCGCCAATGTTGTTTGCACGAACCAAAACCTGCCGCGACAAGGCTGTTCATCAAACTCGAAGGTGTAAACAAGACAAGATGGCGCGGTGGATCAAGATCACGCCAGTGCGGCCCAAACCGCATAGCACCGAGACTGGCTAAATTCGGTGTGTCAAGCCACAACACGCCGCCCGGCTTTAGCAATGCATACAGCCGGCGCAACGTGGTAATGGGGTCGTACACATGCTCGATCACATGGCATAGGGTGATCACATCAAAACAGGCACTGTACTTGCTCAGCACCTCGATCCCGCCGTGATGCACTTCCAACCCGCGCGACCGTGCGGCTTGCACCGCACCTGCGTCTAAATCCAGCCCTTCCACCCGCCATCCAGCTTGCTGGGCCAACATCAGAAAACCGCCGTTGCCACAACCCACGTCGAGGATACGCCCACCGCCAGCGGGGAGTGGCGGCAGGTGGCGGCACTCGGCATCCGCCGCTGTGCGCAGCGAGGGCAGCAATGGCAACAACCAGCGCCCAATCGACAATGCGGGACTACGCCGCAATCCGTAGCGTCGGTTTTGATAGCCATTGATCAAATCATGCAACAAGCTACGGATGCGACCCTTGCGGCGCACGATTGGATGATCTTCGATGTTGTGAGTGTAGTAGCTCGCGTAGGCGCGACCAATGCTTTCAGGCGTCGGTCTGGGGTCAAGATAGCCACAGGCGCACTGCCCGCAACGGTACAAGTCCCATGCGCCATCGGCGACGCAGAACACGCGATCAGTCAGGCCTTTGTAAAGCAGACTGCGCTCGACGTTGCCACATACCGGGCAACACGGCACGGCTTCAAGATCGGCCTGCGGCCATGGACGCGTGGTTTCGCTCACGGTGAGGTTTCCTTGTAAGTTCCGAGCCGTGTCAGGCGCAACATGCGCAGCGCGGCGAAGGCGCAAGCTGCGACGATAATGGAGGTCAGTGTGAGTTGAACCTGACCATGCATCGTATAAACCACTACCAAGAAGGTGCTGATTGCCAGGCACAGCAAGCCCACACCTCGTGCCAACGTGACGCGCTGCGTGGGATGCAGCCACCAGGCAGTGGCGTAGAGCAGAGCGGTATCCAGCACCACACGCAGTACCCATGCTAGTGCCGCGCCGGCAATGCCGAACAAATGAACACCCACAACCAGCAACATGGCGAACACCGGCAGCTCCAGCAAGTGTAGTTTGGCGGTCAGGTCCGAGCGGCCATGCGCTTGCAACAGAGCATAGGGCAGATGCGCAGCGCTGTTGAGAAAAATGCCGACCAGCAGCAGTTGCAGCACTGGCGTTGCCGGGCCTGCGAAACTCACATTGAGCCACAGCGCCAGCAAGGAGTGTGCGAACACAGCGACCACGAGCGCCGCGGGCAACACCAGCACCACAACGGCACGGATGGCAAGTGCCAGCAAACGAGTCGCTGCCTCAGGCCGGGACTGGGTTTCAGCCAGTGCAGGGAACAGCGCGTTCATCGCCATTTGCGGCAAGGACGTTGCACGAAACGCGGTATCGAACGGCACCGTGTAATATGCCACCGTCGCCGGCGGAAACACGCTGGCCAAATAGAAGCGGTCAGCGTAGACCATCAGCGGTCCGATGAGGTTGCTTACTGATAGCCAACCGCCAAAGTGCAGGGCGTGGCGCAAATCGACGCGGCTGGCAGTAACGCCCGTCGCGCGCGGCAACAGGTGGTGCAGTTGCGTGAGCCACAGCAGCATCCACACCACGCGCGTGGCCGCCAACCCCGTGATCACCCAGCCCACATCCGGGCGGATCAGCGCCACTCCCACTGGCAGGCCAAATTGCAGCACACTCATCGGCATGCGCCACAGACTAAGCAGGCGGAACTGCTGTAAACCTTCCAGCGTACCCATGGCCCCGGTGGCGGCCAGTGCGAAGGGAATAGACAGCGCCAGCGCGCGCAAGCCAAAGGTGGTTTCGTGCGCCATCTCGCCGGTGAGTGAAAACAGCCGGCCCACCAGAAACGGCGCGGCCCACCACAACGTCACCAGCCACAGCACGCCAAACCCTGCTAGCAGGCCGATAACGCGCCATACCAGCGCCGCGACTTGTGCCCGCGAACGGCCTTGCCCGAGGCTGCTGGACACGGTCTGCGTCAACGCACGACCGAGGCCGAGATCGAACAGTCCTGAGAATCCGATCAGCCCCAGCGCCAACGTGAACACGCCCAGTCGCGCCGCGCCCAATTCGAGCAACAGAAGAGGAAGTGCCACCAACCCCACGCCCAGCGACACAAGCTGTCCGCCGACGTTCCACAAAGCATTTCTGGCGACGTTCCTGCTCATTCCCGCACTGCAATCAATGGTGATGCGAATATGAGTGCATTCAATACGACCAGCCCACTGAACTGATCACGCATCGCGTCGATACATCAAGCCAGTGATCTGCTCGGATACCAGCCCAATCAGGAACACGATCACCGAGGCACTCCACAACAACGTGCTCATGTTGGTAAGACGACCTTCCTGCATGAAAGTCCAGGCATAGTTGGCGCAGCCGAGCAGGAAGAACACCACGCTCGCCGGCACGAACAGCTTCAGCGGCGAGTACAGTGTGGCGATCTTGAAGATGATCAGCAGGAAGCGCAGGCCGTCGCGCAGGGGCCTGATGTGGCTTTTGCCGACGCGCTGGGCGGCCTTGATCGGGACGTAGGCAACTGGATAGGCGCTG
>Ga0182007_10001958_pt1 | contig 10650 bp, 7 predicted proteins | sample Sormic07211113_1_FD_123023 | JGI IMG/M metagenome (GOLD analysis project Ga0182007, IMG submission 123023) | Rhizosphere microbial communities from Sorghum bicolor, Mead, Nebraska, USA - 072115-113_1 MetaG | ecosystem: Host-associated > Plants > Roots > Rhizosphere | place: USA: Nebraska... | reverse complement strand
TGGCGGTGGCCGACTTCGTGCCCGACGTCAACGTACCGCCGGATCTGATCCTGCCCCTGCTGCTGCCGCCCCTGCTGTACGCGGCGGTGCGGCGGACCTCCTGGCGGCAGTTCGCGGCGAACCGGCGGCCGATCTTCCTGCTGGCGGTGGCGCTGGTCTTCGTCACCACCCTGTGTGTGGCCGTCGTGGCGAACGCCATCGTGCCGGGGCTGCCCGTGGCGGCCGCGGTGGCGCTGGGCGCCCTGGTCGCACCGCCCGACCCGGTCGCCGCGACGGCGGTCGCCGGGCAGCTCGGGCTGCCGCGCCGGCTGGTCTCCATCCTGGAGGGCGAAGGTCTCTTCAACGACGTCACGGCGATCGTGCTGTACCACGTGGCGGTCGCCGCCGCCGTCAGCGGTGACTTCCACGCCGGGCGGGCCGCGCTCGACCTGGTGCTGTCCGCCGTCGTCGCCGTGGCGATCGGGGTCGCCCTCGGCTGGGGCGCCAACAGGCTCCTCGACCTGCTGGGGGACGCGACCCTCCAGGTCGGCCTGACCCTGCTGGTGCCGTACGCGTCGTACGTCCTCGCCGAGGAGCTGCACGGCTCCGGTGTGCTCGCCGTGCTCACCACCGCGCTGTTCCTCGCCGAGTACGCCACCGACCCCGACGACGTGCTCACGCGGCTCGCCGGGCACACCTTCTGGGACATCGTCGACACGCTCGTCACCGGCGTGGCCTTCGGGCTGATCGGCCTGGAGCTGCACACCGCGATCAGGACGGCGTCCGGGCGCTGGGGCGAGCTTCTGGGGTGGTCCGGGGCGATCGTGGGCGTGGTGGTCGTCGTACGGCTGGCCTGGCTGCTGCCGGCGACCTGGCTCACCAAACGGCTGCACGCCAGGCGGGACTCCGACGAGGAGATCCCGACGAGCTGGCGGGAGACCCTCGTCATGTGGTGGTCGGGGATGCGCGGGGTGGCATCGGTGGCGCTGGCGCTGGCGATTCCGCTGAAGACGGACGACGGGTCGCCCTTTCCCGACCGGGACGAGATCGTGTTCATCGCCTTCGGGGTGATCATGGGGACGCTGGTGCTGCAGGGGCTGACGCTGCCGTGGCTGGTGAGGAAGCTCGGGGTGCAGGCCGACACGGAGTGGGAGAAGGCGTTCGAGAAGGAGTTGGCGCTGCGGGCGGCGAAGGCGGCGAAGGCGCGGCTGAAGGAGATCGAGGAGGTCGAGGAGCTGCCGGACGAGCTGTCGGAGCAGATGTTGCGGCGGGCCTTCGAGATCGGGGTGCGGATCAGTCCGGAGATGGGGGAGGAGGAACGGCGGGAGGCGCATGAGATGCGGGTACGGCGCCTCAAGCGGATGCGGCGGATCCAGGGGGAGCTGCTGAGCGCGGCCCGGCACGAGGTGCTGGCGGCACGGAGCGAGCCGGGGGCGGATCCCGAGGTGGTGGACCGGGTGCTGCGGCATCTGGATGTGCGGAGTCTGCGGTGAGACCGGCGCCGTCCATGATCTCTGGGTGGCACGCGGGCAAAAACATGCGGTCCGCCCGTACGCGGTACGTAGGGTCGGGGCATGGCTCGGAATGTTGTGATCAGTGGTGGTGGTACGGGGATCGGACGCGCGGCGGCTCAGGTGTTCGCCGCGGAAGGGGATCGGGTCCTCCTGCTCGGGCGACGGTCCGAGGTGCTGCGGAAGGCCGGTGTCCCCGGGGCGTTGACCCGTGCGGCCGACCTCGGTGACACGGCCGATGTGCGCGGTGTCGCCGACCTCGTGGCGCGGGAGTTCGGGACGGTGGACGTCCTGATCCACGGTGCCGGGGGCAGCGGGCGGTTGGAGCCACCGGCCGACAGCGAGGATCCGTTGGAGCGGGTCGTGCACGACTGGACCGTCAACTTCCGTGGCAACACCCTGACCGCGGCGCTTCTCACCGAGGCGCTGAAGGACCGGCTGGCCACTCCCGGTGGGCGGGTGCTGTTCATCAGCTCCATCGCCGCCTTCCGGGGTTCGGGCACCGGCGCGTACGGCGGCGCCAAGGCGGCGTTGCATCCGTACGCCCATGATCTGGCGCGGGAGTTGGGGCCGCGGGGTGTCACCGTGAACGTGGTCGCGCCGGGGTACATCGAGGACACGGAGTTCTTCGGGCCGCAGATCGATCCGGCGCGGCGCGAGCGGCTCATCGACGAGACGCTGGACAAGCGCGCCGGGACGCCCGGTGACGTCGCCGCGACCCTGCACTGGCTGGCGTCGCCGGGTGCCGGGCATGTCACCTCGCAGGTGATCCAGGTCAACGGCGGCGCCGAGCGCGGGCGGTGAGAGTTCAGCCGCGGCCCGTCCTGGGTGTCTCGGGCGCCCTGCGGGCCGCGCCGTCCGGGGAGTTGTCCGGTTGCGGGCGGCGGCCCGGCGGGAGGGCCGCGTCCGCGGTGTTGACCCGGGGCAGGGCCGAGGGGTGGCGCTCGGTCAGCCAGCGGATCATCTGTTCGCGGACCGTGACCCGTACCGTCCAGATGTCGTCCGCGTCCTTGGCCGTCACCAGGGCGCGGACCTGGATGGTGTTCGGGGTCGAGTCGGTGACCGCGAGACCGTAGTCGCGGCCGTCCCAGGCGGGGCACTCGCGCAGGATGTCGCGGAGCCTCTCGCGCATCGCCTCGATCGGCGCCGAGTGGTCGAGGTGCCAGTAGACGATGCCGGTCATCTGCGGGGTGCCGCGCGACCAGTTCTCGAAGGGCTTCGAGGTGAAGTACGACACCGGCATGGTGATCCGGCGCTCGTCCCACGTCCGTACGGTCAGGAAGGTCAGGGTGATCTCCTCGACCGTGCCCCACTCGCCGTCCACCACGACGGTGTCGCCGAGGCGCACCATGTCGCCGAAGGCGATCTGCAGCCCGGCGAACATGTTGCTGAGCGTCGACTGCGCGGCCACACCGGCGACGATGCCCAGCACACCGGCCGAGGCCAGCAGCGAGGCGCCCGCGGCGCGCATCGCCGGGAAGGTCAGCAGCATCGCGGCCACCGCGACCACACCGACGATCGCCGTGACCACGCGCATGATCAGCGACACCTGGGTGCGCACCCGGCGGACCCGGGCCGCGTCGTGGTTGGCGCGCGCGTAGCGGGAGTACGACGACTCGACGATCGCCGCCGCGATCCGCACCACCAGCCAGGCGGTGGCCCCGATCAGCACCAGCGTCAGCGCCTGGCCGATGCCGACCCGGTGGTCGTGGAGCACGCGCGCCTGGTCGTAGGACCCTCTCAGCATCGCCGCGCAGAGCACGAGTTGATACGGGACGCGGCCACGGCGCAGCAGACCCCACAGCGGGGTCTCGGTGTGCCGTTCGTCGGCCTTGCGCAGCAGCAGGTCGGTGAGCCAGCCGATGGCCAGCGTCAGCACGACCGAGCCGCCTGTCACGATCAGCGGGCGGAGTACGTTCTCCATGCCTGCGAACCTAACCGGCTCCGGGGGGTCATGAACATGTGACTTCGGACGGGAACGGGGTACGGCCGCCGAAGGGCGTTGTCGGTCCCGGCTGGCACCATGGCCTCATGAACATCATGCTCTTTCACTCGACCTACGGCCTCAGGCCCGCGGTGCGCCGGGCCGCGGACCGGCTGCGCGGCGCCGGGCACGAGGTGTGGACCCCGGACCTCTTCGAGGGGCGTACGTTCGAGACGGTCGAGGAGGGCATGGCCTTCAACGAGGAGATCGGCAAGGACGAGCTGCTGAAGAGAGCGGTGCTGGCCGCCGCGCCCTACTCGGAGCGAGGGCTGGTGTACGCCGGGTTCTCGCTCGGCGCCTCCGTCGCGCAGACCCTCGCCCTCGGCGACGAGAGGGCACGAGGGCTGCTGCTTCTGCACGGCACCTCCGACATCGCCGCCAACGCCTCGGTGGACGACCTGCCGGTCCAGCTGCACGTGGCCGAGCCCGATCCCTTCGAGACCGACGACTGGCTCAGCGCCTGGTACCTGCAGATCGGCAGAGCCGGCGCCGACGTGGAGATCTACAGATACCCGGGCGCCGGCCACCTGTACACCGACCCCGACCTCCCGGACTACGACGAGGAGGCGGCCGAGGCCACCTGGCGGGTGGCGCTCGGCTTCCTCGACAGTCTGTAGCGGTGGTCAGACGGGGTCGTAGGTCCGCTCGACCTTCTGGGTGCCTGTGCGGGTGCGGTACGAACGGGCCCAGGATGATGTCGCGTTCTTGTTCGTGCGGTCGGACAGGACGTAGTAGTCCATCTGCGCGCGGTCGGCGGTGATGTCCAGGACGCCGTAGCCGTGGCGGTCGGTGTCGACCCAGTGGACGTGGCGGTTGGCGGCCTTGATGATCGGGGCGGCGACCGCGGAGACCGTGCCCTCGGGGACCTTCACGATGTCGTCGAGGTTGTCGGAGGTGACCGAGGTGACGACGAACTCCGTGGCGGCGGAGGGGGACAGGGGGTAGGTGCCGGCGTCGACCGGGACGTCGTTGGCCCACGCCATGTGGATGTCGCCGGTCAGGAAGACGGTGTTGCGGATCGCGTTCGAGGTGAGGTGGGCCAGCAGTTCACGGCGGTCGTCGGTGTAGCCGTCCCACTGGTCGGTGTTCAGGGCGAGGCCGTCCTGCGGGAGGCTCAGCAGCTTCGCCAGCGGCTTGAGCAGGTCGGCGGTGAGCGAGCCGATGACGAACGGCGCGATCATCACCGAGTTGCCGACCAGCCGCCAGGTGGTGTCGGACGCCTTCAACCCCGCCTTCAGCCAGTCGAGTTGGGCGCGACCCGTGATCGTACGGTCCGGGTCGTCGACCGAGCCGGAGCCGGTGGAGGCCTGCTGGGAGCGGAAGGAGCGCAGGTCGAGGAGCGAGAGGTCGGCGAGCTTGCCGAAGCGCAGTCGGCGGTAGGTGGTGCCCGCGATCGCCGGGCGGACCGGCATCCACTCGAAGTAGGCCTGCTTGGCGGCCGCCCTGCGGTCGGTCCAGGTGCCCTCGGCGCCCTCGGTGTGGTTGACCGCGCCGCCGGACCAGGCGTTGTCGGCGAACTCGTGGTCGTCCCAGATCGCGACGACCGGCGCCTTGGCGTGCAGGGCCTGGAGGTCGGGGTCGGTCTTGTACGTGCCGTGCCGGGTGCGGTAGTCGGCGAGCGTGATGATCTCGTTGGCCGGTGCGTGCGGGCGTACCACCGTGCCGCGGGCCGCGTACTCGCCGGACTTGTACTCGTAGATGTAGTCGCCGAGATGCAGCCAGGCGTCCAGGTCGTTACGGGCCGCGAGATGGCGGTACGAGGCGAACCAGCCGCCCTCCCAGTTGGCGCAGGAGACCACGCCGAAGCGCAGGGAGTTGACCGCCGCGTCCGCCGCCGGCGCGGTGCGGGTGCGCGCCACCGGGGAGTCCGTGCCGCCGGCCGAGAAGCGGAACCAGTAGTCGGTGGCCGGGGCGAGGCCGCGTATGTCGGCCTTGACGGTGTGGTCGGAGGAGGCGGTCGCGGTGGTCGAGCCCTTGGCGACGATCGTCGTGAACGCCTTGTCCCGGGCGACGACCCAGCCGACCTCGGTGTCGGGGCCCAGCCCCGAGCCGGGTACGGCCTCGGAGGTGGGCGTGACCCGGGTCCACAGCAGGATGCCGTCGGGCAGCGGGTCGCCGGAGGCCACGCCGTGCAGGAACTGCGGGGTCTCGGCGGCGGCCCTGGCCGGCAGGGCGGCGGCGAGCGGGCCGGCCAGGACAGCAGTGGCCGCCGCGGCCTTGACGACCGTACGGCGGCGCGGGGAAAGCGAGTTGGAGCCGTCGTCGGCTCTGAGTCGACTGGTCACGAGCGACCAGGTTACTGATCGGTATTAACGAGAGCGGGCGAACTCGTAAAAGTTCGCCCGCTCTTCCACTGGACGTCGGTTCAGGCCTTGAGGGCCGCGTCCACCACCTGGTTGAACTGGGCCACCGACATCGGCGGGTTGTCCTGGCTGTCGACGGTGAGCTTCTTGCCGTCCATGACGAAGCTCGGGGTGCCGGTGACACCGTCCTTGTTGGTGTCCCAGGTCTTCGACATGGCGAGCGCCCAGGCGTCGTACTTGCCGCTCTTGACGGCGTTCTGGAACGCCGTGTTGTCCTTCAGGGCGGGGACGGTCTGGGCGACCTTGATGAGGTAGTCGTCGCTCTTGAACTTGTCGGTCGACTCGTCCGGGTGCCACTTCTTCGAGTACAGCGCGGTCTTGTACTCCAGGAACGCCTCGTCGCTGACATTCAGCGCGGCGCCCATGGCGGCCATCGCGGTCTTGGAGCCCTCGCCGCGCGAGCCGATCTGGCCCTTGCCGAGGGCGTCGCCGTCGAGGAACGTGCCGCCGATGTACTGGATCTTGAACTTGCCGTCGTCGATGTCCTTCTTCACGGTCGGACCGACGGTCTGCTCGAACTGGGCACAGACCGGGCAGCGCGGGTCCTCGTAGACCTTCAGGGTCTTCTTGGCGGTCGCCTTGCCGATGACGACCGTCGTGCCGTCGGTGCCCGTGGTGTTGGCCGGGGCGACGACCTTGGCCTTCTTGGCGGCCTCCCAGTGGCTGGGCTTGTTGGCCTGGACGACGGCGTAACCTATGCCGCCGGCCGCCGCAAGGACGGCGACGACCGAGGCGGCCACGATGATCTGCCGCTTGGCCTTGGCCTTCTTGGCCTGGCGCTCGCGCTCGGCGCGCAGCCGCTCGCGGGCCGCCGTCTTCGCCGCGGCGCTGTTCCGCTTGCTCATGTTGGTTTTCTCCATAGAGGACGCGCACACGTCGTACGCGGGATACGTGTGGGGGTTGGGTCGTGCTCAGTGCTTCGGGTCGCGCTCAGCGCTCGTCGCGGCGACGGACGCCGGTCAGACGAGAGCGGCCGGGCACGGCGGTCCCCGCCGTCCCAGGGAGTGGACCAGCAGCCGGTCACGGACGACCGGGGGGCGCGCGTCGGGGCGGCGTACGCCGTCCACCGCCGGAGCCGGCCGTACGGCCACCGCGGCGACCGCGAGCAGCAGGGGCCGGAACGTCGTCGCGGTCACCGCGCGCAGCAGCTGGGCCAGGGCCCGCTCGCCGCGGCGCAGCCAGGCGGCCGCGAGCATGCCGACGCCGATGTGCGCGCCGAGCAGCAGCCAGGCGGTGCCCGGGGTGGCGTGCGCGAGCAGGGCCGAGAGGCGGTCGGTGCCGGTGCCGGTGCTGGTGAGCCGGGTCAGCGGGACGCCGACCTGGGTGTTGCTGCCGCACAGCAGGTCCCAGCCGGCGGAGCGCAGCGGCCCTGCGACGGGGCCGCCCGCGCGGCCGTAGCAGACATGCTGGCCGGTGGTGAAGATCGTGTCGGCGGCCAGCTCCAGCGGGACCAGCAGGCCGGCGATCGGCCCGAAACCGCGCTCGCGGCCGGCCAGCGCGTAGGAGACCGCGAACACGGTGACGGCGACGGCGGCCACCGTGTTCAGCGGCAGCGGGACCCGGGACAGCAGCACGTGCGACGCGGTGCTGAGCGTCACGACCAAGGCCGTGAACAGCGCCGCGCGGAGCGCTCTGAGTCGGGTCCCGGATATGTCCATGGTGTGCAGAGTCTGTCACGGGCTCCGGTAAGGGAGCCCTAAAACCTGCCTGTGAGAATGCGGACTGTCAGAGACCCGGAATCCGGCCGTTGCGGAACAGGTCCACGAAGATCTGGTGGTCGGCACGCGCGCGTGCGCCGTAGTCGTGCGCGAAGTCGGTGAGCAGACCCGCGAAGCCGTCCTCGTCGGCCGCGATGGCCGCGTCGATGGCGCGCTCGGTGGAGAACGGCACCAGGGACTCGCCGGAGGTGTCGTCCGCCGCCGCGTGCATGGTGGCCGTGGCCCGGCCCAGGTCGGCGACGACGGCCGCGATATCCTCCGGGTCGTCGATGTCGCTCCAGTCCAGGTCGACCGCGTACGGCGAGACCTCGGCGACCAGCTGCCCCGAGCCGTCCAGCTCGGTCCAGCCCAGCCACGGATCGGCGTGCTGCTGCAGGGCGCGCTGGGAGATCACCGTGCGGTGGCCCTCGTGCACGAAGTAGTCCCGGATCGCCGGGTCGGTGATGTGCCGGGAGACGGCCGGGGTCTGGGCCTGCTTGATGTAGATCACGACGTCGTTCTCCAGGGCGTCGCTGTGGCCCTCCAGGAGGATGTTGTACGACGGCAGACCGGCCGAGCCGATGCCGATGCCCCGGCGCCCGACCACGTCCTTCACCCGGTACGAGTCCGGGCGGGCCAGCGACGAGTCCGGCAGGGTCTCCAGATAGCCGTCGAAGGCCGCGAGGACCTTGTAGCGGGTGGCCGCGTCCAGCTCGATGGAGCCACCGCCCGGGGCGAAGCGGCGCTCGAAGTCGCGGATCTCCGTCATCGAGTCCAGCAGCTCGAAGCGGGTCAGCGAGCGGGCGGCGCGCAGGGCGCCCAGGAGCGGGCCCTCGGCGGTGTCCAGGGTGAACGGCGGCACCTCGTCGCTCTTGGCGCCGGTCGCCAGCGCGTGGATCCGCTCGCGGTACGCGCCCGCGTACTCCTCCACCAGCTCGCTGATCTGCGTGTCGCTGAACGCCTTCGCGTAACCGATCAGCGCGATCGAGGCGGCGAAGCGCTTCAGATCCCAGGTGAAGGGGCCGACGTAGGCCTCGTCGAAGTCGTTGACGTTGAAGATCAGCCGGCCGTTCGAGTCCATGTACGTGCCGAAGTTCTCCGCGTGCAGGTCGCCGTGGATCCACACGCGCGAGGTGCGCTCGTCCAGGTACGGGCCGCCCCGCTTCTCGGCGTCGAGGTCGTGGTAGAAGAGGCACGCCGTGCCCCGGTAGAACGCGAACGCGGAGGCCGCCATCTTGCGGAACTTCACGCGGAACGCGGCCGGGTCGGCGGCCAGGAGCCGGCCGAAGGCGGTGTCGAAGACGGCGAGGATCTCCTCGCCGCGCTGCTCGTCGTTGAGCCGGGGTACCGACATCGCGGGGTGCCTCCTGGTGCATGGATGTGCACGACAGCGTCTCTGTCGTGTCCAACGGGCGACGGGCCACGGAAGTGCCCGCGACCGTCGCTGTGAAGGTACGCGGGGCAGCCCTCGGATTGTCAGTCCCCGGGCATAGACTTCGACGCTGACCCCAGGACTGTCCGCCAGCCCGTCGTCCAGCGTTTCCCTTGGAGGCCCGACCGTGTCAAAGCCGCCGTTCACGCACCTGCACGTCCACACCCAGTACTCGCTGCTGGACGGTGCCGCGCGGCTCAAGGACATGTTCGACGCGTGCAACGAGATGGGCATGACCCATATCGCCATGTCCGACCACGGGAACCTCCACGGGGCGTACGACTTCTTCCATTCCGCGAAGAAGGCCGGAATCACCCCGATCATCGGGATCGAGGCGTATGTCGCCCCCGAGTCGCGGCGCAACAAGCGGAAGATCCAGTGGGGCCAGCCGCACCAGAAGAAGGACGACGTCTCCGGTTCCGGTGGTTACACCCACAAGACGATGTGGGCCGTGAACAAGACGGGTCTGCACAACCTCTTCCGCCTCTCCTCGGACGCGTACGCCGAGGGCTGGCTGCAGAAGTGGCCCCGGATGGACAAGGAGACGATCTCCCAGTGGTCCGAGGGGATCGTCGCCTCCACCGGCTGCCCCTCCGGCGAACTCCAGACCCGGCTGCGCCTCGGCCAGTACGACGAGGCGCTGAAGGCCGCCGCCGACTACCAGGACATCTTCGGCAAGGACCGCTACTTCCTGGAGCTGATGGACCACGGCATCGACATCGAGCACCGGGTCCGTGACGGCCTCCTGGAGATCGGCAAGAAGCTGGGCATCCCGCCCCTGGTGACGAACGACTCGCACTACACGTACGCGCACGAGGCGACCGCCCACGACGCCCTGCTGTGCATCCAGACCGGCAAGAACCTCTCCGACCCGGACCGCTTCAAGTTCGACGGCACCGGCTACTACCTGAAGTCGACGGACGAGATGTACGCCATCGACTCCTCGGACGCCTGGCAGGAGGGCTGCGCCAACACTCTCCTGGTCGCCGAGATGGTCGACACGGAAGGCATGTTCGAGGCGAAGAACCTCATGCCGAAGTTCGACATCCCCGAGGGCTACACCGAGGTCACCTGGTTCCGCGAGGAGACCATGCGCGGTATGCACCGCCGCTTCCCGGACGGCATCCCGGACGACCGTATGAAGCAGGTCGAGTACGAGATGGACACCATCATCTCGATGGGGTTCCCGGGCTACTTCCTCGTCGTCGCCGACTTCATCATGTGGGCCAAGAGCCAGGGCATCGCGGTCGGTCCCGGCCGAGGCTCCGCGGCCGGTTCGATCGTCGCCTACGCCATGGGCATCACCGACCTCGACCCGATCCCGCACGGTCTGATCTTCGAGCGGTTCCTCAACCCCGAGCGCATCTCGATGCCCGATGTCGACATCGACTTCGACGAGCGCAGGCGCGTCGAGGTGATCAGGTACGTGACCGAGAAGTACGGCGCCGACAAGGTCGCCATGATCGGCACCTACGGCAAGATCAAGGCCAAGAACGCCATCAAGGACTCCGCGCGCGTGCTGGGCTACCCGTACGCGATGGGCGACCGCCTCACCAAGGCGATGCCCGCCGACGTCCTCGGCAAGGGCATCGACCTCGACGGCATCACCAACCCGAGCCACCCGCGCTACAACGAGGCGGGCGAGATCCGGGGGATGTACGAGAACGAACCGGACGTCAAGAAG
>Ga0182007_10001957_pt1 | contig 10652 bp, 6 predicted proteins | sample Sormic07211113_1_FD_123023 | JGI IMG/M metagenome (GOLD analysis project Ga0182007, IMG submission 123023) | Rhizosphere microbial communities from Sorghum bicolor, Mead, Nebraska, USA - 072115-113_1 MetaG | ecosystem: Host-associated > Plants > Roots > Rhizosphere | place: USA: Nebraska... | reverse complement strand
TGCCCCATGGATTATTTTGGCCCGCATGTTTTCGGTTACTTGATCGCGCTGCTTCACACCCTGGGTTCCATCGCCGCCGTCCACGCCGTCCTGACGGTACGCACTGCCCAAGGCTCGATTGCCTGGGCCCTGTCGCTGGCGTTCATTCCCTATCTGACGTTGATTCCTTATCTGGTGTTTGGCCGCAGCACGTTCGATGGTTACATCAAGGCTCGCCGCCAAGCCAACGAAGAGATGCGCAAGGCAATCTCCGAGCTGAACTGGCGGCCCTGGGTCGAAGAAGCCCTGACCGCCCGCGCCTCCCAGGCCTACGCCTCGTTGCGGGCGATGCCAAAACTGGGACGCACACCGTGCCTGGCGAATAACCAGGTACGTTTGCTGATCAATGGCCCTGCCACATTCGAGGCAATTTTCCAGGCCATCGAGCAGGCTCGACAGGCCGTGCTGATTCAGTTTTTCATCATCCATGACGACCGTCTCGGCCAACGCCTGCAAACCCTGCTCTTGAAGAAAGCCGCCGAAGGCGTGGCCGTGTATTTGCTCTATGACCGCATCGGCAGCCATTCCCTGCCCCACCGCTACGTACAGGACCTGCGCGACGGTGGCGTCCATGTAAAAGCGTTCGCCACCCGCAGCGGCTGGCTCAACCGGTTTCAGGTCAACTTTCGCAACCACCGCAAGATCGTAGTGGTGGACGGTGTGCAGGGGTTTGTCGGCGGGCACAACGTGGGCGACGAGTACATGGGCCAGAAGCCACCCCTGGCGCCGTGGCGCGACACCCATGTGCAAGTGTGCGGGCCGGTGGTGGCGAGCATGCAAGAGTCCTTCGCTGAAGACTGGTTTTGGGCAGCCCGTTCGCTGCCGCCGCTGATCCTGCCGGACAGCTATCCAGACAACGGGGTGCTTTGTCAGTTGCTGGCCAGCGGCCCAGCCGATGCCTACGAAACCTGCTCACTGTTTTTCGTCGAGGCCATTCACGCAGCCAGCGAACGCGTATGGATCACAACGCCTTACTTCATCCCTGACGAAGCGGTATTCGCGGCCTTGCGCCTGGCGGTACTGCGCGGGGTCGATGTGCGCATCCTGCTGCCCTCGCGACCCGACCACAAAGTCGTCTACGCCGCGTCGAGCCTGTATGCGTTTGAAGCGGTGCGGGCCGGGGTGCGGATGTTCCGTTATGCACCAGGCTTCCTGCATCAGAAAGTGGTGCTGATCGACCGGGAAATCAGCGCCATCGGCAGCGCGAACCTGGATAACCGTTCGTTCCGCTTGAATTTCGAAGTCATGCTGCTCACCGTGGACATTCCGTTCGCCACCGAGGTCGAGCAAATGCTCGAGCAGGACTTCGCCCAGGCCCAGGAAATCGACATACAGGAAAGCCGGGAAACCCATCGCCTACAGAAAGTCGGCATGCGGGTCGCCCGGCTTATTTCCCCGATACTTTAAGGCGCGTAGATGTCGTCGCGGGTCCAGGGTAGTTCGTGGCTACCGTCAGCGTGGGCCTTCACCGCCAGGATCTGGTGCAGATTGATCCAGCCCTTGGCGAACGCGTAGGCACAGCCGGCCAGGTACAAGCGCCAGATCCGCAGTGCCTGTTCCGGCACCTCCTTCGACGCGGCTTCGAGGTTGTCTTCCAGGCGTTCACTCCAGTGATCGAGGGTACGCGCGTAGTGCAGGCGCAGGCTCTCCACATCGACGATCTCCAGTCCCGCTTCGCTGATCTGGGCGGAAATCATCGACAAATGCGGCAGTTCACCATTGGGAAACACATACTTCTCGATGAACTCACCCGCGCCGCGACCGACCGGACGACCGTCGGTGTGCTTGGCGGTGATGCCATGGTTCATCACCAACCCGCCCTCACGCACCGCACCGAACAGCGTCTTGCAGTACTGCTCAAGGTTGGCGTGGCCGACATGTTCGAACATGCCGACGCTGACCACTTTGTCGAAGCGGCCATCCTGGGGCAAATCGCGGTAATCCAACAGTTGCAACTCGACCTGATCCTCCAGGCCTTCGGCCTTGACCCGTTCCCGCGCCAGTGCCAGCTGCGCCTTGCTCAGGGTAATGCCGAAAACCTTGGCACCAAACTCCCGCGCGGCGTAACGGGCCAGACCGCCCCACCCGCAACCGACGTCCAGCAGATAGTCACCCGGCTGTAATCGTAGCTTGCGGCACAAATGGCGGAATTTGGCCTGCTGGGCCTGTTCGAGGGTTTCACTGCCCGTCTCGAAATAGGCACAGGAATAGGCCATGTCACTGTCGAGCCACAGCTGATAAAACGCGTTGGAAAGGTCGTAGTGATAGGAGATGGCCTTGGCGTCGGTTTCCTTGTCATGGACGGAGCGCACCGGCTGGTTGTCAGGATCGTCCTCGACCAATGCCTGGCTCAACTCATCGCAGACCCGAATGACTTCGTGGATCGGACCTTCGAGCTCCAGTTTGCCCTCAACAAACGCCGCCCCCAATGCGTCCAGGCTGGGATGGGTGAATTGCGCGACCATTTGTGGGTCCTTGACCACGATCGTGACACTGGGATCGGCACCCAGGGTAAATTCATGGCCGTCCCAGAGCCGCAGCCGAAGCGGCAGATGCAGATTCTGTAAGGCCGGTGGAAGTTGCGCGAGCATGAGTAATCCCCCCTTTTTTCAGACGTCTGAAATGAGGGTAGACCATCATAGAAAAATAGCAGGCTATCGAATTTATAGCCTTTCTCTATCACTGCCCCAAATTCACTCCTTGTGCCGGGTACGGCCAGTATGGGTACGCCCTCTCCAACAGAGACTGCAAGGGTGAAGCACAGTTCGCCAAGAGCTATCCAACGGTTTCCTTCCCTTGGATTTTCAGCAGTGGCTCCTGGAACCGCAGCAATCGCCCCGCATTACCTAACACTAGCAGGGTACTGAGATTGTGCAGCAGCGCCGCGATCATCGCCCCCGCCGCGCCGAGCCAGCCGAACGCGGCAAAGGCAACGATTGCCAGCGTCCAGCCCAGGCCGATGATCACATTGACCTGCAATGTGCGTCTGCATTGGCGACTCAATCGCACACAAGTGCCAAGGCGCCGCAGGTCGCTGCCGATCAGCACGATGTCTGCCGATGCCAGGGCGATGTCCGCACCACCCGCGCCCATTGCGACGCCTACGACCCCGGCCTTGAGCGCCAGCGAATCGTTGATGCCATCGCCCACCACCATGGGGCGAAACCCATGATCGATTTCGGCCATGACCCGTTTGAGTTTGTCTTCCGGCAAAGCCTGGGCTTGCAGATCGCCGATGCCGACATCCCGGGCCAGGGTCGTGGCCACACTCTGGCGGTCGCCGGTCAACAATAACTGACGCCCCAGGCCCAGCTCGCGCAGCTCAGCCATGGCCACCCGGGCCTCCGGCTTGACGCTGTCGGCCAACAACAGCCAGGCGAGAAATTGCCCGTCCAGGGCCAGGCCGGCAATCGGGCCGTCGTGCTCAGGGACCGCTGAGGTATGAATGCCCAGGAGTGCGAACAGCTCCGGCCGACCGAGCGCCGCTTCCCCCTGCGCGGTCATCGCGACCACGCCCAATCCCTGGCGCTCGTGGATATCCGTCAGCGGCAGGCAGTTTTCCTGCTCCACCAACCCTGCCAACGCACGACTGACCGGATGACTGCTGGCCGAACCGAGGCTGGCGGCCAAAGGCAGCAGCAACGATGCGTGAGCATCCTGGGCATGTTCGATGGATTGCAGGCGCAGCACGCCATAGGTCAAGGTACCGGTCTTGTCGACCACCAACGAGGTCAGGTCCGCCAATTCTTCCAGGAAGGCTGAGCTACGGATCAGGATCCCGTGGCGAGCCGCCACCGCGATCCCGGCAATGGCGGTGGCCGGCGCCGACAGCACCAACGCACAAGGACAGGCAGCTACCAATACCGCCAGCATCGCCTGGGCATCGTTGGTCACGAACCAGGTCACCGCTGCCAGCAACAACACCAGTACCAGGTAGCTACCGGCGTAACGTTCCAGCAAACGGGTGATGGGTGGCTTGGAGCGTTCGGCGTTCTGCATCAGGGCGATGACTTTGCCCAGGGTGGATTCGTCGCCGGTACGGGTCACTTCCAGGCGCAGCAGGCCATCGAGGTTGATCGCGCCACCAAAGACTTCGGTGCCGACCACCGCCTCCAACGGCACCGACTCACCGGTGATGGGCGCAGTGTCGAGGCTGGCCTGGCCGGACAATACCCGACCATCGGCCGGCACCCGATCGCCGGCACGCACCTCCACAATATCGCCGGCTCGAAGCGTCGCGTTGTCGACATCGATGATGGAACCGTCGGCTTGCACCTTGCGACCTTGACTGCGGGTCAGTTGACCCAGGGCATGGATCGCCTCCTGGGAACCGATGACGCTGCGCTCTTCCAGCACATGGCCGAAGATCATGATGATCGGCAACAGTGCTGCCGTCAGCAGATCGCCGGTGGCCCAGGCACCAAGCATTGCCAGGGCGATGAGTTGGTCAGTGATCCCGTGCAGGCTCGGGTACCGCAAGCTGTACCAGGCCGAACGCATCACCGGCACCGCCACCAGCAGCGAGGCGAAACCCAACAACAGTTGGCTGACACCGCTCTGCTCCGGTGACCAGCCGCGCCATACCAGGCCCAATGCGAGCAGGCCGAGGGCGAGCATCGCCAAGGTCAATTGCCGAGCGGCGACGCGTTGTTCAGCCGAGGACAACATCGGCACAGTGTTGGTTTGGGCGGTCATTGTCCGGCTCCCTGGATGATCAGGCGGGAATCGTCTTTCGGGTCGACCGTGGTGACTGAACCGGCCTGGCGAAGGATGGCAGGCATGCGCTCGCGATACAGGCGCAGCAGCATTTGTGGATCGCTACCTTGGGTCTTCGCCAGGCCAAGCACCGTGGCCGTATCGGCCGAAGCCTTGGCGAGGCGCTCACTGGCCTGGGCATGGGCGACCTGCACGGCACGGTCGGCGTCTTGGCGGGCAGCCTGGGTAAGCTTTTCGGCTTCGGTACGCGCGTTAGCCACGGCTTTATCGGCCTGCTGGCTGGCCGTCAGCACCGCATTGAAGGCACTGACCGCCGGCCCTGGCAGACTCGATTGCACATCGACCCGCACCACTTCGATGCCCAAGCCCTGCCCTGTCGCCGCCAGGTCGGCCAGGCGTCGGTTAAGACCCTGCACCAAATCACCACGCAAGCGCTCGCGACGCTCGGCTGCCTGATTGTCGCTGCCCATCAATTCAGGGCGAGCCACCAGAATGGTGTCCAGGTCCCGAGCCGCGGTCAGGGCCACGGCACTGCGGGTAGCCAGTCGGTCCAGGGCCGGCAGGACATGTTCACCTTGCAAGACGAAGGCGTAAGGGTCGGTGACCTTGTAGAACACCCGCACATCCAGTTGCACCACGCCGGCATCACCGGTCAATAAATAACCAGAGCCGGCCAACGCATCGCTGACGGGCGTGGCGAAACTGGCCACGCGATCGGCCTGCAGGGCCGCGTCCGAGCGCAGCAGATTTTCCACCCGCCGCTCGAGCACCCGGTCCGCCGCTGGCAGCAGGATCACCTGTTCCACAGGGCGCGGCCACGCCAACAAAAGGCCAGCATTCTGGATGCGATCCAAGGCGCCAAAGTGCAGCACTACCGCGCGATTCTGCGGATCGATCTGCCGCACGTTGGAAAAGACCCAAGCCAATGCGGCCAACACCGTGACGGCGTAAAGCGCCAGAAACGCCAGGCGCCCGGCTTGAATCCACGGGCTGGATAACTCGTTTGTTCCACGTGGAACCAAACTCATGGTTGTGTTCCACCTTTGCCTTCCAGGGAAACAGGACCGTCCACCAGGACACGGAATGGCGCGGCATCGGTGCGCAAAATCAATTTCGTGCCTGGGCTGACAATGGTGCCCAAGGTGTCCAGCGAACGTAACAGGTTGTAGAGCTGCGGGGAGCCGGCGTAGGCCCGGCCATAAATTTCGGCCGCTTCTACCCGCGACTGCGCTTCGATATCGGCAGCCTTCACGGTGGCGTCAGCCTGCATGACTCGCGCATCACGCTCTGCGGCGGAGCGAATCTGCGCCGCTTCACGCTTGCCGATGGCAGTGCGTTCGGTGGCGATGGTCTCGCGCTCGGCCCGCATGCGATCCACCGTCGCCGTCAGCGTCACCGAGGGCAAAGTCAGGCGCTCGATGCCAACTTGCAATACCCGCACGCCATAAGTGGTAAGCAATTGTTGATCGATCTGTTGACGCAACTGCGCTTCGAAATCGGCGATGCGCACCTGGCTGGCATCGGTGTTGACCAGGTTCGCCAAGTCAAAACTAGCGGCCGTGGTTTCCAGCGCCGAGCCGACGAAAGTGCGGATCTGCCGCGCAGCTTCGTCTGGTTGGTTCTGCACTGCGCGCATGAAACGCTGCACGTTGTCCGGGTCACCCTGCACCTGCCAGGCCACGTAGGCCTGGACGATGATTCGCAGCCCATCACGGGTGCCGACATCCTGAAGGCCACTGGACGTGGTGCGTAATCGCAGGTCCACCGGGATCGCCGCTTCGAACGGCGCCGGCCAGCGCCAACCGAGGCCGGGTTGCAGCAGCACCCGTGCCGGGTTGCCGAAACGGGTGATGACCGTGGCTTCCCCCGAACGCACTTGCACGAGGCTCGCGGCTGCGACGGCAAACGCCACCAGTAGCGCCGCCCAACCCATCCGCCGCCAGGGGAACGGACCGGCGGGCTGCGAATCGCCATGGTGGTGGTGATGATGGCCGTGATGATGACCGGCATGACCGTGATCGTGACCGGCGTGGTCGTGGTGACCGTGTGAAGAGGACTGGCTCAATGGGCAGCTCCTGGCTGGACAGGGTTACGCGGCGACGCGGGGTCTGCCGGCAGCGTGAAGGTACGCAAGTCGATGGTCGGCGCGTTGCCACTGCCGCCCAGGCGATGATCGAGAACCAGCAACTGGGCTTTGCCAAGGCCCTGGCTCAGTTGGCTCAAGTAATGTTCCAGCACGAAAGCGTGCCCCGCCGTGGCGTAGGCCTTGCGATCGGCGTTGAAACGCAAGTCGGCAGCCTGGGCGGTCGCGTTGATTTCCCGAGCAGTGGCATTAGCCTGGTCATGGGCAATGCTGGCTTGTAGTTGCGCTTGGTTGGTCTGTTCCGCCGCCGCGCCACGCTCTCTGGCGATCAGCGCCTGGGCGCCGATCTGCGCCGCCTGCACGCCGTGGTAGGCATTGGCCGCACCGGCCGGCGGATGAATCGCTTCCACGACCGTCGCGAGGATTTCCACACCGCTATCGAGCGCTTGCAAGTCAGCCTGCACGGCGCGACCGATTTCGTCGGCCAGGCTGACACGGTCCGCGCCCAGCAAACCGTCCAGCGTACGCGAAGCAAATTCATGCACCAGGATGCGGCTGGCGGTGCTGCGGATCAGCGTCGGCACATCGGCGCTGTTGTAGGTCGCCGCCAGCGCCGCGGCGTCAGTCAGGCCAATGCGATAGACAAAACGCACATCCATGTTGACGATCTGGAAGCTCTGCTGGTCGGCACGACGACTGGCAATGACCTGGGACTTGTCGTTCACATGGCTGGCATCCCACAGCCGATTGGCGATTGCCGGGGCCGGCCCCTCCGCCGGTTCGGCTTCGCTGGTAGCCCGATTATCCGAGACGCTGGTCGCCAGCTCATGCACAACACCATTCTCGACGTTGAGCACCCTGCCCCACGGCCAAGGCAACGCGACATGCAAACCCGGGCCGAAGACCTCCACCGGTTTACCAAAACGCTCATAGATGCCACGCCCCTGCAGCGGCACTTCGTGCACGCCCGTCAACAACCAGCCTACCAGCGCCACCAGCGCCAACACCGGTAAAAAAGCCCGGCGCATGTAACTGAAAGCCCAGATCTGGCGCAGGTCGATGCCAAAACGGTTGTGCAGTTCATGTTGCAAGGCGAGCAGCGGTTGCGGCGGCCAACGCAGCAGATCGGCGATGACACTTCGGCCCAACAGCGTCGGTTCCAGGGCGTCCCGGCGCGGGATGAATAACGACAGCACGGCGCGCAGCAACAATTCTGCCGCCACTAGCCCCGGCAACAGCCCCATCAACACCGCCAGACGCATCGGCCAGATGGACGTTTCTGCGGCGAACAACAGGCACAAGGCGCCAAGCACCAGCACGATGATCGCCACTCGCGTCAGTTGCGCCAACGGCGGCGCTTCCGGCCATTCCACGGGGGATTGCTGGGCCAATTGCCGCTCGAACACCAATAACCCGAACGCCAGGAGCAACGACAGCACCGCCCCCACACTGGCCGAGACACCGAGGGTGGCAGCGGGCAACGCCAAGTTCCAGACTTGCTCCAGGCTCAGCAACACCAGCACTGCCCAACCGGCCAGCCACAACGCGGGCGCACCGATTTGCTTCAGCAGGCCGACCCAGCGTGCGCCGATTCGCTCCAGCAGCCGCTCATACCAACCCAGGTTATCAACAGGCTCGCTTTGCGCAGGCAAGTTATCCACAACCGGCAACAGCGCCCTGCTACGCCATTGCGTCACCCACCAAGCCGATTGCAAACCCGCTACCAACACCAAGAGTCCCGCCGCTTGGCTGACCAACATAACCGGCCATAGCGATTGCGGTGAAAACACCCCGATAAAAAATGCCAGCACCAGACCCAAACCCGCCACGCTTCCCAGGGCGACGGCGATCTGCCTCAGGCGGCGCCCTTGGAACGACGCTCGCTGAAAACGCGGCCATTCGGCCACCTGTGCCCCCTCGACATCAAGATCGACTTGCATACCACCCCAGCACTCGTGGCGATCAAAATCCGGCCCGTGACAGATGCCACCGACACTCCGTTATATGCCGTTACCTTATAACGGTTCCTGTGAAATTTCCGTTTTGAATTCTTCATGACAAGGTCCGCTCCGACCTCTTGACTTAAGCCTTGACCGAAATCTCTGGAAACGCTCATATTACGAACATAATTTTTTATCAGACCAAGCGGGAGAACAGCGATGAGCAATTACGACGTGGTCATTCTGGGCGGCGGACCCGGAGGGTATAACGCGGCGATTCGGGCCGGGCAGTTAGGGTTGAAAGCCGCCTGTGTCGAAGGCCGAGCCACCCTCGGCGGCACCTGCCTGAACGTCGGCTGCATGCCCTCCAAGGCATTGCTGCACGCCTCGGAACTGTACGAGGCCGCCATAGGCGCGGAATTCGCCAACCTGGGTATTGAAGTCAGCCCTACCCTCAACCTCGCGCAAATGATGAAGCAGAAGGATGAAAGCGTCGCCGGCCTGACCAAGGGCATCGAATTTCTGTTTCGCAAGAACAAGGTCGACTGGATCAAAGGCTGGGGGCACATCGACGGGCCGGGCAAAGTGACCGTCACCGGTGACGATGGCACCAAGACCGAACTCAGCGCCAAGGACATCGTCATCGCTACCGGCTCGGAGCCTATGCCCCTGCCAGGCGTGACAATCGATAACCAGCGAATCCTCGATTCCACCGGCGCCTTGTCCCTGAGTGAGGTGCCCCGGCATCTGGTGGTGATCGGCGCCGGCGTCATCGGCCTCGAACTGGGCTCGGTCTGGCGACGCCTGGGGGCCGAGGTGACCGTGGTGGAATATCTCGACCGCATCTGCCCGGGGGTAGACGGCGAGGCCGGCAAGACCCTGCAACGTGCCTTGGGTAAACAAGGCATCCAGTTCAAGCTGAGTTCCAAGGTCACGGGCGCCGTTGCCTCGGCCAGCGGCGTGCAATTGCACATCGAGCCGGCGGCGGGCGGCGAATCACAGACCCTGGACGCCGATTACGTGCTGGTCGCCATCGGTCGCCGGCCTTACACAAAGGGGCTGGGGCTGGAGAACGTCGGGCTGAGCCCTGACCAGCGCGGCATGCTCGCCAACCAGCAGCACCGCACCGAAGCGCCTGGCGTCTGGGTGATCGGCGATGTGACGTCCGGACCGATGCTGGCCCACAAAGCGGAGGACGAGGCCATGGCCTGCATCGAACAGATCGCCGGTAAAGCCGCCGAGGTCAACTACGCGCTGATTCCCAGCGTCATCTACACCCGTCCGGAACTGGCCAGCGTCGGCAAGACCGAGGAACAGCTCAAGGCCGAAGGCCGCGCCTACAAGGTCGGCAAATTTCCCTTTACGGCCAACAGCCGGGCCAAGATCAACCACGAGACCGAAGGCTTTGCCAAGGTTCTGGCCGATGAGCGTACCGACGAGGTGCTGGGCGTGCACCTGGTCGGGCCGAGTGCGGGCGAATTGATCGGTGAAGCGTGCGTGGCCATGGAGTTTGCCGCGTCCTCCGAGGATATCGCGCTGATCTGCCATCCTCACCCGACCCGCTCCGAGGCCCTGCGTCAGGCAGCCATGGGCGCGAATGGGCATACCACTCAGGCGTAAGGTGCCCAAGCTCGATCTGGTGGGAGCGGATTTATCCGCGAAGACGGTATTTCAGTCGATGAAGATTCAGCGAGTGTACTGGCCCACTCGCGGATGAGTCCGCTCCCAAAAAGAGTTATCCACAGCGCTCCAATTGCTGTCAGCCCGGCAAATGCCCCAACGGCAGCGGTCCAGGTGACTTGATCACCTGAATCGCAAAGTTGCTGCGGATATCCCGTACCCCCGGCACCTTCAACAGGCTGCCATTGAGAAAG
>Ga0182007_10001956_pt1 | contig 10656 bp, 14 predicted proteins | sample Sormic07211113_1_FD_123023 | JGI IMG/M metagenome (GOLD analysis project Ga0182007, IMG submission 123023) | Rhizosphere microbial communities from Sorghum bicolor, Mead, Nebraska, USA - 072115-113_1 MetaG | ecosystem: Host-associated > Plants > Roots > Rhizosphere | place: USA: Nebraska... | reverse complement strand
TGCCCGACATGCCGACTCCGGCGACCTCGACGGGAGCGGGTGAACGGGGCCCACGAAAGAAGGGCCCTCGCAGGTTTCCACCCGCGAAGACCCTCCGCACCGTCGGGACGACAGGATTTGAACCTGCGACCCCTTGACCCCCAGTCAAGTGCGCTACCAAGCTGCGCCACGTCCCGGTGCTGTCTGACCTGGGCTTTCCCCTGGCCGGACGTGCAGGGAAACCATACCGCACTCGGCTCTGTGGTCGCGCACGGCTTTTCTCCCGGCGGCGGGATTCAGTCCGCCGGCGGGAGCCCCAGCTCCGGATACGCCTCCACGAGCCGGGGCGGGGCCGCCTGGCGCCAGGAGTCGGCGAGGATGGCGTGCAGTTCGGCCTCGTCCTCGATCGCCGCGAGGTGGGCCCGGACCCAGGCGAACTGGGCCTCGTGGTCGGCGATCCAGAACTTCTCCGGCTCGGCCAGCACCAGTTCGTCCCGCTCCTCCTTGGGGCAGCGCACGGCGATGGACGTCTCGTCCTCGGGCAGGGTCGCGAACATCTTCCCGGCGACCCGGAACGTGGGCATGTTCCAGGCGATCTTCTCCGTCGTGTCCGGCAGGGCAAGGGCGATACGGCGTACGTCTTCGGCATCCGGCATGACAGGCACCGTAGCCGTCGCCACTGACAATCACCTGGTGGGAGTGCCCGTGCTCACATGCTTGTAGTAGAGGGTCGTGGGCCGCAGCACGCCGGCCGGGTCCGCCGCGTAGTCGGGGATCACCCCGGCCCGGGTCCAGCCGGCCGTGCGGTAGAGGTGTTCCGCGGGGCTGTCGGTCTCGGTGTCGAGGTGGAGCAGGGTGATCCCCAGAGCGGCGGCGGCCGCCTCCGCCGTCCCGAGGAGACCTCGCCCGAGGCCGTGGCCGCGCGCCTCCCGGTGCACCATCAGTTTGACCAGTTCGGCCCGGTGTCGGCTGTTGGGCTTCGCCGGGAAGGCCAGGCTGACGGTGCCGACGGTCCGTCGCCCGTCGTGGGCCGCCCACACCGCGAGCCGCCCCGCGGCCACCTCGTCCGCCCGTTCCTTCCAGCACGCCACGGCCGCGTCACGGTCCAGGGGCGCGAGGAAGCCGATCGAGGCGCCCCCGTCCACCGTGTCCGCGAGCAGCTCGGCCAACTCCTCGGCGCTCCGCAGCAGTTGGGCCTCGTCCAGTCGAGTGACGTTCACGGCAGCACCACCGCCAGCACATAGCGCGCGCCGTCCGGGCCGGGGCACCGGAACCGTGTGGGCCCCCACACCCGCAGCCGCAGACAGTCCCCGGTCTCCAGCCGGTGTTCGGTCTCCCGGTCGGTCACCTCCAGCGCCCCCTCCAGTACCCAGATGTGCTGTTCGAGGCCCGGCACGGGCGGCCGGTCGTAGGCGATGTCGGCGCCCGCGCCCAGCCGTCCCTCGACGAGCTCGCCGCGCAGCCCCGCGTGCGGGGGCGACACGGACCGTCGTACGAACCCGGAGGCCCGGTCCTCCCACACCGGCTGTTCGGCGGCCGGCACCAGCGGTGCCGGTTCCGCCTCGACCTCGCTGAGCAGACGGGACATGGTCCGGCCGTAGACGCCGCAGAGCCGGTTCAGAAGGGAGGCGGTGGGGCTGGTCTCCGCCCGCTCGGCCCGGGAGAGCGTGGACTTGCTGATGCCGCTGCGCTCGGCCAACTCGCCCAGGGACCAGCCGTGTTCGGCCCGCAACTCGGCCAGCCGGGCGCCGAGCCGGGCGTCGAGGGGGTCGGGGTGGGCTTCTGGGGCGGTCCCGGCTTCCATCTGTTTCATATCCGGGATACTAGACCGTATTTGAAACAGCCGGATTACGTACGGGCGATTTCCTCCAGCTCCGCCAGCACCGGGCGGATCAGCGGATGCCCCTCCGCCCCTCTCCGTACCGCCGCGAACACCCGTCGCGTCGGCGCGACACCGTCGACCGGCCGGACCACCACGCCCGTGAGGTCCGTGCCGCTCAGCGCCGACCGCGGTACGAGCGCCACTCCCGCGTCGGCCGAGGCGAGGGCCACGACCGCGCGGAAGTCGTCCGAGGAGTGTTCGAGGCGGGGCTGGAATCCGGCGCTCTCGCAGGCCAGGACGACCACGTCATGGCAGGGGTTGCCCGGGTAGGGGCCGATCCAGGTGTCCTTGGCCAGCTCGGCGAGCGGGATGACGGACGCCTCGGCCAGGCGGTGGCGCACGGGCACGACCGCGTCGAACGGCTCCGCGTACAGCGCTACGTGGGTCAGCCTCGGGTCGTCGGCCGCCGGGGCCCCGCGGTACTCGACGGCCACCGCCACATCCACCTGCCGGTCCAGGACCATCGGCAGGCTGGCGTCGCCCTCCGCGTCCAGGACGCGGACGCGGATGCCCGGCGCCGACTCGGCGAGGCGCGCCACCGCGGGGGCCACGACCAGGGCGATGCCGGTCGCGAAGGAGGCGACCGTGACCGGTCCGGCGGCGCCCGAGCCGTACGCGGCGAGCTCGGCCTCGGCCCGCTCCAGCTGCGCGAGGACGGCGTTGGTGTGGCCGAGCAGGATCTCGCCGGCGGGGGTGAGACGTACGCCCTTGGCACCGCGCTCGACCAGGCGGTGGCCGGTCTCCTGCTCCAGGGCGGCGAGCTGCTGGGAGACCGCGGAGGGGGTGAGGTACAGCGCGGCGGCAGCCGCAGTCACCGTGCGGTGGTCGGCCACCGCACGGAGGATGTGGAGCCGCCGTGCTTCGATCATGGGATCGATTGTCTCAAATGCCCATTGTCCTCAGACGACGTCCGCGCGCCCGCTCACGTCTGCTCGCCCGCCTGCTCGGCCTCCAGGGCGGTGCGCGCGGCCACGAAGGCGTCGACCGCCCGGTTCACGTCGTCCGTGGAGTGGGCGGCGGACAGCTGCACGCGGATGCGGGCCTGTCCCTGCGGCACCACCGGGTAGGAGAAGCCGATCACGTACACGCCCCGCTCCAGCAGCAGTTCCGCGAGCCGGCCCGCCTTCGCCGCGTCGCCGATCATCACGGGCGCGATGGCGTGGTCGCCGGGGAGGATCTCGAAGCCCTCCTCGCTCATACGGCGGCGGAACAGCGCGGTGTTCGACGCGAGCCGCTCGCGCAGGTCCCCCGCGGACTCCAGCAGGTCGAGGACCTTCAGGGAGGCGGCCGCGATCACCGGGGCGAGGGTGTTCGAGAAGAGGTACGGGCGCGAGCGCTGCCGCAGCAGGGCGACGATCTCGGCGCGGGCCGCCACATAGCCGCCCGACGCGCCGCCGAGGGCCTTGCCGAGGGTGCCGGTGACGATGTCGACGCGGTCCATGACGCCGTGCAGTTCGGGGGTGCCACGACCGCCGGGGCCGACGAAGCCGACGGCGTGGGAGTCGTCGACCATGACCATGGCGTCGTAGCGGTCGGCGAGGTCGCAGATCTCACGGAGGGGGGCCACATAGCCGTCCATCGAGAACACGCCGTCGGTCACGACCAGCTTGCGTCGCGCGCCCGCGGCCTCCTTCAACTGGCGTTCCAGATCGGCCATGTCGCGGTTGGCGTAGCGCATGCGGCGGGCCTTGGAGAGGCGGATGCCGTCGATGATCGAGGCGTGGTTGAGAGCGTCGGAGACGACCGCGTCCTCGGGGCCCAACAGGGTTTCGAAGACACCGCCGTTGGCGTCGAAGCAGGAGGAGTAGAGGATCGTGTCCTCCTGGCCGAGGAAGGCGGCGAGGCGCGCCTCCAGCTCCTTGTGCACCTCCTGCGTTCCGCAGATGAACCGCACGGACGCCATGCCGTAGCCCCAGCGGTCGAGCGCCTCGTGGGCGGCCGCGATCACCTCGGGGTGGTCGGCGAGGCCGAGGTAGTTGTTGGCGCAGAAGTTGAGGACCTCGCCGGGCCGGCCGCCGGAGGAGACGTTGACGGTCGCGGACTGCGGGGTGTCGAGGACGCGTTCGGGCTTGTGCAGACCGGCGGCGCGGATCTCGTCGAGGGTGGCACGCAGGTCGTCGCGCACGGAGTCGAACATGAGGGGGGCTCCTAAAATGCCTTCGCCGTAAGGGAGTTACTCGGTCCAGTCGAGGATGACCTTGCCGCCGCGGCCGCTCGCCGCGTCGGCGAAGGCCGCCTCGAAGTCGCGGTAGCCGTAGCGGCCGGTGATGACGGGCGACAGGTCGAGCCCGCCCTCCAGCAGCACCGACATCGCGTACCAGGTCTCGAACATCTCACGGCCGTAGATGCCCTTGATGGTGATCATCGAGGTGACGATCCGCGCCCAGTCGACCGCGAACTCCTGGGCGGGCAGACCGAGCATGGCGATACGGCCGCCATGGGTCATGTTGGCGATCATGTCCCGCATGGCCTCGGGCCGTCCGGACATCTCCAGACCGATGTCGAAGCCCTCGCGCAGCCCCAACTGGCGCTGTCCGTCGGCGATCTGGGCCTGCGACACGTTCAGGGCGAAACTCACGCCGATCTTGCGGGCCAGGTCGAGCCGTTCCTCGCTGACGTCGGTGACGACGACGTTGCGGGCACCGGCGTGGCGGGCGACCGCGGCCGCCATCAGACCGATCGGGCCGGCACCCGTGATCAGCACGTCCTCACCGACCAGCGGGAAGGACAGCGCGGTGTGCACGGCGTTCCCGAACGGGTCGAAGATCGCGGCGACATCGAGGTCCACCGGGACGCGGTGCACCCACACATTGGCGGCGGGCAGGGCGACGTACTGCGCGAAGGCCCCGTCCCGTCCGACGCCCAGCCCGACCGTGGCCCGGCACAGGTGGCGCCGCCCGGCGAGGCAGTTGCGGCACTTTCCGCAGACCAGGTGGCCCTCGCCGCTGACCCGGTCGCCGACGGCGATGTCGGTGACGTCCCGCCCGGTCTCGACGACCTCGCCCACGAACTCGTGCCCGAGGACCAGCGGGGTACGGATCGTCTGCCGGGCCCAGCCGTCCCAGGACCGGATGTGCAGATCGGTGCCGCAGATGCCGGTGCGCCGCACCTCGATCAGGACGTCGCCGGGTCCGACGGCGGGCTCCGGGACGTCCGCGAGCCACAGACCGGGCTCCGCCTTCTCCTTGACCAGCGCCTTCAACGCTACGGCTCCTGTGGGTGAGGTCCCGGCTGCGGGCATGCCTGGCAGGCCCGCGACCGGGGAGGGGGGTGGGTGCGTGCAGCAATCTGCCGTACGGCACGGCCCCGGGTCCATCGAGGTTTTCTTAAGCCGCGCCCCAGCTCCGCTTCACGCCCGCGCCGGCTCCGCTTCACGCCCGCGCCGGCCGCGCTTCCTCCCGGGTGGGCGCGGCTCGCAGTCCAGGTCAGCCGGGGAGGGCGTAGGGGTCGTCGGCGGGCAGCCAGGCGTCCGGTGCGTTGACGCCGAGATCGCCGGCGCCTTCGCTCAGGGCGTCGACGACCGCGAGGACCGCGGCCCGGTCCTCGTGCTCACGCCGGACCAGGGACCAGGTCCAGTAGACCTTGGGGGCGACGATCTCGCGGCGGACCAGGTCCGGCGGGAGCGGAGTGGTCTGTCCCTTGGGCGAGTTGACCACCGGGCGGGCGCAGCGGCGTACGTGGTCGAAGAACGCGGGGCCGGTGACGGCGCCGTCGGAGATGCGCACCGCGCGGGCGCCCGTCGTCCGCGTCAGTTCTTCGGCGTACGCGTTCCAGGACGCCCAGGAGGTGATGTCGTCGTCGATGAGGACGTCGGTGTCCCCGGCCGCCACATCCGGCACGTCACCGCTGTCGCCGCCCCGCGCGACGGCGTGGAGCCGGTCGGCCCCGATGAGCCGGGCCCGCAGCCCGAGCCGTTCGAGGTCCTCGGTGCGCACCCAGCACACGGCGAGGTCCAGACTGCCGTCCGCGACCCGGGCGGCCTGGGTGTGGGAGGGGGCGACCCAGGCGTCGACATGCACCTGTGCCACCGCCGCCGTACGCGAACTCAGGTCTGGTGGAAGCCAGTTGACGTATCCGAGGCGCACCGGCTCGGAGCCCGACAGCCGGCCGGCCCGGCGCTTGAGGTCGTCGGCGCGGTCCAGCAGGGCCCGGGTGTGCGGGAGCAGGGCGGCGCCGGCCGGGGTGAGGGAGACCGAGCGGCGGTCGCGGTCGAAGAGCCGTACCCCCAGGTCGCGTTCGAGCGCCTTGATCTGCTGCGAGAGTGAGGGACCCGCGATGAGCAGCCGCTCGGCGGCCCGGCCGAAGTTCAGCTCCTCGGCGACCGCGACGAAGTAGCGCAGCTGGCGCAGTTCCACGCGCGCCATGGTACGCGCGCTGGGAGGCTGTGCCTCTCAGCAGAGAGACAGCCGGTCGTGGCATCCGTGCTGGTGGCGGGCGCACGATGGGCTCACCGAAGGCTACGAACGGAGCGCGTCGTGAATGAGTTCCTGGTCGAGATCACCACCACCGTCCCCGAGGGCACCGGCCAGGAGGAGGTCGACCGGCGGCGGGCCGCCGAGGCCGTCCGCGCCAAGGAGCTGGCCGCGACCGGCCATCTGGCCCGACTGTGGCGCCCGGTGGGCGAGTTGCGCAGCATCGGACTGTGGCGGGCCGCGGACGAGGCGGACCTGCAGGAGAACGTGCTCGGCACGCTGCCGCTGCGCCCCTGGATGACGCTGAAGGTCACCCCGCTGGAGTCCCACCCCAACGATCCGGGCCGGGTCGACGGCACCCGATGAACGCCCCTTCTCCCCGCGCCGCCTCCCCCTGGCTCCATGTCGCCCGGGCCGGCGCGGCGCTCGCCGCCGGCATGGGCGTCGGCCGCTTCGTCTACACCCCGGTCCTCCCCCTGATGCACGCCCGGGCCGGCCTGTCCACCGGCTCCGGCGCACACCTGGCGACCGGCAACTACGTCGGCTATCTCGTCGGAGCGCTCGCCGGCATCCTGGCCCCCGCCCTGGTCCGCTCCCCCGCTGTGCTGCGCGCTTCCCTGCTCCTGCTGACCGGGACGCTCGCGGCGATGCCGTTCACCCACGACGTCACCGCCTGGCTCGTACTGCGGTTCGCGGCCGGGGCGGCGAGCGCCCTGGTGTTCGTCATCGCGGCCGGTTCACTCCTGCACCATCTGCGCGGACATCCCTCCCACCTGGCCGGCTGGGCCATCGGCGGTGTGGGTGCCGGGATCGCGCTGTCCGGCCTGCTGCTCCTGGTGCTGCGGTCCGTCGCGGACTGGCGGACCGCCTGGTGGGCCTCGGCCGCCCTCACGGCGCTGCTCACCCTCGCCTCCTGGAACCTGCGCCCGGAGGAGGCCCCGCCCGCGGGCGGCGGGTGGTCCGGGGGTACGGCGCCCCGTATTCACCGCTGGTTCGGCGCGCTGTTCATGAGCTACACCCTGGAGGGCGTCGGCTACATCGTCGCCGGCACCTTCCTGGTCGCGGCGATCGGCCAGGACTCCCCCGGCTGGGTGGGCGACGGTGCCTGGGTGCTGGTTGGCCTGGCCGCGGTGCCGTCCCCGGCGCTGTGGGCGTGGCTGGGACGGCGCTGGTCACGCCCCGGTCTGCTGCTCGCCGCGCTGCTGGTCCAGGCGGCCGGCATCGCGCTGCCCGCGCTGATCGGCGGTACGGCCGCGGCGCTCGGGTCGGCGGTGCTGTTCGGCGGCACGTTTTTGGGTGTCAGCATGCTCAGCCTGGCCATCGGGGCCCATCTGGGCTTCCCCCGCTCGGTCGCCGTGCTGACCACCGGCTACTCCGCCGGTCAGATCCTCGGCCCGCTGGTCGTGGCCCCGCTCCTCCACCACGGCTACCACCGCGCCCTGCTGCTTGCCGCCCTGGTGGTGCTCGGCGCGGCCGCGTCCGCGGCGGTGCTGCGGATCGGATTCCCGCACCACATGGCCGTACCACGCCCCATGAAGCCCGGATGGCGGCGAGAATCGAACGACGCGGGCGCTCTCGCCCCGCACCACTCGTCCGACTGATGTGGAGCCGCACATGACCACCGCACGGGACCTCGCGATCGTCGCCCTCGATGCGGCGGCCCACAAACCGCTGGAGCCGGGCGATCTGTCGCTCGCGCTGGCGGCGGCCGAGGTGTTCGACCTCGTCGCGGCCAAGGCCCTGGTCCTGGACGGCGACCGCATCCTGCCCAGTGCCCCGTCCCTCACGGGCGACCGCCTGCTGGACGAGGCCGCGGAGGCGCTCGTACGACGGGAGCCCTACGAGTCGGTCGAGGACTGGCTGTGGCGCCGGGGCCGCGGGCTGTCCGCGGCCTACGTCGACGACCTGGAGCGGATGGGGCTGACGGCTCGGCCGAAGGGCCGCCGGATCCCCCTGCTGACCGGGCGCACGGTGCTGGTGGACTCGACGGCCCGGAGCGCGGCCGAGGAGCGCTGGACGGCACACGAGCCGGTCCTCGCCGCGCTGGCCGCGGCCGCCGGGATCACCGACGAACCGGCCGAGGACACCGAGGACACCGAGCAGTTGACGGGTGAGACGGTCACGGCCGTGCTCGCCGCCCTGGGGGAGGCGGTGATGGAGCTGGAGGCGGTACGGCAGCGGAAGGCGATCGAGGACGCCGCGTTCGACAACGTCTGGCGGGGCTACTAGGAGCCGGTGGCACCCGGCGGGGCCGTCCGGTACTGGACCGGTCGGCCCGCGGGCGGGGCGGTTCCCGCCGTCACAGCAGCGGGAGCCCGTCGGCCTCGCGGCGCTCCAGCCGGGCCACCAGCTCCCGCGCCGACGCCTTGATGGTCTCCAGACCGGACTTCCCCCAGGCCCGCGGCTCCACGTCGACCACGCACACCGTGCCGAGCGCCATCCCCGTGCTGTCGATGAGCGGCGCGCCCAGATAGGAGCGGACGCCGAAGTCGTCGACGACCGCGTTGCCCGCGAACCGCGGGTAGTCGCGGACGTCCTCCAGCACCAGGGCTTTCCGCCGGACCACCACATGGGGGCAGAACCCATGGTCCCGGGAGAGCTCACGGCCGAGCACCGGCACGCTGCCGTCGGGTTTCACCACCACGGCCGGAAGCACGTCCGGCAGATGCAGACCCGCGAAGAACTGCCGGTTCTCGTCGATGAAGTTGACCATGGCGTACGGCGCCCGGGTCTGCTCGGCGAGACGGTCCGCGTAGGCGTCCAGGTCGGGGTCCGGGCCTTCGCCCAAGTGGAGTTCGCCGAGGCGACGGGCGCGCGCGGGGGCCTCCTTGTCGTCCGGGGTGAGCAGCAGACGACCGGCCGGACGCGACGGGTCGTACCTCATGGGCGGGCTCCGTCACTGTGGACGCAGGTCATATACGGACTCCATGGCGGGTGTCGGGGGATCACATGTGGGCGCCGTGGCTCGGCGCATGCGCCGGGGCGTGGGCGATGAGATGCCGGACGAGGGTGAGCAGGGTCTGGACACCGGAGCTGGAGATACGGGCGTCGCAGCGCACCACCGGGATCTCCGGGGAGAGATCGATGGCGGCGCGGACCTCCTCGGGGTCGTAGCGGTAGGAGCCGTCGAACTCGTTGATGGCGACGATGAAGCCGAGGCCGCGCTGCTCGAAGAAGTCGACCGCCGCGAAGCACTCCTCCAGACGCCGGGTGTCGGCGAGGATGACCGCGCCGAGCGCGCCCTCGGAGAGCTCGTCCCACATGAACCAGAACCGTTCCTGGCCGGGCGTGCCGAACAGGTAGAGCACATGTTCCGGGTCGAGGGTGATCCGGCCGAAGTCCATGGCCACCGTCGTCTCGACCTTGTTCTCGATCCCGTCGAGAGAGTCGGTCGCGGCGCTGACCGTGGTGAGCAGCTCCTCCGTGCTGAGCGGCGCGATCTCGCTGACCGCGCCCACGAAGGTCGTCTTGCCGACCCCGAACCCTCCCGCGACCAGGATCTTCAGCGCGGTGGGGAAGGGGTCAGAGCTGTCGTCGTAGTCCATCGAGCACTGCCTCCAGAAGGGCCCGGTCAGTCGGGTTGTGGTGGAACTCGGGTGGCTTGGTGGTGAGCGCCCCGCAGTCGACGAGGTCCGACAGCAGCACCTTGGTGACCACCGCCGGCAGCTTGAGATGGGCGGCCACCTCGGCGACCGAGACGGGCGCGCGGCACAGGTCGAGCGCCTGCTGGTGCTCGGGACCCAGGTAACCGAGGGGTGTGGCGCCGGTGGCCATCACATGCGACAGGAGGTCGAGGGCGATGGTCGGCCGGGTGCGGCCGTTGCTGACCGTGAAGGGGCGCACCAGCCGACCGGCCGCGTCGTCGAGCCATGGCCCGTCGCCGGCCGTCGCCACGCTCAAGGCCTCATCGCCGTGGATTCGACGGCCTGCTGCCGGGGCGCGGTCACCAGATAGGGGCGGACGCTCTTGACCAGCATCGCCATCTCGTAGCCCAGGACGGCCGCGTCGGCCTCCCGGCCCGCCAGCACGGCGAGACAGGTGCCGGAGCCCGCGGTGGTCACGAACAGCAGGGTCGAGTCGAGTTCGACGACGACCTGGCGGACCTCCCCGCCGTCGCCGAACCGCACCCCGGCGCTGCGGCCGAGGGAGTACAGCCCGGAGGCCAGCGCCGCCATGTGGTCGGCGCTGTCCGCGTCGAGGCCGTGGACCGACTTCACGAGCCCGTCGCAGGACAGGAGCACCGCACTGGTCGTGTGCGGTACGCGCTGCACGAGGCCGCTCATCAGCCAGTCGAGATCGGATACATGGCCGGTCGGCGCATCGCTCGCCATGGTGGATCGACTCCTTGGGGTACGAAGGTCTGCGGGAGCGGTGGGGGCGGGG
>Ga0182007_10001953_pt1 | contig 10662 bp, 8 predicted proteins | sample Sormic07211113_1_FD_123023 | JGI IMG/M metagenome (GOLD analysis project Ga0182007, IMG submission 123023) | Rhizosphere microbial communities from Sorghum bicolor, Mead, Nebraska, USA - 072115-113_1 MetaG | ecosystem: Host-associated > Plants > Roots > Rhizosphere | place: USA: Nebraska... | reverse complement strand
CGTCTGCATCGCACCGGGATCGGAACCGAGGTTCGCCTCGGTCATCCCGAAGCAGCCGACCCATTCGCCGGATACGAGTTTCGGCAGATACCGCTCCCGCTGGGCGTCGGAACCGAAATGCAGGATCGGGAAGATGACGAGCGATGCCTGGATCGTCAGCAGCGACCGGTAGCCCGAATCCACGCGTTCGATTTCGTGGGATGCAATGCCGTAGCAGACGGCATTGCGCGCTTCGCCGCCGTACTGCTCGGGCACCATGCAGCCAAACAGGCCGTGCGCGCCCATTTCGCGGAAGATCGCGCGGTCCTCATGCTCATGCCGGAACGCGTTGCGCACGCGCGGCATCAGTACGTCGGTCGCGAACGCACGCACCCGCGTGCGATACGTGTTTTCGTCGTCCGACAGTTCGCGGGCAAGCAGCAGCGGATCGAGCGAATCGAATTTCACCCTTGCCTTGGTCGTCGTCATGTTGTCGAATCCTTGATAGAGACGTGAATCGAGAGGTGAAAGGGAGCGGCAGCGGGATCATCTGTGTCCGCCTGTCCGCCTCCGGGACTACAAGCGCCGCCATAGCGATCGGCCTGCGCGTGTGTAGGTCGCGATGCGGCAGTGCGTAACGACGTTCGCCAGTTCGTCGAGCAGCGCCTTCGTAGTATCGAGATGGATGCACGCGTCGCGCGATGAGGGCGGGGCCGGCATGCGCAGGTCGACCAATTCGCGCAGATCGAGCACCGCGCCGCCCAGCAGGTCGCGATGCGAGCCGATCGTTTCGGCCGCCAGCCGGGTATGCCGGAGCATGCCGACGCCGCTCGCACCGTGTGCGCGCAGGTCGACCAGCACGCGCCGGCCGCCGGCCGGCAGCGCGCCGTCGTCGAGCGCGGTCAGGCGTTCCGTCAGGCAATCGCCTTCGGCGAGCGGCAGTGCCCAGCCGAGTTCCGGCAGGGGGGCAGGCGGACACAGCGTCGCGACGAGCGGCGCATCGGACGGGATTCGCAGCGGCGCGCGGCCGTCCCACAGCCACCACGCGGTCGGCAAGCCGGACCCGCTCATGGCGTCGTGCTCGACGGCCAGCGAGAAGCCGGTGCGGCGCACCCGGCGGCCGAGCGTTCGTTCGACGGCCTCCGGCAACGTGCGCCGGCAACTCGCCGCGAGAAACGGTACGATTTCCAGGTCGTCCTCGTAAGCGGTGCGCAGCGTGTGCAGGCACTTCACCGTGTCGCGACGCGCGAGCACGTGTGGCGTGCAGCGAAGCAGCACGATCAGGCGGTCGTCCAGCGATGCAAAGATCCGCTTGATGCGATGCATTGCATGGTCAGCGGGCCAGTTCATTGCGCGCGCTCCCTGGCAGGGTCGGTGGGGAGCGGTGCGGCGGGTGCCGCGCACGCGGTCGAGCGCCCATACGAGCCGAGCACCGCAACCGCCGACGCCTGTCGCGTCATCTCCGCCAGCGCTGCCGCGACCGGCGCCTCGTGTGGAAAGCCCGCAAGCTCGAGATAGAAGCAATACGTCCATGCATCGTTGCCGAGCGGGCGCGTTTCAAGGAAATCGATCGAGACGCCGTGGGCTTGCAGCGGGGCGAGCAAGCGGGCGAGGCTGCCGGCGTGATGCTCGATCTCGGCCCGTATCAGCGTTTTGCCGTTGCTCGCCTCGACGCGCGGCGTGTCGCCGATGATCAGGAACCGTGTGCGATTCGACGGCTGGTCCTGAACGGCGCGCTGCAGCACCGCAACGCCGTATAGCTGCCCGGCGCGCTCGCCGGCGAGTGCTGCGTACGTGGCGTTTTCGCTGGCCGCCTTCGCCGCCGCGGCGTTGCTCGAGACAGCGCGTCGCTCGACGCCGGGCAAGTGGCGATCGAGCCAGTTCCTGCATTGCGCGAGCGCCTGTGCATGCCCGAGCACGCAGTCCACCGCGCTCAGATCCCGCGCATGCGACAGAAGACAGTGCACGATCGGCAGGACGACTTCCCCGCTGGCGGGCACGCCGGTGCGGGCAAGCAGGTCGAGCGTGTCCGCGATGCAGCCGTGTGCGGAATTCTCGAACGGCACGACTGCGCTGGGTGCCGCACCCGACGCAACCGCGTCGAATGCGTCACCGAGCGTCGCGCAGCCGATGCGCAAGGCCGTGTCGCCGAAAAACCGGATCACCGCGTCTTCGCTATACGTCCCGCTGGGCCCGAGGAAGGCAATCGGTGCGGCCTGCTGCAGGCTCCTCGATGCGGAGAATATCTCTCCCCAGATCCGTCCGACCTGCGCAGGCCGCAGCGGCCCCGGGTTGAGCTGCTTGAGTTCGTCGAGAATCCGTTGCTCTCGCAACGGCTGCAGAATCGCGAGCCCCGCGCGCCGCTTCGACAAGCCGATCTGTTGCGCATGCTGGCTGCGGCGATTGAGCAACCGGAGCAATTCCTGGTCGATCGCGTTGATCGACCGGCGATGCCGGTCGACCTCGCGTTCATGGGGTGCGTGCGTGAGGTTGTCCATGGAGCGAAAAGAGAGTGTGTCGGGTTGTGCCGCACCGCGGGCGCGTATCCGGCCCGGCGGCCGAGCGACGCGACGGACGGTGACCATCGATCATGCGGTCGAAGAGAGGCGCGCCAGATCGGCGCACTCGCCGTCGGACGGACGCCGGCGAGCGCGGGTCGCGGCAGCGAGCCGCTCGAGCGTCGTGACCGTGTCGTCCCAGCCGATGCAGGCATCGGTCACACTCTGGCCGTAGACGAGCCCGGCGCTGTCGCCGAGCGACTGGTTGCCGGCGACGAGGTTCGACTCGATCATCACGCCGGCGACACCGGTGTCGCCGGCCGCGACGCGCGCGGCAATCGATGCGCACACGGGCAACTGGTTCTCGTGCTGCTTGCCGCTGTTGCCGTGGCTCGCGTCTATGACGACGCGGGGCGCGAGCCCGTGCGCCACCAGCAGCTCGCAGGCAGCAGCCACGCTCTGCGCGTCGTAGTTGGGGACCTTGCCGCCGCGCAGGACCAGATGGCCGTGGCCATTTCCGTCCGTCGACTGCCTGACGAAGCGGCCATCGCCATCGACGCCGAGAAAACGATGGCGGCTGCGTGCCGAACGGATCGCGTCGATCGCAACCTTCAGGCCGCCGTCGGTGCCGTTCTTGAATCCGATCGGGCAGGCCAGCCCGGACGCCATTTCACGGTGGATCTGTGATTCGGTCGTGCGGGCGCCGATCGCGCCCCACGATACGAGGTCCGCAAGATAGTGCTGGCTCAGGACGTCGAGGAACTCGGTGGCAACCGGCAAACGCAGCGACGTGACGTCCAGCATCAGCTGGCGCGCGATCCGCAGCCCTGCATCAATGTCGTGCGATTCGTCCAGATGCGGATCGTTGATCAGGCCTTTCCAGCCGAGACAGGTTCTCGGCTTCTCGAAATAGACGCGCATCACGATTTCCAGGTCGCGATGCAGCGTGCGCCGAACCTCGGACAGGCGCGCCGCATAGTCCAGCGCAGCGGTGCGCTCGTGCACCGAGCAGGGGCCAACGATCACGAGAAGCCGGTCGTCGTCTCCATCCAGAATGCGGCGGATCGCATCCCGCGATTCGGCGACGAAGCACATCTCGTCGCGATCGGCCGGCAGTTCACACCGCAGGCGTGCCGGAGGGGAGACGAACACGGTGGGATCGTATTGCTCGTTCATGGCTTCCTCGCTAATCATTGGTATTGCAAATTGATCAATAGGCTATCGAACCGAAGTAGTCGGATCGCGTTACGTCGCATTCTCAAAAATCCGGCAATACATTCCGGCTGGCTTATTGATCGATTAAATCCATCCGATGCGTAATTTGGCGAAATTCTGGCCACACCAATCCACCCCCATGAATATTCGATGGAGTGGCAAGTGCAATTCGAAAGCTTTTTGAATGCAATTCGTCAAAAACGAATGTAATCAAAAAGCGCGCCCCGCCGTCCTGGCAAAGTGCCGGAACAGTGTGAATCACGCGATCTCGATTGCTGGATCCCGGAAGGAAGATCGGTCTGCGCCCTGTCGCCGGACCAGCTTCGCCATGGCTGCCGGCGTGCGCATGGCATGCCCGGCGCAAACCCGCGCCGGCGGCTTACCCGGTGCGAAAGAGGCCCGGTTGCGATAAAACCGGTCGGATGCCGGCGCAGATGGAGTTATTCATGTGGCCCTCTCAATAATATCCGTTCTGAATCGCTATTCACGTGTGGCGAGTTGACAGAATTATGGAGTTCCCCGAGTATGTGTTGAATATCGAAATGATTATTTCAATCACAACAATTCTGGATGATTGGCCATGGCTACACTCGACGTCGATGCTGTTCGTGCATTTCTGCTGGTTGCCGAATTGGAAAGCTTTACAAAGGCGGCAGATTTTCTCGATACGACACAGGGCGTGGTCAGCGTGAAATTGAAACGCCTCGAGGAACGCCTGGGATACCGGTTGCTCGATCGCACACCGCGCAGCGTGAGACTGTCGCGGGAAGGGAATGCATTCGTCGAATCCGCGCGCGAATTCGTCGCCGCGCATGACCGCGCGCTGCGTGGGCTGGCGCTGCCGCCCGCGCGTCTGATGCTCGGCGTGAGCCACAATCTCGTGGGCACGGAATTGACGGCATTGCTGTCGATGCTTCATGTGTTCGATCCCGGGCTCACGATCGAAGTGCGCGTCGACAATTCCCGCCGGCTGCTCGCCGAGCTCGATGGCCGCAATCTCGACGCCGCGATCGTCCGGCGCGTCGAGGGACGCGACGACGGCTGCGTGATCGCCAACGAACAGATCGGCTGGTACGCCGCGCCGAGCTTGCATTACGAGCCGGGAACGCCGCTGCGTGTTGCGTCGTTGCCCGCCACGTGCAGGGTGCGTGCGATGGCGTCGCGGGCGCTCGACGACGCGGACATTCCCTGGCTGGAGGTCTTCGTAGGTGGGGGCGTGAATACGGTCGCGGCCGCCGTGTCCGCGGGCCTGGCCGTCGCAGCGCTGGCCCGGCCCGCGGCGCCGGCCGGATCCGTCGAGGTCGGCGCCCGGTTCGGATTGCCGCCGCTGCCGAGTTCCGACGTCATGTTGCACAGCGGCTCGCTGGACGAGCGCGCGAAACAGGCGCTGCGCGTCATCGCCGCTTCGTATGGCAGCAAGGATCGCGTCGCGGACACGATGTGAGCGCCCCGTGCCGCACGCGGGCAAATGCGCCCCGCGCCCCCGCGCGCCGGATCAAATGCCGCGCACGGCGCTCGTCGTCCGATCGCGACGCTGCACCATCCAGACGCTGACCAGGAACCCCGCGACGAGCGGCACGAGCATCCATTCGAGGCCGATGCGCATCGCGTGCGCATGCGCTGCCGCGCCGCTACCCTCGCCGAGCGCGCCGAAGAACGCACCGCCGATGCAGGCGGCCGCGAAAGCGGCGCCGATATAGAGCATCGCGACGATCGCGCCGGCGGTCATGCCGGCATGGCGCGCATCTACGTCCGCCAGCACGATCCGCTGCAGCGACGGCAGCGCCAACCCTTGTCCAGTCCCGGCAATCAGGATACCGATATAAAACGGCAGTTCCGGCGCGCCGTGGCCCAGTTGCAGTGCGCAGAGCCCGAAGCCGCCGGCGAGGCAACCGAACCCGAGCGGCATCAGGCCCTCGCCGATGCGGCGGGCAAGCCATGGCGTCGCGAGCGGCCCGAGCAGATAGCCGGCACCGTAGGGAGCGAGGCCGAGGCCCGATTGCAGCGGGGTCCAGCCGAGCCCCTCCTGCAGGTAGATGCCATAGGTGAGAAAGAACGCCGCGATGCTGTAGAAGAGGAACGCGAGCAGCAAGCCGATTGCCACGACCGGCTGGCTCAACACTGCCACATCGACGAGCGGATCGCGCGCCTGCCGCGCAACCCGACGCTCGATCCCGATGAACGCAACGAACGCCGGTATGCACAGGCCGAGACTCCAGAACGTCCATGCGGGCCAGTGCAGTTCGCGGCCGACGGTCAGCGGATAGATCAGCAGCATCAGCGCAACGGTCAGCGCGACCATGCCCGGGACGTCGATGCGCGCGCCGCGCTCCGCGCGGCTCTCGGGCAGATATCGCCAGGTTCCCGCCAGCGCGAGCATGCCGATCGGTACGTTCACGAGAAATACCACGCGCCAGTCGAGTCCCCAAGGATGCAGATCGATCAGCGCGCCGCCGCCGACCTGCCCTGCCACTGACGCGAGCCCGAACACGAACCCGTAGAGGCCCATCAGGCGCGGCTGCATCTGCACCGGAAAGACGGTGCGGATCGACGCGAGGACCTGCGGCGTGATCAGCGCCGCGCTGATGCCCTGCACGACGCGGCTCGCGACCAGCACCTCGCCGCTCATCGCCATGCCGCACAGCGCCGATGCCACGACGAAGGCTGCCATGCCGATCATGAAGATTCGCCGGCGTCCGTACAGATCGCCGAGGCGCCCGCCGGTGATCAGGACGACGGCATAGGCGAGCGCGTAGGCGGAGACCGTGAGCTGGATCTGCGCGTCGCTGGCTTTCAGGCCGACGTGAATCGCAGGCAGCGCCAGATTGACGATGAAGTAATCCAGCGGCGGCAGGAATACGCCTGTATAGAGCGACGCGAGCGCAAGGCCGCGGCGCAGGGAAGACGCTTCGAGAGTCATGCGCGTAATCGGTAAAGGAATGACATGGTTTGCACGATAGCAACAGGTGGCACTATTATCTAAGCCCACTTTCGGAAACCGGATCACTCCACTTTCAGGCCATGAGCAAACGCGCCACCCCACCCGTCTGGGGCGCTTTCGCTGTCGATCCCGCCGCGGCGCTGCCGTTTCAGGAGCAGATCGCCCGGCACCTGCGCGAGGCGGTGCTGCGCGGTCACCTGCGTCCGGGCGCGCGCCTGCCGTCGACGCGATCGTTCGCGGCCGAACTGGGCGTGTCGAGACAGACCGTCGTGCTGGCGTACGACAGGCTCATCGCGGAGGGCTATGCGCGCGGGCAGCGCGGCTCCGGCATCTACGTGCCGGACGTGTTGCCGGAAGATCTGGCGCCGCCCGCCGCCACGGCGCCGCTGTCCGTGACCGCCGCGGGCGGCGATGCGTACCCGGTGCTGTCCGAGCGAGGCCGCCGCCTGGCCGGGCTGCCGGTCACGCCGGTGCCGCGCGGGCCGGGCCTGCTCGCGCCGGGCACCCCCGCGTTCGATGCGTTCCCGTACGACACGTGGACTCGCCTGTCCGCCCGTTTCTGGCGCAGCCGGCCGACCGCCGACCAGCTCGGCTACGCCGATCCGGCCGGATACCGCCCGCTGCGCGAGGCGATCGCCGAACATCTGGGCGTGACGCGCGGCCTGCCGTGCGATGCCGACGACGTGGTGATCACGTCCGGCTCGCAGCACGCGATCGCGCTGGCCGCGCGCCTGCTGATCGACGCGGGCGACACGGTGTGGATCGAGAACCCGGGATTCGTCGCGGGACACAGCGCGGTCGAAAGCGCGGGCGCACGTGCGGTGCCGGTGCCGGTCGACGCGGAGGGCCTCGACGTCGAGGCCGGTGCACGGCTGGCCGCGGACGCGCGCCTCGCGGTAGTCACGCCGTCGCATCAGTACCCGCTCGGCGTGACGATGAGCCTGCGGCGCCGGCTCGCGCTGCTGGACTGGGCCGAGCGTACGGACGCCTGGATCGTCGAGGACGATTGCGACGGCGACTACCGCTACGCCGGGCGGCCGCTGCACCCGCTGCGCGCGCTCGGCCGACAATCGGCCGCGAATCGCGTCATCTACGTCGGCACGTTCGCGAAGGTCCTGGCGCCCGGCTTGAGGATCGGCTTCCTGATCGCCCCGCCGGGGCTCGCCGGGGCTTTTGCGCACGCCCGCGCACTGGTTGACCGGCAATCGCCGACGCCGTTGCAGGTCACGCTCGCGGAATTCATCGGCGAAGGGCATTTCGCGACGCACCTGCGCCGCATGCGGATGCTTTATGCGGAGCGTCGGGACGCGCTGCTGGCCGCGCTCGAATGCCATTGCGCGGACGTGCTCGATTGGGGAGACGCGCCCGATACCGGCCTGCATCTCGTCGCGAAGCTGCGTGGCGCGGCCGCACCGGACGCGGATCTCGCGGTATGGAAAGCTGCGGCGGCGCTCGGGCTGCAGACGCCACCGCTGTCTGCGCACTACCGCGGCGGCGGCGAGGCCGGGCTCGTGATCGGTTTTGGCGCGACGCTGCCGGGCAACATGCAGGATGCCGTGCTGCGGCTGCGGCGCGCCATCGTCGCCTGAACTGCGTGTCGGCGGCCCGGCGCGCCGCCCGCGGTCAGGCTATCGGCATCGCGCCGCCCTGATTCGCGGCGCGAGCGCGCGTGCAGACCGCTTCGATGCCGCGCCCGACGATCCGCGCGGTGGCGTCGCCCATCTTGCGCGGCGCCGCATGAAATGCGCACAGACGCGCGTGCCCCACCAGCAATGCCTGGAGAAAATAGGCGTCGGTTTCGGTTTCGCCCACCGATACTGTCTGTGTGGAGAAATTCGGAAAAATTGATCAATAGGTGTTCAAAAGGCGATCAAATTTTCGGCGACGGATGATCGGCTCCCGACAGCCGACAGGCATCCGTTGTGTGAAAGTTACACTTTTAGTGCAAGTCCAGGCTAGGTAGCAGATCGACATGGATGGCCAATATGTGGCCCATGTCATCGCAGGCACGTCACTTCCGACGAACGCAGTTGGAGGGAGATCTGGCCGAGCTACGTCCTGCGTAGCTTAGCGTTAGCCATTCGCGCTCCCCGTTCCTGCCTCTGCCGATAAGCGCTCGAAGGGAAGTGGCGGTTGAGTGTCCTCAGTGCAGCAACAACGACGCGATGATGTCGATCTAACATTGCGCCAAAATCCCACACCGTAGAATATTGACCTGCCGATTCTCGCAGAGCGAGTCAGATCTTATCCCGAACGCGGGGGATGCCGCCTTTTATTCAAAGACAACTTATTGAGACCACGGACATCTTTTCTGAGAAACAACATTGCTCATCTCTTAGACGTCCGACAAGTCTCCCCCGTACCGGCATCCGCCAAGCAAACTGTACCGGTACTGTACAGAAAACCGTCGCTAAACTGATCTCCATCCCAGCCTCGAACCGAATGGAGAATCCGCGATGGAATTCCTCACCCTCAGCGCGCTGCCGGCCGGCATGCTGTTCGCGCTCGTCACGTCGATCACGCCCGGCCCGAACAACACGATGTTGCTCGCCTCAGGTGTCAACTTCGGTTTCCGCCGCACGATGCCGCACCTGTTCGGCATCAGCATCGGCGTCGCGATCCTGATGCTCTGCGTCGGCTTCGGCCTCGGCGAAGCGTTCAAGCGCCTGCCGCTGCTGTACACGATCCTCGAAGCCGCGAGCGTCGCCTATCTGCTATACCTCGCATGGCGCATCGGCACGTCGGGCGAAGTGAAAGCGCACGGCGCCAAGCCGCGGCCGATGACGTTCATCGAAGCCGCCGCGTTCCAGTGGGTCAACCCGAAAGCATGGATGATGGTGTTGACCGCCGCGACGACGGTCCAGCTGTCCGCCGACTACGGCATGAACGCCGCATGGATGTCCGTCGTGTTCATCCTGATCGGCTTCCCGTGCATCTGCCTGTGGGCCGCGTTCGGCCTCGGCCTGCGGCGCTTCCTGTCGAATCCCCGCGCGCTGCGCGTCTTCAACGTGACGATGGCCGTGCTGCTGATCCTGTCGCTGTATCCGCTCGTCGCCCATCTGCTGCCGCAGTGAGCGCTCACAAGCGCGCCCGTTGAGCTTCGCGTGCTGCAGGCGTACCCTTTCGGTACGGGCGCGTGCGACCGCTTCGGCGGTTGCACCGCTGCTCTGCATGGAGATTGCTGATGAAGCCAATGCTGAGAGCGGGCGAGCACATCGAAGGCATGCACTGGATCGCCGAGTATCACCCGCTCACGCACGATATCCGCGTGCTGCGCGAGAACATCGAAGTCGGCACTTACTGCGCGCCGCCAACGCTGTTCGGTGACGAAGAGGAAATGGGCGCCGCGAACCACGACGATCATCGCAGCCGGGAAGCCGCGTTGCGCGCGTATTTGCGCAATTTCGTCAAGGAGCACGACGCGGAGGAGTAACGGCGCGGCCGCCGGAATGTCGACGGGCCGCGAAGGCGGCCCGGTCTGCTGTCCTGCGTCGGTCAATCTGCTTGCAATCGACCCGAATCCATCATGCACTGAGCCGGCGCGTCGCACCGGCCCGCCGGTCGCTCAATGCCCGAGCGACTCGATCTTGCCTGCCGGCTGCGCGACGCCATGCGGCCGCGCCATCTGCTTGATCAGCAGCGCGGCGCAGGCCAGCACGCCCGCGACGGCGATCGTCGCGAACACGCCCGCGAACGAGAAGTGCCGGCGCGTCAGTTCGGCGACGAGGAACGACCCCGCGATCCCGCCGAAACGACCGACGCCGAGCATCCACGCGACACCCGTGCCGCGCCCTTCGGTCGGATAGAAAGCGGCAGCGAGCGCCGGCATCGACGATTGCGCGGTGTTCATCAGCACGCCGGCGATGAACACGACCAGCACGAGCAGCCCCACGTTCCCGGCCGCCTGCCCGATCGCATACACGCTCACGGCCGTCAGCGCATAGCACACGGCGATCACGCGGTTTGCGTTGAAGCGGTCCATCAGCACGCCGCACAGCACCGCGCCCACGCCGCCGAGCGGGAACAGCG
>Ga0182007_10001952_pt1 | contig 10665 bp, 10 predicted proteins | sample Sormic07211113_1_FD_123023 | JGI IMG/M metagenome (GOLD analysis project Ga0182007, IMG submission 123023) | Rhizosphere microbial communities from Sorghum bicolor, Mead, Nebraska, USA - 072115-113_1 MetaG | ecosystem: Host-associated > Plants > Roots > Rhizosphere | place: USA: Nebraska... | reverse complement strand
GATCTCCATCTCCAGCCAGGCACCCCGGGACGGGATGATCTTGGCGGAGAAGATGTCCTTGTCGGACGTCTTGTCGATGGAGGAGTCGAAGTAGACGCCCGGCGAGCGGACCAGCTGGGACACCACGACACGCTCGGTGCCGTTGATGACGAAGGTGCCCTTGTTCGTCATGAGCGGGAAGTCACCCATGAAGACCGTCTGGGACTTGATCTCGCCGGTCTCGTTGTTGGTGAACTCAGCCGTCACGAAGAGCGGGGCGGCGTACGTGAAGTCGCGCTCCTTGCACTCGTCGATGCTGTTCTTCGGAGGCTCGAAACGGTGGTCGCGGAACGTCAGCGACATCGACCCGGAGAAGTCCTCGATCGGGGAGATCTCCTCGAAGATCTCCTCCAGACCGGACTTGGTGGGGACGTCCTGACCGGACTCCAGAGCCTCCTCGACCCGACTCTGCCAAGCGGTGTTGCCGAGCAGCCAGTCAAAGCTCTCGGTCTGCAGCGCGAGCAGGTTGGGAACCTCGAGAGGCTCCTTGATCTTTGCAAAGGAGATGCGCAGCGGGGCGGTGCTGGCGCCGTTGTTCATATTCGCGTTCGAGGCAGTGCGCGAGGCGGCCAAGAGGGGGTCCTTCCGAGGGCTCGGACTCACTACGCGCTCCCCGGCCCCTCACCGCCGCACCACGGGCAGGACCCTCTGAACTTGGCTTTTCGGCCAGGTCGGAGGTGGTCCGGTCGTCAGTGCTGAGGCGAGGGCAGACCCCTGGTGACGGGCAGGGGACAGCTAACAGGCAGCGCAAAGGGTCAGTGTAGCCACTTGGCGCACTGATGTCCAGCCCCGATTTTCTGTGACCCTCGTTGTCCTCAACGCCCTTGGCATGCCTGCCCATTCAACGCACGTTGATACTGCCCTCTTCGTCGCCGATCCATGCCTCGGATTCGGACCGTTCTGGCGACGCGTCCTGAGAATTGCGCGCTGCGTGCGGTTCGTCAAGGCCCCCCAACCCGAACCCGGGCCGTCGGGAGACACGACGAAGATCACCATACCCCTCGCCCTCGAGGCCGCAAGGCAACCGTGGCCGCGCCCCCAGGAACGCCGAAGAGCGACCACCCGGATGGATGATCGCTCCTCGGCGCTTACGCGTTACAGCCCTGGGGGCTGTGATTTACAGCCGGACGGCTGTGAGAGGTCTTACTTGACCTCGACGGAGGCACCGGCGCCCTCGAGGGCCTCCTTCGCCTTGTCGGCGGCCTCCTTGTTGACCTTCTCCAGAACCGGCTTCGGCGCACCGTCGACCAGGTCCTTGGCCTCCTTGAGGCCCAGGGAGGTGAGCTCACGCACGACCTTGATGACCTGGATCTTCTTCTCGCCGGCGCCGGTGAGGACGACGTCGAACTCGTCCTTCTCCTCCTCGGCGGGGGCGGCCGGGCCACCCTGCGCCGGGCCGGCGGCGACGACGGCCGCGGCAGCGGCGGTGACGTCGAACTTCTCCTCGAACGCCTTCACGAACTCGGAGAGCTGGATGAGGGTCATGCCCTCGAACTCGGCGAGCAGTTCGTCCTGGGTGAGAGCCACGATGGCTTTCCTTCCACTATTTTCGGCTGGTGCCGGGATGTACATGTCTGGCGGGCGTACGTTCGGCCCGCTACGACCGCTGCCTCGGGCGGACTGCCTCAGGCGGCGATCATGATGCGAGCCGAATTACTCGGCACCGCCCTGCTCGTCCTGCTTGGCGCGAAGAGCGTCCACGGTGCGGACGAGCTTCGTCGGAAGCGCCTGGAAGAGCTGCGCAGCCTGCGTCTGCTTGCCCTTCAGGGCGCCCGCCAGCTTGGCGAGCAGAACCTCGCGGGACTCGAGGTCCGCAAGCTTCTTGATCTCGTCGGCGGACAGCGCCTTGCCGTCAAGGACACCGCCCTTGATGACGAGGTTCGGGTTGTCCTTGGCGAAGTCACGAAGACCCTTCGCCGACTCCACCGGGTCACCGGTGACGAAGGCGACCGCCGTCGGACCGTTGAACAGGTCGTCGAGCGTCGTGATCCCGGCCTCGTTGGCCGCAATCTTGGTCAGCGTGTTCTTCACCACGGCGTACTGGGCGTTCTCACCGAGCGAACGACGCAGCGTCTTGAGCTGCGCCACGGTGAGACCCCGGTACTCGGTCAGCACAGCGGCACTCGAGCTACGGAACTGCTCCGTGAGCTCGGCTACCGCGGCAGCCTTGTCGGGCCTTGCCATGAGCGTCGGCCTCCTTCCGGGTGATGACGACCGCTCGGAAGGGGCTGGGGAAAACGAAACGCCCCGGCGCAGGCGCACGGGGCGTAGCTCGACCGGGCATCCCCTGGGACAGGGGCCAACCGGGAGCACTTCCACAGTCACCTGCGCGGGTCGTCCGCCGTTCAGCGGATCCTTCGGCCACCGCACCCTCTTGCGAGCGCACGACAACGACCAGCGGTCTTTGGCTTCCTCAGGAGAGTACGGGACCGGGCGGCCGTCGAGCAAATCCGCCCGTACGGCTCAGCCCTGGGCGTCCTTCATCATCTGGGCGAGGTCGGCAGTGTCCTTGGCTGGCGGGGCGGTGACCTTCACCGGTTCGTTGATGCCGAGGAAGGTGATCGTCAGGTCCAGCGGGCCCTTGTCGGCGTCGCCACGCATCCGGAACTGCTTGGTGTGGTTCTTGCCGTCGATCCACATGTCCATGGTGAAGGAGTCGACGCCGAGCTTCTCGTACCCCTCCAGCGCCTTCTCCCGCTGCTCCCGGACGGCCTTGCTACCGCCCTTGAGGGAGGCCTTGAGCTGGTCCACGGTGACCGTGCCCCTGTAGTGGGTGGTCTTCACGCCCTCGACGGTCTCGGTGCCGACCTTCTTCACGTCCTTGGAGCCGGTGAGGAAGGCGGAGGAGGCGGCCGGGTTCTGGTCGGTCTGGCCGGCGCCCAGCTGCGAGGTGTTCAGCTCCTTGTCGGCGCCGAGCGCGGACATGTCGAACTTGATCCAGCTCTTGCCGCCCATCTCCTTGGTCAGGGAGGCGTTCCCGCCGATGTACATGACCTTGTCGACGAGGCGGATCTCGACCGGGCCGTTGGTGGCCTGGTCCAGGGCCGTCATCTTCATGCTCATGGCCTGCGGCTTCACGCTCATCGCGGCCTCGGCGCTGATCCGCCCCGCCCCCGGCACCTTCCCGGCCATCCTGTAGCGCAGCGAGGTGATGGCCTCACTGTTCTTCGCGGCCTTGGCGACGGCCGCCGCAGGCGTCATCGCGGGCGACTCGGCGGAGTCGCCCTTCTGACAGCCGACGGCACCCCCGGCGAGCGCCAGAGCGGCGAGAGCGGCGCCCGTCGCTCCACGACGCGTCGCGTGACGTACAGAAGTCCTCATAGCTTCCCCCCATAGAACACATGGTCGATACACAGATGAGGCCCGAGCCTAGCCTCAGGAAGTCGATCCTGTCCCGCCGGTTTTCTTCAGCAGCTGTCCGAAGTCCTCGGTGTCGCTCGCGGGCGGCCTGGTCGCGGAGACCTTCACGCCGTAGTCGCTGTAGTACACGGTCTGGCTGTAGGCGCCGCTCGCCGTCCGGCCCTTCTCGACCTTCTTGACCAGCAGGTCCTTGCCGTCGACCCAGATGTCGACGGTCTCGGTGGTGACCCCGGCCTGGGTGAGCTGCTTCTTCAGGGAGCCGTCGACGAGGTCGGTGACGTCCAGCGTGCCCGTGTAGTGCGTGGTGGCCTCGCCCCGCACCTTCTCCTCCCCGACCTTTCTGACGTCCTGGGAAGCCAGCAGGAGCTTCACCGACTGGTTGGGCGTGCTGGTCTGCAGCTGGCTGGTCAGCTCCGCGCCGGCGCCGCCGTCGAGGCCGGCGAGATCGTCGTAGCCGTAGCGGATCCAGTGCTTGCCGCCGGTCTGCTCGGCGAACTTCTCGCCCATGCGCGCGTAGTAGGCGTCACGCAGGTAGCGGGCCTCCATCGAGGTGGTGCCGAGGCGGCGCATCAGGGCGGCCGCGGTGCCGCTGGTGTAGGCGATGGTGACCGTGCCCGTGGTGCCGCCGCTCCAGCCGAGGACGCCGTCCGCGGTCATGGACAGCTCGGAGCCGAGGGACGTCGTGGAGCGGACCCTCACCGACTTGGCGCGGTCGGTGGAGCTCTCGGCGCGGCGCAGAACGGTGGCGAAGTCGGCGTGCGCGGCGCCCGCGCTCCTCGCCTTCCCGCTCTGGCCCGGGTCGCCGGAGGAGCCGCCACCGGTGCAGGCGGCCGTACCCCAGAGCCCGATCACCACCGCGATCGAGACGGCCGCGCGGCACACGGTCGTGCTCTTCATTCGTCCCCCCATGCGATTGCCGTGCTCGAACGCTAACCCAGAGCACTGACAGTCGTAGGGGGAAGTCCGCACGGGACGCGGACGGGCCCCGCAACCCGGGGGTTGCGGGGCCCGTCCGTGCGTGTGACGCGGCTACCGGCCTGAGCGCTGGGCTCAGACGGCGGCCGGGTCCTCCTCGACGAGGAGGTTGCGGGTGCGGTTCGGGTCGACCGGGATGCCGGGGCCCATGGTGGTGGAGACCGCGGCCTTCTTGATGTAGCGACCCTTGGCGGCGGACGGCTTCAGACGGAGGATCTCCTCCAGCGCGGCGCCGTAGTTCTCCACCAGCTTGTCGTCCTCGAAGGACGTCTTGCCGATGATGAAGTGCAGGTTCGAGTGCTTGTCGACGCGGAACTCGATCTTGCCGCCCTTGATGTCGTTGACGGCCTTCGCCACGTCCGGGGTCACGGTGCCGGTCTTGGGGTTCGGCATGAGACCACGGGGACCGAGCACACGGCCGAGACGGCCGACCTTGCCCATGAGGTCCGGGGTGGCGACGACGGCGTCGAAGTCCAGGCGGCCCTTCGAGACCTCGTCGATCAGCTCGTCGGCACCGACGATGTCGGCGCCCGCGGCACGCGCGGCCTCGGCACGGTCACCGGTCGCGAAGACCAGGACCCGGGCGGTCTTACCGGTGCCGTGCGGAAGGTTCACGGTGCCACGGACCATCTGGTCGGCCTTGCGCGGGTCGACACCCAGACGGAAGGCGACCTCGACGGTGCCGTCGAACTTGGTCGTGGAGGTCTCCTTGGCGAGACGGACGGCCTCGAGCGGGGCGTACAGCTTCTCCCGGTCGATCTTCTCGTCCGCAGCGCGGAGCGCCTTGCTGCGCTTGCTCACTACTTCTCCTGTGTGTTCTTAGGAGTCGTGGTACGGGCCGAGCCGGCCCTGCCACACAATCCTGATCTTGCGGCTGCCGCCGCTTGACTGCTTGTACGAGGGGGTGGAGCTCAGCCCTCGACCGTGATGCCCATGGAGCGGGCGGTGCCGGCGATGATCTTCGACGCGGCGTCCAGGTCGTTGGCGTTGAGGTCGGGGAGCTTGGTCGTGGCGATCTCGCGGACCTGCGCCTCGGTGATCTTGGCGACCTTGGTCTTGTGCGGCTCGCCGGAGCCCTTCTCCACGCCCGCGGCCTTGAGGATCATCTTCGCGGCCGGCGGAGTCTTGGTGACGAAGGTGAAGGAGCGGTCCTCGTAGACCGTGATCTCCACCGGGATCACCCAGCCACGCTGCGACTCGGTCGCCGCGTTGTAGGCCTTGCAGAACTCCATGATGTTGACGCCGTGCTGACCGAGCGCGGGGCCGACCGGCGGGGCGGGGTTCGCCGCACCGGCGTTGATCTGGAGCTTGATGAGCCCCGTGACCTTCTTCTTCTTGGGAGGCATTACTCTCCGGGTCCTTTCGATTCGGGTCCTGCCCGCGCGCGAGGACCACCCGAACGCAGGCATACCGCACAACGATAACGGGTATAGATGCGCGGCCAAAAACCGAGCAGGTCAGACGATCGTGCGAACGCTCGCCTGACCTGCTCGGAAGCTCTTTCCGGAAGAAGCTAGTTCTTCTGGATCTGGTCGAAGCTCAGCTCGACCGGCGTCTCGCGACCGAAGATCTCGACGAGGCCCTTGACCTTCTTGGAGTCGGGGTTGATCTCGTTGATCGTCGCCTGCAGCGTCGCGAACGGGCCGTCGGTGACGGTGACCGAGTCGCCGACCTCGAAGTCCAGCACCTGGACCTCGACCTTGCGCTGCGGGACGGGCTTGCCCTCGGCCTCGGCGGCCTCACGGGCGGCCTTCTCCTCGGCCTCCGGAGCGAGCATCTTGACGATCTCGTCCAGGGTCAGCGGGTACGGGTCGTACGCGTTGCCGACGAAGCCGGTGACACCGGGGGTGTTGCGGACGACGCCCCAGGACTCGTTCGTGAGGTCCATGCGGACCAGGACGTAACCCGGCAGCTTGTTCTGCTTGATCGTCTTGCGGTCGCCGTTCTTGATCTGGACGACCTCTTCCTGCGGCACCTCGGCCTGGAAGATGTAGTCCTCGACGTTCAGCGAGACGGCGCGCTGCTCCAGGTTGGTCTTCACGCGGTTCTCGTAGCCGGCGTACGTGTGGATGACGTACCACTCGCCGGGCAGGACCCGCAGCTCGTCGCGGAGGGCCTGGACCGGGTCGACGGGCTCGGCCGGCTCGGCCTCCTCCTCGACCGCCTCTTCCTCGGCGTCCTCGGCGTCGGCGGCGTCGACGGTGTCGTCGGCGTCCTCGTCCACGACGTGGACGGCGTCCTCCTCGGCGGGCTCGCCGGCCTCGGCGTCGGCAGCCTCGAACTCGTCCAAGTCCTCGTCCGCGCCCTCGACGATGTCGAGCTCGTCGTCGACAGACTCGTCGGGCTCGATGGCGTCGTTCAGGTTCTGCTCAGACACGGTGGCTGCTTCTTCCTGGATACATAGGGGTGGAACATGCGAAAGGGGCGCCGGTAACCGCGGCGCCCTTCGCTCTCGGCTCAGCCGAAGACGTACTTCGCGGCGTGGCTGAGTCCATAGTCAATCACGGTCACCAGGCCGATCATGATGACGACGAAGACAATCACCACGGTCGTGTACGTCGTCAGCTGGTTACGTGTGGGCCAGACGACCTTGCGAAGCTCGGCGATGACCTGACGGTAGAAAATGGCAAGCCGCTTGAACGGACCCTTCTTGGCCCGCTTGCCGCCCTTGCGGGCCTTCTTCGGCTCCTGCGCCTCGTCCTGGGCGTCAGGCGTGTCGATGGAGCCCACGGCGTCCGCCATTCGTCCTCACCTGTTCCCGGGTCGTGGCCGTGCCGCGCCCGGTCTGAGCCGCACGGCGGTGCATTGCTGTACGTACATGCGCACACATCCTGGCGAAGGTGTGTGTAGCAGGGCCGGAGGGACTTGAACCCCCAACCGCCGGTTTTGGAGACCGGTGCTCTACCAATTGAGCTACGACCCTTTGTGGTGTCCCCAACGTACCGCATCCGACCGGGTGCTCGGTGTGCACCGCTCGCGGCGCGGCTGCTGAAGGCCAACGAGGTGAGAGTGTACGTGGTCCGGAGCCCCCCGTCGAACAGAAAGCGCCCGTAGGGGCCTTGGGGACGGAGGATCGCCGGGAAACCCGTGGAAGATCACCAGGCCATCGTGCGAATCCGGACACATGTTCAGTGGTCGGTCCCCACATGTTCAGTCTGTGAAACCCGCGTGCCGGGCCGGTTTCCGGTCTGAAACGATGGGCCCCATGAGCGCTGCAACCCCTCCCACCGAGCGCCGGGTCTCCGCCCGAGTCGGCGCGATCTCCGAGTCCGCCACCCTCGCCGTGGACGCCAAGGCCAAGGCCCTCAAGGCCGCCGGGCGTCCGGTGATCGGCTTCGGCGCAGGTGAGCCGGACTTCCCGACGCCGGACTACATCGTCCAGGCGGCCGTCGAGGCCTGCTCGAACCCGAAGTACCACCGCTACACGCCGGCCGGCGGTCTGCCCGAGCTGAAGGCCGCGATCGCCGCGAAGACGCTGCGCGACTCCGGCTGGGAGCCCGACGTCTCCCAGATCCTGGTCACCAACGGCGGCAAGCAGGCCATCTACGAGGCCTTCGCCGCGATCCTCGACCCGGGCGACGAGGTCATCGTCCCGGCGCCGTACTGGACCACGTACCCGGAGTCCATCCGTCTCGCCGGCGGTGTCCCGGTCGAGGTCGTCGCGGACGAGACGACCGGCTACCGGGTGTCCGTGGAGCAGCTGGAGGCCGCCCGTACGGAGAACACCAAGGTCGTCCTCTTCGTGTCGCCGTCGAACCCGACCGGCGCCGTGTACTCCGAGGCCGAGACCGAGGCGATCGGCCGCTGGGCCGTCGAGCACGGCCTGTGGGTGCTGACCGACGAGATCTACGAGCACCTGGTCTACGGCGACGCCACCGCCGTCTCCCTGCCGGCCCTGCTGCCCGAGCTGCGCGACAAGTGCATCGTGGTCAACGGTGTCGCCAAGACGTACGCGATGACCGGCTGGCGCGTGGGCTGGGTCATCGGCCCGAAGGACGTCGTCAAGGCCGCGACCAACCTGCAGTCGCACGCCACGTCCAACGTGTCGAACGTCGCCCAGGTCGCCGCCCTGGCCGCCGTCTCCGGCGACCTGACCGCCGTCGCGGAGATGCGCGAGGCCTTCGACCGCCGCCGCAAGACGATCGTCCGCATGCTCAACGAGATCGACGGCGTGGTCTGCCCCGAGCCCGAGGGCGCCTTCTACGCCTACCCGTCGGTCAAGGCCCTGATCGGCAAGGAGATCCGCGGCAAGCGCCCGCAGGACTCGGTCGAGCTGGCCGCGCTGATCCTGGAGGAGGCCGAGGTCGCGGTCGTCCCGGGCGAGGCCTTCGGCACGCCGGGGTATCTGCGGCTGTCGTACGCCCTGGGTGACGAGGATCTCGTCGAGGGCGTCAGCCGGATCCAGAAGCTGCTGGCGGAGGCGCGGGACTGAGGTCGCCGCACCGCGGGACCGAGGTCGCCGCACCGAAGGGAGCACCTCCTCACGTGAGTGGGTGCTCCCTATTTTTGTGCGAGCAAGACCACTAAAGGGGAATCCGCTACCAGGACGGCGGGAACGTACGGCAGGATCCTGGGATGGAGCGTGTACGTGATCTCTCTGAGCTGCCGAAAGCCCATCTGCACCTGCACTTCACCGGCTCGATGCGGCCTGGGACGGTCCTGGAACTGGCCGACAAATACGGGGTGCGGCTCCCCGATGCCCTGACCGAGGCGCTGACCAGCGGTGAGCCGCCCAAGCTGCGGGCGACCGACGAGCGGGGCTGGTTCCGGTTCCAGCGGCTGTACGACGCCGCGCGCTCGTGCCTCAGGGAGCCGGACGACATCCGGCGGCTGGTGCGGGAGGCCGCGGAGGAGGATGTGCGCGACGGCTCGGGGTGGCTGGAGATCCAGGTCGACCCGACGTCGTACGCGCCTCGGCTGGGCGGGCTGATCCCGGCGCTGGAGATCATCCTGGACGCGGTGGAGACGACCTCGCGGGAGACGGGGCTCGGGATGCGGGTGCTCGTCGCCGCCAACCGCATGAAGCACCCCCTGGACGCGCGGACGCTGGCCCGGCTGGCGGTGCGGTACGCGGACCGGGGCGTGGTCGGCTTCGGTCTCTCCAACGACGAACGCCGGGGCATGGCACGCGACTTCGACCGCGCCTTCCACATCGCCCGGGAGGGCGGGCTGCTGTCGGCGCCGCACGGCGGGGAGCTGACCGGGCCGTCGTCGGTGCGGGACTGCCTGGACGACCTGCATGCCGGCCGGATCGGGCACGGGGTGCGCGCGGCCGAGGACCCGCGGCTGATGCGGCGGCTCGCGGAGCGGGGCGTGACCTGCGAGGTGTGTCCCGCCTCGAACGTGGCCCTGGGCGTGTACGAGAAGCCCGAGGACGTGCCGCTGCGGACCTTGTACGAGGCCGGTGTGCCGATGGCCCTGGGCGCCGACGACCCGCTGCTGTTCGGCTCCCGCCTCGCCGCCCAGTACGAGATCGCGCGCCGCCATCACGCCTTCACGGACGAGGAGCTGGCGGAGCTGGCCCGGCAGTCCGTACGGGGGTCGGCGGCGCCGGAGGACGTCAAGGCGCGGCTGCTGACCGGCGTCGACCAGTGGCTGGCTCGCCCGGGCGTCTGAAGTGGGCGTAGGGCGGATACGCCTTGAAACAGATGTCCACCTCCAGGGGGTGCCCGCTACTCCCCCTCGCCCTCCCCCTCCCTCTCGGCTCGGCCAGGCTGAGGGCCGTCATGAGCGCCATGTGTCCCTCGGCGACGCGCTTCTGACGCGGCCCCCAGCCGGCCGCGTAGGCGAGGTCGGTGGCCGTCCGGGCGAAGGTGTCCCTGTCGCCGAACAGGAAGAACGTCCGCGCGTGGGTGGCGTGCCGCAGCCCGTCCCGAGCGTTCGCGTGCGACCGGCGTACGCGCGCTGACTCCGCGTCCCGGGCGGTACGGGTTTCGTCGGTGCGTACGGTGAGCGGGGTGCCGTGGGTGGGTTTCCCGGGGGTGAGTTTCCGGTGGGTGAGTTGCCCGTGGGTGAGTCTCCGGCGCAGCTCGGGCCACTGGCTTGCGCGCAGGCCCAGGCTGTGGTGGGCCAGGACGAGATCGACCCGCTCGCCCCAGCCCTCGTCCGGTGGGACTCCGTCGCGCAGCGGGACGTGGACGATCGTGCGGCGGGAGTAGGCGGCGAAGGAGAACAGGCCGGCCAGCCGGTTCAGGCCGTCGTGGTCGCCCAGCAGCAGGCCGATGGGGTCGGGGGCGGTGAGGGAGGTGTGGCGCAGGGGGTGTCTCGGCTGGACGATCCGGTGTTCGTGCG
>Ga0182007_10001951_pt1 | contig 10665 bp, 10 predicted proteins | sample Sormic07211113_1_FD_123023 | JGI IMG/M metagenome (GOLD analysis project Ga0182007, IMG submission 123023) | Rhizosphere microbial communities from Sorghum bicolor, Mead, Nebraska, USA - 072115-113_1 MetaG | ecosystem: Host-associated > Plants > Roots > Rhizosphere | place: USA: Nebraska... | reverse complement strand
AAGGCCACCGGCAGTATCGGCTTGATTATCCCGAACAACACCAATCCGTATTTTTCAGAAGTGGCGCGCGGTATCGAAGACAGTTGTTATGCCGCCGGCTACAGCGTCATCTTGTGCAACTCGGATGACGACCCGGCCAAGCAACGCGATTATCTGAACGTGTTGTTAACCAAGCGTTGCGACGGTTTGATCGTGGCTACGCTGGCGCAGACCGATGGCGAACTGCTGCGCAAGATGAAAGTGCCGACCGTGCTGCTGGACCGTGCGCCGAAAGACATGGCGATCGATCTGGTGGCGGTCGACAATGCGGCCGGCGGTGCGCTGGCCGCCGCCCATTTGCTGAGCCTGGGGCGGCGTCGCATCGCCTGTATCGGCGGCCCGCAGGATATTGCCATTTCGCGCGAACGGATTGGCGGTTTGCGCCAGACTTTGCTGGCCGCAGGCGTCGAATTGCCGGAAACCTCGCTGGCCTACGCCGATTTCACCAGCGCCGGCGGTTACCTGGCAGCGCGCAGCCTGCTGGCATTGCCGCAAGCGCCGGATGCGATTTTTTGCTGTAACGATCTGATGGCGATCGGTGCATTGCGTGCTGCGGCAGAGCGCGGCATCGCGGTGCCTGAGGCGCTGGCGGTGGTGGGTTTCGACGATATCGACCTGGCGCAGTTTGTCCATCCGACCCTGACCAGCGTAGCGCAGAATACGCGTAAGCTGGGACAGCTCACTGCCGAATGCCTGTTGCAACGGATTGCGACCCCGGACCGGCCCTTGCAACGTATTTCGATTGCACCGGAATTGCACATTCGCGACTCGACCGTAAGGTCGTAACGACGCGAAACCCCAGTAACTCTTATTTTTAAGCACACACATGATAGTCATCATCGGCAGTATCAACATGGACCTGGTGCTACGCGTGCCGCGCATGCCGCATCCCGGTGAAACCTTGTCCGGCGGCCGCTTCCAGACCATCTCCGGCGGCAAGGGTGCGAATCAGGCAGTAGCCTGCGCGCGCCTCAGCGCCGATAGCGTCAAGGTGGCGATGATCGCCTGTCTCGGCGACGATGCCTTCGGCCTGGAACTGCGCGCGGCACTGCGCAACGACGGCATCGACGACAGCCATGTCAGCACGATAGCAGGCGAAGCTTCAGGCGTGGCCTCGATCCTGGTCGATGCCGGCGGGCAGAACAGTATCGTACTGGCCGCCGGCGCCAACGACGCGCTGAGCCCGGCCCATATCGACGACGCACGCAGCTTGATCGAGCAGGCGCGCATCGTCGTGTTACAGCTGGAAACGCCGCTGGCCACGGTTCGTCATGCGATCAAGCTGGCGCACGAACTTGGCAAGATTGTTGTGTTGAATCCAGCGCCTGCACAAGCCTTGCCTGCCGATTTGCTGGGACAGGTGGAGTATTTGATTCCAAATGAAATCGAGGCCGCCATGCTGGCGGGACTGAGCGTTGCCAGTCTGGATAACGATGCCGCAATCGAAGCAGCCGTCGCCAAATTGCGCGCTGCCGGCAGCGCCAATGTGTTGGTCACGCTGGGTGAGAAGGGCGTCTATGCCGCGCTGTCGTCCGGCTCCGTTCATTTTGCCGCGCAGCCGACCAAGGCGGTTGATACCACCGCCGCCGGCGATACCTTCATTGGCGGTTTTGTCGCCGCGCTGGCCGAAGGCCGCAGTGAAGCCGATGCCGTCGCCTTCGGCCAACGCGCGGCAGCCTTGAGCGTGGCGCGCATAGGTGCGCAAACCTCGATTCCTTATCGTCATGAACTGGATGCTTGAGATGAAGAAAAGTCCGTTACTCAATATCGCTCTTTCGCAACTGATTGCATCGCTCGGCCACGGCGAAAGTATCGTGATCGGCGATGCCGGTTTGCCGGTGCCGCCCGGAGTGCCGCTGATCGATCTGGCGTTGACGCGCGGGGTGCCCGGCTTCATGGTGACCTTGCAAGCGGTGTTGACTGAAATGCAGGTCGAGCATCATGTGCTGGCCGACGAGTTGCCGTTGCACAGCCCGCAACTGGCGCAACAGATCGAGGCGCTTGCTCTCCCTGACAAACGTACTTTGTCGCACGCCGATTTCAAGCGCATGACGCAGAGCGCCAAAGCCGTTATCCGCACCGGCGAGTTCACGCCGTATGCAAACATCATCCTGGTCGCTGGCGTAGTGTTTTGATAACAATTTGCTCAAATACCTGACAAGAACCTCCCGGCAGGTACAATGAACTTAAAAGCCGCAGTTGACCGCTTGTCTCAACTTGGAAGAGCCATGAGCATGGAAAATCTTGTCAATCTAAGCCTTCGGCGAATGAGCGAGAACGCTACACACCTGACTGAGCATGCCTCACAGCGCCTGTCCGCGTTGCTCGTCCTTGCAGGCATTAGCCTGCTGCGTCCTCGCGCCTTGCCAGACACTGTGACGCACGCCCATTCAGGCGTGTTCAACTACGGCTTTTAGGTTCAGCCATGAATATCTCAATGCCCGAACTGGAACAAGCCATTAATTACTGGCGCCTGCAGCGGCCTGCGGTAGGGGAAGAGTGCGCGCTGTCACCCGAGGTCAACGCGCTCGCCGACGTGTATGCCTTGATGATCATCAATCACAGCAGCAGCGTCGCGTTGGCCTCCATGGGCAGCGTTGCGCAGCAGCTGATCGGCGCCTGGCGCCAAACCATGCTGGATGTCAGCGCTACCGACCAATCAATGGGCTAGATGCCGTGCCTGGCGCTTGGGGGCAACCAGGCCCTCAGGTTTGACAGCGAGCGGCGGCAAATCCGTTTGCCTGGCCGCTTTGCCCGCATAGTCCGTGCTGAGCACGGCGTTGACCGCACTCTCGCTCATTCCCTGCAAACGCAGCCACTGGCCGACCAGGCCCGCCAGCCGATCCAGCGCGATCCGGTGTGTGGCATCGGTCTTGCCGTACAGCCAGTCGGAAAACGCCATGAAATTGTCAAACGGCGTGGCGCCCAGCAAGATCGGCAGCGTGTGGGCGAAGCGGCCTGAATTGGCGACCAGATCCCAGTAGCGGGAGAACCGTTGCAGGCGCTGCATGGTCGGGAAATCGATCTTGTCGGTCGCCAGGATGGTATAGGGCGGATGCGGATCGAAGATCAGGCCGTAGGGTTCGGTATGGCGAATGATGGGAGTGCCGCGCAAGCGCTTGAGGATCCCGAACTGGATTTCATGCGGCTGCAGCTCTACCAGGCGATCGAAGCCACGGGCGAAGCTGGCGACATCTTCACCCGGCAGGCCGGCGATCAGGTCGACATGCAGATGCGCCTGCGATTGCTGTATCAGCCAGCGAATGTTCTCTGCAGCTTTTTCATTGTTTTGCTTGCGGCTGACCAGCGCCTGCACTTCCGGATTGAAACTCTGGATACCGATTTCGAATTGCAGTGCGCCGGGCGGGAATTGCGCGATCGACTCTTTCAATGCATCCGGCAGATGATCCGGCACCAGCTCGAAGTGGGCAAACACCGGATCGTCCGGATTGGCCGCTAATTTGTCGAGAAAGAATTGCAGGATCTTAAGGCTGGTCTTGACGTTCAGGTTAAACGTGCGGTCGACGAATTTGAACAATCGCGCACCGCGCGCATACAGCGATTCCATCTCAGCCAGGAAATTGTCGAGCGCAAAAGGCCATGCAGTCTTGTCCAGCGCCGACAAACAAAATTCGCACTTGAACGGACAGCCGCGCGAGGCTTCCACATACAAGGTGCGATGAGCGATGTCGTGGTCGCTGTACAAGCGATACGGCAAGACGATATCGGCCATCGGCGGCTGTACGCCGACGTGGACTTTCATCAGAGGTTTCGGGCCATGCAGGATCTGACGGCATAGCTGCGGCAAGGTAACGTCACCCCAGCCGGTCACCAGATAATCGGCGAGCTGGACGATCTGTTGTTCTGCAGATTCGTAGGACACTTCCGGTCCACCCAGGACGATCACCATGTCCGGCGCCACCCGTTTCAGCATCGCTACAACCTTGGTGGTTTCCTCGATATTCCAGATATACACGCCGAAGCCGACAATGGTGATGCCGGTATCAGCCTTGTGCGCCAGCAGTTTCTCGACGATATCGGTGGTTTTGGCGCCGATGACAAATTCATGCAGCTGCGTGGCGTCACGCAGATCGCCCATGTTCGCTTGCAAATAGCGCAGCCCGAGAGAAGCGTGGGAGTAACGCGCGTTAAGCGTGGACAGCAAGATTGTCATAATTGGCTAGCGGAAAGATTGGCGGCGGAAACTGCAGAATGCGCCATTTTACGCCCCAATCCCTGCAGACCGCCCAACCAGCAATTTCGCTTTGCAGCGAAACGAAGGTCGTAGGCGCTTTTCCGGGTGCTTTCTATCCGCGCCGGGTCAATGCTTTAGTTACCAGCAATACGGGGATCAACCCCACCGCGACAATGGTCAGCGCCGGCAATGCAGCCTCACCAAGCCGCTCGTCGCGCGCCAGGTTGTGGGCGATCACCGCCAGGGTATCGGTGTTGAATGGCCGCAGTAGCAGGGTGGCAGGCAATTCTTTGACGACATCTACGAACACCATCAGGAACGCGGTCGCCATCGAACGCCACAACAGCGGTGCATGCAAGATGCGGGCGATGCGCCAGCCGCTGCTGCCGAGGGTGCGCGCTGCTTCGTCCAGGGTGGCCGGGATGCGGGCGTAGCCAGCTTCGATCGACTGCACCGCAACTGCGCTAAAACGCACCAGATAGGCGTACAAGATACCGAGCGAGGTGGCCGTCACCAGGATCCCGACCTGGTTTTGCGGCGCAACCGCTTGCAGCCATGCCAACGGCAGCAGGATGCCCACCGCGATGACGGAACCGGGCACCGCATAGCCCATCGCCGCCATCCGCGTCACCAGGCGCAGTAGCCAAAGTTTGAACGGCGGTAAATTGCGCGTCCGTTGCACGTAGCTGAGCGCCAGCGCCACCGCTACCGCCAGTATTGCGGCGATGGCGCCGAAGCGGAAGCTGTTCCAGGCCCAGCCCGCATAGCGCAGCAGATCGACGCCTTGGTTCAGGTACGGATCGTCGCTCTGATGCAGGAATTCGTTCCACATCAGACGCAGCAGGATCAGTACCGGCAAGATGAAGCCGAGTATGATCGGCAAGCCGCAGATCAGCCATGCCAGCAGGCGCTGGCCGCCGCGCAGGGGTGTGAGCCGGGTTTCCTGCGCATCGCTGCGTTGTCCGCGCACGCTGGAAAAGCGCAGACGCTGCTGGCCCTTGCGTTCGACCCACAGCAACAATGCGACTATTGCCAGCAATACCGATGCCAGTTGTGCTGCCGCCATGTGACTGTCCATGACCAGCCAGGCCTTATAGATGCCGGTGGTGAAAGTACTCAGGCCGAAGTAAGCGCCAACGCCGTAATCGGCCAGCGTTTCCATCAACGCCAGTGCTGCACCGGCCATCAGCGCCGGCCGCGCCAGCGGCAACGCCACACGGCGGATGCGCGCAGCTAAAGGCGTGCCCAGCAAGCGCGCGGCTTCCATCAGATGCACGCCGCGTTCGTTCAAGGCATTGCGCGCCAGCAGGTAGGTGTACGGATAAAGCGTAAAAATGAACAGGAAGATGGCGCCGGGCAGGCTGCGTATTTCCGGCAGGCGCAAGCCCGGGATGAGTTCGCGCAAACTGCTTTGCAGCAAGCCGCTGTATTGCAGGAAATCGGTATAGGCATAGGCCGACACGTAGGCTGGCATCGCCATGGGCAGCAACAGCGCCCACTGGAAAAAGCGGCGGCCGCGGAATTCGAACAGGCTGACCGTAACTGCGGTGGCGGCGCCGACAGCCACGACGCCGGTGGTCACCGCCAGCGCCAGCCAGGCCGATGTGCCCAGGTAAGCCGGCAACACCGTCCCCATCTGTTGCGACAGCAGATCAAGCGCCGCGGCATCCAGCTGTAGCCAGGCGGCGACGATGCCGAGAATGGGGAGAGCGATCAACAGTGCGATTATGGCGATCAGTGGCATGTGTACGAAAGAAGGGAAATGCTGGATTTGAATGAGAGTGCTGTAAACTACGACACTGCGTACGAAAACTTGTAGAGAACTTCGACTTGAACGGCAGGCAAGCGTTCATCCCGAACCAGCCGAATTGTAACCAGCTTCATGCACTCTTTCCCCATGTTCCTCACTCTCGATCAAATCAGCGTCAGTTATCCAGGTGCACCGGCTCCGGCCGTGGAGGCCGTGTCGCTGCAACTTGCGGCGGGCCAGCTTGGCGTGCTGATCGGCCCCTCGGGCAGCGGCAAGACCACTTTGCTGCGTTCGATTGCGGGCCTGGAGCAGCCGCAGAGCGGCAAGATCGCCCTGGATCAGGTCGTGCTGGACGGCCCGCAAACCAGGATCGACGCCGAACAGCGCCGCATCGGCATGGTGTTCCAGGATTTCGCCTTGTTCCCGCATCTGAATATTGCTGCCAACGTCGGCTTCGGTTTGCACACGATGTCGCGTTCGCAACGCATGCGGCGGGTCGAAGAAATGCTGGCCCTGGTCGGGCTGGAAGGTGCGCAGGAAAAATATCCGCATCAATTGTCGGGCGGTCAGCAACAACGGGTGGCCTTGGCGCGGGCCTTGGCGCCGGAGCCGCGTTTGCTGTTGCTGGATGAACCTTTTTCCAGCCTGGACATCGAGTTGCGCGAGCGTCTGGCGCAAGACGTGCGGCAGATTCTGAAGCACGCCGGCATTACGGCACTGATGGTGACCCACGATCAACTGGAAGCCTTCGCCATCGGCGATGTGGTTGGCGTGATGCAGCACGGTCATCTGCAGCAATGGGCGACGCCCTACGATTTGTATCACCGTCCGGCGACACGTTTTGTCGCCGATTTCATCGGCCACGGAGTGTTGGTGCCGGGCCGTCTGATCGACAGCGGCGGCCGGCTCGCGGTATCGACAGTATTGGGCGATCTGCAGGATATCAGCGCAACGGTGTTGCAGGCGCTGCAGGTTCACGGACGCGATCCGTTTGACGTATTGCTGCGCGCCGATGATATCGTGCATGACGATGCTTCCCCGTTCAAGGCGCGGATCAAGCGCAAGTCTTTCCGCGGCGCGGAATTCTTATACACGCTGCAACTGGCGAGCGGCCAGGAGTTTCTGGCATTAGTGCCATCCCATCACGATCATGCGATCGACGAGTGGATCGGCATCAAACTGGATGTGAGTCACGTGGTGACCTTTCCTTTATCAATTGCATGACTTTTTTGAATAAATAATCATCATGACGCAATATATTGTGGTTGGCCTGGAGTTTTGCGTGGTACTGATGGTGGCGCTCGCCATCTATATGATTAAGAAAAAATAGACTACTAGCAGATGTTAAAAAGGCTGGCGCATCGTGCTCCAGCCCTTTTTTACCGCATCGAATTTCCGTCAGCCGAGAGCCATTATTTGTAACCGGCGCGATCCAGCAATTGCTGCACTTTCTGCTGGTTGCGGCCAACCGCAGAAACATCGATCACTTCGGCTTTATAAGGGCCGAGCGCATCCAGTGCCGGGTTGCCGCTCTTGACGCTTTTGACTGCCGGCGATTCATTGTTGCCTTCGGCGAAATAACGCTGGGCATCGTCGCTCGACAGATATTCAAGGAACTTGACTGCCGCCTCACGATGCGGCGCATGCCTGGCGACACCGGCGCCGGCGATATTGACGTGGGTGCCGGTGGTCTTCTGGTTAGGCCAGATCACGCCGACTTTTTTCATCACTTCGATATCTTCCGGCTTGCTCGACTTCATCAGCCGCGCAACGTAGTAGGAGTTAGAAATCGCCACGCCGCATTCGCCCGAGGCGACCGCCTTGATCTGATCGGTATCGCCACCGACCGGCGAACGCGCCTGGTTGGCAACGTAACCTTTCAACAGCGCTTCGGTCTTGGCTTCGCCGTGATGCTCCAGCAAGGAACCGAACAGCGACACATTGTAAGGATGCGAACCGGAACGGGTGCACAGCTTGCCCTTGTTCTTCGGATCGGCCAGCGCTTCGTAGGTTTCAACGTCTTGCGGCTTGATATTCTGCTTGTTGTAGACGATCACGCGGGCGCGGGTCGAAAAGCCAAACCATTGCGAGCCCTTGCCGTCATCCTTGCCGCGCAGGTTGACCGGGATGCGTTCATCGAGGATGGCCGATTTCACCGGCTGGAACAAGCTGTCCTGTTCTGCCCGCCACAGACGCGCCGCATCCACCAGCAAAATCACATCCGCCGGGCTGGCGGCGCCTTCGCTTTTCAGGCGCGCGATGGTGCCGGCGTCGTCACCGTCGACGCGATTGATCTTGATGCCGGTGGTTTTGGTGAAGTTGCCATACAGCGCTTCGTCGGTTTGATAGTGGCGTGCGGAATACAGGTTCAGCACTTGTTCCTGCGCGACGGCAGTGGCTGAACTGGCAGCCAGGATGGCGCTGGCGATGATAGAGCGCAAAAGCATGGAAACTCCTCTTTTGATGATGGAAATGGTGGTTTATTGCCGGTAACAAATTGTTACATTTAAGACGGGGTTACTATAACACAAATGAGAATCGTTACTGTTTATGATGATTTGATGACGGCTTGATGACATATGCGCAGCCGTCGTTGTCTGTTGGCGCGATCGGTTAATATGGTTGCTCCTCCCAACACAAGATGGGTATCAAATGAGCAATAAAACCACTTCCAAAGCAAACATCCGCACTAAAACCAAAGCCGAATCCGTCACTCCGCGGGTGGCGTTGGTGCTGCAGGGCGGTGGCGCGCTGGGGGCGTATCAAGCCGGGGTTTATCATGCGATGCACGAGAACGGACTGACGCCGGACTGGGTGGTGGGAACCTCGATCGGCGCCATCAACGCCGCCATCATCGCCGGTAACGAACGCGATCTGCGTTTATCGCGGCTCAAGGAGTTCTGGGAGCTGGTTGGCCATGGCGACCTGATGGACATGAGCAAGGTCAGCGACAGCGTGCGCCATTTCAATACCTGGTGGACCACGAATGACGTCACCGCCCGCGGCGTACCGGGGTTTTTCGCGCCGCGCTCGCCGAATCCATTTGTACTGGGCATGCCGGTCGCACCCGAGCAAGCCAGTTTTTACGATACTACCCCGCTGGCTGAAACGCTGGCTCGCCTGGTCGATTTCAAGCATCTGAACTCTCCCGGCGCCATGCGCCTGACAGTAAGCGCGATGAAAGTGGCCTGCGGCAGCCTGGTCAATTTCGATTCCCGGGATCAGCAGATCGGGGTTGAGCACATCATGGCCAGCGGCGCCTTGCCGCCGGGTTTTGCTCCGGTACGGGTAGACGGTGAACTGTACTGGGATGGCGGCCTGTATTCGAATACGCCGCTGGAGGTGGTGCTGGACGATGAGTCCAAGACCGATGTCGATGGCAATACGCTATGTGTCATGGTGGATTTGTGGAGCGCCAGCGGCCCCGAGCCGGCGACGCTGGACCAGATCACCAATCGCCAGAAAGACGTGACCTTTGCTTCACGTTCAGAGCGCCACATCGAAAACTATTTGCGCATGTATCAGCTACGGCGCGCCGCGAAAGCGTTGTATGACAAACTGCCGCCAGCGTTGCGCAGCAAGTCAGACCTCAAGGAGTTCGCGGGCTTGAACGATAACAGCACGATTCACATCGTGCGCCTGCGTTACGGCGGCCATGACTGGAACATGCCATCCAAGGATATCAATTTTTCGCGCGGCTCGATCGAATGGCGTTGGGAACAAGGCTACGAAGACGCCATGCAGGCTCGCCAGCGGATTCTGGCCAACGGCGAGACATTTGGCAATTCCGACGCCGGCCTGGTAGTGCATGAACTGGTCATGCCGCCGGTGAGCTGATGGCGCTACCTGTCTCCGCGTTGCGTCTGCTTTTGCCGCTCCTGATGCTGGCTGGCCTCGCGTCACATGTGAATGCGCATGCGAATGCACAATCCGGTACTTCCGGGCTAGATGCCGAACAATGTGCAATCCTTAAGCAGCACGTGCTGCAGCCGGGCGCGCCGGTCGATTGTCCGCAGCTGCAAATAGTGCGTTTCTCGTATGTCGACTTTGACCAGGTACGTCATGACAATGGCGAGATCATGGTGATGGCGGCAGTTGCGCCGCAGGTGAAAGCGCTGTTCGACGAACTTCTCAAGCGTCGTTTCCCGCTTGCGCAGGCCCGCCTGATGGAGCATTATCAAGGCAACGACGACGCATCGATGGCGGAAAATAATACCTCGGCTTTTAACGACCGGCCGATTACCGGTGGCACCTCAGTGTCATTGCATGCCTACGGTTTGGCGATCGATATTAATCCTTTGCAAAATCCGTTTGTGCTGCGCGATGCCCGGGGCCGGCAGATTTACAGTCCGCCGGCAGGCCAGGCATATGGCAAACGGGTCGCAAGCCGGCCTGGCAGCGGTGAACAAATTGTGGAACTATTTGCGCAGCATGGCTTTCTGATTTGGGGTGGCGATTGGAAAAAACCAATCGATTACCAGCACTTCCAGGTCAGCCGCAAGCTGGCTGAGCGGATGGCGAAACTGCCGGTGCCGCAGGCGCGCCAGTTGTTTGAAAGTACGATTGTCGCCTACCGTGCCTGCCGCAGCGGTCATGGCAACAAGCCGAAAGAGCGGAAGATTTGCGCCGCAGCAGATAGTTAGCGCATTGTAGGATTTGGCGGAGGCAACTGTACATTTTT
>Ga0182007_10001950_pt1 | contig 10671 bp, 9 predicted proteins | sample Sormic07211113_1_FD_123023 | JGI IMG/M metagenome (GOLD analysis project Ga0182007, IMG submission 123023) | Rhizosphere microbial communities from Sorghum bicolor, Mead, Nebraska, USA - 072115-113_1 MetaG | ecosystem: Host-associated > Plants > Roots > Rhizosphere | place: USA: Nebraska... | reverse complement strand
GTCCTGCTCGACCTCGCCGCGATATTTGAGCACCGCACCTGCCTTGAGCGTACCGAGCCCGTGTTCGGCTGAAACGGTTCCGCCGAAGCGCAGGGTGTTGTGGTTGATGATGCCGTGGATCTCATCCGATCTGGCCAGGAAATCCTTGGGCAAAACGTCAGCAGGCTGGATGATGCCGAAGTGGATGTTTCCATCGCCGAGGTGGCCGAAAGCAATGATGCGGGCTCCCTTGACGGCCTGGGAAATCGCCGCAGAGCAGATCTCGAGGAAATCCGGTATCGACGAGATCGGAACAGCGATATCGCCCTGGATCGTCGGTCCCTCCATCATGTCGGCTTCGGCCAATCCTTCGCGCAGCGCCCAGAAACTTCTGCTTTGGCTGAGAGAAGCGGAAACAACGGCGTCGCTGACCAAGCCGGCCTCATAAGCCTCGGCAAGCACGGCCGTCATCCTTTCCTGCTGCGAGGCGGTTTCGTCGCTCGAGGAAAATTCGATCAGCACCTGCCATTCGCAAAGCCTTTCCAAGGGGAGCCGGCAGGCTGGGAAATGCTTGAGGACAAGTTCGAGGCCGGTTCCCGGCATGAGCTCGAAAGCGGTGACCTGCCCGCCGGTTCGCTGCTTGCAAAGCGCAAGCAAATCCAGCGCTGCCTTGACGGATGGCACGGCGCACACCGCCGTCGCCACGGAGGCGGGCCTTGCAAAGAGTTTCAGCACGGCGCCCGTAATGATCCCAAGGGTGCCTTCGCTGCCGATGAACAGTTGCTTGAGATCATAGCCCATATTGTCCTTGCGAAGGCCGCGCATGCCGTTCCAGATGCGGCCATCCGCGAGAACCACTTCGAGCCCGAGAACGAGATCCCTTGTGTTTCCGTAGCGCAGGACATTGCTACCGCCCGCATTGGAGGCGAGGTTGCCGCCGATCTGGCAATTGCCCTCGGAGGCAAGACGTAGCGGGAAGAGACGTTCGTTTTTCTCTGCCTCCGCCTGGATCGAGGCGAGAAGGCATCCCGCATCGACAGTCATTGTATCGTTGACGGTGTCGACAGCCCGCACCTTGTTCATGCGGGCGAGATTGACCAGGATCTCGACACCCTTTCCGCTCGGCACCGCGCCGCCAACCAGGGATGTATTTCCGCCTTGCGGCACGATCTTCAGCCCATATTCCCGGCAAATCGAGACGATGGTGGCGACTTCCTCCGTCCGTGCCGGCTTCAGCAGCAGGGGCGAACTGCCGCGCATCACGCCCGTCCAATCGACGACATGCGGTTCGAGAAGGCCGGGATGGGTGCTCCAGCCGGAAGGCCCGACCGTCTCCTTCAGACGTTCAAGCGCTTCCGCAAGCCTGTCAGGCCGTATCTGCTCTCCGGATACGCCCGCCTTCATGTCCAGCGTCATTGGAGAAAATCCTTTCATTTCCGGCGGGTGAGGTTCAGGCCCTCATCCTGTGGTGATCGGCCGCGCTGGGCGCGCGGCCGACGGGATGCGCTAGGGCTTCAGGGACGGGCTGAAGCGGATCAGGCTGAGGATTTCGAAGAGCATCTGTGCCGCAACATGAGCGGTATTCGTTGTCGCGTCATATTGCGGCGCGACCTCCACCACATCGCCGCCGACGAAATCGATGCCCTTCAGTCCATGGAGGATTGCAAGCACTTCGCGGCTGGTCAGGCCGCCGATTTCCGGCGTGCCCGTACCGGGTGCAAAGGCCGGATCGAGACTGTCGACATCGAACGAAAGATAGGTCGGGCCGTCTCCCACGACCGCGCGCGCTTTTTCGATGATGGCATCGATGCCCATCCGGCTAATGTCTTCGGCATGGATGACGGTCATTCCGGATTCGTAGGAGAACTCCCAGAGATACTCCGCCGCGCCACGGATACCGATCTGAATGGTGCGCGTGGGATCGAGAACTCCATCCAGCACCGCATTCCTGAACGGTCCGCCGTGATGGAACTTGGTGAGGTCATAGGCACCGCCCGTATCGCAATGCGCGTCGATATGGATCAGGCCGACAGGGCGCTCCTTGCCGACGGCCTTGAGGATCGGGTGCGTGATCGAATGATCGCCGCCGACCGCCAGCGGGATGACGCCGGCAGCAACGATCTGCCCGAAGCGACGTTCGATATCCTCATGGCTGAGCTCGAGGCGATAGCGGCTGCGGAATGGGACATCACCGATATCGGCGACCTTCGTTTCGAAGAGGGGCGCGCATTTCAGCACGTGATTGTAGGGTCCGACACGCTCGATGGCGCGCAGCGCCCGCGGCCCGAAACGAGAACCGGGGCGATTGGTGACACCGAGATCCATCGGAACCCCGATCAAGGCAATGTCGAGATCGCCGAAGTCTGGATTTTCGGCGTCAATAGGCCGGTAGGTGGCATCGAGGAGGGTCGGAATGCCGCTAAAGGGCGCAGCGCGAGTACCGCTTGCCGAAAAGATCTTGTTGGCCACGGCTTGGAATTCCGGATCATGGATGTTGCCACCATGCCCCTCGCCAAATTTTTCACGCAGCTGCTGCAGTTTTTCGTGGTCGAATGCCATGTCGTATCACCCCTCGTCTCAAACTGAAGAAGCTTTGCGCTCTTTTTCCAGCGTTTCAAAATGATCCGTGATCTGCGCTCCGGTCGCGATCCAGACGTCGTCCTTCGACTGCACGTGGCGCAGGAAGTCGCGCAATATGTGCCAGCGCATCGGCCGGCCGGAGACCTGCGGATGCAGGACAAGCGTCGTCACCCCGCCCCATGCATGGGTTGCCTCGAATTCCTCGATCCAGAGCGGGAGCACCGTGTCCCGCCCGAAAAGTGGCCGCGGACTGGTGCGGCTCGACATGCCGAAGTTCCAATCGTCGAAAGCGAAGTTGACGGGGATCTCGACCACGCCCGGCCGATCGCCTGCGGACCGATGCCGGTAGGGCAGGATATCGTCGCGGAACGAGCTCGAATAGCGGATGCCGGATTTGGCAAGGTAGGCCAGCAGTTCCGGGAAGTTCTCGCCCGAAGGGGCGCGGTAGCCGACAGGGCGGATACCGAAAATCTTTTCAAGCGCCTCGAAGCCGCGATCGATCTCCTCGAACGTCTCGTCCAGTTTTTCGCGATCCGGCATCTTGTGCAGATAGCCGTGATGTCCGATCTCGTGTCCGGCTTTCAGAATGCCCTCGCAGACCTCGGCATGGGCGAGCGCCGTCCATCCCGGCGTGAAGAAGGTCGCCTTCAGGGACAGTTCCTCCATCAGCTCAAGAATCTTGCCTATCCCGACGCGTGCATCATAGCCGCCGTGGGAGGTGGTGACCATGCGGTCGATATTGGACGGATTGTTGCCGATCCATGCGGTTTCCGCATCGACGTCAAAGCCGATGAACAGGGCGCTTCGGGCACCGTTCGGCCAGGTCATCGCCGGGGCCTTGTCAGCAGGGTTGAGCGGGCGCGGGGTCAGGTCATAGGTCACGGCTGTATCCTCAGCAAAAGACGGGGCGGTTGTCCGCGTTGCCCGCCAGCAGGGTTTCGAGCCTGCGGCAGTCATCCAGGTTTTCAAGGTCGGCGATCGCGGCCCAAAGCCGATCGGCCTGTTCCGGCTCCATGGCCATGGCCGTGAGCTCGCGAAACTTGGCGGCGACCGCGGCAGGCTGCATCGGTCTTTCGGCAGAGCCGGTGGCCCGCGGCACCATCCGCGAAGCGCTGGAACCATCTATGAAGATCAGCGTCACCACCGGTTCGTCGAGCGGCTGCATGCCATCATCCACGGTGAGGCGCATGCGATCCATGATGCTGCGGAGACGGGCGTCGGAGCGCCGCTCAGCCGAATAGGCCTGGAGCCCTGCCGTGCCGAAAACGCAGCGCGCGGCAAGGGCATAGGGCAGGCTCATCTGGGTCGGCGCCATCGCGCCGGTCTCCTTGGCACCGCACATGCCCATCAACATGGGGCTCAATCGCAGCTCGATCGTCGTTATCTCGCTGGCCTGGCGGCCCGTTTCCTGCAAGAGGTCGTCCAGCGCATCCACGGCTGAGTGGGCACCGCGGCAGGAGGCGTAGGGTTTTAAAACAGCGCGTTTTACTTTCCAGCTTTCACCGAGCGCGTCGCTGAGCTTCTCCGCCTCGCAGGCCGATTTGTTGAAGGAGCGGAAAAAGCCGCCCCAGACGTCATCGAAGACCTTGGATGGTCCGGCAAAGCCCTCCGCGGCCAGCTGCGCGGCAAGCAGGCCGCCTTCGGCCGCACGGCCGGCATGAATTTTCTTGGCCTGCGAACCGTCGTGGATGAAAGCCCACAGACCGGACGAAAAGCTGGTCGCAAGGGTGATCGCATCGCGCGTGGTAGAGGCATCGAGGCCGCAGATATTGGCGACGGCTGCCGCCGCCGCAAGCGTGCCGCAGGTGCCGGTCGAGTGCCAGCCGAGGCCGTTGTGGCTGTCATATCCGCCGGCTGCTTCCAGAATCCGCCGACCGACATCGTAGCCGGCGACCACAGCCGCGATCAGTTCCTTGCCCGTTACGACGCGCGATTCTTCAGCAATGGCGGCCATGACGGCGGGCATGACGACGGCGCCGGAGTGATCACATCCCCCGGCATCGTCAAGCTCAAAGGCATGCGCCGCAACACCGTTGATCAGCGCGGCGTCGCGGGCGGATATCCGGTCAGTGGTGCCCCAGAGCCTCGCGTTTCCCTGCGTTCGGCCAAGACGCCTCGCGATCCGGAATTCGTTCGAGCGGCCGCCGGCGAGAGCGGCGGCAAATGTATCGGCAATATGGATTTTGGTCTTTTCGACGACATCGGCGGGAAGGGCCTCAAACCGGAGTGCCGAAATAAAGGATGCCAGTCTGTCGATCGGGGCGTCGCCAAGAACGCGGGACATGATTGTCTGCTCTCTCGTATTTGGGAATGATGGACCCGAATGAAGCTGCCTTCACCGGGTCATTGGTTTGCGGCCCCGGCGCTTTCACGCCGGAGCCGCGGACGCCAGGCGTCACTTTACGGCTTGAGCGTTGACGTAGATTCCGTCCAGCATCGCACCTTCGAGGCCGTATTTGGCGAAGATCGTCTTGTACTCGCCGCTGGCCATCAGCGCCTTCAGCGCGGCGGCATAGGCATCGCGGAGCTCGGTATCCTTCTTGGCAAAGCCGATGCCCTGATAGACGGCCGTAAAGGGCTCGCCGACAACGGTATAGGTGTCCTTCTCGAGGCTCAGCAGATAGGGAAGCGTTTCGGAACCCTGCACCGCGCCATCGACGCGACCTTGCTTCAGCTGGGCACGGGCGTCCGCCGAGCCTTCCGTACCGACAACCTTGACGGCCGGCAGTCCTTTGGCTTCGCAGTTGGCCGCACTCCACTTCGCCGTCTCATCCGGGAAGGAGGTGCGGCGGCTCATGCCGACGATCTTGCCGCAGAAGTCGGTCGGCTTCTTGAACTCGTCCTTGCGGGCAAAGGATGTGTAGAACTGCGCGCCGGATTTCATATAGTCGACGAAATCGAGCGTGTCGCGACGGGTGGGCAGGTCGCTCATGCCGCTATGGATGAGGTCGACGCGGCCGGTCGTCAGGGAAGAGACCATCTGTTCGAAGCCGATATCGGACCATTCCACCGTGGTGCCGAGTTGTTTGGCGAGCGCGAGGCCAAGATCGATGTCGAGGCCCATGAGTTTGTTGGTGGCCGGATCCTTGTATTCCATCGGCGGATAGTTCGCCTGGTTGGCGACGACGACCTTGCCGGCGGACTTGATTCTTTCCGGCAGGCCTTCGGCGTTGGCTGCGGTTGCAGCAACGCAAAGAGCTGCGAGCATGACGAGATGCCTGTTCATGTTGTTCCCCATTTTGACTCTGGTGCAAAGCCGGAGGGTTTCCTGTTCCGCCAGCTTCCTCTTCTCAACTGTGAACGGCTTTGATGAACTCCGCCGTTCTGGCGCTTTTCGGAGTGCTGAGAACCTCCGATGCCAAGCCTGTTTCGACCACTTTTCCGGCTTCCATGAAGGTGACGGTATTGGCCACATTGCGGGCAAAGCCCAATTCGTGGGTGACGACGATCATGGTCATTCCGGACGCTGCAAGATCCTTCATGACGTCGAGCACTTCGGAGACGAGTTCCGGATCGAGCGCCGATGTGGGCTCGTCGAAGAGAATGAGATCCGGGTGCATGCCCATGGCGCGGGCGATGGCGACGCGCTGCTGCTGGCCGCCTGATAGTTCGGACGGATAATGGTTCGCCTTCTCGGCAAGACCGACGCGTTCCAGAAGGATAGAGGCTCGTTCGCGGGCCTGCTCCACGGACTGTCCGAGGACATGCACCGGTCCCTCGATGATGTTCTCGATCGCGGTCTTGTGCGGAAAGAGGTTGAAGCGCTGGAAGACCATGCCGATGCGGCGGCGCTGACGGGAAATTTCCGCATCGCTGATCTGGTGCAGATTGTTGCCTTCGCGGCGATAGCCGATCAGCTCGTCATTGACCCAGATGGCGCCGCCATCCATCCGCTCCAAAAGGTTGATGCATCTCAGAAACGTGCTCTTGCCGGAGCCGGAGGGGCCGATGATACAGCTGACCTCGCCGCGCACGACCTCCATGCTGACTTTGTCGAGGGCGCAGAAGTCGCCGTAGTTCTTCGTGACGTCGACGGCCTTGACGAGAATATCCTGTTTCATGGTCGACCTCACATGGACGTTTTGATCGATTTCGAGCCGCGCCCGAAATAACGCTCGATATAGTGCTGGCCAACCGAGAGGACGGAGACAACGGCGAGATACCAGAAGCTGGCAACGAGCAGCAGCTCGAGAACGCGGGTATTGGCAAAGTAGATGATCTGGGCGTTGTGGAGGATTTCGGCATACTGGATGACGCTTGCAAGCGATGTCAGCTTCACCATGCCGATCACTTCATTGCCGATCGGCGGGACCATCACGCGCATGGCCTGCGGCAGCACGATGCGGCGCAGCATCTTCATCTGCGTCATGCCGATGGTCCGGGCGGCCTCGTATTGGCCGCTATCGACGGAGAGCAGCCCGCTTCGGACGACCTCGGAGGTGTAGGCGCCCTGGGAAATGCCGAGGCCAAGCATGGCGGCGACGAAGGGCGTCATCACGTCAACGGTTCGGAATTCGATAAGGCCGTGGATGCCCATGGTCGGAAAGATCAGCGCCAGGTTGAACCACAGCATCAGCTGCAGCAGCGCCGGCGCGCCACGGAAGATCCAGACATAGCCGATGGCGATGTAGGAGAGCACCGGATTGCCGGAAATGCGCATGATGGCGATGAGGACGCCGAGCACGATGCCAACAGCCATGGCGGCTACGGTCATCAGCAGCGTATTCGTGAGACCGTCGAGAATGGCCGGCGCGAACAGAAACTCGCGAACGTAGCTCCATTCTATCTGGCCGACGCTGAAAGCACGCACCAGCCCCGCGAGCAGGACGAGGACGATGGCGGCGGCGACCATGCGGCCGATATGCCGCTTCGGCACCAGGCGCAGATGGGCGATCTCGTATTTGTCATCGGTGGGGGAAGGGCTGGCGCTTGCAACTGTCATCGGCTTCGAAGCTCCTGAGGGTCGTTCTCTCCATGGGCGGCACGGGCTGCTTTCGGCGGCGCGCCGGCAAAGGCGCGGCAGGCATCGATTGCCGTTTCGAAGCGGGCAATCTGTTCGCGCACGCGAACCGGCGCGGTGGAACCATAGCCGGTGCGGCTGGCAAGCGCCTTGTCGAGCGTGATGGCGGCAAGCATATCCTTGTTCAGCCGCGGATCGATCTTCGGCAGGTCGTCTTCGGTGAGCCCGGCAAGATCGTGGCCGCGTTCCTCGCAATAGCGAACGACCGCGCCGGTTATCTCATGCGCCTCGGCGAATGGCACGTTCTGGCCGACCAGCCAGTCGGCGACCTCGGTTGCGAGCGTGAAGCCCTTGGGAGCCTCCTCACGTAGCTTGTCGACATCGAATTCCAGTGTTGCCACCATGCCGGCAAAGGCTGGCAGGATCAGTTCGAGAACGTCGATCGTTTCGAACAGAGCGCGCTTGTCTTCGGCCAGGTCGCGATTATAGGCGAGCGGCATGGCCTTCATGGTGGCGAGGAAGCCCGTGATGTTGCCGATGAGAGTGCCGGACATGCCGCGCGTCAATTCGGCGATATCCGGGTTCTTCTTCTGCGGCATGATGGAGGAGCCGGTGGAATAGGAATCGTGCAGCCGCACCCAGCTGAACTGCTTGGAGCTCCAGATGCAGATTTCCTCTGCCAGCCGCGACAGGTCGACCGCGACCAGCGAGCAGATAAACAGAAACTCGGCGACATGGTCGCGGGCGGCGACGGCGTCGATCGAGTTTTCGCAGGCGGCCGAATAGCCGAGCTCAATGGCGGACAGGTCGGGACGGCAGGCGATGCCGGAGCCGGCAAGTGCCGCCGCGCCGAGCGGCGAGCGGTCGAAGCGACGGTCCCAATCTTCGAAGCGCTGCAGGTCGCGCAACAAGGACTGGGCGTGCGCCATCAGGTGGTGACCGAGGACGATCGGCTGGGCCGGCTGCAGATGGGTGAAGCCCGGCATGACAGTCTCGGCATGGTGCGAAGCCTGCTCAGTCAATGCTTCCTGGACCGAGATGATCTCCCGCGAGAGCTCGCGCGCCATGCGGCGCAGATAGAGGCGCGTGTTGTTGGCTGTCTGGTCGTTGCGGGACCGTCCGGCGCGAAGCTTCCCGCCGAGCGCACCGAGGCGTGCCATCAGCAGGCGCTCCAGGAAGGTATGGACATCCTCGTCGCCCGCGATCGGTTGCTGATGACCGCCGGCGACATCCGTCTCGATGTCGTCAAGGGCAGCTCGGATCGCTGCGAATTCGCTTTCGTCGAGAACGCCGGCGCGCTTCAATTCGGAAGCATGCGCGCGGGAGCCCGCGATATCCTCCCGGAAAAGGCGGAAATAGGACAGCGGCGCGCGTGACAGATTGGCCAAGGCCTCGGACGGTCCGGACTTGAAGCGCCCGCCCCATAGCTGCGTGGGCTCAGACATTGATGTCCCCTGTTTGTTTAAACTTTTGGCAATGCTCCTACGTGCTGATTTAATCGGCAAGCGAAGTTATTTCACTACGCTATGACAAAACCGACTAGCTCGAATTTCGTCAGTGGATTATTGAAATGGGTCGAGGAGATGCAGCCATGATCGGCGCTCCTGCGGAGAACTCATGGTATCGGGCCGACAGCACTTGCCTTCGATGACTGCCCTGCAGGTTCTGCTTGCCGTGGCGGAGAGGGGATCGACGAGTGCCGCCGCAGAGAGCACATCCCTGTCCCAGAGCGCCGTCAGCAAGCAGTTGCTCGCATTGGAGGACCTGATCGGCAGTCCGGTCTTCACTCGAACGCCGCGCGGCATGATCCCCACAGAGATCGGTCTGATTTACATCGAACACGCGCGCACCGCGCTGAAGGCGATGGAAGATGCGGCGTTGCGCGTTGCGCGTCTGAAGCCCGGCCCTGGTGTGCTGCGCCTGCAGGTTCTTCCGATTTTCGGCGATCGTTGGCTGCTGCCGCGTTTCGTTCAATTCGCTGAACAACATCCGGAAATAGACGTGCAGTTCACGACCTTCGTGTCACCCACGCAATCGGAGACGGCGGACGGCATATTCCGTTTTCTCATTGCACCGAACAAGGGAGAGACTGCGCAATATCTGTTCGGGCACGAGGTTCTGATCGTCAGCGCGCCATCCTATTGGCAGAAGAATGGCATTCCGGGCACGATCGACGAACTGGCCGAGGGTGTCATGCTGGAACATCCGCAGACGCCGCTGCATTGGCAGCATTTCGCCGAAAGCCACGGAAAGCCCGATATCGCCGTCCATCACATCACGCGGTTCGGCTATTACACCATGGTGATCCGCGCGGCCCTTGCCGGACAGGGGATGGCGTTGATACCGCGCGGCCTCATTCTCGATGAGTTGGAGACAGGTCGACTGATCAGCCCCAATGGCTTCGGCTATCGAAGCGAATACGGATACTGGTTCGCGAAGCCGGAAGACATCTCCCCCGGCGCTTCGATGCGGACGTTCGAGGCATGGCTGATGGGGCAAGCCGAGAGCATGCGCGACTGAGACAGGGAGCAGCGTTGCAACAGGCTGGCGGTCAGATCGTCAGTTCTTCGAGCGCCTTTCCATCAAGGCGATAGAACAGCTTATCGGGTTTGCGCGTGCCGCCGAGCCCGTCGTAGAAATCGAGAAGCCTTGCGTTTTCAGGGTCGGCGGTCCAGTCGATCCGGGCAAGCCCCCGCTCTTGTGCCAGCTCGGCGAGCGCGCGCATGAGGTCTCGGCCCAAGCCGCGGCTGCGTTGCGCGGCGCTTACGAAGAGTTCCTTCAGAAAGATGCCCGGTTTCAGGCCAGGTCCGGGATAGATCCCGGAGAAGGCGGCGAAGCCCAGGGTGGCGTCGTTCTCCTCCACGATCAGGATCTCGGCACCTTGTGGCATTGCCTTGAGCCCGGCAATGATTTCGGCCCGCGACGGACAGGGTACCTGATAATGCGCCTGCATTTCTTCCATGAGGGCGGCCAGTGCCGGCAGTGCTGGATCGTTCGTCAATAGAAGACGGATTTTGGTGGCCACGATTCGCTCCAAGCTAGGTTTCAGGTACCGGACAGACCGTGCGAGCGGAAAGCCTTCTTGTCGCCGAGCTTTAGGGGCCGGATGCCGAAGCCGTCAACATCTTCGATCTGGCAAAACAATCGCTGGC
>Ga0182007_10001949_pt1 | contig 10677 bp, 11 predicted proteins | sample Sormic07211113_1_FD_123023 | JGI IMG/M metagenome (GOLD analysis project Ga0182007, IMG submission 123023) | Rhizosphere microbial communities from Sorghum bicolor, Mead, Nebraska, USA - 072115-113_1 MetaG | ecosystem: Host-associated > Plants > Roots > Rhizosphere | place: USA: Nebraska... | reverse complement strand
TCCAACGGCTGGAAATCCGCGGACTCTTCTTCCAACAGCGCAAGCGCCGTGGCGCTTTCTGACACTCGCTGCTTGAAACGCACCACGGATCGCCCGTCTGGTATCGGCAGCAACGCCGCGACAGGCTCGAACTTCCTGCCGTTTTCGGTATTGAGTACGGCGAGCAACTTCTCGGGGTCTTCGATGGCGGAAACGTTTTCCTCGCACCGCGCCGCATCGACCAGCGGGACGCTCATGAACTCCCGCTTCGTCCACCGCTCGGCCCGCGTGACGAAGCCGCTCGCGTTGTCACTCGGCACGATCAGGTCCTCCCCCAGCACGATGGGCGCGGCGCTCATGACCTTGGATTCGGCCGGAGCCGCGCCGCGCATCCATCCCCGCGGATCGCTGAACGGCGTCCAGCGGACCGGGTAGCGCTGCTCCTTCTCCTCGACGACGAGGTAGATCGCGAGTTCGTCGGCTTCGCCCTCCAGCGGGTGCTCGAGGGCATAGGCACAGGTATCGCCGACGACCTCCACACCCTCCTGCTTGGCCTCCTCCACCTCCACCTCCACCTCCACCTCCACCTCCAGCTTCGCCTTCGCCTTCGCCTTCATCCGGATCGCCAGGAGCGTCTTCTTATCGCTCTCCCACCCGACCACGTGCAGCAACCCTCCACGCATGAAGGCCAAGGGCGTGAACTCCAGGTCGAAGCGGTGACCGCCCGCAACCGTGTCCCACCGCTCCGCTCCGGCGGGCGGGGACGAGAGGAGATGCAGCGCTCCGCTGCCGTCCAAGGCGATGAGGCGCTGGTCCTGCGACGCGTCTTTCTCCGTGTGCACAGGAACGATCACGCGGATGCCCCCGAGTGGCTTCGCCGGGGCCACCTCCGGCCATTGCGCGTTGCCTTTGGCCGGCCGCGAATGCACCGTCCCGCCCTGCAGGACATACACCATCGGCACGCCCGGGCTGGGCGCCAGCATCAAGATCCTGCAGGACCCGCCGCCTGCGTCGTCGGGCTTCGCTGGCGGCACCAGAGGGAATCCCAGCCGTGTCCATTTCCCTTCGGTGTCGGGAACGCCCTGCTCGTAGAGCCACGCCTCGGAACCGCCGTCGGCGCCGACCTCGACCGCGCTGGCGAACGCAATGCCGTCGCTGGCCACGGCGCCGAGCCCGTACGCCGGCGACAGCTGGATCGGCAGGTCATGATCGTCCGCAAGCACCACGCGGTCCTGCGGGGTCAGGACGGCCCGGCTGCCGGGCTCCCCTTCCACGGAGCGGGTCGCCTTCAGCCGGATGAAGCGACCGTCGTTGCCGATGCCCATCAGCAGATCCACCTTGACCTTTTCATCGGTCCCCATGGGCACGGCCGTCAGGGGCGTGCCGAGCTGGTCGTCCACCGCGAAGTAGAGCGTGATCGTGGCCCTGGCCTTCGAGAACGCTTCCCCGCAGCCAAGGTAGAACGCATCGAACTGCCGCGGCTCGCGGCCGAGCGGATAGAACGGTGCGTCCAGCACCAGCGGCGCCGTGTTGGCCAGGCCATCGAGCTGAAGCGACGTCCGGCCCGCGCCGGCGGGCCGTTGCCGGTCGTCCGCCACCGGCGCGGCGGCTCGCTTCGCCTTCTCGGCTTCGGCCACCTGGGCCTCCCCGGCCTTCAGCAGCTTCGTGAAGGCCGGGGGCCATTTCTTCGGATCCCCCTTGACGCTCAGCCTCAGCCGCGACGTGGTGGCGCCCTTCGCGTGCTTGAGCGCCGGCGCCGCGCGCGTGGCCCGCAGCCAGCGGCTCCGGTGTCCTTCCAGAGCCAGCACATCGATCGAGCCGGGCTCCTTCATTAGCTTCAGCGGCACCGCCCCCGGCACCGGCTTGAGCAGTTGCCATCCCGCCGGCGCGTCCTTGCCCAGCCGATCGAGCTTGCCCCAGTACCGCCACTCGGCGTCCGCCGCCACGCCCCCGTCCGCGCTGACCACGATCAGGGCCGCGCCCTCGATCTTCAGCAGGTCGCCGGCGCCGATGTACAGCGCGTGGTCCTGCGAGTTGATCCAGTCCGACGCCGGACGGAAGGCGCGCTCCAGCGTCAGCCGCTGCCTGGCCGGCGTCGGCGCCGCCAGCGCCGGCGACAGCCGCACCATCCGCACCTCCACCTCCACCACGCGGTGCAGCGTCTTCGCGGGCGTGCGCACCAGCGCCCCCGGCGCCAAGCCCTCCGCGGCCTCCACCTGCACCCACTCATTGCCCGCGAACGCGTCGGCCTGCAGGACCCAGCGGCCGGCCGTCGCCTTGGGCGCCTCCATCGCCAGCACGTCCGGCGGCGGCAGGTAGAAGGCGTTCTCCGCCGGGTCGGCCGCCACCAGGTGCTGCAGGCGACCGGGCAGCACGCGCAGCGGCTGCTCGGTCTCCAGCATCACGGAGACGCGATCGCGCGTCTGCGCCTGCAACTGCACGCGCGCGCCGGCATCCAGCGGCTCCGCCGTCGCTCCCATGCCCAGCACCACCGGCAGGCGCGCCGCGCGCGCCCCCGCGCCTTCCAGGCCGATCCAGTGGATGAAGGCGCGCAGGCTCTTCTCCGGCACGCGCTTCAGGCGCTGGTTCACCTCCGCGCTCAGCCGCGCCGCGATCTCCAGCAGCGCCAGCCCCACATCCCGCTCCCCGCCGCGCGGCCGCCAGGCCGGCAGCCAGCTCCGCGCGCGCGCTTGCAGGTCAGCCAGCAGCGCGGCTTCGCTGGGCAGATCGTCGTCACGGGGCCCGGGCCGGCGTTCGCTCATGACCGGCTCCCCGAGTTCGAGCCGGTGCCCGCTTCACGGAAGGCGAAGGGGTAGACCACGTTGCCGGTCTGATTGGTCTGCCGAACGCGGTAGTTGAGCTTGATCATCAGCATGCCGACGCTCAAGTCCGTCTGGTCGATCTCCACGTTCAGCACTTCGATGCGGGCCTCGAAACGCTTCATCGCGTCGCGCACCGCGGCGTCGATGCGCGTCATGAGCGCCGTGTCCACCACTTCAAAGGTCAACCGATGGATCCCGCAGCCGAAGTCCGGCCGCCGGACGCGCTCGCCGGGCGTCGTGCCCAGGATGATGCGAACGGACTCGCGGATGTCCCGCTCATGCTCGGAGAGCGCCACCCCGCCCGTCCTGGGGTCCAGGCGTATCGGATACGCCCAGCCCCGCCCCATCCAGTCTTTTTGCGGGTCCATCACATCACCCGATGAGCACCGTCGCGGCGCCGCCGACGATTGCGTTTGAGCCGCCGGCCTCGATCACGCGGTCCGACTGCCGGGCCGCGAACAGCCCGCCGATGCGGACAGTGGCGCTGCCCACGGCCACCGTGCCGCCCACATGCGGCTGCGGCCCGTTGGACAGCGGGCACAGGTGCATGTCCGCGCCGACGCGCCAGGCCGGCGCACCGGCGATCAGCACGGTCGGACATCCGGCGCCGGTCAACGGCGTGCCGTGGCTGGTGGGGTCGCCCACGCGGGCTGCTGGCAGTCCCATGTCCGCTCCTCAGTTGATGTTGACCATGGCGCCGTTCAGGCCGAGCAGGCCGCCGGCCTTCACGTCGACGGACCCCGTCGCCTCGATGCGCACGGACGCGCCCTTGAGCGTCAGCGCGCCGCTCGCCTCCACCGTCAGCGCGCCGCTGCGGCTGTCGATGCGCAGCGCGTTGCCCTGGCCGTCCTCCACGCGGATGCCCTCGTCGTCGAGCACCACGCGCTTGCCGTCGTCCAGCGCCAGCCGGACGGCGCCCTTCGCGCCGTCGTCGAAGACCAGCACATGCCCCTTGCGGGAGCGGATCACCCGCCGGTCATTGCGGCCGTCGTCGTTCGACTCCGGCGGACGGTCCACGCCGTTCCACAAGGCGCCGATGACGTAGGGGAAGCGCAGGTCCCCGCGCTCGAAGGCGACCAGCACCTCGTCCCCCACCTCGGGCAGGAAGTAGGTGCCCCGCCCGCCACCGGCCATGGGCACGGCGATCCGCGCCCAGTAGCTCTCGCGCGGCTCGCTGTGCCAGGGGTAGCTGACCTTGACGCGCCCCTGCCCGCCGTCGTCGCGGTTCTGCCGCACGATGCCAATGCCCACGCCCTTGGCGTGGCCGCCGGCTTCCAGCCCCGATTCGCCGGGCGCGATGACGAGCAATGTCATAGAGAGGTCTCCTTCACCTTGAGGCGGGTCCGGTACCCGTTGGCATCGATCTTGTGGACAGTCTGCTGCACGTAGTAGGTCTTGGAGAACGGCGCGCCCAGCCCGGCGATGTCCACATTGCAGTCCGGCCGCAGCGTGGGCAGCCCCACGCACTCGGCCTCGCCGGTCACGAAACGCTTGGCGTGCTCGCTGAGCACCGCCTCGGCGCGCCGCTTGGCCTCCGCCTCGGTGAACACCGGCTGGCGCAGTTGCAGCACCGCATCGCGGCCGACCGCCTGGCGCAGCCGCGCGCCGGCACCGATGCGGCGCGGATCCAGGCCCGACTCCTCCCCCGCGCCGGCGCGGCCGACGATGGGCTGCTTCTTCGCGGAGTCCCAGCCATAGACCTCCACCTTGGACACCTGCGCCGCGAGGTTCGCCTCCGGCCGGAACGACAGCAGTCCCTGGCCCCAGCGCAGCGTTACGACGCCGCCCTCGCCGTCGCGCGGCCGCGCAAAGCGCAGCGCCTTCTTCTCCGTCACGTAGAACTCGCAATGGTTGCGGTCGGCGAGCTTCTTCATGAACTCGAAATCGCTCTCCTGGTTCTGCTCGATCTGCGCGTGCTGCTCGAGCGTCGGCTCGATGTCCGGCTCCAGGCCATGCTCCGCCGCCAGCTGCACCACCACCGCCGTGTCGGTCCAGTTCTTCCAGCTCCGCGACTGCTTGCCCAGCGTCATCGTGAAAGCGTGGTCATAGCCCGCCACCGTGAGCTCCGGCGTGCCGCCTTCCGGGAAGCTGGTGGAGATCTCCGTGATCACGCCGCTGAACAGCACCGGCAGGTTCGAGCGGTCCCCGTAGCCCAGCTTGATCTCGACCGTCGCGCCGAAGGTCAGCACCTCCAGCACCTGCCGGTTCAGCCCCGAGACGAAGGCGCGCCCCTCCAGGTCGTACGCGCCGCCCACCACGAAGCTGAAGCGGCCAGCGGCGCCCAGGCTCAGGTCCACCTCCACCTGCGTCACGTCGATCGCGAGCTGGTGCGTGAGGTCCCGGCCCGAGACCAGGACCTGGAACGCCGGCACGTAGAACGCGCCGTACTTTTCAGAAAGCGGCGCGAGTTCCATCGCGGTCCTCCAGCGGCGGGACGGTGACCCAGGTGCCCGGCGGCAGCTCGCGCGGGTCGTCCAGGTCGTTGTGCTCGGCGATCACCTTCCACAGCGCGGCGTCCCCATACTCGGCTGCCGCCAGCGCCCACAGCGCCTCGCCGGCGTTGAGGCAGCGCCGCTTGGTCTTGTCGGACGACTGCAGCGGCACGTCGCGGATCAGCTCGGTGAGCGTCTTGTATTCCCTGAAGCTCACCGACAGCGTCGCCCGCGCCGGTGTGCCGTCGGGCCGGAAGAGCGTGATCTTGCGCGACAGCTTCTCGATCACCGCCTTGAAGTTCAGGGTGCCCCAGAGGAAGCACACGGGCGGCGGCGCATGCAGCTCGCGGTCGATCTCCAGCAGTGCCGCCAGCGCGTCCAGCCGCTGCGCCACGCTCTGCCCGGTGCCGCGGTCGGTGTAGTCGTCGAGGAAGAGTTCCATCGACAGCACGTCCGCCTCACCGTTGATGAAGTGCAGCAGCGGGCCGCTCAGCCCGACGATGGTCGTGGCCTTGAAGCTGTTGCTGCGCTCGATGCTGTATTCATTCGGATTGAACAGCACCGGGATCCGGTCGCCCGCATGCGCCCCGGCAACAATCTCGATGACCGCTTTCTCGACTGCCATGGCCGGGTCCTGCCTCAGAGTCCGCGCCGTTCGCGCTCGATGCGCAGGCGACGCTCCAGACGCTGCATCACGTCCTGCGCGAGACGGTCCGCCATCGCCGCGGCGGCTGCGCTGCCCGGCGGCGGGAAGGCCGGTGCGGCCGGGGACGGCGCCGGTGCGCCGCTCGTGCCTGGCCCATCACTCCGCGGCGCCGCCGTGCGAAGCGCGGGCGTCGCCGCCGCGCGGCCCTCGCCGGGCCAGCCGTCCGACGCCGGCGAGTCATCGGCCGACGGCCCGTCCCGGCGCAGTGCGCGCCAGGTCAACTCCGCGGGAGTGGCAGGCGACCGCGAGCTGGGCCTCGCCCCTGCAACGCGAGCTTGCGCTGCGAGCCCGACAGCGCCGCGCGCCGTCATCGCACCCTTGCTACCAAGGGGCCTCGCGGGTCGGGCGTCGGGCCGGACTGCCTCTGGCGCTCGCCATGTCAACGCGACGCCCAGGGCGCTGCGTGCGGTGGAGACCGGGGCCCGATGGCCTTCGAAGGCGACACCGGCCGGGCGCGCGCGCGTCGATCCGCGCGGTGCAGGCCTCGATCGACCTTCGATGCCCTGCGGCGGCAGGCTGTTCCGACCGTCGTCCGTCGCCAGCGCGCGAGCCCTTGGGAATGCATGACGAGGCCTTGCTCCGGCATTGGTCACACCCGCCGCACCGGCCCCGTTCGCGGCATCGCGCGCGCCTCGCCAAGTCTTGACCGGCTGCGCGGCGACAGGGCCGGGACGACGGGACGCGGACGGCCCACCAGGGCTCGCCGCCCCGGGTGACATCAACGATCTCACGCCCATCGGCGATGTCGTCCCGCTCACGCCGCCGTCCGGGCGCGCCAGGGCAGCCTGTGAGCGCCAAGCGCGAATTGACGGCTGCCACGCCCCCCGCTGCGGAGCTGGTTGAACCGTCACCGAGCGTTCCTGCTGCAGCGCGGGCCCGGGCGGCAGATGGCGCGCCAAACGATGGAGGTGAACGTGCGTGTGGGCGTGGGCGTGGGCGTGGGTATGGGTATGGGTATGGGCGTGCGCGAGAACCTGGGCGTCGCGGTGGACGGGGTGAGGGGCGTCGCCGCCTTGCAGCCGGCGACGCCGCCATTGCATCGCGAGGGCCGGCGCCGCCGGCCGGGCGCGCGCGCGGGACGCCGCGATCACCAGCCGCATTGGCGCGCCGCTGCGCGGGCGCAGGAGCGGGGTCGTGTTCATCCGCGCCGGATCCCGTGATGCACCAGCTCGACGCTTTCGACCATCACCTGCGAGCTGGTCGCGTCGAGGTCGGTGCCCGACCACTTGACGGGGAAGGCCTGCTCGATCAGCCAGCGCCAGACCTCGTTGCCCTCGGCGTCGTGCAGCGCGACGACGAAATCGCGCCGCTCCACCCGCCCTTCGATCACGGCCTCGTGCCAGGCCCACATGCGGTCGTCCGCCAGGCCGCGCTCGAGGACGATGGGGCCGTAGGCGGTCATCGTGGCGAGCTTGTGCTCGTGGTCGTTGACGCCGCCCTCGCGGTAGGACTCGTGGCGCGTCTCGCGCACGAGGCCCTTCACGCGGCTGAAGCCGCCGTGCTGGATCCGGTCGAGTTCGATCCGGAAGCGGAAGCCCTGGTAGGGATCGGCGAGCGGCCTCATCACGGCTCCTCAGACGAGTTCGAAGGGGTTGGGCCGCACGCCGTCCAGGCGCCGGTTGATGCTGGAGATTGCCCGGCACCAGCGCCGCCGCTCGGCGTGCTCCAGCGCCATCAGCTCATGGCGGCCCCAGTGGAAATGACAGGCGATGAAGGCCATCTCCTCCTCGAGCTGACGAGGCGGAGTGACCCTCATGCTTCCCCCACGGGGCGAGCCCTCCAGGGAGACGCGTCCTCGCCGTCGAAGCGGCCCGCGTTCGGTGACCGGGGCACCGGGGCGGACGCGATCTCCGAGGCAGCGGAGGTGCTGTCGTCCTCGCCGGCGTTGATGCGCTCGTACTGGCGCTGCAGGTGGTCGAAGTCGGCGGCGAAGAGGCCTTCGATGACCCGGGTGTCCACGTCGGGCAGGTCGCCCAGCCGGACGACGACGCGGGCAAGCACGATGATCGGCAGGTAGGCGGGGTTCTGCTGCACGCGCGGGTCGCGCAGCGGCAGGATCTCGTCGGCCGCGGTGGCCAGGCGCATGGTGCCGTGGCGATGCAGTGTGCCGCCGGCATCGAGGTAGCCCTTGGGCAGGGCGAAGTCGATCTCGGTCTGGAAGCAGGGATGGTGGGGCATGGAGGTCTCCGTCGCGCGGGTCGCTACTGCACGCGCTCGATGCCTTCGTTGACGAGTTCGAGCACTTCGATGAAGACCTCGTTGCCCTTGGCGTTGAGGTCGCTGGGGTCGTACTTGGCGGGCCAGGCCTCGCTGACGACGAAGCGGGCCTTGTTGTCGCCGGCCTCGTCGATGACGACGATGGCGACGGTCTTGCGGTTCTGCTTGATCTGGCCGGCGAGGATGAGCTTGTGCCAGTTATAGAGCTCGACGGAGTCGGTGACGCCCCACTTGAGCGTGATGTTGCCGAACTTGGCCAGCCCGGGCAGCTTGCGGACGTGGGTGGCCTGGTCGCCTTCTCGGTAGTCGATCGCGTCGGTGGTGGTTTCGCCGATTGCGATCTCGCTGAAGCCGGCCTGCTGGATGCCGTCGATCTCCAGCCGGAAGCGCATATTGCGCAAGGGGTCGATGCGTGCCATGGATTTGGTCCTCCTGGTCGTGGGGCCGCCGCGCGCGGGGCGCGGCGGGGAAGCGTCAGCGTTGGGATTCGGCGGTGTTCTGGAAGATCTGGAAGATCACGAACTCGGCCGGGCGCACGGGGGCGATGCCGATCTGGCACTTGAGCCGCCCATTGAGGATGTCGTCCTGGGTCATCGTCGTGCGGTCGCAGGTGATGAAGAAGGCTTCGTCCTCGGTGCGGCCGAACAGGGCACCGTCGCGCCACTGCGTGCGCAGGAAGAGGCGGATGGTGTCCTTCACGCGGGCCCAGAGGCGGTCGTCATTGGGTTCGAAGACGACCCATTGCGTGCCTTCGTAGATGGAGCGCTCGAGGAAGATGAAGAGGCGGCGCACGGAGACGTACTTCCAGAGCCCGTTGGACGACAGGGTGCGCGCGCCCCAGACGCGGATGCCGCGGCCCGGGAAGTTGCGCGTGACGTTGACGCCAGCGGGGTTGAGTGTGCTCTGCCTTTCGTCGTCGATGGCGTACTCGAGGTCGATGGCGCCGCGCACGATCTCGTTGGCGGGGGCCTTGAAGACGCCCCGCTCGGTGTCGGTGCGGGCGTAGATGCCCAGCGTGTGCCCGCCCGGCGGGACGAGCTTGCGGGCGCCGGTCCGGGGGTCGGAGACGTAGAGCCAGGGATAGTAGAAGGCGCCGTACTGGGAGTCCGTGACCTTGGAGCGCGGCACGAGTTCGGAGACATTGGCCTGATGCGGATCGCAATCGACGACGGCGAAGCGGAACTTGTTGGCCTCGCAGTGCTCGACCACCCGCTTGCCGATGAGCACCGGATCCTCGCGCGGGTAAGGCGCATGCACGAGCGCAACGTCGCGGTAGGCGTCCTGCTTGAGGATCTCCAGTCCCTGCACCTGCCGGCCCTCGTCGGCTTCGCCTTTGAAGTCCGCCTCGAGGGGCGCGTCGCCGTCGTCGCCATCGGCCAGGAAGGTCCCCGGGATGTCGTCCATGGGGGTGTTGGCCGGGGTGCCTTCAGCGACGGTCAGCGCCACTAGCACCGAGTTGCCCGGCAAGCGCTTGCCGAAGTAGTCGCTCGACGCGGGGTCATAAGACAGGTCGTCGAAGTCCTCGACGAGGGTCGGGCGGGGCCGGGCCTTGCGGGCGTCCTCCTCCTCGGAGAAGGGGTCGTAGGTCGGGTCGGGCAGGGTTGACCAATAGGCGAGCCGAAGCCGGAAGCCGATGGATGTGCCGCCCGCATCCCGCGTGCTGCCGGGCTGCGTCTTCACCCAGATCCGGTTGCCCCACTCGCCCGGGCCGAGGGCGCGCAAGCTGAACGGCGCCGCCTCGAGCATGGCGGTCTCAGCGTTCTTGCCCACCACGCGGCTGACGTAGAGGCGCTTGCCGCCGTTGTCGAAGAATCCGCTGACGGCATAGGGCATGTAGCGCGGCAGGTCGCCGAAGACATTGCCGAACCAACGCCGGTAGTCGTTGTAGCTGGTCACCAGCAAAGGCAGCACAGGGCCGCGCTCTGTCTCGCCGATGAACGCGGCGGTGCTGGTGGGCACGCCTTCGATCGGCCGCGGGCCGCGCTCGATCTCTTCGATGTAGACGCCTGGGGTCAGGTATTCGGGCATGGTGAATCTCCTTCACGCGTGGGCTGTTGGGTGGAGCCGGATCAGCCGGTCGAGGTCGATGTCAGTCGGGCAAAGCGCGGGCTGCGCTTGCAGGCGGAGGCGGGGGCGGCGGGGGCGCCGGTGGCTCCTCCGGCTTCAACAGCTCATTCCTGATTTCCGCATCCAAGGCCTTCTTCGCGTCGTCGCACTGCTTCTCGAGGGAAGGAAGATCGTCGGGGTCGGCCTTGAATGCGGCTTCCGCGTCGGCGAACTTCTGGCGCGCGGTTCCGTACTTCACCCAGGCGGCGTCGAGGACGCGGCTGTACTGCGCTTCTTCCACGAGCCGGGCGCGACGCTCTCGATCAATCTCGAACAGGTCGCCGCCGGTGGGGCAGAGCTTGCTGGGCGTGTCGAGTTCGGGCGCGCCGGAGCCGGGAACCTTGGCCTCGGGTCGGATCGCTCGATGCAGCGGCAGCAGCTTGAACCAGAAGAGGTAGATCGCAATGACCTGATC
>Ga0182007_10001946_pt1 | contig 10690 bp, 7 predicted proteins | sample Sormic07211113_1_FD_123023 | JGI IMG/M metagenome (GOLD analysis project Ga0182007, IMG submission 123023) | Rhizosphere microbial communities from Sorghum bicolor, Mead, Nebraska, USA - 072115-113_1 MetaG | ecosystem: Host-associated > Plants > Roots > Rhizosphere | place: USA: Nebraska... | reverse complement strand
CGTCAGCGACTTGAGGTTGCCGCCCTTGGCGGCGCCCTCGACCGTCACCGGGATGGAGACCGTCTTACCGGCCTCGACCTTGTTGTCCAGGCCCGTCTTCGCGTTGAAGCGGACGGTGGAGACGGGCAGCTTGGCCACCGCGTCGGCGGCCGGCTTCTTGGAGGTGAACGTCCAGCTCGCGTCGATGCGGGTGGACGCCTGCGCCACCTTGACACTGCGCTTGACCGAGGTCGTCAGCTTGTACGACGCCTGGCCCGCCGGGACCTTGAACTCCTTGTTCCCGAACAGCGGGTCGTCGTTCGAGCCGACCTTGGTGCCGTTGCGGTAGAGCGTGGTGGTGACCGCGGTGAAGTCGGAGGAACCGGCGTGGCCCGCCCCGTCGGTGAACAGCGGCAGGTAGCCGTAGATGCTGTTGCCGTCGCGGAAGAGGCCGTAGTCGGCGTTCAGATGCGGGCCGAAGACCGCGGTGTTGAAGGTCTTCGAGTACTTCTGACCCGCCTTGTACGGCTTCGGGTCGCCGCCCGTGTAGTAGGCCTCGGAGATCGGGAAGCCGTCCGCGTCATGGCCCTTGTACTGGTCGAAGTCGAAGGACCACTGGATCTTGTCGGCGGTCGACAGGTACAGGGTGCGGGTGCCGGGCAGCTTCTGCTCGACGGGGTTGCCGAAGACGATGTCCGTCGGGAACTCGCCCAGGCTGGTGATCCCACCGGTCTTGCCGGGCTCGCCGGAGCCGAGGTTGGCCTTCAGCGTGGCGAGCTCGCCCGCCTGGAAGTGCTTGACCTTGCCGCCCTGGAACCTCTTCACCACGGCGTTCGTGGCCACGTCGTACTCGGTGTCGTCGCCCTTGGTGAACTGGCCGCTCCAGGTCTGCTGCAGCCCGGAGACGTCGCCGCCGAGCGAGGCGATCCGGATGTCGTCCCAGCTCTGGGCGCCGAAGCCGAAGCCGATACCGGCGGCGTCGTAGCCGTAGTCGATCGTCGCGGCACGCAGCTTGGCCTGCGCGTCCGGGACGGTGATGTCGGCGGCCTTGGTCGTACGGGCGTCGACCGTGACCGTGGTGTCCTTGGTGACGTTCAGGCTCGGCTGGACCAGCCAGTCCAGGCCGCCCACGAAGTTCACCAGGTCCTTGGCGATCCAGGCGTCGAAGAGGTACTTGCCCTTGGGCAGACGCATCGTCGCCGTACCGGAGTTGTCGACCGTCACCGCGTAGCCGCGGCCGTTCGCCAGGCCCGTGTAGCCGAGCAGGACGTCGTTGTAGTCGGCGGTCGGCTGACCGTCCCGTCCGATGTGCTTGAAGGTGACGTCGTACGACTCCACCTCGCGCTGCACGGCGGCCGCGGTACGGACCGTCTGGCCGCCGCCCGTCGCGGTCACGTACGAGGAGTACGCGCCGTCGAGCGTGCCGCCCAGCTTGGTGTTGACGGTGAAGTCGACGGACGCCTTGCCGCCGGCCGGGACCTTGACGGTGGTGGCGGCCAGCTTGAAGAAGCCGGCGGGAGCCGCCTGCCCCTTCGGGTCGGTGGCCGTGGCGGACAGCTTCAGCGTGACGTCGGTCTTGCCGAGGTTGCGGTACGTCAGCTGCTTGGTGACCGGGGTGTCGTCGGTGTGCGGCCACTGCTGGGTGCCGAAGCTCACCGACACCGGGTCGGCGACGACGGTCTGCTTGATGGCCTTGTCGACCGCGATACGGCCCGAACCCTGCTGGAACGGCGTGTACTTGCCGCCCTTGGCGGAACCGGTCAGCGCGCCCTTGAGCTCTCTGAACGTCCAGTCCGGGTGCTCCTGCTTGAGGATCGCGGCGGCGCCGGCGACATGCGGGGTCGCCATCGACGTACCCGAGATGGTCAGGTAGCCGGGCGGGTTCTCGCCGACCTCCTGGTCGATGACGCTGCCCTTGGCCGCGGCGGCCGTGATGTCCACGCCCGGGGCGGTGACGTCCGGCTTGATGGAGCCGTCGAGGGCGGGGCCGGTGGAGGAGAAGTCGGCCAGCTTGTCGCTCTTGTCGACCGCGCCGACGGTGAGGGCGTCGGCCGCGATGCCGGGCGAACCGATCGACTCGGGGCCGGAGTTGCCCGCGGCGATCGCGAAGAGGATGCCCTTCTCCTCGGACAGCTTGTTGACCTCGGCCTCGAGCGGGTCGATACCGGGCGTGGCCTGGCGGCCGAGGCTCAGGTTGACGACGTCGGCGCCCTGCTGGGCCGCCCACTCCATGCCGGCCAGGATGCCGGAGTCGTCACCGGAGCCGGTGTCGTCGAGGACCTTGCCGTTGAGGATCTTGGCGCCGGGCGCGACACCCTTGTACCTGCCGTTCGACTTCGCGCCCGTACCGGCCGCGATGGAGGCGACATGCGTGCCATGGCCGAAGTGGTCGGTGGCGTCGGCCGCGGCGGAGAAGTTCTTGGACTCGATGACCTGCGTCTTCAGGTCGGGGTGGGTGGTGTCGACACCCGTGTCCAGGACGGCGATCTTGACGCCCTTGCCGTCGTAGCCGGCCGCCCACGCCTTCGGGGCGCCGATCTGCGGCACGGACTTGTCGAGGCTGGCCGTGCGGGTGCCGTCGAGCCAGACGTGGGCGATGCCGGACGCGGTCCGGTTGCCGTTGGTCACGGCGTCCCACAGCTCGGGCGTCTGCTTGTAACGCGTCTGGAGGGCGTCCGCGTTGAGGGTCTTCAGGGTCCGGCGCAGGGTGCCCGCGTCACGGACGTCGGCCTTGGTGGCGGTGGCCGCCCCCGTGTACCCCACGATGACCTTCAGGCCCTTGGCCTGGGACTCGCGGGTGGCCTTCTTGTTGAGCTCGGTGATGTCGAACAGCCGCCGGTCCAGCTTGCCGGTGGCGACCAGCCGGGCCGCGTCGGCGGGCACCACGAGCGTGTGGCCGTCGGCCTTCTGTATCTGGACGGGTATGTGCTCGCGCCCCTTCGCCCGCTGCACCCCGACGACACGGCCCTTGGCGTCGACGGAGACGCGGTCGCCGGTGATCAGGGTGATGTGGTGCTGGGACGTGAGCCGAGCGTGCGGGGCAGCCGCCGACTGCTCCGCCTTGGCCGACGCCGGGCTGGTCATACCCGCCGCCAGAGCAACAGCGGCCGCCGTGGCCACGGTTGCCGCGCATGCTCTTTTCATTTGTCTGCGCAAGATCTCCCCCTGGAGCTGAGGTTCCGGGCGAAATCCCCTGTCACCCGGCCGGGGGTGGTCTCGCACGCAAGCGCGTACACCCCCCGGAATACGCAGTATGCCGGGGGGTGATCAGGCACCTCAATAGATGAGAGAGGGGTAAGAGGCGACCTTCATGACTGTTACGAGCCTGCCCGAAAGCCGTTACCATTCCGTCGAATTACGCGCCCGGGTTTTCCTTGACAGTGAGCTTTCCCTTGCGGATGGTGGCCAGTCGCGGGGCCTTCCGCGCGATCGCCGAGTCATGGGTGACCATGATGAAGGTCAGCCCCAACTCCTTCCACATGCGCTCCAGTACGTCCATGATCTCGTCGCGCATGGACTCGTCGAGGTTGCCGGTGGGCTCGTCGGCGAGGAGCACCTTCGGCTGCTTGACGAGGGCGCGGGCGATCGCGACGCGCTGCTGCTGTCCTCCGGACATCTCGCCGGGCAGATGTCCCAGCCGCTCCCCGAGACCCACCGACGTCAGCGCCTCGGCGGCCCGTTCGCGGCGGTCCTTCGTCTTCACACCCAGCGGTACGAGAGCGGTTTCCACGTTCTCCTGGGCCGTGAGGGTGGGAATGAGGTTGAAGCTCTGGAAGACGAACCCGATGTTCTCGCTGCGGACCCGGGTGAGCTTGGCCTCGGAGAGCCCGGCCAGGTCGGTGCCGTCGAGCACCACGTCACCCGACGTGGGCCGGTCCAGCCCGCCGAGCATCTGAAGAAGCGTGGACTTGCCGCCGCCGGTGGGGCCCTGGATGACGAGCCTGTCGCCGTCGGCGATGGCGAGGTCCACACCGTCGAGGGCGTGGACGGTGTCCTTGCCCCGGGTGTAGCGCTTGGTGACGTTTCTCAGTTCGTACATGGAGCAACTCCTGGAGTGGGTACGGGGGTCGGGGCCGGGCGTCGGCTACTCGACACGCCTCAGCGCGTCCGCGGGACGCAGTCGTGACGCCCGCCAGCCGCCGAAGGCACCGGCGATCAGACCGCCCGCGACCGCCAGAGCCACCGCCAGGACGATCGTCGTCACGCTCACCGGCGCGGTCAGCGCGACCTTCAGGGACTGCGCCGCCTGCCGGCCGGCCCCGCCGCCGAAGCCGCCGCCCCCGCCGAAGCCGCCGCCACCCTGGCGGTTGCCGCCACCGCCCCCGCCCAACTCCGCCTGCAGCGTGGGGCTCACGGAGGTGACGACGTACGCGCCCGCAAGCCCCAGCGCGATACCCAGCGCGCCGCCGAGGAGCCCGTTGACCATGGCCTCGCCGACCACCTGCCGGGTCACCCGCCCCGACTTCCAGCCCAGCGCCTTCAGCGTGCCGAACTCACGCACCCGGCGGGACACCGCGGACGAGGTCAGCAGGCCCGCCACCAGGAAGGCCGCCACCAGCACCGCGATCGACAGCCACTTGCCGACGTTCGTGGCGAGGGAGGACGCCGTGGAGAGGGAGCCGGAGACCGTCTTCGCGAGATCCGACGACGTGGTGACCGTCGTACCCGAGACGTTCTTCTGGATCGTCGACTTGACGGAGTCGATCTGCTGGGAGTCCGTCGCCTTGACGTAGATCGTGGTGACCTTGTTCTTCTCCCCGGCCAGGGTCTGCGCCCGCTGCAGCGGGATGTACAGGTTGGCCGCCGAGTCACCGCTGTCCGCCGTCGCGATGCCGATCACCTTGAACTTGACGCTCTTGATGGTGACCGTGGAGCCGACCTTGTACTTCTTCTCCTTGGCGTACGCGGAGTCGACGACGGCGACCTTGGCGTCGGTCTCCGTCGTCCTGAAGGTGCGGCCACTGGTGATCTTCGACGAGGTCAGCGGGCCCAGGCCGGTCCTGGTGACGTCGGTGCCGTAGACGGAGTACGTGTTGAGGCTGAAGTCGGCGCCACCACCCCGTACTTCACCCTGCGGCGCCCCGGTGGCGCCGCCGGCGCCCCGGCCGGACGCGCCCCCGGCGTTCTGGTTCTGCTGGAACTGGCCGCGGGTGAACTGGCCGCTGACCTTCACCACGTTGAGGCTCAGGCCGCCCACCGCGGAGGAGACGCCCTTCTGGCCGCCGACCTTGGTGACGGTGGAGGAGGCGAGGGTGGTGAAGCCCTGCACCAGGACCCGGTCGCTGCTCTGTGTGGAGGAGCTGCCGTTGTTCTGCGCGTCGAACTGGAAGCGCGGACGCTGCGAGCTGTCGGCGGTCGCACTGGCCGCCTTGGTGACCGTCATGTCCGTGCCCAGCCCGTAGAGCGACTGGAGGACCTTGTCCTGTGCCTTCCCCATGCCGTTGGACACGGAGTTGACCACGATGACCAGCGCGATGCCCAGCGCGAGACCGGAGGCGACGACGAGGGCCGCCTTTCTGCGGCGGCGCAGTTCGCGCCTCAGGTAGGTGAAGAACATGGCCGCAAGGTAGGGACGGCGCGTGATGACTGGATAAGGCCGAAATAAGAGCTGCATGAGAAGGCTCTGGCGGCCCCCGGAAAGAGCCGGGAAAAGCCCCGGAAAAGCCCCGGTAAGAGCCGGAAAGGCCCCAGAACGGCCTAGGAAGGGCCGGAGAAGGGCTGGAGAAGGGCCGGGGAAGGGCCTGGGAACGGCCTCGGGCGGCCTCCCAAACACCGATGCCGCCCCTGAGGGCGGCATCGGAGAGCGGTGGACTGCTGGTGGGTCGGACGATGGGTCAGACCGCCGAGCCCGCCTTCCAGTCCGCCCAGCTCAGGTTCCAGCCGTTGAGGCCGTTGTCCGGCTGGACGATCTTGTCGCCGGTGTTGGAGACGACCACGACGTCACCGATGATCGAGTGGGTGTACATCCAGTAGGCCGGCGTGCTGGTGTCGTTGGCGCCCTTGGTGTCGGACAGGCCCACACAGCCGTGGCTGGTGTTCACCGAGCCGAAGATCGACTTCGCGCCCCAGTAGTTGCCGTGCAGGAAGGTGCCGGAGTTGGTGAGCCGGATGGCGTGCGGCACGTCCTTGATGTCGTACTCGGCCTTGCCGTCGTTGTCGGTGAAGCCGACGGTCGTGCCGTTCATCCGGGTCTGCTTGTACTTCTCGGACATCACCATGACGCCGTTGTAGGTGGTGTGCTCCGGCGAACCGGCCGAGATCGGGATGGTCTTGATCGTCCTGCCGTCCTGCGTGACCTTCATCTGCTTGGTCTTGGCGTCGACGTAGGAGACCTGGTTGCGGCCGATGTGGAAGGTGACCGTCTTCTGCTGCACACCGTAGACACCGGAGGCGCCCTCGACACCGTCGAGCGCGAGCTTCAGCGTGATGGTGGAGTTCTCCTTCCAGTAGTCCTCGGGGCGGAAGTCGAGGCGGTTGGCGCCGAACCAGTGCCCGACGACCTCCTGGCCGCTGCTGGAGGAGACCGTGATGCCCTTCTGGACCGCGGCCTTGTTCGTGATCGCCTTGTTGAAGTTGATCGACACCGGCATGCCCACGCCCACGGTGGAACCGGCCTCCGGCGTGAAGTTGCCTATGAAGCTGTTGGCCGGGGAGACCGTGGTGAACGAGGCGTTCTCGTGGGCCTCCAGGCCCTTGGAGTCCTTCGCGGTGGCCGCCACCTTGTAGGTGGTCGAGCGCTCCAGCTGGGCGGTCGGCCGCCAACTGGTCTGGTCGGCGGAGAAGGCGCCGGCGACGGCGGTGCCGCTCTCCGTCGTCATGGTCACGCCCGTGAGCGTGCCCTTGCTGACGGTGACGGCCGCGGAGTTGTTGATGGAGGCGTTGTCCGAGCCGTCCTTGGGCGTGATCCTGATGTCGGCCTCGGAGACCTTCTTGGCCGCCGCCTCGTCGGCCTTGGCCTGGGAGGTGTCCTCCTTGCCGCCGGAGGCCTTGCCGTCGCCGCCGCCGGAACAGGCCGAGAGCACCAGAACCCCGCCGAGCAGTGCGGACGCGACCGTGAGGCCCCTGCGCCGCTTACTGTTCGTCATCACACGCTTCTCCATCGTTGCCGTTTCCCCGAAACCACGAGAGCCCCCGTAACGAACTCCAACGCTACGGCCGGGCTCTCCCCTTCCACATTTCCCGAACGTGTGGGGCACACCACGTCCGCCGGGGCGGAGGGTGCCAGGGGTGCGGTGTCGGCCGTACGCGTCCCATGAGACGACGAGACCCCGGACGGCGGTTGCCACCCGGGGTCTTGACCTTCCCGAGCCGCTCAGACGGCGCCGCCCTCCTCGTCGTCCTCGTCCACATCATCCCCGTCCAGGTCCCACTCGGGCGAATCGGGGTCGTAGTCGATGGACTCGCTGGACCAGGAGGCCTGCACCAGCTCCACCCCCGGCACCTCACCCACCAGGTCGAACGGGTCGACGAGATACGCGAGTGCCTCCGCAGTGTCTTCCGTCACAGTGCTCTCGGCATGGGCCCGCTCGTCGGCCGGCATGTCCGTCTCACCGGCGATGCGGTGCAGCGCGGCCTTGGTGACCGCGTCGGCGTCGTCGATCTCGACGACGAGTTCCACCCGAAGCCGTACAAAACGTGATGTCTCTTCAGTGCTCATGGCGCGAGCGTACGGCTCATTCCTCCCGTGACTTTCCCGTGACCCGCGCCTTTCACTAACATCGGCCCCACGGCCAATTCGCCGACGCCACAAGGGGATCGATATTCCGTGTCATCCGCTCGCCGCCCGTTGCTGACCGCCACCGCCGCAGCCACCCTGCTCGGCGCCCTGTGGTTCGTCCCGTCCGCCCACGCGACCCAGGGCGGCCCGGCGAGAACCGAGCCCTCCTCCCCGACGGCGACTACGCAGGCCAGGGCCGCTTCGGCGACCGGCACGACCGGCACGAGCGACACCGGGACGACCGGCACGAGCGACACCGGGACGACCGCCGACGACACCGGGCTCGCCGACACGGGCGCCTTCGACACGACCCCGTACGTGATCGGCGGCACCGCGTTCCTCGCGCTGGGTGCGGGCTTCGTCGTCTATTCGGTCCGCCGTGAACGCCTCGGCTTTTAAACCTGCTTGACGATTTCTTGGCTCGACCTTCATAGTCCGCTCATGAAGAGATCATCGGGCGTGCGCACAGCCGCCACGGTCACCGTGAGCGTGTTGTCGCTCGCCCTCGTCGCCGGATGCGGCAGCAGCGCCGGTTCGGACGAGTCGAAGAACGCGTCGGGGGGCAAGGGCTCCTCCACGACCGCGGCCGCGAAGGCGTACACGGCGGCCGAGCTGCGCAAGCTCGTCATCGCCAAGGGGGACGTGGCCGGTTACGACGTCCGGTCGGCCGACATCGGCGGCAAGTACGCCCCCTCCAAGGACCTGGTGAAGGTCACGGACGCCGAGTGCGCCCCCATCGGCTACATCGTCACCGGCTTCGCACCGGGCGACACGACGTCGTACGTCAACCGCATGGCGACGCCGGCGAGCACCGAGCCCTCTCCGACAGGCACCTCGGACGAGGACCTGGAGAACGCGATGAACGGGCTCCAGGACTTCCTCGACTCCACGATGACGATCGTCTCCCTCTCCTCCTACGACGGCGAGGGCGCGCAGCGGACGATGAAGTCCGTGTCCGCCGCGGTGAGCGGCTGCGCGAGCGGCTTCACCGTCTCCGCGAAGGGCCAGGACACCCAGAGGTTCACCAAGGTCGCCTTGGAGAAGTCGACGACCGCCACCGGCGACGAGTCGATCGCCTTCGAGGTGACCGGCAGGACGGAGGGCGAGAACCAGGTCGTCCACGCCGTGGTCGCCCGCCACGGCTCCACGATCGCCACGTACTACTCGATCAGCCTGGCCGCGATGGCCGGCAAGAAGAGCGACTACAGCGTCCCCGCCGAGGTGATGAAGGCCCAGGCCGCCAAGCTCAAGTGAGGCCGGGGGCCCTGCCGTCCAGGGCCCCTGCCCGTCCCCTGCGACTACTGCAGCGGGCCGGTGACGGTCTCCACCGCGGCGACCAGCTTCCCCTCCCGCACGAAGGCGTCCGCGGCGGCGAGGTCGGGCGCCAGGAACCGGTCGGGCCCCGGCCCCGCCACCCCGGCGGCCCGCGCGGCCCCGATGGCGGCCTGTGAGGCGGGCGCCGGAGTCAGCCCCTCCCGCAGTTCGATGGCGCGGGTGGCGGCGTAGAGCTCGATGGCGACGACCCGGGCGAGGTTGCCGACGGCGGTCCGCAGCTTGCGGGCGGCGGACCAGCCCATGGAGACGTGGTCCTCCTGCATGGCGGAGGAGGGAATGGAGTCGGCGGAGGCCGGGACCGCCAGCCGCTTCATCTCGCTCACCAGCGCGGCCTGTGTGTACTGGGCGATCATGAGCCCGGAGTCCACACCGGCGTCGTCCGCGAGGAACGGCGGCAGCCCGTGGCTCCGGTTCTTGTCGAGCAGCCGGTCGGTGCGGCGCTCGGCGATGGAGGCGAGGTCGGCGGCCGCGATGGCGAGGAAGTCGAGGACGTACGCCACCGGCGCCCCGTGGAAGTTGCCGTTGGACTCGACCCGTCCGTCGGGCAGGACGACGGGATTGTCGACGGAGGACGCGAGCTCCCGCTCGGCGACGAGCCGCGCGTGCGCGAGGGTGTCGCGCCCGGCCCCGGCGACCTGCGGAGCGCACCGCACGGAGTACGCGTCCTGGACCCGGGGCGCGTCGTCCTGGTGATGACCGGTGAGCTCCGAACCCTTCAGTACCGCGAGCATGTTGGCGGCGGAGGCGGCCTGCCCCGGGTGCGGGCGGATGGCGTGCAGTTCGGGGGCGAGCACCTTGTCCGTGCCGAGCAGCGCCTCCAGGCTCAACGCGGCACTGATGTCGGCGGACTTGTAGAGCATGTCGAGGTCGGCGAGGGCCATGACGAGCATGCCGAGCATGCCGTCCGTGCCGTTGAGGAGCGCGAGCCCTTCCTTCTCCCGCAGCTCGACGGGGGCGATCCCGTGCTCGGCGAGCAACTCCCCGGCCGGCCGCACCACTGCGTCGGGTCCCTCGGCGTCACCCTCGCCCATGAGCGTGAGGGCGCAGTGGGAGAGCGGGGCGAGGTCGCCCGAGCAGCCGAGCGAGCCGTATTCGTGGACGACGGGGGTGATCCCCGCGTTGAGCACATCGGCCATGGTCTGGGCGACCTCGGGGCGTACGCCCGTGTGTCCCGAGCAGACGGTCTTGAGCCGCAGGAACATCAGCGCCCGTACGACCTCCCGCTCCACCCGCGGTCCCAGCCCGGCGGCGTGCGAGCGGACGATGTTGCGCTGCAGCTGGGCGCGGAGCTCCCGGCTGATGTGCCGGGTCGCCAGGGCGCCGAAGCCGGTGCTGACGCCGTAGACCGGCTCGGGCTTGGCCGCCAGCGCGTCCACGATCTCCCGGGCCGCCGCGAGAGCGGCCACCGCCTCCTTCGCCAACTCGACCCGTGCGCCGCCGCGGGCCACGGCAAGAACGTCGGACGCGGTGACACCCGACGTCCCCACCACCACAGTGTGCATATCCATATTCAGAAGCGTACGCACTGAAGACGGTGATGTCACTACCGGCCATGAGGTACACCCCTTACACACACCGTCCTTCGGGGCGTCAGGTGGGGCGGCCCCGGAAGCGGCGGCGTTCCGGGGTGTCCCCGGAGGGCCCCGCGTCGGCGAGCCG
>Ga0182007_10001945_pt1 | contig 10695 bp, 7 predicted proteins | sample Sormic07211113_1_FD_123023 | JGI IMG/M metagenome (GOLD analysis project Ga0182007, IMG submission 123023) | Rhizosphere microbial communities from Sorghum bicolor, Mead, Nebraska, USA - 072115-113_1 MetaG | ecosystem: Host-associated > Plants > Roots > Rhizosphere | place: USA: Nebraska... | reverse complement strand
GCCTCGACCACGTCCATGTCCGAGGCCTTGAGGCCGGCTTTTTCGAGCGCCTTGCGCGAGGCCGGCACCGGACCGATGCCCATGTAGGCCGGGTCGACGCCGGCGAAGGCGTAGGCCACGATACGCGCCATCGGCTTCAGGCCGCGCCGCGCGGCCTCTTCTTTTTCCATCAGCACCACCGCGGCCGCGGCGTCGTTGACACCCGAGGCGTTGCCCGCGGTCACCGTGCCGTTTTCCTTCAGGAAGGCCGGCTTGAGCTTGGCCATGTCTTCGATCTTGGCGTCGTTGCGCACGTGCTCGTCGGTGTCGAAGAGGGTGGTGCCCTTGCGGCTTTCCAGCGCGACCGGGACGATCTGCGACTTGAAGTAGCCGGCCTCGATCGCCTTCTGCGCCCGCTGGTGGCTGGCGAGCGCGGTCTGGTCCTGGGTCTCGCGGCTGATGCCCCACTTCTTGGCGATGTTCTCGGCCGTGATGCCCATGTGGATGGTCTGGAACGGGTCGTGCAGCGCGCCGAGCATCATGTCGACCATCTTGCTGTCGCCCATGCGGGCACCCCAGCGCGCCGTGAGGGACGCGAAGGGCGCCCGGCTCATGCTCTCGGCGCCGCCGCCGACCGCCACCTTGGCATCGCCCAGCTGGATGCTCTGCGCCGCGCTGACGATCGCCTGCAGGCCCGAGCCGCACAGCCGGTTGACTGTCAGCGCGGGGGTTTCCTGGGCGCAGCCGCCTTCGATCGCAGCGACCCGGGCCATGTACATGTCGCGAGGCTCGGTGTTGATGACGTGGCCGAAAACCACGTTCTCGACGTCCTTGCCGTCGACCTTGGCGCGGGCCAGCGCCTCTTTCGTGACCAGGGCGGCGAGCTTGGTGGGCGGAACGTCCTTGAGGCTTCCGCCGAAGGTTCCGATGGCGGTGCGAACGCCGCTGACGACAACCACTTCCTTCATGAATATCTCCTTGCAAACGAAGCGCCGATGATGCCAGCCCAGCCGCCGCCGGGGTGACGCCGGCGTTACGATGCGTTCCCCAACCAGGAGCGTTGCGATGACCGATTCCAGCTTTCCCCGACATGTGGTGGTCACGGGCGCCGCCGGCGCGCTGGGGCGCGCGGTGGTGCAGCAGTTTCTCGGGCAGGGCGCGCGCGTGGCCCTGGTCGACCATCGGCTGGAGCACCTGGCCAGCACCTTCCCGGGGCTGGACAACTCGCAGCACCTGCTGCTCGAAGCGGACGTGACCTCGACCGAGGCCATGACCGGGGCCGGGCAGCGCATCCTGGCCTCCTTCGGCGGGCAGGTCGACGCCCTGGTCCACATCGCCGGCGGCTTCGAGATGGGCGAGCCGGTGCATGCGCTCGGCCGCGCGGCCTGGGACCGCATGATGAACCTCAACGCCTGGTCATTCGTGGCGGTGACGCAGGCGCTGGTGCCCGCGATGATCGAGCGCAAGGCCGGCCGGGTGGTCGCCGTGAGCGCCAAGACCGCCGCCCGCGGCGCTGCCGCCATGGCCGCCTACATCGCCTCCAAGAGCGCGCTGCAGCGCCTGGTCGAGGCCGCCGCGGCGGAACTCGCGCCGCACGGCATCGCCGTCAACAGCATCGCGCCCAGCGTGCTCGACACGCCTGCCAATCGGCAGGCGATGCCGGACGCCGACCCGGGCAAGTGGGTGTCGACCGCGGTGGCGGCGCAGACCGTGGCCTTCCTGGCCTCGCCGGCCGCCGCGGCGCTGCACGGCCAGCACCTGGCGCTGGACGCCTGAGCGGCCCGGCGCCAGGGCGCGCCCTGGGCGGGTTGCACCAAGGGGCAATCGCCGCTTCACCTTGGGACAAGTGCGTTTTGTCCCCGACTTGCGCATGCTGTGGGCACGCTGCGGCGCGGCGGGTTGCCCGCACGCGCCAGCGCACCCCTCACAACCAGGAGTCGACATGGCATCGAAGAAGCCCGCCGCCAGCCCGTCCGGAGCGAAGCCGCCCAATATCCTCGTGATCTGGGGCGACGACATCGGCATCGCCAACCTCAGCTGCTACACGCACGGCCTGATGGGCTACCAGACGCCCAACATCGACCGCATCGCCAGGGAAGGGATGAAGTTCACCGACTCCTACGGCGAGCAGTCCTGCACCGCCGGCCGCTCGTCCTTCATCACCGGCCAGAGCGTCTACCGCACCGGGCTCTCGAAGGTTGGCATCCCGGCCGCACCGATCGGCATGAGCGACAAGATCGTCACCATCGCGGCGCTGCTCAAGACCCGGGGCTATGCCACCGGCCAGTTCGGCAAGAACCACCTGGGCGACCGCAACGAGATGCTGCCGACCAACCACGGCTTCGACGAATTCTTCGGCAACCTCTACCACCTGAACGCCGAGGAAGAGCCGGAGATGTACGACTACTACCCGGAGAAGGACTTCCCCAATTTCAGGAAGAAGAACGGCCCGCGCGGCGTGATCCACTCCTATGCCACCGACAAGGACGACGCGACCGAGGAGCCGCGCTGGGGCCGCGTCGGCAAGCAGAAGATCGAGGACACCGGCCCGCTGACCAAGAAGCGCATGGAGACCTGCGATGACGAATTCGCCGAGGCGGCGAAGGGATTCATCGGCAAGCAGCACGAGGCGGGCAAGCCCTTCTTCGTCTGGCTCAACTTCACGCACATGCACATGTTCACGCACACCAAGCCCGAGAGCCTGGGGCAGGCCGGGCGCTGGCAGTCGCCCTACCACGACACGATGATCGACCACGACAAGAACGTCGGCCAGCTGCTGGACTACCTCGACGAGCTCGGCATCGCCGAAGACACCTTCGTCATGTATTCGACCGACAACGGCCCGCACATGAACAGCTGGCCCGACGGCGCGATGACGCCTTTCCGCAGCGAGAAGAACACCAACTGGGAAGGCGCCTTCCGCATCCCGATGGTGGTGCGCTGGCCCGGCCATGTGCCCGCCGGCAGCGTCTCCAACGGCATCGTCCAGCACCACGACTGGCTGCCGACCTTCCTCGAGATGGCGGGCGAGCCCGACATCGTCGAGAAGTGCAAGAAGGGGGTGCAGGCGATCGGCCGAACGTACAAGAACCACATCGACGGCTTCAGCCTGCTCGGCCACATCACGGGCAAGGAGAAGGAGAGCCCGCGCAAGCTCTTCGTCTACATCAGCGACGACGGCGACATCCTCGGCCTGCGCTACGACAACTGGAAGGTGGTCTTCATGGAGCAGCGGCTGCCCGGCACCATGGCGGTGTGGGCCGAACCCTTCGTCCGGCTGCGCCTGCCGAAGATTTTCAACCTGCGGACCGATCCCTTCGAGCGGGCGGACACGACGTCGAACAGCTACTACGAGTGGTTCCTGTATCACGCCTACATCCTTTATGGCGCCTACGCGATCGCCGACCAGTTCGCCGCCACCTTCAAGGACTTCCCGCCGGTGCAGAAGCCCAATACCTTCACCATCGACGACGCGCTGTCGAAGATGGCCGAAGCCTCCGCGGGCGGCGCCAACTGAGCGCCGGCCGGCGCTTCCGGGACAGCGTCATGAGCCGCCCGGCCCGCCCGCGTGGGTGGACCGGCCGCAGGGCCGGCCCGGGCCTGCCGCGTGGCCGCGCCGAGTGCTTCCCGCTGCAGGCGCTGGCCCTGGCGCCGGCCGTCCCGGGGCCCGACCCCGAGGCCCGGCTCAGCGACGACTACGTGCGCCTGGTGGCGCGCGACGCCTACTTCTGGGCCTGGCCGATCGTCAACGTCTACAACCGGCGCATCGCCCTCGGCCGCCTGCCGCATCCGATGCTGCTGGGCGGGGTGCTGCCGGCCGGACCGGCCAACAGCCTCACGATGCTGACCGACTACGTCGACCCCGCCGGGCGGGCGGTGGCCTGCCCGAACCATGACCTGGTGTGCGGCAGCGGCATCGTCGCCCTGGACCAGTCGCCGGTGGTGCTGCAGGTGCCGGACTTCGGCGATCGCTTCTGGGTTGTCCAGGTGCTGGATTCGCGCACCGACAGCATTGCCGAACTGGGCCGCATGTACGGCTCGCCGCCGGGCTTCTATCTGCTGGTGGGACCGAACTGGGTCGGCACGGTGCCGCCGGGCATCCGCCGGGTGTTCGTCTCGCAGACCCGTACCGGGGTGGTGATTCCGCGCGTGTTCCGCGACGACAGCGTCCCGGACCTGAAGACGGTGCAGCGGCTGATCAGCCAGCTCGGCCTGTACCCGGTGGCGCAGTTCGATGGCCGCATGAAGACGACCGACTGGCGCCAGGTGCCGGTGGTGCCGGCCGCGGCCGGCGGCGGGGACGCGGAAACCCGCTGGGTGGCGCCCGAGACCTTCCTGGCCGACCTGCCCGCCGCGCTGGCCGATGCCAGGCCGCTGCCGGGCGAGTCGGCGCGCTATGCACAGGTGCTCGCGGTGGTGGCTGCCGCCGCCAGGGACGCCCGCCTCAGGCAGGTCTTCGAGCAGGCGGTGGCGGCGGCCGACCGCGAGCTGGTCGAGCCGCTGTTCGAGTTCCGCAGCCATGGCCGCCGGCTGCCGCACCACTGGTCGACGATCGCCAACGGCGCTTGCTTCGGCACCGACTATTTCACCCGCACGGCGGTCGCTAAATCGAACATCTTCGTCAACAAGCCCAACGAGGCGCAGTGCTTCCACCAGGACTTCGACCGCGACGGTGCGCGCCTGTGCGGCAGCGGACGCTACACGGTGACCTTCGCGCAGGGGGCTGTGCCGCCGGTGAAGGGTTTCTGGTCGATGAGCCTCTACAACGGCCGCCATCTTTTCGAGGTCAACGCGCTGGGACGCTATGCGGTGGGCAGCAAGAGCAGGATGCGGTTCGCCGCCGACGGCTCGTTGACCATCCACGTCCAGCCGCAGTCGCCCGGAGCCGAGCACGAGAGCAACTGGCTGCCGGCACCGGCTGGCGAGGCGAGCGAGTTCTCGCTTTCGATCCGCGCCTACTGGCCGGAGTCCGCGGTGCTCGACGGCCGCTGGACGCCGCCGGCCGTGGTCCGCTGCGCATGAAGGAATCCATGATGATGAAGTCCAGATCCTCGGTCACGCGCGCGGCGCGCCGCCTCCTGCTGCTGGCCTGGCTGATGGCCGCGGCCACTGTGGCGCAGGCGCAGGGTCTGCCTTCCTGGAACGACGGTGCCGCCAAGCAGGCGATCCTGCGTTTCGTGGCCGATGTCACGACCCCGGGCTCGGCGAGCTTCGTGCCGTCGGCCGAGCGCATCGCGGTCTTCGACAACGACGGCACGCTGTGGCTGGAGCAGCCGATCTACGTGCAGTTCGCCTTCGCGCTCGACCGGGTCAAGGCGCTGGCGCCGAAGCATCCCGAATGGAAGACCACGCCGCCTTTCGACGCGATCCTCGGGGGCGACATGAAGGCCTTCGCGGCCTCGGGCGAGAAGGGCCTGATGCAGGTGCTGGCCGCCACCCATGCGGGGATGACGACCGAGGAGTTCTCGCGCACCGTTGCCGACTGGCTCGCGAAGGCCCGCCATCCGCGCTTCAAGCAACCCTACGAGGCACTGGTCTACCAGCCGATGCTGGAGCTGCTCGCCTACCTGCGCGAGAACGGCTTCAAGACTTTCATCGTCTCGGGCGGCGGCGTCGAGTTCATGCGCGTCTTCGCCGAGAAGGTCTACGGCATCCCGCCCGAGCAGGTGGTCGGATCGACCGGGCAGCTGGCCTTCAAGACCGGCGCCGACGGCAAGCCGGTGCTGCTGAAGCTTGCGAAGATCGACCTGGTCGACGACCATGCGGGCAAGCCGGTCGGCATCCAGCGCTTCATCGGCCGGCGCCCGATCTTCGCCTTCGGAAATTCCGACGGCGACCAGCAGATGCTCGAATGGACCGCCGCCGGCGCCGGGCCCCGCTTCATGGGCCTGGTGCATCACACCGACGCCGAGCGCGAGTACGCCTACGACCGGACGTCCGGCGTCGGCAAGCTCGACAAGGCCCTGGACGAAGCCGGCACGCGGGGCTGGACCGTGGTCGACATGAAGCGCGACTGGAACAAGGTGTTTGCGTCGGACAAGTAGCCAAGGAGGTGCGGGCATGGCAGATGACAAGGCGTGGGTCGACCCGGGGGCGGACTTCGATCGGGTCTCGGTCGAACTGTCCTCGCGCCGGACCGGGATGTCGTTCCAGCGCACGCGCATGAGCGCGGAGCGGACCCTGATGTCGGTGATCCGGACATCGTTGTCGCTGATCGGCTTCGGCTTCACGATCTTCCAGGTGTTCCAGAAGCTGCACGACATGCAGGTGGTCAAGAGCAGCATGGCGGCGCGCCGCTTCGGCGAGGCGCTGGTCCTGATCGGGATCGCGATGCTGGTCTCCGGCATTGTCTACCACTGCACCTTCATGGCCGGGCTGCGCGCCGAACGCAAGATGCTGAAGAGCCAGGGGCTGATCCATGCCGAGAGCCAGTTCCCGCCGTCGCTGACGCTGGCGGTGGCGCTGCTGCTGTTGCTGCTCGGCTTCCTCGCCATCTCGAGCATGGTGTTCGACATCGGTCCCTTCGGGTCCTGAGGGGGTCCCGATGCGCCGAACGAAGACCGGGCCGACTATGGCGTCGAGCTGCTGCTGGCCGACGGATCGACCTTCCCCGCCCGGGGCGCGTCACCTTCGCCGACGCGGCCTTCAGCCAGGAGACCGGCACCTTCGGCCAGGCGAGCCGCTCGCTGTCCGACCCGTGGGGTCGGCTGGGCGCGGATCTGGAGCTATGGGGCCGACGTCAGCCTGCCCATCTTCACCGCCGGCGCCATCGCCGGCCAGGTGGACAGCGCCGAGGCGGGGCAGCGCGCGGCCGAAAAGAAAGTGTTGGTGGAGAGGATGAGGATCGAACTCACGACCTCCGCATTGCGAACGCGGCGCTCTCCCAGCTGAGCTACCCCCCCAAACACAAAGAGAATTCTAACCAGAACCGGCCCCGGTTTGCACGGCGGCGTGGCCGGCCGTGCCAAGATGCGCGCCTCGCACACCCTGGAGCAGAACCGATGGCCTCGTACGATCCCGCCTGGCTGGACCGCATGTACAACAACCGCGCCCTGGTGCCCGACCATCCGGCCTACTTCGAGCGCTGGGCGGCGGAATCCGCCGCCACCCGCGCCGCGCAGCCTTGCCATGTCGACTTGCGCTACGGCGACGGCGTGGGCGAGACGCTCGACGTCTTTCCGGCGCCGGTGCCCGATGCGCCGGTGCTGGTGTTCATTCACGGCGGCTATTGGCGCGCGCTCGACAAGAGCGAGCATTCATTCATCGCCCGACCCTTCAACGACCGCGGTGTCTGCGTCGTGGTGCCCAACTACGCGCTGTGTCCGGGCACGCCCGGGCAGCCGGTCGGCATCGATGACATCGCGTTGCAGATGGTGCAGGCGCTCGCCTGGACCTGGCGCCACGTCGCGGCGCATGGCGGCGATCCGTTGCGCATCACGGTTTCGGGCCATTCGGCCGGCGGGCACCTGGCGGCGATGCTGCTGGGGTGCGACTGGCAGGCGGTCGCGCCCGATCTGCCGCCGCAACTGGTGCGCAACGCGCTGTCGATCTCGGGCATACACGACCTGCGGCCGCTGCAGCACGCGCCCTTCATCGCCGACACGCTGGGGCTGGACGACGCCCAGGCGCGGCGCCTGAGCCCGGCGCTGTGGCCGGCGCCGGCGCGGGGCCGGCTCTGGGCGGTCGCCGGCGGCGACGAGAGCGAGGAATTCCAGCGCCAGAACGCGCTGATCCGCGATGCCTGGGGTCCGCGGACCGTGCCGGTGTGCGAACTGATGCCCGGGCGCAACCATTTCAGCGTCCTGGATGCGCTGGCCGAGCCGGCGCATCGGCTGCACCAGCTGGCGGCGCAGCTGCTGGAGGCTTGAGCCCGGCCGGCCTACATGAGCAGGTGTTCGCCGGCGTTGTCGCCGCCCAGGGTGACGTAGTTGACCCTGCGGATGTCCATCAGCTTGCGCCCGCCGGCATAGCTGATCGAGCTCTGGATGTCCTGCTCCATCTCGACCAGCGTGTCGGCCAGCTTGCCCTTGATCGGCTCCAGGATGCGCTTGCCCTCGACGTGCTTGTATTCGCCCTTGTTGAAGTCGCTGGCCGAGCCGTAGTACTCCTTGAAGAGGGCGCCGTCGACCTCGACCGTCTTGCCGGGCGACTCTTCATGGCCCGCGAACAGCGAGCCGATCATCACCATCGACGCGCCGAAACGGATGCTCTTGGTGATGTCGCCATGGTCGCGGATGCCGCCGTCGGCAATGATCGGCTTGGTCGCCACGCGGGCGCACCACTTGAGCGCCGACAGCTGCCAGCCGCCGGTGCCGAAGCCGGTCTTGAGCTTGGTGATGCAGACCTTGCCCGGGCCGATGCCGACCTTGGTGGCGTCGGCGCCCCAGTTCTCGAGGTCGATCACGGCCTCGGGTGTGCCGACGTTGCCGGCGATCACGAAGCTCTTGGGCAGCTTCTTCTTGAGGTAGCCGATCATGTTCTTCACGCTGTCGGCATGGCCGTGCGCGATGTCGATCGTGATGTATTCGGGCGTCAGGCCGGCGGCGACCATCTGGTCGACCGTGTCGTAGTCGGGCTTCTTGACGCCCAGCGAGATCGAGGCGAACACGCCCTGGGCGTGCATGTCCTTGACGAACTGGAGGTTGTCCAGGTCGAAGCGGTGCATCACGTAGAAGTAGCCGTTCTTGGCCAGCCAGGTGCAGATGGTCTCGTCGACCACCGTCTTCATGTTGGCCGGCACCGTCGGGATGCGGAAGCTGCGCCCGCCCAGCGTGACGCTGGCGTCGCACTCCGAGCGGCTTTCCACCACGCATTTGCGGGGCAGCAAGAGGATGTTGTCGTAGTCGAAAATCTGCATACCAAGCTCCTTTGTGTCAGGTGGATGAGCGCTTGGTCCGGCCGGTTTTCGAGCTGTCTGCACTGCGGAACGCAGCGTGAAACGGGCACAAAAAACCGGGCGCAAGAAACTTGGGCCCGGTGACTGATTTTACACGCTTGCCCGCGTCGGGGGCTTGGGCAACTTCGTATAACCCCGATACGCAGGGCTTTCTACAATCGACGGATGTTCACCGACCTCGCGGCCGCCGCAGATTCGCCGCTGCTCCACAACCTCAACCCGGAGCAGCGTGCCGCAGTCACGTTGCCGGCCGGCAACGCCCTGATCCTGGCCGGCGCCGGCTCCGGCAAGACCCGGGTGCTGACCACCCGCATCGCCTGGCTGATGCAGACCGGGCAGGTGTCGCCGGGCGGCATCCTGGCCGTCACCTTCACCAACAAGGCCGCCAAGGAAATGATGACCCGGCTGGGCGCGATGCTGCCGGTCAATGTGCGCGGCATGTGGATCGGCACCTTCCACGGCCTGTGCAACCGTTTCCTGCGCGCCCACTGGAAGCTCGCCAACCTGCCGTCGACCTTCCAGATCCTCGACACCCAGGACCAGCTCTCGGCCATCAAGAGGCTGATGAAGCAGTTCAACGTCGACGACGAACGTTTTCCGGCCAAGCAGACGCAATGGTTCATTGCCGGCGCCAAGGAAGACGGCCTGCGTCCGCGCGACGTCGAGGCCCGCAGCGACGACGACCGCAAGAAGGTCGAGCTGTACCAGCTCTACGAAGAACAGTGCCAGCGCGAGGGCGTGGTCGACTTCGGCGAGCTGATGCTGCGCAGCTACGAGCTGCTGCGCGACAACGACCCGGTCCGCGAGCACTACCAGCGGCGCTTCCGCCACATCCTGATCGACGAGTTCCAGGACACCAACCGGCTGCAGTACGCCTGGATCAAGATGCTCTCGGGCACCACGGCCGAGGGCCGCTTCACGCCGAACGACAACAGCGTGATCGCGGTCGGCGACGACGACCAGAGCATCTATGCCTTCCGTGGGGCGCGCGTGGGCAACATGGCCGACTTCGTGCGCGAATTCGACGTCTCGCACCAGATCAAGCTCGAGCAGAACTACCGCAGCTACAGCAACATCCTCGATTCGGCCAATGCGCTGATCAGCCACAACACCAAGCGGCTGGGCAAGAACCTGCGCACCGACCAGGGCCCCGGCGAGCCGGTGCGGGTCTACGAGGCGACCAGTGATTTCGCCGAGGCGCAATGGATGGTCGAGGAGATGCGCCAGCTGGTGCGCGACGGCATCGATCGCAAGGAAATGGCCGTGCTCTACCGCAGCAATGCGCAGAGCCGGGTGATCGAGACGGCGCTCTTCAATGCCGCGGTGCCGTACCGCGTGTATGGCGGGCTGCGCTTCTTCGAGCGGGCCGAAATCAAGCACGCGCTGGCCTACCTGCGGCTGCTCGAGAACAAGGACGACGACACCAGCTTCCTGCGGATCGTCAATTTCCCGCCGCGCGGCATCGGCGCCCGCAGCATCGAGCAACTGCAGGACGCGGCCCGCGCCGCCGGCCGCTCGATGCACGACGCGGTGAGCGCGGTCGGCGGCAAGGCCGGCAGCAACCTGACTGCCTTCGTGGCGAAGATCGACGTGCTGCGTGAGCAGACGCAGGGCCTGTCGCTGCGCGAGATCATCGAGCTGGTGCTCGACCACAGCGGCCTGATCGAGCACTACAAGGCCGACCGCGAGGGCGCCGACCGGATCGAGAATCTGGAAGAACTGGTGAACGCGGCCGAAAGCTTCGTCACCCAGGAGGGCTTCGGCCGCGACGCGTTGGCGCTGCCGGTCGACGAGCTGCGCCAGTCGCCGGCCAGCCAGGG
>Ga0182007_10001944_pt1 | contig 10695 bp, 9 predicted proteins | sample Sormic07211113_1_FD_123023 | JGI IMG/M metagenome (GOLD analysis project Ga0182007, IMG submission 123023) | Rhizosphere microbial communities from Sorghum bicolor, Mead, Nebraska, USA - 072115-113_1 MetaG | ecosystem: Host-associated > Plants > Roots > Rhizosphere | place: USA: Nebraska... | reverse complement strand
GATGATGAAGTCGCACATCATCGCCAGCTCGCAGCCGCCACCCAGGGCAAAGCCGGCCACCGCGCCGATCACCGGCTTGCGGATCGAGCGGATGGTTTCCCAGTTGCGCGTGATGTAGTCGCCTTTGTAGGTGTCGATGAAGCTGTACTTGGCCATCGCCGCGATGTCGGCGCCGGCGGCGAAGGCGCGCTCGCTGCCCGTGAGGATGATGCAGCCGATGGCGTCGTCCGCATCGAAGGCCTTGAGCGCCTGGCCCAGTTCGGTCATGAGCGCGTCGTTCAGCGCATTCAGGGCCTTCGGGCGGTTGAGGGTGATGATGCCGACCTTGCCAGCTTCGGTCCGCACTTCGATGTTTTCGTAGCTCATGGTGTCTCCGGGGGAAGGGAAAAAACGCGCTTCACTATACCCAGCATGGCCCGGAGTTCCCGATGCGAGAACGCCGACCCAGCGCGGGGGGGAGGACAAAGAGGCGAGTTAACTGCCCAGCCAGTTCGCCACCTTGGCGGCGTCGTGCGAGAACAGGCGCCAGGTGGTCGCCCCGACGGGCAGCACCAGCGGCAGCCTGACCAGTTTGCGGTCGCGCGCCACGATGGCCGTGCACTTCGCCGCATCGCCCAGGTACAGCGCGAGGTCGTCGAGCTTGGCGATGCGCCAGGCCTGCGCCGGCCGCTGCTGGCCCTTCCTGCCGACAGCGGGCAGCTCGATGCCGATCCACTCGTCGTGCGCGGAAAAACCGGCCTTCTCGGCCGCGCCACCACGCAGCACCACCTTCACCTGCACGCCGCCATTGGCCTCGGCCACGCGCAGGCCCAGCGCCTGCGCCTGCTGCGAGGGGTCTTCGAGCGTGGCCACGCCGTGCGCGCGCAGCAACTGCGCGAGCGGCAGCTCCTCGGTCGAATGCACCCAGCGCGCGAGCTCCGCCGCATACGAGCGGCCGCTCACGGCCTCGAGCGCGGCAGCAATGTCGGCCTCGCTGATCGGGCCGCCGCCGCTGTGCGTCCACAGGTGGCGCATCACGTCGTCGAGCGTGCCCTTGCCTTCATGGCGCAAGGTGAGGTCGAAGCACAGCGCCACCAGCGCGCCCTTGGTGTAGTAGCTCACCGTGCTGTTGGGCGTCTGCTCGTCCTGGCGGTAGTACTTGACCCAGGCGTCGAAGCTCGCGTCGGCCACCGGCTGCACCAGCCGGCCCGGCGTCTGCATGACCTGGTTGATGGTCTTGTTGAGCAGGCGCAGGTAGGCCGCATCGTCGATGCGCCCGGCGCGGCGCAGCAGCAGGTCGTCGTAGTAGCTGGTGAAGCCTTCGAAGAACCACAGCAGCTGCGTGTAGTTTTCCTGGCTGTAGTCGTAGCGCGCGAACTCTGCCGGCCGCATGCGCTTGACGTTCCAGGTGTGGAAGTACTCGTGGCTGATGAGTCCCATCAGCGTGGTGTAGCCGTCGGGCTGCTTCTTCTTCTCGCCGCGCTGCGGCAGGTCGCGGCGGTTGCAGATCAGCGCGGTCGAATGGCGGTGTTCGAGCCCGCCGTAGCCGTCGTCGACCGCGTTGAGCATGAACACGTAGCGGTCGATCGGCGGCTTCGGCCCGCCGCGCTTGCCGACCTTTTCGCCGTGCCAGAAGCGCATCTCTGCTTCGCAGATGGCCTTGGTGTCGGCGATCAGCTTGTCGCCATCGAACGAGGCCGCGGCACCCGCGATCACGAAGCGGTGCGGTACGCCGCAGGCTTCGAACTCGGCGCTCCAGAAGGCGCCCAGCTCGACGGGGCTGTCGGCCAATTCATCGTAGCCCGAGGCCTGGTAGCTGCCGAAGCCGTGCTTGTCGGCCTTCAGCGGCACCAAGGCAGTGGCGCACGACCAGCGCGCAGCGTCATCGGCCAACACGGGCGCGACGATCTCCAGCGCATGCGGCGCCTCGGTCTGGCCTTCGACGCGCAGGCACACGCTGGTGCCGTTGAAGAAGCCGCGCTCGGCATCGAGCCAGGCGGTGCGCACCGAGTTGTCGTAGGCGCAGACCCGGTAGTGCAGCACCAGCGGCTGCCCGGGCGTGCACTCGACGAGCCAGCTGCATTTGTCGAGCTGCGTGAGCGCCGGCTTGCGTCGGCCCTGCGTGGCGCGCAGGCCCTGCAGGTTCTTGGCGAACTCGCGCACCAGGTAGCTGCCCGGAATCCACACCGGCAGCGACACGCGCTGCTGCGCCGTGGGCGCGTCGATGGTGAGCGTGATGTCGAAGAGGTGTGCGTGAAGATCCGCACATTCGACGCGATAGCGCACGCCTGCGGCGCGCTGCGCGAGAGCCTTCGCCGCCATCAGCTGGACGAAGCGGCGAGCTGCTTCTCGACCTGCTCTGCGGGAATGGCGCCGGGCGTGCGGGTGCCGTCGCTGAAGATCAGCGTCGGCGTGCCGGTGATGTTGTACTTGCGGCCGAACTCGACGTTGCGCTGCAGCGCGGTCACGTCGCAGCTGCTGGCCGCGGTGGCGGGTTTGGTGCTGGCTTCCATCCAGTCGCCCCAGGCCTTGCCCTTGTCCTTGCTGCACCAGATGTCGCGCGACTTGACGTTCGAGTCGGGGCCCAGCACCGGGTACAGGAACAGGTACACGGTGACGTTGTCGACCGTCTTCATGTCCTTCTCGAAGCGCTTGCAGTAGCCGCAGTTCGGGTCTTCGAACACCGCGAGCTTGCGCTTGCCGTTGCCGCGCACGATCTTGATCGAGTCCTTCAGCGGCAGCTGGTCGAAGGCGACGGCGCTGAGCTTTTCCACGCGCTCTTCGGTCAGGTTCTTGCGCGATTTCACGTCGATCAGGTTGCCCTGGATCAGGTAGTTGCCCTGCTCGTCGGTGTAGAAGATCTGCGCGCCGTTCACGCGCACTTCGTAGACGCCCGGGATCGGCGACTTCGATACTTCGTCGATCGCCGGGAACTGCGGAATGCGCGCCGGCAGGTTCTTGCGGATCTCGGCTTCGCCGGCGGTGGCGGCCACGACCGCGCCCAGCGTGCAGGCGGCGAATAGGAGGTTGCGTACGAGTGTCATCGGGAGATCCGTTGGTTCGATTCGAGAATAAGTGGGCGCGTCAGGCCTTCAGGCCCATGGCTTGCGCCGTGATCCAGTGCTTGACGAGGCGCGTGCGGTCGAAACCGCGCATGCCCCAGTTGCGCAATGCAGGAAGCGGGCCGAGGTTGTGCGAGAAAAGCTGCTGCAGTCCATCGGTTGCGAGGCTCATCTGCAGCACGTCGGCACGGCGGGCGCGCTCGTAGCGGCGCAGCAGGCGGGCATCGCCCACGCTGCGCCAGTAATCGCGGTTCCTGATCACCTCGGCCAGCTCGGCCGCATCGGCCAGGCCCAGGTTCAGGCCCTGGCCGGCCAGCGGGTGCACCGTGTGGGCGGCGTCGCCCGCCAGGGCCCAGGAGCGGGTCGGCTGGCCGGGCATGGCGCCGGTCCAGCGGTCGGCGATGGCGCGCGCCAGCGGCCATGCGCCGCGCTCGCTCGTGAGCTTGAGCGCGCCGAGCGCGTTGTGGCTGGCCTCGGTGACGGCGGCGTTGAATTCGTCGTTGCCCTGTGCGAGCAGGTCGGGCGCGCGCAGCTGGTCGACCGACCACACCAGTGCGACCGTCTTGCCGTGCGTGCCGCCGAGCGGCAGCAGCGCGAGCACTTCGCCCCTGTCGTTGAACCATTGGCGCGCGATGCCGTCGTGCGACTGCTCGGCCTCCATGCGCGCCGCGATCGCGTGCTGCGGATAGCGCGTGACCTCGTAGCTCACGCCAAGCGCTTCGCGCGTGGTGCTGGCCTTGCCTTCGCACACCACGGTGAGCGGGGCGACGACGGGCTCGGCCACGACCTCGATCTGGGGCTGGAAGCGCACCGCGTCGGCCAGCTGCTGCTCGAGCGCGGGCACGTCGACGATCCAGGCCAGCGCATCGACTTTCTGGCGTGCGGCGCTGAACTGCACCCGTCCGCCTTCGTCGCCGTGCACCAGCATTTCGCGCACAGCGGTGGCGTGGACGGCGTCGGGCCAGGCGCGCAGCGATTCGAGCAGCGCGCGCGAGGCGGTGTTGAGCGCATACGCGCGGATGTCTTCCTTGCCCTGCGTGGCCGGCGGCACCACCAGCGCGACGCGCACACGTTCGCGCGCGAGCAGCAGGGCCAGCGTGCGGCCGACGATGCCGGCGCCACGAATGCAAACTTCTGGGGGGAGAGCCATCGAACGATTGTAGGAGTTGCCCGTCCAGGGCGGGGCGTGGGCCTTTTCCTGCGGCGGGGAGTTTTCGGGGCGCCTCGATGCCGGACAATTGCCGCCGAATTCCAAGGAACCCCCACCGTGTCCCAGCCTGCTTTCGACCTCGAAGCCACCATCGCGCGCCTGTTCATCTACCCGGTCAAGTCCTGCGCCGGGGTCGAGCTTCCCGAAATGCTGCTGACCGAGACCGGGCTGGAGTTCGACCGGGCCTGGATGGTGGTCGACGCGCAGGGCGAGTTCGTCACCCAGCGGCAGCTGCCGCGCATGGCGCTGATCAAGCCGCAGATGAAGCAGATGGAAGTGGTGCTGCGCGCCCCCGGCATGCTGGCGCTGCACCTGGCCTTCGACCGGGTCGAGAAGCCGGTGCGGGTGCGCGTATGGAAAGACGAGGTGGCCGCCTACGACATGGGCGACATCGCCGCCCAGTGGTTCAGCGATTTCCTCTCGGAGCCCGGCAGGCCGCAGACCCTGCGCCTCGTGCGCTTCGACCCCGAGCACAAGCGCCTGTCGAGTATGAAGTGGACCGGCGGCGTCGAGGCGCAGACCCAGTTCGCCGACGGCTACGCGCTGCTGGTGGCGAGCGAGGGCTCGCTGGCCGAGCTCAACGAACGCCTTGCGGCACAGGGCCACGGGGCCGTGGGCATCGAGCGCTTCCGCCCCAACATCGTGCTCGCGGGCATCGAGTCGCACGACGAGGACCGCATCGACGCGCTGCACATCACGACCGGTGAAGGCGAGGCCGAACTGCGCCCCGTCAAGCCCTGTACGCGCTGCCCGATCCCGGACATCGATCCGGCCACCGCCCTCAGCAGCCCCGAGGTCGGCGACACGCTGCGCACCTACCGCGCCGACGCGCGCGTGGATGGCGGCATCACCTTCGGCATGAACTGCATCGTGATCCAGGGTGTGGAGCACATGCTCAAGGTCGGCCAGTCCGTGGGCGCGAACTACAAGTTCGAATGAGCGAAGGCGCTCGAGCGGCGCCTCAGAACTTCACTCCGGCGATCAGGATGATGTTCGCGTAGGGCGTGCATTCGCCCGTGCGCACCATGGCGCGGGCCTTGGCGGTGCGGCGCTTGAATTCCTCGTGCGACACGGTCTGGGGCTCGATGCCCAGCGACTGCGGATACCAGCCCGGCAATTTCTTCGTGTCGCCATCGCCGTCGAGCGCCTCGTCGGCGATCACGATGCCTTCCACCTGCATCTCCGACAGCACCGCCTGCAGCACGTCGTCGAGTTGCGGCACGCCGCGCGCCACCGCGAGGTCGATGCGGCGCGGGCCATCGGGAATCGGCAGGCCGGCGTCGCCGAGCACGAGCATGTCGCCGTGGCCCAGCGAGGCGATCACATGGGAGAGTTCGGCGTGCAGCAGGGCGGTGCGTTTCACAGCGTGATCCAGTCGGGAGGCAAGGGACTGCGCAGCACGGCGTCGCGCTGCGGGATGGAAGGTTGGGCGCCGGGCTGCTGGATGCACAGCGCCGCGGCGCGAATGCCCAGGCGCACGGCCTCGTCGAAGGACTGGCCTTCGCCCAGCGCGACAGCGAGCGCACCCAGGAAGGTGTCGCCGGCGGCCGTGGTGTCGACCGCCTGCACCTTAGGCGCGGGATGATGGCGCGCGCCGTCGGCATCGACGGCCACGGCGCCGCGCGAACCCAGCGTGACCACCACGCGCGCGATGCCCTTGGCGCGCATCGCCTGCCCAGCCTGCGCGGCTTCCTGCGGGCTGTCGGCGGACTGGCCGCACAGCGTCTGCGCCTCGATTTCGTTGACCACCAGCGTGTCGATCAGCGGCCACAGCGGCTCGGCGATCGCCTGCACCGGCGACGGGTTGAGCAGCACCTTGCAGCCCGTGCCGTGCGCCACCGCGATGGCGCGCGCGACCTGGTCCATGGGGGTCTCGAATTGCGTGACGAGGAAGGCCGCGCCCTGCACCTGCTGTTTCAGCGCGGCTTCGTCCACCTCTACCCGGGCGTTGGCGCCGGGAATCATCACGATGCGGTTCTGCCCGCTGTCTTCCACGAGGATCAGCGCCGTGCCGGTGGGCTCGTCGGCCACGGCGCGCAACGCGGCGGTGTCGATGCCGTCGTTCTGCAGCGCGTTGCGCAGCGCCGTGCCATGCGCGTCGCCGCCGACGCAGCCGATCATCTGCACTTGTCCGCCTTCGCGCGCACAGCTCACCGCCTGGTTGGCGCCCTTGCCGCCGGGAATGGTGGCGATCGAATGGCCGAGCAGGGTTTCCCCCGCGGCTGGCGCATGCGGTACGCGCAGCACCAGGTCCATGTTGAGGCTGCCGAGCACCACGATGCGCGGCGCCGGGGAGGGGCTGCTGGAAGAAGGCTTCGGGCTCACGGGGTGCGGGACTTTCGGGTTTGCGTTGCAGGCGTTTCGGTCGCAAGGGGCGCGGCGGGCTCGCGGAAGCTCGCATGCCGCGCGGTCGAGGCGCGCACGCGCAGCTCGGGCTGCAGCACCACCTTGCGTGCGTCGCGCCGCTTGCCGCCTACGCGTTCGAGCAGCATGTCGACCGCCAGCGCGCCGATGCGCTCCTTGGGCTGCGCCACGGTGGTGAGCGGGGGGCTGGTGTAGGCGGAGAGTTCGATGTCGTCGAAGCCGACGATCGAGAGTTCGTCAGGTACGCGCACGCCGCTTTCATGCGCCGCGCGCAGCGCGCCGATGGCCATCAGGTCGTTGCAGACGAACACGGCCGAGGGCTTGCGCTCGGTGCGCAGGATGGCGTGCATGGCCTCGTAACCGCCCTGGCTGGTGAAGCCGCCGCGCCACAGCAGTGCGCTGGCGTTCGCGATGTCGGGCGTCGCGCCGGTCTCGGCCAACGCCATGCGCCAGCCTTCGATGCGCTGCTCGCTCGGCATCACGCCCGCGGGCCCGCCGATGCAGGCGATGCGCTTGTGGCCCAGCGACAGCAGGTGCCGCACCGCGAGCAGGCCGCCCTGCATGTGGGCGGTTTCCACCAGGTCGCAGGCCGGGTCGTCGATCTCGCGGTCGACCAGCACGGTCGGCACGCGCAGGCCGTGCAGCTGCTTCGCCAGCGAATCGTCGTCGGCGGTGCCCGCGCCGGTCGACACCACGATCAGCCCGTCGATGCGGCGCTCGGCCAGCACCTTCAGGTAGACGCTCTGGCGGTGCGGTTCGTCATCGGTGTTGCACAGCACCAGCGTGTAGCCGGCGCCGAAGCAGCGGTCTTCCACGATGCGCACGATCTCGGCGAAGTAGGGATTCGAGCTGTTGGGAATCAGCATGCCCAGCGTCGAGGTGGTGTTGCTCTTCAGGCTTCGCGCCATCGCGTTGGGCACGTAGCCCAGTTCGCGGATGGCGAGCTCCACGCGCTCGCGCACCTTGGCGCTCACGTGGCGCGTGTCGTTGACCACGTGCGACACGGTGGTGACGGAAACGTCCGCCTTCAGTGCGACGTCCTTGATGGTGGCCATGGCTTTTTGTGTTCCTCGTGGGTCGGGATGCCGTCAGGCCAGGCGGCGATCCGCGCGGCGCTGGCGCAGCGTGTCGATGATGACGGCCACCACGATCACCGCGCCGGTGATGATGCGTTTGCTCGGCTCGCTGGCGCCCACCTGCGCCAAGCCGGCTTCGAGCACCGCGATGATCAGCACGCCGAAGAAGGTGTTGATCACCGAGCCGCGCCCGCCCATGAGGCTGGTGCCGCCGATGACCACGGCCGCAATCACCTGCAGCTCGATGCCGACGCCGGCGTTGGGGTCGGCCGCTTCGAGCCGGGCCGACTGCATCAGGCCCGCGAGCCCGGCCAGCAGGCCGGTGGCGGCGAACACGATGATGCGGATGGGGCGTGGGTCCACGCCCGCCAGGCGCATTGCTTCTTCGTTGGTGCCGATGCCCACCACGTGGCGTCCGAACACCGTGCGCGTGAGCACCATCTGCGCGATGACCACCAGCACCACTGCGAGCACGAAGGCGGCCGAGATGCCGCCGATCCACGGCGCGGCCAGGCCCGAGATGGCGTCGCCCACGTACTGCGTGCGCGAATCGGTCACGAGGTAGGCGCCGCCGCGCACCGCTTCGAGCATGCCCAGCGAGACGATGAAGCTCGGCAGCCGCCAGGCGACCGACACCGCGCCGGTGACCGTGCCGCAGACGAGCCCTGTCGCGAGGCCGAGCACGGCGGCCATCGGCACCGAGAGCTTCCATTCGAGGATGGCGGCCGCCGTGACCGCGGCGCTCAGCGCCAGCACGGAGCCGACGGACAGGTCGATGCCCGCGATGATCAGCACGAAGGTCATGCCGACGGCCATCACGGCCAGGGCGGGGATTTCATTCGCGATGGAGACGAAGGTCTCGCGCGTCAGGAAGTATTCGCTGAGCGTTCCGAACAGCGCGATCATGCCCACGAGCACGACCGTCAGGCCGAGGTAGGTGCCGAGCTGGCCTTTGAGTGCGGAGGGCGAGGCCGGCGGGTTTTGTTTGGTGGAGGCTTCGGCGTTCATGGTGTGTCGGCGGTGACCGGGGTCGAATCGGAAACGGGAGATACCGTCGGCGGGCTGGCGGCGCGTCCTGTCGCGTCGCTGAATGCGGCGGCCAGCAGCGATTGCTCGCTCCACGCGCCGCGCTCGAACACCGCGACCAGCCGGCCCGCGCTCATCACGCCGATGCGGTCGCACATGGCCATCAGTTCGCGCAGGTCGCTCGACACCATCAGCAGCGCCTTGCCGGCGCCGGTCATGCGGTCGAGTTCGGCGTACAGGTCGGCGCGCGCGCCCACGTCCACGCCGCGCGTGGGTTCGTCGAGCAGCAGCACCTTGCATTCGCGGTGCAGCCAGCGCGCGAACACCACCTTCTGCTGGTTGCCGCCGCTGAGCGTGGCGACCGGTTGCTCGATGCTGCGCGAGCGGACGCGCAGCAGCTCCACCAGCCGCTGCGCAATGCCGCGCTCCTTGGCGCGCTGCAGCCAGCCGGCATGGGAGATGGCGCCGAGATCGCTCAGCGTGGCATTGACGCGGATCGACTGCGGCAGCAGCAGTCCTTGCGACTTGCGGTCTTCGGTGACCAGCCCGATGCCGGCGCGGATGGCCTGCATCGGCGAGCGCCAGCCCTTGCGCGCGTGCTGCTTGGGCTGGCCGTTTTCATAGAGGGAGATCTCGCCGCGGTCCGCGCGGTCGGCGCCGAACAGCAGGCGCACCAGTTCGGTCCGGCCCGAGCCGACCAGGCCGGCCAGACCCATGACTTCGCCCGCGCGCAGGTCGATGTCGACGTCGCGCACGGCCTGCGCCCGGCCGATGCCGCGCGCGCTCAGCAGCACGGGGCCCGCCACGCGGCGATCGCGGCCTTCATGTTCGTGCACCGCGCGGCCCACCATGCGCTGCACCAGTTCGGATTCGCGCACGCCGGCCATGGCGCGCACGTCGACCAGCCGGCCGTCGCGCAGCACCGCCACGCGGTCGGCGATGCGCTGCAATTCTTCAAGACGGTGCGACACGTAGACGATGGCCACGCCGCGCGCCTTCAGCAGCTCGATCTGCTCGAACAGGTGCGCGGTTTCGCGCGGCGTGAGCATGGCGGTGGGCTCGTCGAGCACCAGCACGCGCGTGTCGTCCTGCAGGTTGCGCGCAATCTCGACCATCTGCTGCTGGCCGATGCCCAGCCGCGCCACGGGCGTGGCCGGGTCGATGTCCTGCATGCCGATCTTCGCCAGCTGGCGCGCGGCCAGTTCGTGCAGCTTGCCGCGGCGGATCCAGCCGGTCTGGTTGGGCAGCCGGTCGAGCAGCAGGTTCTCGGCCACCGACAGCGTGGTGACCAGCCCCAGTTCCTGCATGACCATGCGCACGCCCAGGCGCTCGGCGTCGCGGCGGGAAGCAGGCTGGAACGCCGCGCCGCCGAGCAGCATCTGCCCGCGCGTGGGCTGCACCAGGCCGCAGACGATCTTCGACAGCGTGCTCTTGCCCGCGCCGTTCTCGCCCGTGAGCGCGAGCACCTCGCCGGCATTCAGCACCAGCGAGACGTCGTCGAGCACCGGCGCCGCATAGTCCTTGCCGAGCGCGCTCAGCGAGAGCACCGGCGTACTGCGATGGGCGTCAGTCACGATGACCATCTCATTCCAGAAACACCGAGGAACCGGCTTCGCCGGGCCTCAGGTGTTGCCCCCGGTAGGGGGTGGGCGAAGCGACACGAAGTGCGCGAAGACTGGGGGCGAGCAACATTTACTTGGCTGACGATTTGGTGACCAGCACCACGTCGGTCTTCACTTCGGCCGGCATGCTCGACTGCGGCTTCTTCTCGGCCAGCGCCTTGAGCGCGGTCTCGATGCCGAACACCGCCTGCTTGGCCGCGAACTGGTCGGCCGTGGCAAGCACGCGGCCATCGGCCAGCATGGGCTTGATGGCGCCGATGTTGTCGTAGCCCACCACCTGCACCTTCCCGGTCTTGCCGGCGGCCTTGACCGCGGCGACCGCGCCCAGCGCCATGCTGTCGTTACCGGCGAGCAGG
>Ga0182007_10001943_pt1 | contig 10696 bp, 10 predicted proteins | sample Sormic07211113_1_FD_123023 | JGI IMG/M metagenome (GOLD analysis project Ga0182007, IMG submission 123023) | Rhizosphere microbial communities from Sorghum bicolor, Mead, Nebraska, USA - 072115-113_1 MetaG | ecosystem: Host-associated > Plants > Roots > Rhizosphere | place: USA: Nebraska... | reverse complement strand
GGCGGCCGGTCGTGATCACCGTGCCGTCGGCGAGGACCGCCTCCAGACCGAGCACGCTGTCCCGTGTCACCCCGTACTTCGCGCAGCGCAGCCCGCCCGCGTTGGTCGCGATGTTCCCGCCGATGGTGGACAGCGCCGCGCTCGCCGGGTCCGGCGCGTACCGCAGCCCGTGCGCGCCCGCCGCCCGGTCCAGCTCGGCGGTGATCACGCCCGGTTCGACGACGGCGAGCTGATCCTCCACCGAGAGTTCGAGGACACGGTTCATCCCGGACAGGTCCAGCACGAGCGCGCCCTCGCCCGCCGTCGCCCCGCCCGACAGCCCGGTGCCCGCGCCGCGCGGAACCACCGGCACGCCCAACGCGTTGGCGTGCCGGAGCGTGACGGTCACGTCCTCGGTGCGCCGGGCACGCACGAGAGCGAACGGCTCGCCGCCCGGCAGGGTGCCCGAGCGGTCGGTGGCGTGCGCGGCCAGCGCGGCCGGGTCGGTGGTCAGCCGGTCGGGCGGCAGATCGCGGGCCAGCAGGCCCAGGAACCGCGCGGAGACGGTCGTTTCCGGTGCCGCTGTCATGGATTGAGTGCCTTCGTTCCGATCGCGAGCAGGGAGATGTCCTCCTGGGGCGCGTGCACGGGCGCGCACTGGATGTCCCGGAAGTGCCGCTCCAGCGGGTTGCCCCGGGCCAGCCCCGGATTGCCGAGCAGCCGCACGGCCAGCTCGACCGCCCGCACCCCGTGCCGGTCCGCCAGCACCCTTGCGCCGAGGGCCTGTTCAGGGGTGTACGAGGTGTCGCCGGCGTCGAGCTTCGCCGCCCCGTCGAACACCAGCTGCTCGGCGGCGGCGAGCAGCACCTCGATCTCCCCGGCCGTCCGCCGGAAGCGTTCCGTACGGGCCACCGGATGGCCGAGGTTGGCGGGCGCGCGCTCGTGGGCGAAGGTGTGGAAGAAGGCCTGCGCGGCCCGGGCGACCCCCAAGTAGAGGGCGGCGAGGGGGAGATGGAGGGCGGCTCCCGCCCGGTTGTCCTGTTCGGCGGCCGGTCCGTACGGCCCGATCCCGATGACGTGCTCGTACGCCACCTCGACCGCGTGGAATGTCACATCGTGGCTGCCGCTCGCCCGCAGCCCGAGCTGGTCCCAGCGAGCCGAGACCTCGATGCCGGGCGAGTTGCCGGGCACCAGGAAGGTGCCCACCCGCGGCTCCGGCTCGTCGGTGGTCGCCCACACCAGGAACCAGTCCAGTCCGTCGGCCCCCGTCACGAACCGCTTGGTGCCGCTGATCGCCCATCCGTCGGCGGTCCGCCGGGCACGGGTCGCGGGCAGCCCGCCACGGGCCGGGGAGCCCAACTCCGGTTCCACCCGTGCGTGGTTGACCAGCACGGGCCGCTCCAGCGACTCCTTCGCGACCCGCGCGTACAGGTCCTCGGGCCAGTGCGGCCGCACGGCCTGACGGGCGTGCGTGGCGAGCGTCATCGCCGCGATCAGCGCCACCGACGGGTCGCCCTGCCCCAGCGTGTGCAGGATGCGGGCGCTCTCCTCGACGCCGGCGCCCTGGCCGCCGTACCGCTTCCCGAGGGTGGCGGTGAGCAGTCCGGCCCGGTGCGCGATCCGGAGCGACTCGGCGGGGAAGGCGCCGGACCGGTCGTGTTCGGGGGCCAGTTCGGCGATACGGGCGATGACGGTCCGGTCGGTCACAGGGCCTTCTCCAGGTCGGCGTCGAGAGCGGTGGTCCAGAACGACTTCACGTCCAAGGGCTGGTTGAGGGCGCCGAGTTCGGTGAAGGCGTCGGCGACCTTCTGCTGGGAGGCGATGGTGTCGTCGCCGACCGTGCGCGCCTGGGTGGGCCGTTGCCTCTGCTGGGCCACCAGGTCGCTCTGCGCCTGGGCGACCGGCTGGTGGGTGTTGGCCGAGATCACCTTGGCGAAGGCGGCCTCATGTCCGTCACGGACGTACGCGTACGCCTTGGTGATGCGTGCGATCAGATCGGCGACCGCAGCCTTCCGCGCCGGGCTCTTCAGCACGCTGTCCCGCGCCGACCACAGGAAGTTGCCCGACAGGATGTCCGCGCCCGAGCCGACCGTGCGGGCGCCCTGCTGGTGGGCGGTGATGATCGAGGTGCCGTAGGAGGCGAAGGCGTCGATGCTGCCGCCGTTGAGCGCGGCCAGGCCGTCGTTGGGCAGCAGCGGCTTGGTGTCGATGTCGGACCACTTCAGGCCCGCCCGCTTGAGGAGTTCGTAGAGGAAGTAGTGGGCGGTGGTGTTCTGGACGTAGCCGACCTTCTTGCCCTTCAGGCCGGCGATGTCGGTCACCTTCGAGGCCTTGGGGACGACGACCTCCTGGTTGAGGGTCGAGCCGCGCTGGACCGCCACCACCTTGAAGTTGGGGCGGCCGTCGGCCGCCGCGAAGACCGGTGGGATCTCGCTGGAGGAGGCGAGGTCGAGCGCACCGGCGCGGATGGCCTGCAGTTGCTGGTCACCGCCCTGGAAAACGTTCCATTTCACCTTGTAGGGGGTGTCGTCGAGGTGGGCGAACCTCAGCACCGCCTCCTCGACCTTCCAGCCGGTGGCCCCGACCTTCAGGGTGACGGAGCCGGACGAGGAGTCGGCCTTGGCGTTGCCTCCGCAGGCGGCCGCGAAGGGCAGCAGCAGGGCGAGGGCGGCGGCGGACGAGCACAGGGTACGGCGGAACAACACGGGGTCTCCATGAGGGCGTTCGCAATCCGACGGGGGAATGGGGGTCAGGCGGCCTGGGAGGTCGCCGCGCGGTGGGCGAGTTCCTGGCGGACCAGCGGGAGGATGTGACGGGCGTAGTCGATCGCGTCGTTGAGCGGGTCGTAGCCGCGGATGGAGAGCAGGTCGCAGCCGATGTCGACGTAGTCGAGCAGCGCCTTGGCGACCGTCTCGGGGGAGCCGACCAGCGCGGTCGAGGCGCCGGCCGCGTTGGTGGCGACCGCGGGCGCGGTCCACAGGCAGCGGTCGTGGACCTCGCCGCGGTCGGCGATGTCGAGAAGGCGCTGGGAGCCGACGTTGGCGGGGCGGCCGGTGGTGCGGTACTGGCGCAGCAACTCGGTGTTCCTCGCCTGGTCCTTGAGCACACCGAGGGTGCGGTGGGCCTTCTCCCAGGCCAGTTCGTCGGTGGGCGCGATGATCGGGCGGAACGACACCCAGATACGGGGGTGCGGGCGCCCGGCGGCGTCGGCGACCGCGTTGACCGCGGCGATCTGCTCGGCCGTCTCCTTCAGCGGCTCGCCCCACAGCCCGAAGATGTCGCCCTGCTGCCCGCCGACCCGGTAGGCGTCCTGCGAGGAGCCGCCCACCGAGATGGGCACCAGCCCGTTCACCGGCTTCACATCGGAGTGGTAGCCCTCGAACCTGAAGTACTTGCCCTCGTGGTAGACGGGTCCCTCGGCCTGCCACACCTTCCGCAGGATCTGGATGTACTCGTCCGAACGCTCGTACCGCTCGGCCTTGTTGAGGTAGTCGCCCTCGCGGCGCTGCTCCTCGTCGCTGCCGCCGGAGATGATGTGCAGGGTCAGCCGGCCGTCGCTGATCCGGTCCAGGGTGGCCAGCGCACGGGCCGCGTGGGTGGGGAAGACGACGCCGGGGCGGTGGGCGAGGATCGGGCGGACCCGCTCGGTGTGGGTGGCGACGAACTGGGCGATCTGGAAGGCGTCCGGCGAGGCGGAGTGGTAGGCGACCAGGGTGTGGTCGAAGCCGCCGTCGTCCAGGGCGCGGGCGTACTTGCGCAGATGGCGTACGTCGAGACCGGTCCGGCTGGACGCGGCCGGGCCCGAGGCCCCGGCGTCGGCGTGGACGGCGCTGATGAACTCGACAGGCATGGAGGGCTCCCGCGTGACTAGTGGAGAAGGGACGTGTCGGAGGACTTGGCCACGTCGACGTTCGGGTCGAGCACGCCGATGCCGTTCATGAGGTCGGCCACGCCCTGCACGGTGTGGTTCACGTCCGCGGTGATCGGCAGGACCTCGCCGTAGGCGGCCGAGGCGAGGGTCTTCGCGACGGTGGCGTCGGCGCCGTTGCGCTCCTCGATGGCCTTGGCGTAGGCGTCCTTGTGGGTGCTGGTCCACTTGAGGGCCGTGCCGAGACGCCCCAGGAAGTCGGCGAGCGCGGCCTTCTTCGACGGGTCGGCGAGGGCCTTCTCGGAGGCGTTGACGTATCCGATGCCGCTGACGCGGCCGTCCCCGCCGTCGACGAGGAGCCTGCCGCCCTGCTCCAGGCCCACGGCCTGGTAGACACCGAAGGTCGCCCAGACCTTGACCTTCCCGGAGGCGAAGGCCGCCTGCGCGTCCGTCGGCAGCAGGTACTGGACCTTGACGTCCTGGTAGCCGAGGCCGTTCTGCTTGAGCACGTTGGCCAGCAGGTACTCCGAGACGCTTCCCCTGGCCGAGGAGACCACGACCTTCTGGCCCTTGAGGTCCTTGACGCTGCCGATGCCGGAGTCCTTGCGCACGATGATCCCGACATGGGTGCCGTCGTTCTTCAGCGCGGCGATGTTCTTGATCTTCACCCCGCCGCTGAGCGCCTGCAGCGCCGGCAGGTCGGCCGAGAACCCGGTGTCCGCGGCGCCCGCCTGCACGGCCTGGTAGAGCGGGGCCGCGCCTTGGAACTCGGCCCACTTCACCCGGTACTTGGCACCCTTGAGCGCGTCGGAGGCGGCGACGATCGTCTGGAGGGTCTTGGCCTGGTCGCCGAGGGTCAGGGTGACCTGCTTCGACGAGGAGGCGTCCGCCGAGGAGTCCGCGCCGCAGCCGGTGAGCGCCAGCAGGGCGGTCAGGCTCAGCGCGGCGGTGGTGATTCTGCGGATCACGAGGGGGTTCCTTCCAGGGTGTGGGTCACGCCGAGCCAGTTCAGGAGGCGGGCGCGCAGGGTCACGAACTCGGGGGCGGTCAGATCACGGGGGCGCGGCAGTTCGACGCTCAGCTCATGCGCGATACGTCCCTCGTCCATCACCAGGACCCGGTCGGCGAGCAGCAGCGCCTCCTCCACGTCATGGGTGACCAGGAGGATCGCGCAGCCGTGCAACCGCCACAGCTCGGCGACGAGTTGCTGCACCCTGCCGCGGGTCAGCGCGTCCAGTGCGCCGAACGGCTCGTCCAGGAGCAGCAGTTCGGGTTCGCGCACCAGGGCCCGGGCGAGCGAGACGCGCTGCGCCTGACCGCCGGAGAGGGTCTTGGGCCAGACGGTGGCCCGGTCCGCGATGCCGACCTCGTCGAGCGCCTTGACCGCGAGGGCCCGGTCGGGCCGTCCGGGCAGACCGAGGACGACATTGCGCCACACCTTCAGCCAGGGCAGCAGCCGAGGCGACTGAAAGGCGGCACTGCGCCGCGCCGGCACGGTCACCTCGCCGCCGATCTCGTCGTCGAGCCCGGCCAGGATCCGCAGCAGCGTCGACTTCCCGCAGCCGCTGTGGCCGAGGAGGGCCACGAACTCGCCCTCGCGGATGTCGAGATCGAGGTCGTGCAGGACGGTGTGGCCGTCGAAGGCCCGCGAAAGGCCCCTGATCTCCACGCTGTCGGTCATCTCTAGGCCTCGCCCTCGAAGTTGGCCCGCCAGGTCAGCAGGCGCCGCGACAGGATCCGTACGGCGAAGTCGCAGGCGAGCCCCAGCAGCGCGTACACGACGAGACAGAGCACGATGACGTCCGTGCGGAAGTACTGCTGGGCGTTGCTCATCAGATAGCCCAGGCCCTTGTCCGCGTTGATCTGCTCGGCGAAGACCAGCGCCAGCCAGGCCGTGGACAGCGCGTACCGCAGGCCCACCAGGGCACCGGGCAGCGCGCTCGGCAGGATCACGTAGGTGATCAGGCCGAGTCGGCCGAGGCCCATCATCCGTGCGGCCTCGACGAGTTGGGCGTCCGTGGAGCGGATACCGCCGTAGATGTTGAAGTAGAGCGGGTAGGTCACCCCGAGTGCGACCAGCGCGATCTTCGGGGTCTCCTCGATGCCGAACCAGACGATGAACAGCGGGATGAGGCCCACCCAGGGGATCGCCCGGAACATGCCCATCGAGGAGTCGATGACGTCCTCGCCGAGCCGGAACAGACCGGCGAGGAGGGACAGGCTCAGGGCGACGCTCGCACCGATCGCGAAGCCGATGGCGGCCCGGCGGCCCGACGCGGCGACGGCGCTGGGCAGTTCACCGTTCCTCGTCAGCTCGACGGCCTGGCGTACGACGTCCACGGGGGAGGCCAGCACGGACTCGGGGAGCACCCCGGTGGCCGACGTCAGGAACCACAGCAGCACAAGGCCGACCGGGCCTGCCGCCCGGCGGACGGAACGGGGGACGGTGAAGCGGCGGCCGGTCCTGGCGGTGCCGCGGATGGTGACGCGGGCGGACGGCTCGGGTGCCTCGGGGAGGTCCTGCTTCGACAGCACCCCCGCGGCGAGCGGTTTCGTCGTCATGGGCGGGTTCCTTCAGGAGGTCTGCGGTCAGGAGGTCTGCGGTCAGGAGGTCTGCGGTCAGGAGGTCTGCGGTCAGGAGGGCGGGAGTCAGATGGGCGGGGGTCAGGAGGGCGACGGGCCCGTCGCGGCCGGACGGGCGGGGTCGGCGGACCAGGCCGACCAGGAACCCGGGAAGAGGACCGCCTCGAACCCGGCGATCTCCAGCGCCGCGATCTGGTGGGCGGCGGTCACGCCCGAGCCGCAGTAGACGCCGACGCGCGTCGAGTCGGTCGCACCCTTGTCCGCGAACCGCTTGCGGAGTTCGTCGGCGGGCAGGAAGGTCCCGTCGCCCGCGAGGTTGTCCCCGGTGGGCGCGGACACGGCACCCGGGATGTGCCCTGCCCGGGGGTCCACCGGCTCCACCTCGCCCCGATAGCGCTCGCCCGCCCGCGCGTCCAGCAGCAGCCCGTCGGCGGCGAGTTCGGCCGCGCCGTCGGCATCGGTGACGGGAAGGCCTCCGGCACGCAGCACGACGTCGCCGGGCGGCGGCGCGGCCGGGAGGCCGGACTCCAGCGGCAGTCCGGCCGATCGCCAGGCCCCGAGCGCCCCGTCGAGCAGACTGACGTGCGCGACACCGGCGTACCGCAGGAGCCACCAGGCCCGTGCGGCGGCCGTGTTGCCCAAGTCGTCGTGGACGACGACCGGTTGGCCCTCGCGCAGACCCCAGCTGCGGGCGGCGGCCTGCAGCTCGGCGATGTCCGGCAGCGGATGCCGACCGCCCTCGGGGGACGGCGGCGCGGCCAACTCGCCGTCCAGGTCCACGAAGACGGCGCCCGGGATGTGCCCGTCGGCGTAGTGATCACGGCCGTGCGGGTCGCCCAGGGCCCAGCGGACGTCGAGGACGAGCGGAGGCGTGTCGGAGGCGAGCCGCTCACGGAGCTCGGAGACGGAGACGGTGACGGTGACGGAGCCGCTCATGCCGGGTTCTCCTCCGCGATCGCGGGCAGGTCGGCCGACAGCCGCAGCCGCTCCAGGAACAGCACGACCGTGGCGGCGGCCGTACGGTGCAGGGCGTCGTTGAGGACGTCGTGCCGGCCGCCGTTGAAGGTGACGGTCCGGACGGCCGGGTGGCCCTCGTACACGCTGCGAGCCTTCTCGACCGGGCTCACCGCGTCGTCCTTGCCGTGCAGGGCCAGGACCGGCACGCGCACCTCGTCGAGCCGTGGCTCGGGCAGGTCCGGGGTGACGTCCAGGGCTCCCCGGCGGAACTCCGGGTCATGGGTGAGGCGGCCCTGGTGCGTGGGGCAGGCGGTGCGGGCCGCGACCTCTTCCTCCCAACTCCCGGACGTCCGGGCGACGGTGGGCAGGCCGACCAGGATCACCGCGTCCACGCCCGGGGTCCGCTCGGCGGCGAGGTGGGCGGCGTACAGGGCGCCGGTGTCCGAGCCGACCAGCACCTTCGGGCCGGGCAGCGACTCGTCGGCCAGCAGTTTTGCGGCTTCGTCGAGCACGGACGGGTCGGCCAGGGCGTCACCGAGGGCGCGCACCCGGTAGGCGTCGAAGGCGAGCCGGCGGCCGAACCGCTCGTACACACCGCCGTGTTCACCACGCCCCGCCAGCACGATCAACGTGCCGCGCGCGGCGAGACCTTCGGGTTCGTCCCAGGAGAAGGGTGCGGACATGAGGGGGGCAACTCCCGTTCGGGGCAGGGGACATGCGGGGTGGTCGGACATGCGGGGCAGGTGGCGTACACGGCCGGACAGCCGAAAGGCGGACGGCACGGGCTGTCTCGTGCCAGCTCGGAACGGCGGCGGGCGTGATCAGCTCAGGAGGCAGCGGAAGGCCGGAAGGCTGGGGAACCGGAAGCCGGGGGAGCCGGAAGACCGGAAGACCGGAAGACTGGAGAGCCGGAAGACCGGAGGGCCGGGGAGCTGGAAGGGATCAGCGACAGCGCGCGCTGCACGCCACGCCGAAGTCGATGACTCGGCGCTGCGTCAGAAGGGCAGCGGAAGCGGTCGCGTGCAACATGCGCCCATCATGACCGGCCGTGACCGACCGCGTCCAACGATGATTCCGCATCGAAACCGATCAGGGATCGCAATCGATCGACGCCGGCGGTTACTGTCACGGCATGTCCCGACCCGTCCTCGACATCGTGGCCCTGCGCAGCCTGACCGCGATAGCCGACTGCGGCGGCTTCCACCGCGCCGCGCAGGTGCTCTCGCTGAGCCAGTCGGCGGTCAGCCAGCATGTCCGCAGGCTGGAGAAGACCCTGGGGCGCCCGGTCGTCGAACGCGAGGGCAGGCGTACCCGGTTCACCCCGGAGGGCCGACTTCTGCTGGAGCAGGCCCGACGCATTCTCGCCGTGCACGACGAGGCCGTACGCACGCTGCTCGACGCGGACGGCGACACCGTCACCGTCGGCACCACCGAGCACGCCGCCGACCAGTTCCTGCCCCGGTTGACCGCCGCCGTACAGCAGGTCCGGCCCGGCTGCCGGGTCCGTTTCCGCATCGACCGCTCGGCGCGGCTGGTGGAGGCGGTCGAGCGGGGCAGCGTGGACGTCGCGGTCTACGTCACCGAGGCCGCGGCCACCGAGGGCATCCGGGTCGGCGGCCTCCCGCTCACCTGGCACGCCGTCCCCGGCTGGCAGCGGCCGACCGCGCCCGCGCCCGTCCCGCTGGTGGCCATCGAGGACCCCTGCGCCATCCGCCGCCGCGCCATCGCCACCCTCGCCACGCACGGCGTGCCCGCCACGGTCGTCGGTGACGCCGGCTACCTCGCGGGCGTCCTCGACATCGCCCGCACCGGCCAGGGCGTCGCCCTGCTCGCCGCGGTCGGCCCGGCCCCGGACGGCCTCAGCCCCTACGAGGGCCTGCCCTCGGTCACCCCCATCCCCATGAGCGCCCTGGCCCGCCCGGGCGCGGACCCGGCGACGGCGGAGGCGGCCTTCGCGGCCGTACGGGAGTTGCTGAGCGAGGACTGAGCCGGCACCCGGCGGATGTCACGGCCGTGCCGCAGCCCGAGCCGGTCACTCGACGGGCCGGAACTGATCGCTCCGCGTCCGTCCGGTCCACAATGGCGGCATGACATGGATCTCCGGGGTGGCCGGCGGGCTGCTGCTGGCCGTTCTGGGCGCCAACGTCCTGCGCACCCTGGTGGTGCCGCGTGGCCTCTACTCGGTACTGGTGTTCCGGCTGTGGTGGCTGCTGCGGCGCCTGCTGCGGCTGGCGGCGCCGCGCGGGGGCTACGACGCCATCGACCGTGCGCAGACCTGGCTCGCTCCGCTGATCCTGATCGGCATGCTCACGACCTGGCTCGGCGGGGCGCTGATCGGCTTCGGGCTGCTCTTCCACGCCGTGTCCGGACTGGCCTGGGGCAGCGCCTTCCGGGAGGCCGGCTCCAGTCTCTTCACCCTCGGCTTCGCGAGCGGCGACCGACTGCGCCTGTCCGCGCTCGACTTCATGGCCGCGTCCACCGGGCCCGTCCTCATCGCCCTCCAGATCGCCTATCTGCCCACGCTCTACGCCGCCTACAACCGGCGTGAGCTGGAGGTCACCCTGCTCCAGTCACGGGCCGGCGAACCCGCGTGGGGCCCGGAGATCCTGGCCCGGCAGTGGCTCGTGGACACCGAGACCGCGTTGCCCGAGCTGTACACGAACTGGGAGCGGCTGGCCTCCGACGTCGGGGAGAGCCACTCCACGTATCCCGTCCTGGTGGCCTTCCGCTCGCCCCGCCCGTACCGTCACTGGCTGGTCGGCATGATCGCCGTCATGGACGCGGCGGCCCTTCAGCTCGCGCTCACCCCGCGTACCGCCCCGCCCCAGGCACGGCTGGTGCTGCGGGCCGGATTCACGGCGCTGCGCGACATCGCCCGCGCCCTGCGCGTCCCCTTCGACCCGGACCCCGCTCCGGACGCGCCCATCCGGCTCGTGTACGCCGAGTTCGAAGCCGCGGTCGACATGCTGGAGGCCACCGGCTTCCACCCCGAACGCCCCACCGCCGAGGCCTGGCCCCACTTCCACGGCTGGCGCGTCAACTACGAGGCGATCGCCTACGACCTGTGCCGCCGCTGCGACGCGGTACCCGCCCTGTGGTCCGGCCCCCGCGACTTCCCGTCGACACCGATCCCACCGCGCAGACCGGCGGACCGCAGACCTGGCGAGGACCACACGGACCCCGACTCGCCTCCGCCGGCGGGATCGCCTACGCCACCGGGGGCGGCGGACTGATCCCGGTCCCGCCTCCGTCGCCGTTCAGCCCGGCGCCACCGCGGCCACCAGACATGCGATGCCGAAGGCCAGTACG
>Ga0182007_10001942_pt1 | contig 10705 bp, 10 predicted proteins | sample Sormic07211113_1_FD_123023 | JGI IMG/M metagenome (GOLD analysis project Ga0182007, IMG submission 123023) | Rhizosphere microbial communities from Sorghum bicolor, Mead, Nebraska, USA - 072115-113_1 MetaG | ecosystem: Host-associated > Plants > Roots > Rhizosphere | place: USA: Nebraska... | reverse complement strand
TTCAACGCCCGCACGTATCACATCGCCAGGTGGCACGCCCAGACCCCGGAGCTTGCCGCCTCCACTCAAATGCTGGATCGGGCCGAGCTCAACCGACGTTTCCCCTCGTTGCGTTTGGGCAAGGAGGTGGCAGGGGCAAGTTTTGGTGAACTGGATGGACACGCGAACCCCCTTCGTGTGCTGGCGGCGATGCACAAGGCATTCCTGCAGAGGGGAGGGACACTGCGCAGCAATCAGGCTGTGAAGGCCATTCACAAGCTGCCGGGTGGCGGGTTCGAAGTGATGGCCGGGACGTTCCGGGCGCGCGCTGAGCGAGTGGTGATTGCGGCGGGTTTGGGATCGTCAGCGCTTGGGCCGATGGTGGGGCTGGATGTGCCATTGCGTCCCCAGCGGGGGCAAATCCTAGTGACCGAGCGACTCGCCCCGTTGCTGCCCGTGCCCGCAAGTGGCCTGCGTCAAACAGGCGAAGGGACGGTTATGATCGGTGTTACCCAGGAAGACGTGGGGTTTGACCTGGCCACGACCGCTGAGGGCGCCGCGCGCATGGTGCGCAAAGCCCTGAGGATTATCCCGGATTTGGCGAAAGCGAAGTTGATCCGCCAATGGTCCTGCCTGCGGGTCATGACACCGGACGGTAATCCCGTCTATGCGAAATCCATCAGCCATCCAGGCGCGGATATCGCGCTATGCCATTCCGGCGTGACCTTGGCTTCCTTTCATGCGGGCGCCTACGCCAAGGCGCTTGTTGACGGGGTACTGCCTGCCTCTTTGGAGATTTTTCATCATGGGCGTTTCAATGTTCAGAAGACTGCCTGAGTCGCCAACCGCTACGTTGACGCTGTTTATTGACGGCAAACCCGTTGCAGCGGCTGAAGGAGAGTCGGTCGCCGCTGTGCTGTTGAGGCAGGAAGCGCTGGCCAGCCGTACAACTCCAGTGCTGGGCACCCCACGGGCACCCTATTGCATGATGGGTGTTTGCTTCGATTGCCTCGCGGTCATCGACGGTGTGGCCTCTACGCAATCCTGTTTGGTGACAGTACAAGAGGGCATGCAGGTGGAACGCCAATATGGTCGGCGGAGCGTGACGGCATGACACGTAAATTTGATGTGGTTGTGATCGGTGCAGGTCCCGCCGGCATGAGCGCGGCGATCGGCATGCGCGAGCTTGGCCTTGGCGTTTTGGTGGTCGATGAGCAACCTGCACCGGGAGGACAAATCTGGCGCGCAGTCGAAGCCGTTGCGCCCACCCCGACAGGTGCGATTCTTGGTAATGAGTACCGCGCCGGTACCGAGCTCGTCGCGCGATTTCGAGGGTGCGGCGCGGTTTATGAACCACAGACACAGGTCTGGAATATCGAGCCAACGTGGAGGGTGTTCCTCAAGCGTGACGGGCAGGTCGAGGCGGTGCGTGCCGACCAGGTTGTATTGGCCACCGGCGCTCAAGAGCGACCGGCGCCATTTCCTGGTTGGACGCTGCCGGGCGTATTGACCGTCGGCGCAGCCCAGATCCTGTTGAAGACCTCAAGCCAGGTGCCTTCACAACCTGTCTGGGTAGTCGGCTGCGGTCCGCTGCCACTCTTGTATATGGCGCAGCTGTTGCGTGCAGGGGGGCGTATCGCCGGGTGGATTGATACTTCGCCACCGGGTGGATGGCGCCGCGCATTGCCTTGGGCGGGCGCAGCTTTAGCCGACCTCAAGGAAATCGGCAAAGGCCTTAAATGGTTGTATGAAATCAGGAGCGCTGGCGTTCGCCGGGTGCGCGGAGCGACTGCCCTGCGAGCGCTGGGTGAAGGACGCCTCGAGGCATTGGAATACGTCCAGTCCGACGGTAAGTCGGTTCGTGTGCAAGCGAGTGTGCTGCTGTCACACGAGGGCATCGTGCCCTCTATCCACATTACCCAGGCATCGGGCTGTAAACACAGTTGGAGCAAGCAGCAGTCGTGCCTCTCGCCTGACCTCGATGATTGGGGTCAAACAACCGAATCCGGCATCTATGTGGCTGGTGATGGCGCGGGAATCGGCGGTGCGAAAGCGGCGTGTGTACGGGGTGAAATTGTTGCGCTGGGCATTGGCATGCGTGCCGGACGTCTCACTGCAGAAGCGGCGAGCGCTAGGAAGAAAAAACTTCGAGAGAAGCTGGATTCATTGCTGCGTTTGCGGCCAATGCTTGATGCGCTGTACCCACCTCGGGCAAGTATTCTCGCGCCATCCAACGACACCATTGTGTGTCGCTGTGAGGAGCTGACTGCAGGGGATATTCGCAAGGCCGCGGCGATCGCTTTGCCTGGCCCCAATCAACTCAAGGCGTTTACGCGGGCGGGCATGGGTCCCTGTCAGGGTCGACAGTGCGGATACACGGTCGCAAACATCATTGCAGCGGAACAAAAACTGTCTGTTGCGACCGTGGGGTATTTCCGTATTCGCCCACCGTTGAAGCCGCTGACGCTCGGTGAGTTGGCGTCGCTTAATATCGATGAGGATAAGTCATGATGCAATTTGCGATCAAACGACTCCTGCTGGCCATACCTACGTTGATTGCCATGTTGACGGCGGTGTTTGTATTGGTGCGCCTGGTCCCGGGCGATCCGGCAGCGGTGATGCTCGGCGATCAGGCCAGCGCCGAGTCGCTGAGTGCCATGCGCACTCAGCTCGGCCTGGATCAACCGGTTTACGTTCAATACCTGCAGTTTCTTGGCGATATGTTGTCGGGCAACTTCGGTGTGTCCATGTCCAGCGGCCGGACCGTGGCGCAAGAAGTGGCCCTGGTGCTTCCCTGGACACTGCAACTAACGTTGGCGTCGATTGTGATTGGTCTGATCCTGGGCTTGCCTTTGGGCGTCTGGGCGGCACTGCGGCGTAACGCTTGGCCGGATTACCTGGGCCGAGTGCTGTCGCTGGTGGGATTGTCATTTCCAGCGTTTGTGTCGGCGATTCTGATGTTGCTGGTGTTTGCCATTCATCTTCGGTGGTTCCCGGTGATAGGCAGTGCCGTGGATGGAGGATGGCTGGCGCAGCTGCATGCGCTGGCGCTGCCGGCGTTCAACCTTGGTCTGATCATGACGGCCTACGTGATGCGCGTTACCCGTTCATCCATGTTGGGTGTCATGGGTGAAGACTACATGCGAACGGCCAAAGCCAAAGGTGTCCCTGCGATGCGCCTGGTCTTGCGGCACGGCTTGCGCAATGCGCTGATCCCCATCGTTACAGTGGTCGGATTATATTTCGGTACGTTGATTGGCAACTCTGTGCTGACTGAGATTGTGTTTAACCGACCAGGGCTGGGTAAGTTGATTCTTGGCGCATTAAATACTCGTGATTACAGCTTGCTCCAGGGTTTGATGGTGGTGTTCGCCTGCTGTGTCATTGTCGTCAACATCTTGACCGACCTTGTCTATGGGTTGGTTGATCCTCGAGTGAAATTCAAATGACCTCTTTAGCCGCACCATTAGCCGCCAGGCCGAATGGGCTTTGGCAGGCCTTGGCTACCAATCGAATGGCGTGGATCGGTATCGGATTGCTGTTACTGATCATAATGATTGCCGTGTTTGCGCCGCTGTTGGCGCCCTATGATCCTTTGCAGCAAAACATTGCTTATCGACTTGAGCCTCCGTCCGCAGAGTTCTGGTTGGGCACAGACAGTTATGGACGGGATGTCCTGTCACGACTGATCTATGGCGCACGCGTGTCACTGCTTGTCGGTTTCGTGGCGGTCATGATTGCCATGACCATCGGCTCTGCACTGGGTGTTCTCGCAGGCTATGTAGGCGGGGTGCTGGACCGGTTCATTATGGGGCTGGTTGACGTGTTGCTTTCCTTCCCGACCTTGCTCCTGGGCCTGATGGTGGCTGCCATGCTGGGCGCGAGTCTGGAGAATCTGATCATCGCGATCGCCATCACCGAAATTGCCCCATTCGTGCGCGTCGCCCGCGCACCGACCATTGTGTTGAAACAACGGGATTTCGTTGAAGCGGGCCGCTCATTGGGATACGGGCCGATGCGCCTGATGGGTATCCACATACTGCCGAACATGATTTCAGAAGTCGTCGTGCTGGGCGCTCTGTGGATGGCGACCGCGATTCGCACCGAAGCGTCGCTGAGCTTCATCGGTCTGGGTGCACCGCCACCCACACCGACATGGGGCAGCATGATCCGTGAAGGCTTTGAAAATATTCTGGATGCGTGGTGGCTGACTCTCTGCCCGAGCATCGCGATTCTACTGACGGTCCTGGCGCTCAGTCTGCTGGGCGATGCGTTACGTGACGCCATAGATCCCAAAACACGATCGGAGCGCTCATGAATACGCACAGCCTCATCACCTCCAGCTCTCGGAGCATTCAGACCCCTATGAATGACACTCTCATCAGCGCCGCGGCTTCAGCCGGGACCCAGCAATCGGTTCTGCAAGTCAGCGGGCTCAACGTAGCGTTTCGCCGGGGCGACGCATGGGCCTCAGTCGTCAATGGCCTGGATTTCAGCGTTGCGCGGGGCGAGACCCTGGCAATCGTCGGCGAGTCAGGTTCCGGCAAGAGCGTTTCAGCGATGGCTGTCATGGGACTGCTGGCGCCAAAAAGCAGCCGCGTCCAGGGCAGCATATGCCTGGATGGGAGGGAGTTATTGACCCTTTCAGAACCTGAAATGGCGACCCTGCGCGGTAATCGGATCGCCATGATTTTTCAGGAGCCGATGACCTCGCTCAACCCGGTCATGAGCATTGGGGAGCAGATTGCGGAACCCCTGCGCCTTCATCGCCGGCTGAATCACGCCGAAGCACGCGCCGAAGTTTTGCGCCTTATGGACCGAGTCCGAATTCCGGCAAGTCACCAGCGTTTCAGCGATTACCCTCATCAGTTTTCTGGCGGCATGCGTCAGCGCGTAATGATCGCGATGGCGTTGGCGTGCAATCCATCGGTGCTCATCGCTGATGAACCGACCACGGCGCTCGATGTGACCATCCAGGCGCAGATACTGGAACTGATCAAAGAACTGCAAACGCAAGAGCAGATGGCGGTGGTGTTCATCACTCACGACATGGGAGTCGTAGCGGAGATCGCGGATCGCACTTTGGTGATGTACCGCGGTGACATGATCGAAACCGGAGTCACCGCTGACATCTTTGCGCGCCCGCAGAAGGCGTACACCAAGGCACTGATAGCGGCGGTTCCAGAGTTGGGCTCCATGAATGCGCACAATCTTCCCCAGCCATTTCCGATCTATGACATCAAAACCGGCGCGACCGCACCGGTTCCACAGGTCAGCGACAGCGTTCAACATGACGCTCCGTACTTGCTGGAAGTATCGAACCTGGTCGCGCGTTTCGACGTTCGTTCGTCTTTCTTCAAGCGAGTGACCGGGCGTGTTCATGCGGTAGAGAACGTTAACTTCAATCTCCGACGCGGTGAGACGCTGGCTATAGTCGGCGAGTCCGGTTGCGGTAAGTCGACGACAGGGCGACTGATTACAGGCCTGTTATCCGCAACGGGCGGCCAGATCAAGGTCGAGGGTCAGGACATTGGGAGCATCGCCCCAATGGAGCGCGCCAGGAAAATCCAGATGGTTTTCCAGGATCCGTACTCAAGCCTCAACCCACGTCAGAGTGTTGCGCAGGCACTCATCGAACCGTTGCGGGTGCATGGCCTGGTCAGTTCGCGCGACTGCGAACAGGTGGCAGTGGAGTTGTTGGCCAGAGTGGGATTGCCAGCCGATGCAGTGTTGCGCCTGCCCCATGAATTTTCAGGCGGGCAGCGCCAGCGCGTTTGCATTGCCCGCGCGCTGGCGTTGCGGCCTGGAACGATCGTAGCGGATGAAGCGGTTTCAGCACTCGATGTATCGGTGAAGGTGCAGATCGTCAATCTGCTGTTGGAATTGCAGCAAGAGATGGGACTGGGGTTCGTTTTCATCAGCCATGATATGGCCGTGGTGGAACGCATCAGCCATCGCGTGGCCGTCATGTTCATGGGTGAGATCGTCGAAATAGGACCTCGCGCCGAGGTCTTCAGCCATCCGCGACACCCTTACACCCGTCGTCTGCTCGAAGCGGTCCCGGTCCCTGATCCGGCGCGCCGTCAGACTCGGCACTTGGCCCCCCGCGAACTGCATACCCCCTACAAGTCACACGACTTCAAACCTGCGGTCAGGACCTACCATCAGGCAGGGCCCAACCACTTTTACATGGAGCCGGGAGACGAGTGGAAGTGAGTTGATGTTCGGTGGATGAAACCTGGTCGCACGGACAAGTTGAGCTGAAGTAACGATTTAAATCTAAAACGATGCGATGCAAGTAGTGCCGTGCGAGCGCGGTACTACGCATCGTAGACACAGAACTGTGGGGTTTATAAATGCTTCGCCTGAAAACTGGAATAGCTGGCTCTGGTGCGATAGGTCTTGCCTATGCGGCCTGGATTTCACATGGTCAACATGATGTTGCCGTCTGGTCGCCTCAGACAGGAAGTGCAGAACTGCTGCGAAGTGAGCCGCTGCGAGCAACGGGATTGCTCGAAGAAGCGTTTCAAGTCAGTTACGCAAAAAGTGCCGAAGAACTCGCCACTGGCGTTGACGTGATTGTCATTGCCTTGCCACTTAATGGGCATCGCGCAGTCATGGACGCTCTGTTACCGCATCTACGAACGGGGCAGATTGTGATTGTCAGTTCCATGGCTTCTCTCTCCTCACTTTATTTGTACGAGCGTGCTCTCAAACGTGGCATTGGGATCACTGTTGCGAGCTTTGGTACAAGTGCATTAACGGCTCGACGCAAGGGGCCGGCACATGTCCACATTATGACGAAGCGTCCGAGTTTAGGGGTTTCCTGTTTACCCGTTTCGCAACAGGGGCTTGCGTTGGATGTCTGTAAATCACTGTTCGGGAGTGACTTTAAAGCTGAAGAAAATCCACTGAGTTCGATGCTTTCCAACACCAGTGCCGTCGGCCATGTGCCGCTAGCCTTGTTCAATTGGACACGAATCGAACGCGGTGAAGATTGGCCGCAGTACTACTACATGACGTCCAGCACAGCAGATGTGATCAACGTACTGGATGCCGAGCGCCGTTCGCTCGCCGGTGTCTTTGGTTGGAGTCTCCCAAGTTTTAGTCAGAAGCTGCGCCAGTCGTTCAACATTGAATCGGTTGAATTAGCCGACGTGGCCAGGGAACTTCACCGAAAACGAGGCGGCCCCGCCGGCCCCACCCATATAGAGACGCGTTATATCTGGGAGGACGTGCCCTACGGCCTGTTATTTACGCTGGCGCTTGGGCGTATTGCGAACGTTGCAATGCCCGCTACGGAAGCCATCGTTGCCACCGCCGGGCTGATTGTCGGCGAAGCGTTGCTCAAGGCCAATGACCTGATTGAGGCGCTGGGGCTTTCAACTGAAACCGTTCAGGGCCTACTCAGCCGGGTTAATGTGGGTTCGCCCTGCAAGGAAGCGTTATGTTGACTAATGCGCTTCTGAATATCGCCGTAAGGTCGAAACTCATACTCGGCTTTACCCTGGTTATCGTCCTGACCGTTCTGATCGCATTTACCGGTTGGAGCGGTATTCAAACGTTAAGCCAGAGAAGCGAAAAAATTGCAGACATTGGAAAGCTCGGCACGTTGACGCGGGACATGTTAATTGGCCGCTTATCCTATGCGATCAACTACGATGCTGATCATGCCGCCAGTTGGCTGGTCAACCTGGAAAATCTGGAAAGCCATTTGGTTTATGTACGCTCGGTGCTTGTTTCCGAGTCCGATGCTCCACATCTGGAGGCAGCAGCCTCCGCCTTGAAAAAATCGCGGGAACACTACAACGACATCATTCGTGGCACCGCCGCAATGGTCGCCAGTCGTGCAGCGGCGGGGCGCCAGGCTGAAATAGCGACCAATGCGCTAAATGACCTGGACGATTTCGCGAACTCCTCGGAAGGGAATATTGCTCAGCGTGCCGCAACGGCGCAGGCGCTCAGCCTGTTTCAAAAAATGCGTTTCGATGTGCGCGGTTATACCTACTCTCTGAATGCCGAGACCAAAAAAGTGGCTGGTTCTTCCGTCGCCACGACTATCGGGTATATCAACAATCTGGAGGGGTTCGACTTACAAGCGAACACAGTGAAAACTCTCCAGACGTCGTTAAATGCTTATCAGGATGCAATTTCCCGGTTTGGCGATGCGCAGTTGGCTGTCGAGGATGCCCAGACCGGTATCGAACAGAATATTGCCAGCCTGCTCTCGTCCACTGCACGACTGACTGAGAGCCAGGAAGCCTTGCTGGTCAGTGATATCCGGCAGGCGGAAAAATACCTTGTCCTATGGTTGATCGTCGTTCTCGTCATGAGCGTCTTGATCGCCTGGATCATTACCCGCTTGATCGTTACACCGCTACTCGATGCTTTAAGGCTCGCGGAGCAGGTAGCGAATGGAGACCTGACAGACACACAGACCACGACTCGTCAGGATGAACTGGGGCGATTGCAGACCAGCATGCATAAGATGACGGCTAACTTGCGCGTGTTGATTGGCGGTCTGCGTGACGGTGTGATTCAGATATCCAGCGCTGCCGAACAACTTCAGACGGTGACTGAGCAGACTAACCATGGCGTCAACAGCCAGAAGAGCGAAACAGACCAGGTCGCCACGGCCATGTACGAAATGGCTGCCACTGTGCAGGAAGTCGCAAGGAACGCTGAGCAAGCTTCCCGGGCGGCGATCAGCGCTTCACTAGAGGCTCGGGAGGGTGGCGACGTTGTTTCAAAAGCGATCCTGCGAATCGAAAGTCTGGCGATTGAGGTCGGTCACTCCAAAACCGCCATGGATGATCTCAAGACCCAAAGTAACAAGATCGGTGGGGTGCTGGACGTGATCAAGGCGGTGGCAGAGCAAACCAATTTATTGGCCCTCAATGCCGCCATCGAGGCTGCGCGGGCTGGCGAAGCCGGACGAGGATTCGCGGTGGTGGCAGATGAGGTGAGAAGCCTCGCCCAACGCACCCAAATATCCACAGAGGAAATCGCAGTACTGATCAGCGGCTTGCATAGCCGAACGGAACAGGTGGCGGCGATCCTGGACAACAGCCGAGCGTTGAGTGACAACAGCGTGGAGCTGACACGCGATGCCGGCGCGTCCATTATGAGTATCAGTCACTCAATCTCGACCATCGAGTCGATGAATGTCCAGATTGCGGCCGCCGCGGAGCAGCAAAGCGCGGTTGCAGAAGGCATAAATCGAAGCATTCTGAGTGTTCGGGATATTTCCGAACAGAACGCTTTCGCTAGTGAAGAAACCGCATCGTCGAGTGTTGAACTCGCTCGCCTGAGCGTTCAACTACAGACTATGGTGAGTAAATTCGCCGTCTAAGGCACTGATAAGGGAGTTTTCGAGAAGTTGGATTTAACGGGGCTCGTTCAGCGTCCGACAGCAAGTAAATGAGTAATGGGTCTGGCACAGGTGCGCTGATCTGGCACTACTCCTACGTTGAAAAAGGCTTGAAGTTGCATCGTTACTTAAGTTCGAAATGCCAGGGCAGCGCGTTGAAGTCGCGATGCACACCGAGCACGGAACGACGAGTTCGACGTTGGGGGCATGAAGCCGTATTGGAGGAAATGCAGTTTCGGCTGGGCAAAGCACCGGAGATGATGCAAGTCTGCATCATCCGAAGCTTCGAATTGATATTCTCAGGCGTCTTTCGAGCGGCCGGTTATGGCCGTTGTCTGCCTGTTGCGACCGGCTGAAAACGACCCAAAGCGGACGCTGGCAATGGTAGAGGTTGACTGTCCATCTAACTGCATAGCAGCATGCCGGCCAGCACTCTTTCGCTAATCCGCCGATGCAAGGATGCCTATGTCTGTAGATCTTTATGAGTTGTTGGAAAGCGTAAACGATGAGCAATCGTTCATCGGGTTTATCGAGGCGCTTGGTTCTGATTTTTCCAATGAGCGTGTGTTGAAGAAGACGACGCCATCATCCCCCTATGGACCCGGTGCCTTGGGGTGGGAAAATGGGTCTGTAGATACGTTTCTTGATGCAGCGGCTGCTTGGGCGAGCGCCAGTAGCAGGAGCTCTCTATCGAATGCTCCGGTATCAAACGTATGGCTGCGTTGCGCGACCATATTGTTGGCTGGCAAGTTTTATGAGTGAGCGCCAGCCCGCTCTACCTTCAGAGTGAATCGAAAAACTCATTCAGTCCGCTTTTGGTCGTTGGCAGTCGATCTCGATGAGCCGCAATCGACCAGAGGCATGCTGACCGCAAGTTATCTTAATCGAAGGAGCGTTTTTAGTGAGCGGCCATAACCACGACTTGAGAGCCGACTTCATAGAGGCGCTCAAGGAAATCACCGCGCTGATGTCCATTGCATACGAACAAACCGGCCCAGTACCGGATGACCATGCGTTAGCTCAGGCAGGTTTAGAGAATGGTGGTGAAATCGTTCTCGATTATGTCGATCACAACGAGGCTGGAATAGCGTTCGAACACCTGCTTTACATGATTAATGAGCCACCGCTTATTGTTTCTGAAGAATGCACAAAGATATTGGCCCGAATCGCGAAGACCCTGGAGATGCCGTTTACAGGGGACGAAAGCAGCCGCCTATGAAGGGCCGCTGTTGCCCCAAACCGGACCCGCCGAGCAAGAACGTTCGAAAAAAAAGCCGCCCGGTGATGGGCGGCAAAGTACAAACTTGATTCAACCAGACGCTCTAAAGAACACGCAGTAAATGGCCTGACAACCGG
>Ga0182007_10001940_pt1 | contig 10708 bp, 8 predicted proteins | sample Sormic07211113_1_FD_123023 | JGI IMG/M metagenome (GOLD analysis project Ga0182007, IMG submission 123023) | Rhizosphere microbial communities from Sorghum bicolor, Mead, Nebraska, USA - 072115-113_1 MetaG | ecosystem: Host-associated > Plants > Roots > Rhizosphere | place: USA: Nebraska... | reverse complement strand
GCGGCGAGGTGGTCGAGCAGCACAGCAGCAGGTCGGTGTCGACCAGCGCCATCTGGCGCAGCTGCTCGCGCGCCATCTCGAGCCGGTGCGGGCGCATCGCGTCAGGCGCGCACTCGAAGTCGCGCAGCGGCTGGAAATCGGTGACCTTCAGCCCGCTCTGCTTCACGAGCTGAGCCGCCTTCTCGACCCCGGCCGGATGGTTGATCAGGTCGCGCGCCCACAGCTCGACGCCGGCGAAGCCGGCCGCCTTCATGCATTCGAGCTTGTGGCCGAGCTCGCCGCCCATCGTGACAGTGTTGAAGCCGAAGCGGTCGAGGGCGATGGCCATGGCAGTCCCTGGTTCGGAAGATTCGGTTGTCAGGCCACGAAGCGCAGCTGGGCGCGCCGGGGCACATCGACGAGTTCGGGCTCGGGCTTGAGCTCCAGCACGGTGGGCCGGCCGTCATCGAACAAGGGCCAGTGCGGCAGGCCCTCGCCGTTGGGGTTGCCGGTCCTGGCGAACCGGATCCAGCAGCCCTGCATGAGGGCTGTCATGCGGTCGTCCTCGGCCCCCCAGTCGCGCGTGAGTTCGCGCGTGGTGCCGAAGACGTACGGGTACTCCGAGCTGTGGAAGACGCCGAGCGCCATGGCCGGATCGGCCTCGCGATAGCGCTGGCCCGGCCGGAAGGGCTGCAGGTGCGCGAAGTGATAGACATAGGTCGGCGCCCGCAGGGCCTGGGCACGCGCGGCCGCATGCACGCCGCCGGCGAAGAGGCCGTCGCCGAACAGCGCCCGGCTCGACGCCGCCGCCTGGGCGTCGTCGTTGGCGGGGTAGAAGGCTTCAGCCTCGCCGGCGCGCTCGCCGAAGCGCCGCTTCAGCTGGGCCCGGAATGCCTCGGCACTGGCCGCCGCCGGGAAGGCCGTGCCTTCGTCGCGGTTCCAGCCGGTGAGAAAGGGCACGGCCTGCTGCTCGCCGGCGCCGAAGGTCTCGGCCAGGGTGCGGGTCAGGAAGCGGCCGTCGACGATCGGCATGAAGCGCGTGCCCTGCGCCAGGTAGCGCTGCAGCAGCTGCTCCGCGGTCAACGCGCGCAGCGAGGCGATGGCGTCGCCGTCCGCGAAGGCCAGCCCCTGCGCTTCGCCGGCCGCCAGGTCCTCGGTCGGGCTGATGCCGAAGCTCTGCGCGATGGCGTGCCTGAACAGGCCGCGCGCCTCGGGCGAGGCCATCAGGGCCACGACCCCGTGGCCGCCGGCGGACTGCCCGAACACCGTGACCTTGGCGGGGTCGCCGCCGAAGGCCGCGACATTGCGCTGGACCCAGCGCAGGGCCGCCGCCATGTCGAGCAAGCCGTAGTTGCCCGAGCTGCCGCCCGCCTCCGCGCTCAGTTCCGGATGCGCCATGAAGCCGAAGGGCCCGAGGCGGTAGTTGATCGTGACCAGCACCACGCCCTGCCGGGCGAGATCGCCGCGCACGAAGACCGGGTTGGCGGCCGAGCCCTGCTGGAAGGCACCGCCATGGATCCAGACCATGACCGGCAGCGCCTCGTCGGCCGCTGCCGCGGGGGTCCACAGGTTCAGGCAGAGGCAGTCCTCGCTCATCGGCTGCACGCCCGAGAATTCCGCGTAGACCGAATCGGCGGCACGGCCCGGCTGCACGCACTGCGGCGCGAAGCGGTCGGCCCGGCGCACGCCGTCCCAGGGCACCACGGGCGCCGGCGGGCGCCAGCGCAGGTCGCCCACCGGCGGCGCCGCGAAGGGCACGCCCAGGTAGGCCCGCACGCCGGTGGCGGCGTCGCGCACGCCGGCCAGCAGGCCGCCGTCGACGCGCACCGTCTCGGCGCCGGGCACGGGCGCGCCGGCGGCAGGCTGCATCGGCTGTTGCGGATCGTTGCGCATCAGGCGAAGGCCCTCGCGTTCTTGCCGAGTTCGTGCATCGGCACCTGGTAGGTCTCGCGCGCCGTGAAGATCGAGATCGCTGCGATCACGCAGGACGCCGTCACCAGGGCGGCCACCGGCATCCAGCCGTTCGGGCCTTCGCCCATGATCGCGGCGCTGATGGTGGGCGCGAAGCCGCCGAGCGCGAAGCCGATCTGGGTGCCGATGGCCATGCCCGAGAGGCGCACGCGGGTGTCGAACATCTCGCCGTAGAGCGAGGGCCAGATCGCGTTCGAGGCGCTGTAGACGATCCCCGAGGTGAGCAGGCCGAAGATGAAGATCAGCGTCAGGTCGCCGCGGCTGATGGCCCACAAGGTCGGCCAGATCAGCACCGCGCAGCCCAGCGCGCCGAAGATGAAGACCGGCCGGCGGCCGATCCGGTCGGCCAGGATCGCCCACAACGGGATCGCGGCCAGCGCCACCACGTTGCTGCAGACCAGCAGCGTCAGCATGGTGGCGCGCGGGATGTGCACGGTGTTGACCGCGTAGGACAGCACGAAGAGTCCGAAGATGGTGCTCACCACCGACACCAGGGCGCCGAAGATCACGCGCAGCACGGCCGGCGTGTGGTCGCGGAACAGAACGGCCGCGGGCAGCTTGACGGTCTCCTTGGCATCGGCCTCTTCCTTGAAGGCCGGTGTCTCGGGCAGCGTGCGGCGGACCCAGAAACCCACCGCCACCACGATCGCGCTCAGGAAGAACGGAATACGCCAGCCCCACGAGAGCAGCTGGTCCTCGGGCAGGGCCGAGATCGGCAGGAACACGATGGTCGCCAGGATGAAGCCCATCTGGGTGCCGCTCAAGGTGAAGCTGGTGTAGAACGCGCGCCGGTGCGCCGGTGCATGTTCGAGCGTCATCGAGTTGGCCCCGGCCTGCTCGCCGGCCGCCGACAGTCCCTGCAGCAGGCGCAGGATGACCAGCATGATCGGCGCCGCCATGCCGACCTGGTTGTAGGTCGGCAGCAGGCCGATCAGGAAGGTCGAGATGCCCATCAGCAGCAAGGTGAAGGTCAGCACCTTCTTGCGGCCGAACTTGTCGCCCACGTGGCCCATGAAGAAGGCGCCGATCGGACGCGTGATGTAGCCGACGCCGAAGGTCGCGAAGGCGGCCACGGTGGCCAGCTTCGGGTCGATCGACGGAAAGAAGATCTTGCCGAACACCAGCGCCGCCGCCGTGCCGTAGATGAAGAAGTCGTAGTACTCGACCGCGCTGCCGATCCAGCTCGCGAAGGCGGCCTTGCGCGGCGTCTTGAGCCCTTCGGGCTCCGGCTGCGTCGCGCGCGCGTCCGCCGCGTTGAGGGTGATGGCCATCGTGCTTGTCTCCTTGGGAAGTGCTGGAATGGTCGGGCGCTGGCTCAGGCCACGCTCGCCGAGTGGTAGCGCAGGGGGTGGCGGATCTCGTCGGCCATGGCCGGGGGGTAGATCAGCTCGCGCAGGAAATCGGCATCGTGGCGCAGCGCATGGGCGGCGTCGCGGTGGCCGAAGAACTCGAAGTAGTGCGGCATCTGCTGCACCAGCATCTCGAAGCCGGCCTGGGCATGGAGGCCGCGCTCGCGGGCGGCGCGCACCAGCGGCGTCGGCTGGTTGCGCAGCAGGATGTCGAACAGCGCCGCATGCGGTTCCATGCGGGCGACGTCGACCGGCAGCGGGTCGTCGGGCTTGAGCCCGAGCGCCGTCGCATTGACCACCAGGTCGTAGCCGGCCGGGTCGCTGCTGTCGACCGCCACCGTGGTGGCATCGAAGAAGGCGTCGAGCTGGGCCGCGACGCCGGCCGCCTTGCCGGCCACGATGTCGTGGAAGGCGATGTGCTCGGCGCCGTTGACCGTGCCGCCCTCGGCCAGCGCGACGCCGATCGCCGCCGCGCTGACGCCGGCGCCGAGGATCAGCACGCGCTTGCCCCGGAACGGGATGTTGTAGTGGTCGAGCGCGCCCAGCAGGCCCTCGCCGTCGAACAGGTCGCCCTCGAGTTCGCCGTTGGCGATGCGCCGCACCACGTTGACCGAGCCGGCCACGCGGCCGAACAGGCCGCAGCCGTCGAGCAGGTCCACCAGCAGCGGCTTGTGCGGCGGCGCGATCGCCATGCCGCGCACGTTCTTGGCCAGGAAGGCGGCCTTGACGAACACCGCCAGGTCGCGCTTGGCCACCTGGACCGGCACCATCACGGCATCGATGCCGCAGCGCTCGAAGACCGCGTTGAACATCCGCGGCAGGCGGACGTTCGTGACCGGGTCACCGGGGAGCAGGTAGACGGAGGTGCTGCCGACGATGGAGGGGAACATGGGTGGTGTCTCGCTTCAAATTGTTCGAATATCGCGCGATTTCGAAGAAGCGGCGCTAATGTAGGCCGCCACGCGCCCGGCGCGATCGTTCGTCCGTCGCGCAGAAATCGATCATCGAACGCAAATGTTCGATAATCGCACGCATTCAGGGTTTCCCCGAGAACGATGACCACCGACGACGCCACCCCGCCAGAGCTCGACAAACGCGACTGGATCGCCGGCCTGGAACGCGGCGTGGCCGTCATCGAAGCCTTCGACGACGCGCACCCGCGCATGACGGCCAGCGAGGCCGGCCAACGCACCGGCATGACGCGGACCGCGGCCCGGCGCTACCTGCTGACCTTGCAGCACATGGGCTACGTGGCCGGCGACGGCAAGCTGTTCTGGCTGACGCCGCGGGTGCTGCGGCTGGGCCAGTCCTACCTCGAATCGGCGCGGCTGCCGCGCATCGTCCAGCCCTTTCTTCAGCGCGTGGCGGCGGGCACGCACGAGATCGCCTACCTCAGCGTGATGGACGGCGACGAGGTGGTCTACATCGCACGCAACGGACCGAACCGCAGCATGAGCACCGGCTACGTGCTGGGCGCGCGGGTCCCGGCCCAGGTCACGGCCTCGGGCATGCTGATGATCGCCCTGCGCAGCGACGCCGAGCGCAGCCACTGGCTCGACACCCATGAGCTCGCGGTCTTCACGCCGCACACCATCGCCAGCAAGGAGCGCATGAAGCTGGAGCTGGCGCGCATCCGGGCCCAGGGCTGGGCGCTGTCGGAGCAGCAGCTGGACCTCAACTCGCGCGGCATCGCGGTGCCGCTGCGCGACCGCCACGGTGACCTCGTGGGGGCGCTCAACATCACGATGCCGATGGGCCACGAAGGCAGCGAGGACGCCGTGGCGCGGGTGCTGCCGGTGCTGCGCGAGACGGCGCAGGCGATGCGCGGGCTGCTCTGAGCCTTCGTCGTCAATGCCCGGCCGCCCCGCCCCAGGCGGTGGCGATGGCCGCCGCCCCCGACAGCATCAGGCCGGCCGACCAGAGCGTGTCGAGGTCGAGCCAGGCGCTGCGCAGCGCCTTCAAACCCAGGTAGCGGTAGACCAGCCAGGCGACGCAGAGCCCCGAGCCGATCATCGCGGCCGAGTGGACCAGCGACACCGCGACCGCCGTGGCGGCGCTCGCGCGCATCAGGGCCAGGGTGGACGGCGGATCGAGCGCCGGGTCCGCCGGGACGCCGCACAGCCCCACCAGGATCGGCAGCAGCATCAGCCCGGCGCCGTGCGCACTGGCCATCAGGAAGGACCACAGGGTCAGCTGTGTCGGCCGAAGGCGCCGGCTCCACCGGTGGCGGCCCGGCCGGACCAGGCGCCAGGTGCCGAAGACCAGCACCAGCAGCCCGACGCCGATGCGGATCTCGCGGCCCCAAGGCAGCAGGTTCGCCAGCAGCGCGAAGGGCAGCAGCACCAGCGCCATGGCCAGCAGGTGGCCCGCCCCCAGCGGCAGCCAGGTGGCGAAGACGGCCGCGCCGCGCTGGCGCTCGAGGCCGTTGGCCACGGCCAGGGGCCAGCCCATCGCGGGATTCAGTCCATGGTAGAGGCCGATCGCCACCACGCCGGCCCAGAGCGAGGCTGCAGCGAGGGGGCTCACGGCGACTCGGAGGCCTCGCTTCAGGCCGACGAAAAGCAGAAGGAATCGGTCGAGCAGTCGCCCCCCTGCAGCCGGATCTGGTGGGCACCGTAGTCGTTGCCGAAATCGACCAGGAAGCCCGGGTCCAGCGTGAGGCCCCCGTCGGCACCGACGTGGCACATCGCCTGCCGGCCCGGCACGCCGTCGGGATAGAACTGGGCGTCCCAGCGGCTGTAGAGCGAGTTGGTGAAATAGACGCGCTTGCCGTCGCGGCTGATCTCGGTCATCTGCGGTCCGCCGCCGAAAACCGTTCCGTTCGGGTGCGGCGTGCGCCGCGCGATGCCGCCGACGTGCACGCTGCCGGCCAGGCGCGGGTTCATCGGGTCGGACACCTCGTACTGGCGCAGCTCGCCGGTGCCCCAGCAGGCCACGTAGAGGAAGCGGTCGTCCAGCGACAGGTCGATGTCGCTGACCAGCGGCGGCACGGCGCCGAAGCCCTTCAGCAGCGGCGGCAGCAGCGACGCATCGGCCGGCTCGGGCGGGATCACCGCCGTCTTCTTCGCCTGGAACTTGCCGCCTTCGCGCCACCAGGTCCAGATCGAGGCTTCGAGGTTGGTGGTGTCGACCACCACCCCGACGAAGCCGTATTCGCGCGTCGGCTCGTGCGCCGGCCGCACTTCCAGCGCCATCTGGTGGTTGGCGCCCAGGTCGATGCTCTGGACATGGCGGCGCCCGCGCAGGTCCCAGAAGTGGAGCTGGTGCCCGTAGCGGTTGGCCAGCAGGTCTTCGGCCACGATCCCGCCCTCGAACTGCGGCGGCAGGCCCCACTCGCTCGACACCATGTAGTCGCGCGGCAGATTCCACCAGAAGTCGTAGTGCAGCTTCTGCGGCCCGCGCTCGATCTCCCACTTGCCGAGGACCTCGAAGCTCTCGCAGTCCATCAGGAACACGCCCGGCGGCCCCTCGGTACCGTCGGCGCCGGCGCCGCCGAGGGTGCTGATGTACAGCCCCTCGGGGCCGCAATGCACCGTGTGGGGCCGCGAGTAGCCGGTCTTGCGCAGCACCTCCTCCGGCTCGATCACGCGGGCGATGGTCGGCCGCACGGGATCGGGCTGCGTGTCGACCACGTAGATGCGCGACGACCGGATGCCCGGGATGACCAGGTAGCGCCGCTTCAGGAACGCATGGCCGGACATCGGCGACAGCACCGAGCTGCAGGCGTTCCAGCCGAAGTGATGGAATTCGTCACCCCGGTTCGGCATGTCCAGCCGGTGCAGCACGCGGCCATAGGTGGCTGAAGCGGGGTCGACATCCACCACCGCCAGCGCATCCGGCCGGGAGGCATCGGGCGACAGCAGCGCGGTGTAGGCGATGCGCTCGGCTTCAGCCTCCATCGCCAACCGCGGCGAGGCGTGGAAAGTGGGATCGGTTCGCAGCGATTCGAGCATGGCGCGCTCCTGCAGGCGATGGCGCGCCAGTATGCGCCTGTCGCCGGCTCTCTCAAAAACCCCCTGGGCCGGTCCGGGACTTTCCGTGCGCCGCCGAGCTCAGGCCGCGGCCCGGGCCAGCTTCGCATCGGCCAGCGTCTGGGCCCGCATGCGCTCGTAGTCCGGCTTCGGGACCGGCACCGCATCGGCATTGCCGAGGTCGTTCAGGTGGACCCGGTAGGTTTCGCGGGCACTCAGCACCGCCAGGGCCGAGACGATGGTGATGCCGAAGGTCAGCGCGCCGATGGTCAGCGGGATGTTGGCCGCGCCGGGCGGCGCGACGGCGACGAACAGCGCCGGCAGCAGGGCCGTGATGGTGGTGCCGATGTTCTGCGAGATGGCCATCGCCGAGCAGCGGGTGCGGGTCGGGAACAGCTCCGGGTAGAAGCTCGGGAACACGGCGTTGTAGCCCTGGTACACGATGCCCCACATCAGCAGCGACATGACGATCGCCAGCGGCACGTTGTGGATGCTGATCGCGTAGAGGTAGCCGAAGGAAAGCAGGCCGGCGCCGAGCGCACCGATCACGATCGGCGGCTTGCGTCCGACCTTGTCGGACAGGTTGCCGACCATCGGGATCACGATCACGGCCAGGATGTTGCCGAGCACCGGGATCCACAGGAAGATGTCTTTCTGGAAGCCGATGCCGTAGGCCGGCTGCACCGCGTAGGCGGCACCGAACACCGTGGCCACCACCGGGATGACGTTCATCAGGGCCGCGCAGACCACGCGGAGCATGTCGCGCCAGCTGTTGGTGAAGGCCTCGATGATCGGCGCCTTGGGTGCCGCATGCGCCTTGTCGACCTCGGCGAAAGCCGGCGTCTCGTCGACTTCGCGGCGGATGATGTAGCCGGCCACGATCACGATGAAGCTCAGCAGGAACGGAATGCGCCAGCCCCACGACAGGAAGGCCTCCTCGGGCATGAAGTGCGCGAGCGGAAGGAACACGGCGGCCGCCAGGATCTGCCCGGCCTGGACGCCCTGCAGGCTGAAGCTGGCGAAGAAGCCGCGGCGCCCGAACGGCGCATGCTCGAGGATCATCGAGCTGGCGCCGGCGATCTCGCCGGCCACCGCGAAGCCCTGGATCAGGCGCAGCACCACCAGCAGCGCCGGTGCCAGCAGGCCGACCTGGGCGTAGGTCGGCAGCAGCCCGACGGCGATGGTCGAGAAGCCCATCAGGAACATGCAGACCAGCAGCACGTGCTTGCGCCCGCGCGTGTCGCCCCAGTGGCCGAGCACGAAGGCGCCGATCGGCCGCGCCACGTAACCCACGCCGTAGGTCGCGAGCGAGGCGATGATCGCGATCCTCGGATTGCCCGAGGGAAAGAAGATCTGCGGGAAGATCAGCGACGCCGCGGTGGCGTAGATGAAGAAGTCGTAGTACTCGAGCGCCGAGCCGATCCAGCCGCTGGCGGCGGCCTTCCTCGACTGGTGCTTGCCTTGCGGCTCGTGGTCGTTGGGGTTGCTCATTTGTCTCTCCTTGGGGGTTCGGGGGTCGGCTGGCGCTTCGCGGGCCGAGGCGGCGACTTTGGACCGCCTCAGGGTTCTCCACAACGCCGAAGCCGCATGTCGCGAGCGATGATCGACCGCACCCGTGCACCACGCGCACGAAAACCGGGTTTCCCCCAGCCATGCTCCCACCTGCCGAGCCACCGCCGATCGACCGCAAGCTCCTCATCGAAGGCCTCGGCAAGGGACTTCGCGTGATCGAGGCCTTTTCGGAGGACCGGCCCCGCCTGACCGCCACCGAGGCCGGCGAGCGCGCCGTGCTGACCCGCACCGCGGCCCGCCGCTACCTGCTCAGCCTGGTGCACTACGGCTATGCGGCGACCGACGGCAAGTACTACTGGCTGCTGCCGCGCGTGCTGCGGCTCGGCCAGGCCTTCATGGAGGTGGCGCGGGTGCCGCGCATCGCCCAGCCCTTCATCCAGCGGGCGTCGATGCAGTGCGGCGAATCGCTCAACGTCGCCACCCTGGACGGGCACGAGGTGGTCTACCTGTCGCGCAGCAATTCGCCGCGCGTGGTGTCGATCGGCTTCCACCCGGGGGCCCGGGTGCCGGCCCACGTGGTGGCGCCGGGGCTGGCGCTGCTCTCGACCCTGGACGATGCCGGCCTCGATGCCTGGCTCGCCGCCCACGACTTCGCCAGCTTCACCGGCTTCACGGTGGTCGACCCGGCCCGTTTCCGCGAGAACGTGGGGGTGGCGCGCCGGCTCGGCTACGCGCATGCCGACCAGTACCTCGACTTCGGGCTCAGCGGCCTCGCGCTGCCCCTCAAGGACCGCAAGGGCCACTGCCAGTACGCGCTCAGCGTCACGGTGCAGCGGCAGGTCTACCCCGACACGCAGCTGGTCGACAAGCTGCTGCCGGTGCTGCGCGAAGTGGCCGAGGCGCTGCGGCCGATCATCTGAGAAGCTGTTTGCAAGCGCGTATCGGCGCCCGGTGCTGGCGGACTGGTTCGAACCGGCGCCAGCCTGTAATCTCCTGATCCTCACTTTCAAGGATCCCCATGTTCGTGGTCTGCGGCGAAGCCCTGATGGATGTCTACACGGGCGAAGCCACCCCCACCGGCCTGGCGCTGGATGCCCGCATCGGCGGCTCGCCGCTCAACGTGGCCCAGGGCCTGGCCCGGCTCGGGCGGCCGGTGGCCTTCCTGGCCGGGCTGTCGACCGACGCCTTTGGCGAGCGGCTGCTGGCCTCGCTCGCGGCCGAAGGGGTCGACACTTCGCTGATCGTGCGCAGCGATGCGCCCAGCACGCTCAGCGTGGTCAGCGTCGACGCCCGCGGCGTGCCGCGCTATGCCTTCCACGGCACCGGCGCGGCCGACCGGCAGCTCAGCCACGACACGCTTCCGGCGCTGCCGCCGACCGTGCGCGTGCTGCAGTTCGGCTCCTACGCGCTGGCGGTCGAGCCGGTCGGCAGCGCGTTGCTGGCACTCGCCGCCCGCGAGCGCGGCCAGCGGCTGGTCGCCTACGACCCGAACGTGCGTCTCAATGTCGAGCCCGACGTGGCGCGATGGCGCGCGCTGGTCGACCGGATGGTCTCGATCGCGCACCTGGTCAAGGTCAGCGACGAGGACCTGGGCCTGCTCTATCCGGACGAGACGCCCGAGCAGGTCGCGGCGCGCTGGCTGGCGCAGGGCGCGGTGCTGGTCGCGGTGACCCGCGGCGGCCAGGGCGCCAGCGCCTGGACCCGAAGCGCGCGCGCCGACGTGCCGACACCGCAGGTGAAGGTGATCGACACCGTGGGCGCCGGCGACACCTTCCAGGCCGGCCTGCTGACCTGGCTCGACGAACACGGCGCGCTGACGCCCGGGGCGCTCGCGGCGCTCGATGGCCAGGCGCTGGGCGCCCTGCTCGGCTTCGCGGCCAAGGCCGCGGCCATCACCTGCTCGCGCCGGGGCGCCGACATGCCGAG
>Ga0182007_10001939_pt1 | contig 10710 bp, 7 predicted proteins | sample Sormic07211113_1_FD_123023 | JGI IMG/M metagenome (GOLD analysis project Ga0182007, IMG submission 123023) | Rhizosphere microbial communities from Sorghum bicolor, Mead, Nebraska, USA - 072115-113_1 MetaG | ecosystem: Host-associated > Plants > Roots > Rhizosphere | place: USA: Nebraska... | reverse complement strand
GGGTCGCGGCCTGTTCGGGCGGTGATCTCGCCGGCCAGCAGCGCCGCGGTGATGCCGTCCTTGTCGGTGGTCCAGACCGAGCCGTCGCGGCGCAGGAAGGTGGCACCGGCGCTTTCCTCGCCGACGAAGCCGAGCGAGCCGTCGACCAGGCCGTCCACGAACCACTTGAAGCCCACCGGCACTTCGTAGAGCCGGCGGCCGAGCCGCTTCGCCAGGGCATCGATCAGCCGCGTCGAGACCACCGTCTTGCCGACCGCCGCATCGGCGCCCCACAGCGGGCGGTGGCGGAACAGATAGTCGATCGCGACCGACAGGTAGTGGTTGGGCTGCAGCAGGCCGGCGCTGCGAGTGACGATGCCATGGCGGTCGTGGTCGGTGTCGCAGGCCACGCCGACGTCGAAGCGGTCCTTGATGTCGAGCAGCCGCTGCATCGCGTAGGTCGACGACGGGTCCATGCGGATCTGGCCGTCCCAGTCGAGCGTCATGAAGGCGAAGCGCGGATCGACCGTCTCGCTGACCACGCTGAGGTCGATCCGGTAGCGCTCGGCGATCGCGCCCCAGTAGTGGACCCCGGCACCGCCGAGCGGGTCGACGCCCATGCGCACGCCCGCTTCGCGGATCAGGGCCATGTCGATCACGTTGTCCAGGTCGCCGACGTAGGCCGCCACGAAGTCATGGCGGTGCGTGGTGGCGGCCTTCAGAGCCCGCTCGTGCGGCATCCGGCGCACGCCCGCGAGCCCTTTCTCGAGGAAGCCATTGGCCGCCTCCTGCACCGGGCCCGTGATGTCCTGGCCGGCCGGGCCGCCATTGGGCGGGTTGTACTTGAAGCCGCCGTCGCGCGGCGGATTGTGCGATGGCGTGACCACGATGCCGTCGGCCAGCCCGCTGGTGCGGCCGCGGTTGTAGGTGAGGATGGCATGCGAGAGCGCGGGGGTCGGCGTGTATTCGTCGCCGCTGGCCAGCATCACCTCGACGCCGTTGGCGGCCAGCACCTCGAGCGCGCTGGCCGCCGCGGGGGCCGACAGCGCGTGCGTGTCGATGCCGAGGTAGAGCGGCCCGTCGATGCCCTGGGCCCGGCGGTGGTCGCAGATCGCCTGGGTCATCGCCAGCACGTGCCATTCGTTGAACGAACGCTCGAAGGCGCAGCCGCGATGGCCCGAGGTGCCGAAGGCGACGCGTTCGGTCGCGACCCCCGGGTCGGGGCGCTCGGCGAGATAGGCGGCGAGCAGCGCGTCGACGTCGACGAGGCTGTCCACGGGGGCCGGCTGGCCGGCGAGAGGGCTGAGTCGTGAGGCCATGAAAGCTCCTGGTCGATGTCCGAGTGTCTCAAAGGATGGGCCATTGGCGCATCTCGATGATGCGTTCGATGGTGATGTCGGGGGCCGGATGACCGGCCAACGCCTGCGGGGCGAGCGCGTACTGGCCCTGGCGCGGAAAGACCGTGGTCAGCCGTTCGCCCCATCCGGCCTTCATCGCCGAGAGGATGCGCGGCTTGTCGTCGATCATCACGTAGCGGCGGGCCGGATAGCGCTCCTGCACCGCATCCAGCATCAGCTCCTTGTGGATGTAGATCAGCACCCGCCCATCGACCGCCTGCCACAGGCCCGAGCGCTGCACCTTGCGCGGCTGGAAGACCGCGTCGCCATCCGACAGGATCACCGGCAGGCCGAAGCGCTGCAGGTGCGCGATGACTTGCAGGGCACCGGGATAGAGCCGTTCGGCGAAAGGGTAGTCGAGCAGGAAGCTCGACATCCGCAGCAGCCGCGGATCGCTCATGTCGGCGCCGGGCCCGCCCAGGCGATAGCGTTGCAGCGCACCCAGGTAGTCGGTGTAGCCGAGCTCGTCGCGCAGTTCCTCGAAACCGCGCCAGTAGCGCTCGGCCCCCCCGGGGCCGAGGTCGTCGACCAGGCGGCGGCGCAGGTCGTCGAGCACGCCGTCGAAGTCGAGCAGCGTGTTGTCGACGTCGAGCAAGAAGACGATGTCCTGCATTGGCGATCTCCTAGAGCAGGTCGCTCGGCACGAACCACGAGAACAGCAGCAGCTTGATCTTCACCAGCATGCTGGCCTCGGGCTCGTCGTCGTACACCGCGTTCTCGCCATCGGTGCTGACCCATTGGATCTTGTCGGTGCCGGGTTTCAGCCGCAGCTCGTACGCGCTTTCGACATTGTCGACCTGGTAGGCGTCGAGCAGGCGGTGCGCGACCTCGAAGCTCTCCAGGCGCACCCCGAGCTCGGTGTTGATGTGGGCCGAACGGGGATCGAAGTTGAGCGAGCCGATCAGCGACCACTCGCGGTCGATCAGCGCCAGCTTGGCATGCAGGCGCCCGCGCGACTGGCGGAACACCTTGCGCAGGTTCAGGCTGCGCTTGATCTGCTCGGAGCTCACTTCGTAGAGGCGTACGCCGAGGCGGAGCATCTCGACCCGGTAGTTGTTGTAGTTGATGTTGACCAGCGGCTCGTCGGTGTCGGCCAGCGAGTTGGTGGCGACGCTGATGCGGACGTCGCGGGCGCGCAGCCGGGCGAGCTGCGCCATGCCCTCCTCGCCGGGCAGGAAGTAGGGCGACACGATGTCGACGCTGAAGCGCGCCAGGTCGAGCTGCACCCGCATGCGCTCGGCCACGGTCGGGGGGCGGCGTTCGCTGGCCCACTCGCCGTCGTCGGTCTGCAGCGCCTTGGTGGGCGAGTCCGACACCGCGTTGGCCCGCGCCGGGATCATCTCGAACCGGCCCTGGGCGATCAGGCTGCCGAGCGGCGGGTCGCCGAACATGTCGGTCTCGGGCGGTGCCGGGGGCAACGGCGCTTCCTTGCGCGAGGTCCGCCGGTCGAACTCGGCCCGCAGCTCGGCGGTCGATTCGATCGCCGGCACGATGGTGTGCAGCGGGTAGACCACCTCGCTGTTCCAGTAGTTGTCGAAGATGGTCTGCAGCTCGGTCACGACCGGTCCGGCCAGCAGCATGTCGAGGTCGATGAAGTTGGCGCCCTCGCTGCGCAGGAAATACTCGTCCGCCAGGTTGCGCCCGCCCACGATCGCGAAGGCGCCATCGGCCATGAAGAGCTTGTTGTGCATGCGGTGGTTGAGCCGACGGAAATCGGCCGCGAAACCCATCCAGCGGGTGGCCGAATGGTCGCGGCCGGCCACGAAGGGGTTGAACAGCCGGATCTCCACGTTCGGCCAGGTGGCCAGGCCGAGCAGCAGCGGATCCAGCTTGGTCGTGTAGAAGTCGTCCAGCAGCAGACGCACCCGGACCCCGCGCCGGGCGGCGTCGCGCAGCTCTCGCAGAATCAGCTTGCCGGTCTTGTCGTTGCCCAGCAGGTAGTACTGCAGGTCGAGCGAGGACTGGGCGCGCCGGATCAGCTCCAGCCGCGCGTCCAGCGCGAAGGCGCCCTGCGCCAGCACCCGCGCGCCCGACAGGCCTTCGGGCGAGCTGCCGAAGGGCGCGGCGAGCCGGCCCAGTTCGTTGGACGTCGAGGCCGCAATGGCCGGGACATAGGGCGATGCGGGGACAGCCGGCAGCCCGGCGCAGGCCGACAGCAGGCAGGCGAGGGCGAGGACCAGACAGCGAAGCAGCATGGGGGAGACCGCGGCAAGGCGACCGGAAGGGGCTCCGCCCCGGATGGACGGCCCGCGGATCGTAGCCGTCCGACCATATTGTTGCGTCAGGTCGGGTATCGGGTTTCTTCGCGCGATAGGGTGTTGCCCACCCGGGAGCGGCGAAGCGCACAACGCAGAATCGCCGCGATGAGATTCTCTGCCGTCCCCACCGCTTGCCTCCTGCTCGCAGCCTGGTTCCCGGCCCAGGCCCAGGAACAGGACCAGGCCCGGGACACCGGAAGCGCACCGACGCTGGGCGAGATCACGGTCTCCACACCGGCCGGCCCGACGCCACTTTTCGATGTCGCCGGCTCGGTCGACCGGGTGGAGGGCGCGGCCATGCGCGACAGCCGGCTCGGCGTGAACCTGTCGGAAAGCCTGAGCGGCGTGCCCGGGCTGCAGATCCAGAACCGGCAGAACTACGCGCAGGACCTGCAGATCTCGATCCGCGGCTTCGGCGCCCGCTCCACCTTCGGCGTGCGCGGCGTGCGGCTGTATGTCGACGGCATTCCGGCGACCTTGCCCGACGGCCAGGGCCAGACCTCCAACATCGACATCGGCTCCGTGGACCACGTCGAGGTGCTGCGCGGCCCGTTCTCGGCGCTCTACGGCAACTCCTCGGGCGGCGTGGTGCAGACCTTCACCGAGACCGGCGAGGGGCCGCCCAAACTCGGCTTCTCGATGGCCGCGGCCAGCTTCGGCACGACCCGTACCGGGGTCATGGCCAGCGGCTCCTCCGGTGCGGTCGACTACCTCCTGAGCGCCGGGCGCTTCGAGACCGACGGCTACCGCGACCACAGCGCGGCCGATCGCGACATCGTCAACGGCAAGTTCGGCCTCGCGCTCGACGACGGCAGCCGACTGACGCTGGTCGCCAACAGCGTGCACCTGAATGCGCAGGACCCGCTCGGGCTGACGGCCGAGCAGTACGCGCTGAACCGGCGCAGCGCGGCCGTCGCGACGCAGTTCGACACCCGCAAGAGCGTCGACCAGACGCAGGCCGGCCTGACCTACGAGCGCCGCCTCGACGGCGACAATGCACTGCGCATGATGGTCTACGGCGGCGAGCGCAAGACCTCGCAGTACCAGGCGATCCCGCCCTCCGCTCAGTCGAGCCCGACCAGCGCCGGGGGCGTGATCGGGCTGGACCGCGACTTCGGCGGGGCCGACCTGCGCTGGATCTCGCAGATGCGGCTGGCCGACCGGCCGTTCGAGCTCGTCGCCGGGCTGGAATACAACAAGCTGCGCGAGCACCGCACCGGCTACGAGAACTTCCTGGGGCCGGTCGCGCGGCCGGTGCTGGGCGTCCAGGGCCGGCTGCGGCGCAACGAGATCAACGAGGTCTACAACCTCGACCCCTACCTGCAGGGCAACTGGCGCTTCGCCGATCGCTGGACGCTCGAGGCCGGCGTGCGCCGCAGCAGCGTGGACTTCGATTCGCAAGACCACTACATCGTCGGCGCCAACGGCAACGACAGCGGCAGCGCGCGCTACACCGAGACGCTGCCGGTGGCGTCGCTGCGCTACGAGGCCACGCGCGACCTCGCCCTCTACACCTCGGTGGGCCGAGGCTTCGAGACGCCGACGCTGAACGAGCTCTCGTACCGTCCCGACGGGCAGGGCGGGCTCAACTTCGCGCTGCAGCCGGCGGTCAACGACAGTGTCGAAGTGGGCGCCAAGGCGCGCCTGGCGGGCGGCCTGCTCACGGCGGCGCTGTTCAAGACCCGGACCAGCGACGAAATCGTGACCGCCACCAACATCGGCGGCCGTGCCACGTTCCAGAACGCAGGCCGCACCATGCGCGACGGCTTCGAGCTGGCCTGGCAGCACGAGACCGAGGACCACTGGCGCACCCAGCTGGCCTACACCTGGCTCGACGCCCGCTACAGCGACACCTTCTGCGCCGCGGTGCCGTGCACGGCGGCGGGCCTGGTGCCGGCCGGCAACCGGATTCCGGGCATCGCGCCGCAAGCGCTGTTCGCCTCCTACGGCTGGGTGCCGCCCCAGGGCTGGCGTGCCGGCACCGAGCTGCGCGCGCTCTCGAGCATCGAGGCCAACGACCGCAACACGGTCAGCGCACCGGGCTACGCGGTGGTCGCGCTGTTCGCGGGCTACGTCATGCAGTGGCAGCGCTGGGACCTGAATGCCTTCGCGCGCATCGACAACCTGTTCGACCGCCAATACATCGGCTCGGTGATCGTCAACGAGGGCAATGCCCGCTACTACGAGCCGGCACCGGGGCGCAACTGGACGATCGGCATGAGTGCGGCGTATCGTTTCTGAGTCCCGGACAGTGGGAGCAGACCATGGAATTCAAGGATCGACGCGACGCCGGCCGTGCGCTCGCCAAGGCACTGGAAGCCTGGCGCGGGCGGCCCGGCGTATTGGTGCTGGCGCTGCCGCGCGGCGGCGTTCCGGTGGCCTGGGAAGTCGCCCGCGCGCTCGGTGCGCCACTCGATGTGCTGGTGGTGCGCAAGCTGGGTTTTCCGGGGCAGGAAGAGTATGCAATGGGCGCCATAGCACCCGGCGGCGTGCGCGTCATGGGCGAGGCGGACGCTGGCTGGCCGGTCTCGGCACGGGAGCTCGAAGCCGTCGTCGCGCGTGAACAGGCCGAGCTGGTGCGGCGTGAGCAGCGCTACCGCGGCGGACGACCGCCGCTCGATCTGGCCGGTCGCGTCCTGATCCTGGTGGACGACGGCCTCGCGACCGGTGCAACCATGCGCGCTGCGGTGCAGGCGGCGCGCGCCGGCAATCCGAAGCAGGTCATCGTCGCCGTGCCGGTGGCTTCGACCGAGGCCGTGCAAAGCCTGAGTGCGCTGGCCGACGAGGTGGTGTGCCTCTTCACGCCGAAGCACTTTCGTGCGGTGGGCCTCTGGTACCAGGACTTCACGCAGACGAGTGACGAAGAGGTGGACAGGCTGCTGGCGTGAGGCTGCCAGGAGACGGCGGGGTCGAGCAGGGGCGGCCCCACGCCGACGGCGTACTCTGCTCCGCGAATGTCCCCCGCCCTTCGGGCTCCTCCTTTATTTCGCTGCGCAGAGCACGCCATCGGCGTGAGCCATCACGGCGGTCGTTGATCGACCGGCACAACACGACGTTTCCCGTGGCGAGGGCGCCGGGTGGTCCCCGCAGCGAAATAAAGGAGGAGGCGAAGCCGGGGGACATTCGCGGAGGGGACTACCCGGCGCCCTCGCCACCGCCCGGGATGCACCCGAGCCAAACCCGGCCCAAAGAAAAAGCCTGCGAATGCAGGCGCATCCGCAGGCTCGGGGAGGCTGAATGCCCGACGGGATCAGAGGCCGGCGGCAGCGCGCAGCGCCTGCGCGTTGGCCGTGCTTTCCCAGGTGAACTCGGGCTCTTCGCGGCCGAAGTGGCCGTAGGCGGCCGTCTTGCCGTAGATCGGGCGCAGCAGGTCGAGCATCTGGATGATGCCCTTGGGACGCAGGTCGAAATGCTCCTGGACCAGTGCGGCGATCTTCTCGTCGGAGATGACGCCGGTGCCTTCGGTGTAGACCGTCACGTTCATCGGCTTGGCGACGCCGATCGCGTAGGCGACCTGGATCTGGCACTGGCGCGCCAGGCCGGCGGCCACGATGTTCTTGGCCACGTAGCGCGCGGCATAGGCGGCCGACCGGTCGACCTTGCTCGGGTCCTTGCCCGAGAACGCGCCGCCGCCGTGCGGGCAGGCGCCGCCGTAGGTGTCGACGATGATCTTGCGGCCGGTCAGGCCGCAGTCGCCCTGCGGGCCGCCGATGACGAAACGGCCGGTCGGGTTGATCAGATAGCGCGTCTCCTTGAGCCACTCCTTGGGCAGCACGGGCTTGATGATCTCCTCGATCACGGCTTCGACGAACGAGGCCTTCATCTTGGTCGGCGTCTCGCTCTGGTCGGGGTGGTGCTGGGTCGAGAGCACCACGGTGTCGATGCTGTGCGGCTTGCCGTCGACATAGCGCATCGTGACCTGGCTCTTGGCGTCGGGACGCAGGAAGGGCAGGCGGCCGTCCTTGCGCAGCTGGGCCTGGCGCTCGACCAGCCGGTGGGCGTAGTAGATCGGCGCGGGCATCAGCTCGGGCGTCTCGTCGCAGGCGTAGCCGAACATCAGGCCCTGGTCGCCGGCGCCGGTGTTGAGGTGGTCGTCGCTGGCGTGGTCGACGCCCTGGGCGATGTCGTTGGACTGCTTGTCGTAGCAGACCATGACGGCGCAGCCCTTGTAGTCGATGCCGTAGTCGGTGTTGTCGTAGCCGATGCGCTTGATGGTGTCGCGCGCCACCTGGATGTAGTCGACGTGCGCGTTGGTCGTGATCTCGCCCGCGAGCACCACCAGGCCGGTGTTGGTCAGCGTCTCGGCGGCCACGCGCGAGCGCGGGTCCTGTTCGAAGATCGCGTCGAGGATCGCGTCCGAGATCTGGTCGGCCACCTTGTCGGGATGGCCTTCGGAGACGGATTCGGAAGTAAAGAGGAAATCGTTCGCCATGTGTTTCAAACTCCGTAGCAGCAGGTCAATTGGCGCGTTGCCAACCCGTTTCGGAGCTCTGGCGAACGCTTTAGCAGTAGTGTTTAACGTCGCCCTGCAAGTAGTTCCATAACTCGGCGACAATTTGCATTCTATCCGAGCCGCGCTGTACCCTGCGCGCGCGTCCCTCTCCATCCCCATGTTTCGATGATTGCCTTGTTCAGATTGCTCGCTCGTGTTCCGCTGCCCGTGATGCATGCGGTGGGCGGCTGGTTGGGCTGGCTGGTCTGGTGGTTCGCACCCGACTACCGCCGCCGTTTCCGCGAGAACGCCGAGGCGGCGGGCTTCACGCCGGCGCAGTACCGCCCCGCGATCGCCGCCGCCGGCGCCATGGTCGGCGAGCTGCCCTGGGTCTGGGCCCGTCCGCGCGACGAGAGCCTCTTGCCGCACATCGTGCGCTGGGACGGCATCGAGGCCTTCGAGGCCGCGCTGGCCGCGCGCAAGGGCGTGATCCTGGTGTCGCCGCACCTGGGCAGCTGGGAAACCTTCGGCCAGGCGGTGGGCGAGCGCTTCTTCAAGGACTACGGTCCGATCACGGCCCTGTTCCGGCCGGCGCGCAAGAAATTCATGGCCGACCTGATCGCCGGTTCGCGCGACCGGCCCGGGCTGCAGACCCTGCCGACCACCGTCTCCGGCGTGCGGGGCCTGATCCGAACGCTGCGCGGCGGCGGCTACACCGGGCTGCTGCCCGACCAGGTGCCGCCGCTGGGCCAGGGGGTCTGGGCACCGTTCCTGGGCCGGCCGGCCTACACGATGACCCTGCTGCCGCGGTTGGCGCAGCAGACCGGTGCCCGGGTCTTCCTAGGGGTCTGCGAGCGGCTGCCGCGCGGCGCCGGCTATGCGATCCGGTTCGTGCCCTTCGACGGCACCGCGATGAGCGACCCCAAGGCCACGCCGGAGGCCGCCGCCACGGCGATGAACGAAGGCATCGAGAAGCTGATCCGCGCCCTGCCGGGGCAATACGTCTGGGACTACGCCCGCTACAAGCAGCCGCGCGCCGAGGCGGCGGTGGAGGCGGCGACATGAGCAAGCTCACTTCGAAGCTCGGCATCGGCTTCATGCGGGCACTGGCGCACGTGCCGTTCCCGCTCGTGCGCGGCTTCGGGGCGGTGCTCGGGCGCGTGCTGCACGTGCTGGCAGTGCCGCGGCGGCGCGTGGTCGACACCAACCTGGCGCTGTGCTTTCCGACCCGGTCGGAGGCCGAACGGCGCCGCATGGCGCGTCAGACCTTCGTCTACGTGGCGCAGTCCTGGTTCGACCGCAGCTGGCTCTGGCATGCGCCGGAGGCGATGGTGGCGCGCCGCCTCAAGGTGGTGGGCGCGGCCGACGTGATCGAGGAGATCGCCCACGGCCACGAGCCGATGATCCTGTTCGCGCCGCATTTCTACGGCCTCGACGCGGCCGCCACGGCGCTCACGATGCACACCGACCGGCCGTCGACCACCATCTACACCACGCAGCGCGATCCGATGATCGACCAGTGGGTCAGCGAGGGCCGCAAGCGCTTCGGCAACGTGATCACGCTGAACCGGGTCGACGGCATCAAGCCGATCGTCGCCGGCCTGCGCAAGGGCGGCCTGCTGTACCTGCTGCCGGACATGGACTTCGGCCGCGACCAGACGGTGTTCGTGCCCTTCTACGGCGTGCAGGCGGCCACCGTGCCCTCGCTGTCGCGCTTCGCGCGGCTGGGGCGGGCCAAGGTGGTGCCGGTGGTCTCGAAGCTCACCCCCGACGGCTACGAGATCGAGGTGCTGCCGGCCTGGAAAGACTTCCCGAGCGATGACCCGGTGGCCGACACCGCCCTCATGAACCAGCGCCTGCAGGGCTACATCGACACCATGCCGTCGCAGTATTACTGGGTGCATCGGCGCTTCAAGACCCGGCCCGAGGGCGAGAAACCAGTTTATTGAGTCCGGCGCAGGAAGGCCTCGATCTCGCCGGCGACGAACTTGGGCTGCTCATGCACCACCCAGTGCGTGGCGCCCGGCACCCGGACGATCTCGAGCTTCGGCACGTAGTCCTCCAGGCCTTCCAGCAGACCGGGCAGCAGCGCCTTGTCGTCGAGCGCCCACAGGACCAGGGTGGGTGCGGCGACCGTGAGCTTGTCGTGGGGCATCTCCGGCATCGCGGGCGCCGGCTGGCCGGGCATGGCCGGCTTCAGCGGTGTGACGCGATACAGGTTGCAGGCGCCCTTGAGGCCCGCATCCCAGACCTTGCGGTACTGGTCCTTGACCGGCTCCGTGAGCCAGCCGAAGCCATCGGTGCCGGCCTTCATGCCGAGGAACATGGGCCACATGCGGCGGTAGTCGTCGGCCGCCAGCAGCGCCTCGGCATCCGGCCGGGCCAGGAAGTTCATGTAGGCGCTCGCGGCCTGCTGGTCCGGGTTGTTCTGCAACTCGCGGGCGAAGGTGCCGGGATGCGGCGAGTTGATGATCACCAGGCGTCCCAGCCGGTCGCCGTGCCGATTGCCGAAACCCCAGCCGAAGGCGCCGCCCCAGTCGTGCGCCACCAGCACCTCGATGCGGCCGGCCGGGTTCTCGCTGGCCGCCAGTTCGGCGAGGTCCTGCACCAGGAGGTGGGCCCGGTAGGCCGAGACCTCGGTGGG
>Ga0182007_10001937_pt1 | contig 10714 bp, 8 predicted proteins | sample Sormic07211113_1_FD_123023 | JGI IMG/M metagenome (GOLD analysis project Ga0182007, IMG submission 123023) | Rhizosphere microbial communities from Sorghum bicolor, Mead, Nebraska, USA - 072115-113_1 MetaG | ecosystem: Host-associated > Plants > Roots > Rhizosphere | place: USA: Nebraska... | reverse complement strand
TAAAAAATCCACGTCATGGAACGCCTTTCTGGACATTTCTTGAATAACTGCATATATTACGCAAAACTCCTTGGAGGAATTTAATGGCTTTCAAGATCGCCGTCAGTAATCAAAAAGGTGGGACTGGAAAGACAACCATCTCCGTCAACATCGCAGCTGCGTTCGAAGCCGGCGGCAACAAGGTCGCGCTGATCGATGCCGACCCTCAAGGCACTTCCGTCCGGTGGGTCACAAGCGGCGAGAACACACTCCCGATGACTGTCCTGTCGCTCGCGCCGGCCGGCCGCGGTATCGGCGGTGAGATCAAGAAGCAGGACGCGAACTACGACGTGATCGTCGTCGACTGCCCCGGCAACCTGGAAGATCCACGTATTGCCTCCGTCCTCGAAGTGGCGGACTTCTGCCTAGTGCCGCTTTCGCCGTCGCCGGCCGATTTGTACAGCACGGTTGCGATGATCCGCATGATCGAGTCGATGCGTGCCGTTCGAAATCCTCAACTTTCTTCCGCATTAATGCTGAATAGCGTCAATGGAAAAACTAAAATGCGTGAAGAAATTTTAAAAATTTTACGGGCTGAAGAAATAGGGGAGCATCTGCTCGATAGCCAGATCGCGCAACGCGAGGTCTATCGTCAGACGTTCGCGCTCGGCACCACGATCCATCATCACAATCGATACCTGAAGGGGCTGAAGGAAGCCCGGGCGGAAATCGAAAAGCTGGTCACGGAAATGGCCCAATACATCGCGTCGACGCGCGCTACCGGAGCCGCCCATGGCTAAGGACACCTCGAAAGACAAGAAACCGACCGGCAACCTGCATCTGGCAGCCGGCCTGCTGCGCGGACTCGCGCAGGAAAACGCGGCGCTCGAAACACGGCTGCCCGAGCCGGCGGCCGCGCCGGCTGCCGTCGTCGAAGCGGCGTCCCCTAGTGCGCCGGCCGCAACCGCGCCCGCCGGTACGCCCGATCTGGGCGCGCCGCAGAAAGTGCTGGTCAAGGACTGCATCCCGAACCCGTTCAACCCGCGCGTGTTCTACTCGGAGTCGAGCCTGCACGAACTCGCACTGACGCTGAAACGGGAAGGGCAGATCGAGCCGATCAAGGTCACGCGGCTCCCAGAATTTCCCGGCAAGCTCGTCGTGATCGACGGGCAACGCCGGCTGCGTGCAACGAGCATCAACGGTGACGAGACGATCAATGCGACGTTCCGCACCGATCACACGCCCGAGCAGCTCTATACGATTGCGTATCGGGCGAACCACGATCACGAACGCCAGACGATCTTCGACGATGCGGTCGCGTGGAAACGTCTCCTCGACGAGAAAGTCTTTGCCGACCAGAACACGCTGGCGGAGAAAATCGGCAAGGACAAGGCATCGATCAGCAAGACGCTGTCGCTGAACGCGCTGCCGAACACGTTGCTGGAGCGGATGGCGAGTGCGAACGACGTGGTCGGTCTGCAGGCCGCATACTTCCTGAAGCTGATCTTCGAACGCCTGGGCGAGCCGACGGCCGACCGGCTGCTGACGGCCGTGATCGACCGGAAAAAATCCGTCCGCGATCTCGAGAATTTCCTGCGAGCACAAAGCGACGGCGCCAAGAAGGCCGGACGCACGCGCTATAGCGTCCGTCATGACTTCGCGCTCGAATCGCGTGCGATCGGCCAGTTGAAGACTTATCCGGACGGACGTCTGGATCTGCAACTCAAGGGCGTCGACGCATCCCACCAGGAAGCGCTTGCCGACAAGCTCAAGACCGTCATCGACGCGTACGTCGCCGATCTGGCGGCGGCCACGCCAAAGTAACGCGCCACGGGCAAAAGGCCTCGCCTTCGCGCTGCGTCGCGAAGGCGGACTGCAACACCGTCCGCCGCACGACGGCGAGGCCGCGTTCAGTTGCCTGCGAGACTGCTTTTCAGCAGGAATTCCAGCAGGTCGTCCGAGGTTGGCTCGCCCCACGTATCAAGCGCCAGCCATCGGAAGAAGCTGGTCTGCGCGAGCTTGCTCGCCTTCTTCTTCGGTGACAGCGTCAGGTCCTTCGAACCTGCCACCGTCTCGTTGTAACGCTCGATCAGCTTGGTCTGGTCGTCGATCTCCAGTTCGCGGAAATACGCGCCGGCTTCCTCGACCTTCGCCGCCAGATATTTGTCGCGAATCTGTTCCTGCTTGCTCTGCGCGGATTCCTTCGCCGGCGCGGCCGCTTCGGTTCCCTGCCCGTCGGCCAGCGTGTAACCGTGCGTCAGCGCCTTGCGGAAGTACGCGCCAACGTTGTCGACCGGCGCCGCATTTTTCTTCGTCGTCCGATTGAGCGTATAGGCGATCGCCGCCTTGATACGCTGCACGCCGTATTGCGTGATCAGCCGGCGCGCCTCCGAACGCGGAATGCCGAACTTCGCGACCTCCTCGACCAACGCTTCGTTCTTGACGTCGCCGTCTTCGACCGTATCGGTGCTCTGCTTGCGCGTCACCTTGAACTGCACGGCTTCCACGCTGCGGCCGGACTTGTGTTCGATCAACTCGAGCGTGTGGTCCGATACTTCGTTCACCTCCTGAATGCATGGCACCAGGACCTTGCTCTTGAACAGCTTGTATTCCTTGTACGACTGCGATGCCTTGTCCTGGCCGAGAATGAGGTCGCGGAATTTCGGCAGCGGAATCTTCGCGGTGATGCCGATCCCTTCGTAGCGCACCGTGTTTTCCCACAGCGCAAGCGAGTGCGATCGCCGGAACTCGCGGGCGATCCGCATATCGATCAACGCATAGATTTCGGGATTGAGCAGTTCGCTGCGAATCTGGTCGGAGAAGCTGTACTTCAGCACCGATTGCTCGAGCTCCGCGCCGGCGAGCAGGCCCGACGCTTTCCAGACCGTCGAACGGTCCGCGGCCAGGTAGTCCCAGTTGACGACGGTACTGATCAACGAGTTGACCGTATCCTTCACGTACTTCGTATTGTTGCTGTTCAGCCCACTCTCGTGCGACAGCGACGCGATCGAGATCGAGAAGCTCGTCCGGCCCGGTTCGAACGCCTCCTGTCGAAGCGCGTTCTTGATCAACGAGCTGAACATCTTGCGCTGCTGCAGACCGATCTTTCCCGACTTCGGTGCGATATGAATCGCCTGGACCGCCTTGCGCAGCAAGTCGGGCGGCTCGGGTGTCTGAAACAGCGAAACCTGTTTGTCTGAGCCTTTGCTTGCGGGCTTGCGCGGCATCGTGGTGTCCGGGTAAGGTTGCCTTATTGAGAGCGGACTTTATACCTTTTCGTGCGACGGAGCAACGCCTTTGCTCCAGCATCACTTTCACTATCTGAGCTAACTATCAGATATGTAATGGGAAATCTGTGTTGCGCGATTTGTTCAGAGCCCCATATCCGTCTACCTTTTGATCAAAATACTTCCCAAAAGCCGCTACCTTTCCTGGCTCGACAGCGCAACCCGGCACAAGATTTGCCACACGAAGGTACCCATCCATGGGGGCAAACGAGCGGAATCGAGATCGCCGGGAAGATTCGTGGTGCCCCGCAACACGGTCGCCTTTTTCTCCCATAACTGGCTACCTTTGTCATTTCCCATAGGAGGGTACCTGTCAGCGGGGTCGGCATAGCTGCTTTCCGGCGTGAAGGTGGAAATCGCTCCCATAAACGGCAACCATTCATTCTCCCCATAGACGGTAACCTGTCCGTGGCCTCGGCCCTGTCTATGGGAAGGCTTCATTGAGCCCTCAAGCGACGAGTAGCGAATCGACTAAGACAATCGCCCATAAACAGCTACCTTCGAGATCCCCCATAACCGGCTACCCAAAGAAAATCGCTGTGCCTACATCCGACTACCCCACCCGGAAAAGCACCCCATAAAGAGCTACCTTCATGTGTTCCCATAGACGACTACCCAGCACGATTTACGGTCGATTTCCCATAACCGGATACGTTCGCCCCATATCCACAACCCGGATTCCCCACAACACGGTACCCCAACCCCCAAATCCACAGACCTGAAACCCCAAACCCTTCCACCTGTGCTCCCATAAATGGGTACCGAACACCCATCAAACCCTTACCAGACAAGGCTTTGAGCCGTCTAAATGTAGTTAAAGAAGTAAACGTGGTTTACCAAAGATGTAAACACACGTGTGCTCGCACAGAAAGACGAACCCCATAAACCGCTACCAATGGGAGTCGTCTATGGGACATCCATTGCCAGGGGCCTTAATACAGACCCACTCGGCCCTCTTTGACACGCTGTTCCCGGAAAGCTCCAGGCCTGACAAGGCCTCCCAAAGAGGTAAGTACCCACTCACAAGCGCCGAAACGTAGAAACTTATGGGAGGAAATCCGCAGATTCGACGTAGAGGTTCCCGTTTATGGGAGCCAAAAATATGTCCCGCGGCACCTTCCGCACCATTGACTGACGAGCGCAGCGGATCCCGTCGCTTTCCCCCGCAGCAGTTCGAAATCATCTTGGACTGCCCGCGAATGGTTTTTTGTGCTCGGGCTGCCTCGCCTAGGGACAAGTTTTTGTCGATTGCCTGTGATGCTACTCGCCAAATTTAGCCCGTGGACTGTGCCGGGAGGATCCGATCCCTGGGTGTTTTCCGTCCAGCGTCCCGTCCGTTTTTCTACCTTTGGAGCTCCGCCCGGGAAGTCATTGCCGTGTCCGTCGACATCGTTCCGAATCAACGTGAGGGCCCCGTCGGTACCGAAGCTCACCGCAATCGAATTCCCCGATGCTCCCGAACATGCTCACCTGCCAAAAAACCGGAGTCCCGTAAAAGCTCACCGATAGGCGGTGGCACCGGTATAAGCAAGCCGTGTAGATCGCAGCCCTCATCCACATAAGGAACCATCGATGGGGAGCAAACAGAAAAGGATCGACCTCCCTGTGTGACGCCTGAGAGCCGGCGAGCACGATTGCACAGACGGACAACCTCACGGCCACAGGCATATCCACCCGGCGAACGTTGCTCGCTCATGATGGGTGTCAGCGCATCCGTGCAGCCCGTCGGGCCGACTTCTTCACCGCTCGCGTAGCCCTCGCTTTTTTCGTCAGACGTGCGGGTCGACAACCCGCTTTGTCTCCATACACAGGCAACCTTCTGCATCACGGTGCGGCAGGCGGTATCGGATAGATCACCGCACGCCGCAACGATGCAACGTATCCGTCTGAACCGCCGACGAAACGAATCGTGGTCGTTTATGGGAGGAACCGTCGCTCAAGCCGCTTCGAACGATAACGTGACGGACGGATCGACTGCTGCTGTAGTGATCGGGCAAGCACAACGATCCTCACGTCGCGCTTGAGCGTATCGATATCTCCACCAGTGAAACACCCGTCGGCGTTTCACGCCCGGTCGAGTCCTGCGGTTGCGGTCATCGAGCGCACCAACCGCGTTGTCTCCCATACGTGTATCCCCAATTCCGCCAGCACGTTGACGCCACAATTTTTGCGACACGGTTATGATGCTCAAGTCCTGACCGCGACATGACGACTGGTCAGGGCAGGGGCGGTATCTCGATGGTTTTTCAAACCGTGATGGTCATCAAAAAAGAGAGTTCAGCGATGCGAATCCAGATCAGAAAACTCACGCTGGCTGCTACCGCAGCCGCTTTCCTGTTCGGCTCGGCCGTTCCGGCCTTTGCGCAGGAAACCGCAAGCGCGCCGGTTGCACAGGACGCCAAGGCCGCGAAGAGCGAAGCGCGCAAGGCGGCCAGGGCCAAACGCAAAGCCGAGCGCAAGGCTGCGCGTGCGAAGAACACCGCCGAGCTGAAGAAACTCGAAGACGCTGGGTACAAGCCCGCGGCCAATGATCCGAACTATCCGCAGAACCTGCAGAACGCGGAGAAGAAGGCCGGCGCTGCAAGCCAGTAAGCGTCGTCCGGCGGCAAGCCACGGTTCGATCCGCGGCTTGCCGCGTGTGGCGATTGCGCGATGCACGAAGGCAAACACGTTCCGCACATTTATTCAATTCGATTCGGAATCCTGCACGTCGTGAAGATGCACGACACACAGGCACGGGCGCTCAGCGCCGCCCGCCCGGCGCAGTCGCGCTTCCCGTTGCCTTCAGCCAGTCCTTGAACGCGCGTACGGCGTCGTCGTCGGCCCGCGCTAACGCCACATACGTAAAGTAGCGCCACGGCGGCAGCGCCGGTTCGCTGAACGGCTGCACGAGCCGGCCTTCGGCGATGTCGTCGGCGACGAGCGCGATCGGCCCCATCGCGACGCCGAGCCCGTCGAGCGCGCCTTGCAGCGTCAGGTAGAAATGCTCGAGCGTGAGCGAGTGCCGCGGTACGAGATTCGGGTGCCCGGCCGCCGCGAGCCACTCCGGCCACATGCCCGGATAGGTTGCCGCGTGCAGCAGCGTGAAGCCGGCGAGATCGGCAGGCGTCTCGAGCGACCGGCCCTCCAGCAACTTCGGCGCGCACACCGGCAGCCGGACCTCGGAAAGGAATTCTTCCGCAACGTACCCGTCGATGGCCTGCGGGCCGCCGCGAACGATCAGGTCGACCTTGTCGCGCAGCTTGTCGATCGGCTCGTGCGACGTCGACAGCCGCACTTCGATGGCCGGATGCGTGACCTGGAACGACGACAGTTTCGGGACGAGCCAGCGCAGCGAGAACGTCGCGGGCGCGCTGACGCGCAGCACGCGCTGCTGCGCGTGGCCGAAATGCTGCGCGGTGGCAAGAGCGATCCGGTCGAACGAAGCACCGACCTCGGCGAGGTACGCGCGGCCGGCCGCGGTCAGTTCGACGCGCCGGTTGTGGCGTTCGAACAGCGGTCGCCCGAGCCACGCTTCCAGTTGTTGCACGTGCCGGCTGATCGCGCCGTGCGTGACGCACAGCTCGTCGGCGGCCAGCGTGAAACTGCCGAGCCGCGCGGCGGCTTCGAACGCGCGCAGCGAATTCAACGGAGGGAGTCGTCGGGCCATTGCATCGTTTCGCGTGATATTTACTCACGCGAGGTTTCAGGTTTAATCGTTTGATCGAGTGATCCAGCTCCGCCAATATGGCACACAAACGGCCGACCTGGCCGAGCGAATGTCTGAATTTCTCACATGGAGTACGGAGCATGCCGAACGTGGTGGTGGTGGGCGCCCAATGGGGCGATGAGGGCAAGGGGCGCGTCGTGGACTGGCTGGCGGCGCAGGCCGATCTCGTCGCACGCTACAACGGCGGCCACAACGCCGGCCACACGCTGGTCGTCGGCGGCAACACGTACAAGCTCGCGCTGCTGCCCAGCGGCATCGTGCGCGGCAAGCGCGGCGTGATCGGCAACGGCGTGGCGCTCGACCCGGAAGCGCTGCTCGCGGAAATCGGGCGGATGGCCGAACTCGGGCTGTCGGTGACGCCGGGCAACCTGTCGATCGCCGAGAACGCGACGCTGGTGCTGCCGATCCATCGTGCGATCGACCAGGCGCAGGAGCGTGTGCGCCGCGAACCCATCGGCACCACGCTGCGCGGGATCGGGCCGGCCTACGAGGACAAGGTCGGGCGTCGCGGGCTGCGTGTCGGCGATCTCGCGGAACCGGGCGGGCTCGCGGCCAAACTCGACGTGCTCGTCGACCATCACAACGCGTGGTTCCGCGGCCTGGGGCTCGACGAATACGATCGCGACGCGATGCTGGCGGTGCTGGTCGCGCTTGCACCGAAGATCCTGCCGTTCGTGCGTCCGGTGTGGGCCGACCTCAACGACGCGACCGATCGCGGCGAGCACATCCTGTTCGAGGGCTCTCAGGCCGTGATGCTGGACATCGACTGGGGCACCTATCCGTTCGTGACGTCGTCGGGCACCGTGGCATCCGCCGCGGCGGCCGGCACCGGGCTTGGTGCGTCGAAGCTCGGCCACGTGCTGGGTGTGACGAAGGCGTATGCGACGCGGGTCGGCGGCGGACCGTTCCTCACCGAGCTGACTGGCGCGACCGGCGAAACGCTGCGTGCGCGCGGACAGGAATTCGGCGTCAACACCGGCCGGCCGCGACGCTGCGGATGGCTCGACGCCGCGCAACTGCGTCAGGCCGTCAGGATCTCGGGCATCAATTCGCTGGCGCTGACCAAGCTCGACGTGCTCGATGGTTTCGAGTCGATCGAGCTGTGCGTCGGTTACGAATTCGACGGCGCGCGCGTCGATCATTTGCCCGCGAGCCTCGATGCGCAATCGCGCGCGAAGCCGCTCTACGAACGGTTCGAAGGCTGGCAAGGTTCCGTGAAGGGCGTACGCGAGCGTACGGCGCTGCCGCGGGCCGCGCAGGCGTTCATCTCGCGCATCGAGGCCGTGGCGGGCGCGCCGGTTTCGATGATCACGACCGGCGCGGAGCGTGACGACACGATCGTGTTGCGCAATCCGTTCGATGCTGCCGCGGCCGCGTAATGCATGAGATGCGCTAGATGCGCAGGGCGTCGATCGAGAGCGGGATCATGGCCGGCGGGTAGTTTTTGCCGACCGCAGCGGTGGGCCTGCAGGTCCCTCCGATACGCATGCCCGCCCGGCCAGGATGCCGCGCGGCGAGCGGCTCCGCAGCACGATTCGGCCTCCGGATCACACCGCCAACGGTGAACTGGACACGCCTGCAACGCTGCTGTACTGTTCCGCACAATTCGCGCCAGACCGGCGTGTGCCGGCGCTACCGGCACCCTGGCCGCACGGCGGCGCGACGTGACAACCCCCGGGGACAGGTCGATGGACACGTTACAGATGATGCGCATTTTCGTCCGGGTCGCGGAAGAGGGCAGCTTCACGAGCGCGGCCCAGCGCCTGGACATCACGACGGCCTACGCGTCGCGTTCGGTCGCGCAACTCGAAACGCATCTGCGCACGCGCCTGCTCAACCGCAGCACGCGCCGCATCGCGCTGACCGACGCCGGGCAGCGCTATCTCGACCGCTGCCAGCGTATCCTCGGCTATATCGACGAAGCGGAAGCCGAGGCGGCCGATGCACAGGTGAAGCCGTCCGGACGGCTGCACGTCCACGCGACGACGAGTTTCGGCCAGTCCTACGTGGTGCCCGCGGTCGTGCGCTACCGCGAACGCTATCCGTCGGTCGCGGTCGAGCTGACGCTGTCGCAGCACGTGCCCGACATCATCGACGAAGGCTACGACGTGTCGCTGCAGTTGAGCACGACGGAGCTGCCCGATTCCGGGCTGGTATCGCAGCGGCTCGGCGACGTGGGCAGCGTGTTGTGCGCGTCGCCTGCCTACCTGAAGGCGCGCGGCACGCCGCGCACGGTGAGCGATCTCGCCGGGCATGCGTGCCTGCGGCTCGTCACGTCGCTCTTTCCGCGCGACCGCTGGCATCTCGACGGCCCGAACGGACGCGAAACGTTCGAACTGGCGGTGCCCGATTTCCAGGTGAATATCGCCGATGCGCTCGGCGCCGCGTTACGCGCGGGGCTCGGGATCGGCCCGCTGCCGATGTCGGCTGCGCTGCCCGCGCTCGCGAGCGGCGCGTTGGTGCGCGTGCTGCCCGATTACCGGTTGCAGAAGCTGACAGTCTATACGCTGTATGCGTCGCGTCAGTATCTCGATGCGAAGATCCGCACGTTCGTCGATTTCCTGCGGGAATGCGTGCCGGAGATGCTGTCCGCCGACGAGGCTGCGTTGAACGCTTGCTGCGTGTCCCGTCATGCCTGATTCATGCATGATCGGTACGTGAGTGCCGCGCACTGTCTTTCGGTTCAATATAAATAATGTGGAGTCCTGCGTTAAAGAGCAGCGCATCGCGGATGTGTTCTATCAAGCCGGCATCCTGCCGAAACGCGTCGACGTCAGCCTGGCGGCGGCGCCTTCGCTCCCGTGAGCGAGTAGCCGGCCCGACGATCGGGTTCGCGGTGAGCAGCGAACCGCATGCGATACGCGTTCATGGTGCGACGCGCGACAGCGGCACCGCTTCGCCGCGCAGCCGCGCGACGTCGCGGCCCGGCGCGTCGCCGAACAGCCGTGCGTATTCGCGGCTGAACTGCGACGCGCTCACATAGCCGACACTGCGGCATGCCTGCCGCGCATCCATCGCCGACAGGCACATCAGGCGGCGGGCCTCCTGCAGCCGCAGCACCTTCTGGCATTGCAACGGACTCATCGACGTGACCGCACGGAAGTGATGGTGGAAGGTCGACGGGCTCATCTCCACCTGTCGCGCGAGCGCGTCGACCGCCATTGGATCGAGATAGTGATCGCGAATCCATGCGACGGCGCGCGAGATGCGCTGGGTCGTCGAATCGGCGTCGCCGATCTGCGCGACGCGCGCGCCCGACGGGCCGCGCAGCAGCCGGATGAGGATTTCGTCGACGATCAGCGGTGCGAGGAGGTCGAGGTCGTCCGGTTGTGCGATCAGTTGCATCAGCCGCGCGACGGCGTCGACGATTTCGGGCGTCGCGTCGAGCGTGTCGAGTGCGCGATAGTCGACGGCTTTCGGCAACCCGCGCGGAAAGACGACGGGCGTGAGCGCCGCGATGCGGCGCGGATCGAGTTCGAGTTGCACGTAAAGGAACGGCTCGGCCGGGTTCGCGCGCGTCACGCGTCCGGTCGCTGGCAGGTCGGCGGTGGCGACCTGCATCCGCGACTCGTCGATCGTGTAGGTATCGTCGCCGACCCGCATCGACTTCGCACCCTGCCCGACGATGCTCAGGCACGCGTGGTGCACGCCGTGGTTCCACTGCGGTGGCGGCGCGGAGGCGCGCGCGACGCGCATGCCGCGCAACGGAAGGTCGAACATGCCGTCGTGCGGCGCGTAC
>Ga0182007_10001936_pt1 | contig 10714 bp, 9 predicted proteins | sample Sormic07211113_1_FD_123023 | JGI IMG/M metagenome (GOLD analysis project Ga0182007, IMG submission 123023) | Rhizosphere microbial communities from Sorghum bicolor, Mead, Nebraska, USA - 072115-113_1 MetaG | ecosystem: Host-associated > Plants > Roots > Rhizosphere | place: USA: Nebraska... | reverse complement strand
GGTCGAGCTTGCGGAACTCGCGCACGATGCCGATCAGCAGGCCGAAGGCGTGGTCGGCCACGCAGTCGTCGTTGGTGCCCGCGCCGTTGGCCGTGGCGATGCCGCGTGCACGCGTGGCTTCGAGCGGCACGCCCTCGTAGCCCGCGCCCATGCAGCAGATCAGCTCCACGGCCGGCATGGCCGCGATTTCCTCGGGCGTGATGCCGATGACGCCGATGGTCAGCACCGCGCGGAACTTGTTGCCGTGCTCGGCAATGGCAGCCGCGCGCTGCGCGTCGCCGAAGGCATAGGTCATGTCGTAGACCTCGGCAATCTGGGCCTGGTGGGCGCTCGACAGGCTGTTGAGCACCAGCAGGGGAATCTTGGTCGACACGTGGGAACTCCTGAACGAAAAAATGAAATGGATGATCGCGCTACATCAGCGGTGCCGCTTCGCTCTTCTGCAAAGCCCACATCTGCGCGTAGCGGCCCTGCTTCGCGAGCAGCTCGGCGTGCGTGCCGCGCTCGACGATCACGCCCGACTCCAGCACCAGGATCTCGTGCGCGTCGACCACCGTCGACAGCCGGTGCGCGATGACCAGCGTGGTCTTGTCCTGCGCGGCGCTCTTGAGCTCCGACTGGATGGCGCGCTCGTTGGCCGAGTCGAGCGCCGAGGTGGCCTCGTCGAAGATCACGATCGGCGGGTTCTTCAGCAGCGTGCGCGCGATGGCCACGCGCTGCTTCTCGCCGCCGGAGAGCTTGAGGCCGCGCTCGCCCACCGTCGTTTCGTAGCCCTTGGGCGTGGCCACGATGAAGTCGTGGATGCGCGCGGCGCGGGCCGCGGCCTCCACCTCTTCGCGCGTGGCGCCGGGGCGGCCGTAGGCAATGTTGTATTCGACCGTGTCGTTGAAGAGCACCGTGTCCTGCGGCACGATGCCGATCGCGCGGCGCACGCTCGACTGCGTGACTGCGCGGATGTCCTCGCCGCCGATGGTGATGCGGCCCTGCTGCACGTCGTAGAAGCGGTAGAGCAGCCGCGCGAGCGTCGACTTGCCCGAGCCCGAGGGGCCGACCACGGCCACCGTCTTGCCGGCCGGAATCTCGAAGCTCACGTGCTTGAGGATGGGCCGCGCGGGCTCGTAGGCGAAGCTCACGTCCTCGAAGCGCACGGTGGCGTCGGCGCCGGCCAGCGGCTGCGAGCCGGGCGCATCGCGCACCTCGCGCTCTTTTTCCATCAGCACGAACATCTTGTCGAGGTCGGTCAGGCTCTGCTTGATCTCGCGGTAGATCACGCCGAGGAAATTCAGCGGAATGTAGAGCTGGATCATGAAGGCGTTGACCATCACCAGGTCGCCCAGCGTCATGCGCCCGTCGACCACGCCCGAGGTGGCGCGCCACAGCATCAGCACCAGGCTGATGGCGATCAGCGCCTGCTGGCCGGTGTTGAGCATGCTCAGCGTGCGCTGGCTCTTGATGGCGGCCTTGCGGTAGCGGTCGAGGCTGGCGTCGTAGCGGCCGGCCTCGAAGTCCTCGTTGTTGAAGTACTTGACGGTCTCGTAGTTCAGCAGCGAATCGACCGCGCGACTCTGCGCCACCGAGTCGAGCTCGTTCATGGTCTTGCGGAACTGCGTGCGCCACTCGGTCACCGTGACGGTGAACGTGATGTACAGCACCAGCGCAGCCGCCGTGATCCAGACGAACAGCGAGTCGAACTTCACGCCCAGGATGGTGAGCACCAGCACCAGCTCGATGATGGTGGGCACGATGCTGTAGAGCGACATCGATATGAGTGAATGCACGCCGCGCGTGCCGCGCTCGATGTCGCGCGTCATGCCGCCGGTCTGGCGCTCCAGGTGGAAGCGCAGGCTCAGCGCGTGCAGGTGGCGGAACACCTCCAGCGCGATCTGCCGGGCCGTGCCCTCGGTGGCCTTGGCGAAGATCAGCTCGCGCAGCTCGCCGAAGAGCGAGGTCGAGAAGCGCAGCAGCCCGTAGGCCAGCAGCAGCCCGATGGGCACGATGAGCAGCGCCTGTGCCATGTCGGGCTTGGGCGTCATCGTGTCGACCAGGTTCTTCAGCAGCACCGGCACGCCGACGTTGGCCACCTTGGCACCCACCATGAAGGCCAGCGCCGCGGCCACCCGCCACTTGTACTGCCAGAGGTAGGGAAACAGGCGGCGCAGCGTCGCCCAGTCGGAACGGTCACTGCGCGCCGGCGGGTGGCCGCCGGCTGTGTGGGGGGAAGGAAGGGCTTCGCCGCTTCGGCGCATGGAGGACAATCGTGGTTGCTTGTTTGTTCCAGATTGTGCCCATGTCAGATACTTCCAGTGCCGCCGCCGCGGCCACCCTCAAAAGCCTGCCCACCGACATGGAGCTGGTGCTCAAGGTCATTCCGATGCCGGCGGACTGCAACGCCAACGGCGACATCTTCGGCGGCTGGGTCATGGCGCAGTGCGACCTGGCCGGCTCGGTGATTCCGGCGCGCTACGCCAAGGGCCGGCAGGCGACGGTGGCGGTCAACGAATTCATCTTCAAGCAGCCGGTGCGGCTGGGCGACATTCTTTCGTTCTATTCGAAGCTGGTGCGCATCGGGCGCACCTCCGTCACGGTGACCGTCGAAGTCTTCGCCGAGCGCTTCCGCGCCCAGCGCGAGTACATCAAGGTCACGCAGGCTACCTTCACCTACGTGGCCATCGACGACAACGGCCGTCCGCGAGTGATCGAGCAGCAGCCCTGAACGAGTTCAAACGCCCGGGTCGCGTACGCGCTCGAAGTGCTCGAACTCGCGGTTGACCCAGCGCCCCTCGCGGCGCTCGACGCGGCGGATGTACACCGTCTGCACGATGTCCCGCGTGTGCGCGTCGATCTCTATCGGGCCGCGCGGGCTGTCGAGCCGCACGCCCCGGAACGCGTCCACCAGCCGCTCGCCAACCGCGCCACCGTGCGCCACGGGCGAGGCCATCGCCGCGTCGATGGCCGCGAGCGCATCGTGGGCCGCGACGGCGAAATATCCCGGACGCAGGTGATCGCCGTACTCCGCCTGGAACGCCGACGTGAACCGGCGGTTGGCCGGCGACTCGTGCGCGAATGAATAGTGGTGGCTGGTGACGAGCCCATCGGCCAGCTCGCCGATACCCTCGAGGTAGTGGTCGTCGGTGGCGTCGCCCGTCGCGAGCAGGCGAATGCCGGCGTCGGCCATGCCGCGGTCGCGCCAGAACTTCAGGAAGGTGGCCGGCATCTGCCCCGACGGCAGGAAGAAGAACACCGCCTGTGGCTTGAGTTCGCGCAGCCGCAGCATGTAGGCCGAGTAGTCGAGCGTGGCCAGCGGCACCCGCAGCATCGCGCCGACCCGGCCTCCACCCGCGGTGATGCCCGATACGAAGGCGCTTTCGGCATCGACGCCCGAGGCGTAGTCGGCCACCACGGTGCAGACGTCGCGCAAGCCTTGCTGGAGCGCCCAGCGCGCCAGCGGCAGCGTGACCTGCCCGATGGTGAAGGACACCCGCACCGCGAACGGGCAGCGCGCCGTGATGCCCGAGGAGGCTGCGTTCATCACCACCAGCGGCAGCTTCGCCTGCGTGGCGACGCTGCCCACGGCATAGGCGTTGGAGCTGAAATCCAGGCCCGCCAGCAGGTCGACACGCTCGCTTTCCACGAGGTCCAGCGCATGGCGGCGCGCCTGGTCGGGCGCGCTGCCGGGCACGTCGCGCCGCAGCAGTTCGACCGGCCGGCCCGCGATGTTCTGGTTGTGCGCCGCCAGCCAGACGGCCATGCCGGCATCGAACTGCCGGCCACCGCCCGCATAAGGGCCGGACCACGAACCGATGACGCCGATGCGCAGCGGTCGCACCCGCGCCAAGGCCAGTGAAGGGGCTGCCAGGGCACCTGCCAGCAAACCGAAAGTACGCCGGCGCGAGAAGCGGAATGCTACTTTTTCAGTAGCGTCGTTTGCCTGCGGGCCGGGCGTTGCGAGGGTTCTTTTCTCTTGCACGCCGCGCAGTGTACGTATGCAGGCCCCGGCCCGGGAAGCGCGTCAGACCTTGGAGAAGTCCGGCTTGCGCTTCTCCATGAACGCGCCGAAGGCCTCGCGCGCCGCCGGTTCGCGCAGCATGCGACCGAAGCTCGCACCCTCTTCGCCCATGCGCTCCAGCACGGCAGGCATCTGCGCCTTCTTCAGCAGGCGCTTGGTTTCCACCAGCGCGCTCAGCGGCTTGGCGGCGAGCTTGCGGGCCTGCGTCTGCGCGATGGCGTTGGCCTCGGTCGGCGGCACCACGCGGTTGACCAGGCCCACCTCCAGTGCGGCCTCGGCCATGAAGGGCTCGCCCAGCAGCAACGCCTCGGCCGCGCGGTGGTAGCCCAGCATCTGCGGCACCAGCAGGCTCGACGCCGCTTCGGGGCACAGGCCGAGGTTCACGAAGGGCATCGAGAAGGCGGCGTTGTCGCCCGCATAGACGAGGTCGCAGTGGAACAGCATCGTGGTGCCGATGCCCACTGCCGGGCCGCACACGGCCGCGACGATGGGCTTGGGGAAGGTTGCGATGCCGCGCAGGAAGCGGAACACCGGCGATTCCTGCGTCGACGGCGGGCCGTTGAGGAAGTCGCCGATGTCGTTGCCCGCGCTGAAGATGGTCGGATCGCCCTGGATCAGCACGCAGCGCACGGCCGCATCGCTCTCGGCGGCGGCCAGCGCATCGGCCAGTTCGGCGTACATGCCGCTGGTGATCGAGTTCTTCTTGTCGACGCGGTTGAAAGTGAGGGTCATCACACCGGCTTCGGTGTGGACGAGGATGTCGCTCATGGGAATGGTCCTTGAATAAAGGGATTGGCGCCGCGATCAGGCGCAAAGGGCTTCGCGGACGAAATCGAGGCGGTCTTGCCCCCAGAACATCTCGCTGCCGACGAACATGGTGGGAGCGCCGAACACGCCGCGCTCCACGGCTTCCTGGGTGACGGCCTTGAGGCGGTCCTTGGTTTCCTGCGCGCCGGCCAGCGCGAGCAGGCCCGCGGCGTCGAAGCCCGCATTCTGCAAGACGGCGCCGACGATTGCCGGGTCGTTGAGATTCTTCGGCTCGACCCACATCGCGTGGAAGACCGCGTCGACATACGCACCGAAGCGCGCCGGCTCCTTCATCTGGATGCCGGTGGCGCCGCGCATCAGCAGCAGCGTGTTGATGGGGAAATGCGGGTTGTGCACGAAGGGCACGCCGTAGCGCTTCGCGAAGCGCTGCAGGTCGACGGTCATGTACGGGCCCTTGGGCTTGATCTCGGCGGGCGAATGGTTCCCCGTGGCCTGGAACACGCCGCCCAGGAGCATGGGCTTCCACACCAGCTCGGCGCCTGCGTCAGCACATACGTGCGGCAGCTGCGTTGCGGCGAGGTAGGCGGCGGGGCTGCCGAAGTCGAAGTAGAAGTCGACGGATTTGGTCATGGGTGTCTCCTTGTCGGACGCTTGTGTTCGGGGGCGCGTGCACAGGCCACCGGGTACTCCCCTGCGCCCGTCATCTCAGAATTTCTCGGACCAGGGCCGCAGATCGAGCTCGTGCGTCCATGCATCGCGCGGTTGCGAATGCAGCATCCAGTAGCTGTCGGCGATGTGGTCCGGGTTCAGGATGCCGTCACTGTCCTTCAGTGCATAGCGCTCGGGGAAGTTGCTGCGGATGAACTCGGTGTCGATGGCGCCGTCGACCACCACATGCGCCACATGAATGCCCTGCGGCCCCAGCTCCCGCGCCATCGACTGGGCCAGCGCGCGCAATGCCATCTTGGCGCCCGAGAAGGCGCCGAAGTTCGCCGCGCCACGCAGCGAAGCCGTCGCGCCCGTGAAGATGATCGTGCCGCGATGCCCGCCTTCCGGCATGTCGCGCGCCACCATCCGCTTCGCCACCTCGCGCCCGTTGAGAAAGCCCGAGAAGCAGGCCATCTCCCACACCTTGAAGTACTTGCGCGCGGTCTCGCTCAGGATGCTCTCGGGCACGTTGGCCCCGATGTTGAACACCATCACCTCGATCGGCCCGACCGTCGACTCGATCTGCTCGACGAGTGCAACCACCTCCTCTTCCTTGCGCGCATCGCAGGCGAAGGCATGTGCGCGGCCGCCGTCGGCCTCGATCTGCGCCACCAGCGGCTGCAGCTTGTCGAGGCTGCGCCGCGTGACGCAGGTGGCGAAGCCTTCGCGCGCGAAGCGGCGGGCAATGGCGCCGCCGGTAGCGTCGCCCGCGCCCACGATGAGTGCAGCCTTGGTGAGCGCCATGACGGTCATTCCTTGTAGTAAACGATCTGATTGGAAGTGGCGAGCAACGTGCCGCCTTCGCTCCAGAGCTGCGCAGCCTGGTCGAAGAAGCCGCTGCTGAACTGCTGCCCCGTCGCGCTGCCGAGCAGGTAACCCGTGCCGACCTCGGCCAGCTGCGCCGCATCGGCATGGAAATACGTGGTGATCGACACCGTGCCCACCGGCACCCGCGTGGCGCGGCGCAACCACACACGCGGGAAGAACAGGTCGCTCATGGCCGCGAGCGAGGCGAAGTCGAGCGCGCGTTGCTGCGCATCGCGCACCCAGAGCCGGCTCTCGCTGTGATGGCCGCTGCCGTCCCATTTCGAAGGAATGCTGCCGCTGATCGGCCGCATCTCGTACTGGCCGATCCACGCCACGCCCGACGGGCCAATGCTCATGCGCTCGACCATCTCGGGCCGCGGCACCTCGGGCATCGGCAGGTCGTTGCCGTTCCAGGTCTCACGGCGCACGGCGGTCACCACGGTGGCGGTGGTCGTCATGTTCGGCGCTGCGCCGGGGCCGGCCTGCGTGATCTGCACCGTCCAGTGCTGCGTCGAGCGGTTGGTGCGCACGGCGGTGGCCTGGATGTCGAACGCGCCGGCTTCGAGCGCCGCCGCGTAGTTCACCGTGAGCGCGATCGGCACGCCGAGCAGGTCGGGATGCTTCAGCACCGCCTGCAGCGCCAGCGCCGCGGTGGTGCCGCCGAAAGGGCCGACCATGTTCCAGTAGTCGGGGCTGGTCATGCCCGTGAAGTGCCCCACGCGGATGTCGCTGTGGTGGATCGCCAGGGCCTTGTCGAAGGGGTGCGTGCTCGTCGTCATGATCGGCAGTGTGCCTCCGGTCGATGGCGTCACGCAGTCGTGTGCGGGACGTTGGCGTGCTGCAGCGCAGTAAGCGACGCCAGCCGATGCAGCTTGTCGAGCGTGCTCGGCCAGAGGCTCTGGCTGAACTGCTCGCGGAAGAAGCCGAAGTGGCCGATGCGCCGGGCCTGCACGTCGGCCGGCGCAATGCGCTCCACCGCGCTCGGTGCGCCGGCATAGAAGCTCACGAGGCTTTCGGTGCCGGCGAGCGTCATGAGTTCGTCGTCGGTCATCGACAGCGCGAGCACCGGGAAGCGCACGCGGCCGTAGCTGCGCAGTGCCGCCTCGCCTTCCGCGCCGACGCTGTAGCGCGGGTTCAGGCACCAGCGCCGCCATTGCAGGATCACGCCGCGCGGCAGGTCGCCGACCTTCTTCAGCCGGCGGCCCGGAAAGTAGCCGCACAGCCGCGTGACCAGCGGCACGAGCACGAACCAGAAGTAGAGGATGCTGCGCTTGAGCTTCGGCGCGTTCTCGCGCCAGTAGCCGCTGCCCGCGGCGATGCTGACGAGGCCGTCGACCTGCCCGGGACGTTGCAGGAAGCCCGGCAGCTGCGCGCCCAGGCTGTGGCCCAGCAGGTAGAGCGGCTGGCCGGGCAACGCCGCCTTGGCTGCGTCGATCACCGCTTCGTAGTCGCAAGCCCAGTCGAGCAAGTCGGCCTTGAAGCCGCGCAGCGGCGCATTGCCGCGCGAGTCGCCGGAGCCCCGGTAGTCGAAGGTCCAGACGCGCAGGCCCTGCTGCGCGAGCCATCGCGCGAAGGGCTCGTAGAAGGACTGGCGCACGCCCATCGCGCCACCGATCACGATGCTGGCGCGCGGAGCGCCGACCGGCTCGTACGTTCGCACTGCCAATTGCGTACGACCACCATCGGTTGCAAGCTGCTGCATCTGCATGAGGTTGTCTCCTTCGTTGCCTCGACGCTCGTCCCGGTGTCTTGCGCGTTGGCGATCAGACGCGCTCGAAGATTCCCGCAGCGCCCTGGCCCATGCCCACGCACATCGTGACCATGCCGTACTTCAGGTTCTCGCGGCGCAGCGCATGCACCACGGTCGCCGAACGGATGGCGCCGGTGGCACCGAGCGGATGGCCCAGCGCAATCGCACCGCCCATCGGGTTGACCTTCGACGGATCGAGGCCCAGCGTGTTGATCACCGCAAGCGATTGCGCGGCGAAGGCTTCGTTGAGCTCGAACCAGTCGATGTCCTCGTGCTTCAGGCCGGCGTAGCGCAGCGCGGCCGGAATCGCCTCGATCGGGCCGATGCCCATGATGTGCGGCGGCACACCTTTGCTCGCGAAGCTCACGAAGCGCGCGAGCGGCGTGAGGCCGTACTGCTTCACCGCCTTCTCGCTCGCGAGGATCAGCGCGCCGGCGCCGTCCGAGGTCTGCGAGCTGTTGCCGGCCGTGACGGTGCCGCGCGCGGCGAACACGGTGCGCAGCTTGGCCAGGCCTTCGAGGCTGGTGTCGGGGCGCGCGCCTTCGTCGAGGTTCACCATGCGCGTCTTCGCGATCGACTCGCCGGTGGCGAGGTTCGGCGTGCGATCGGTCACTTCGATCGGCGTGATCTCGTCGGCGAACTTGCCGGCCTTCTGCGCGGCCAGCGCCTTCTGGTGCGAGGCGAGTGCGAACTCGTCCTGCGCCTCGCGGCTCACCTTCCACTGCTGCGCGACCTTCTCGGCCGTGAGGCCCATGCCGTAGGCAATGCCGACATCGCCTTCGCGCTCGAAGATCGAGGGCGACAGCGAGGGCGAATTGCCCATCATCGGCACCATGCTCATGCTCTCGACGCCGGCCGCGATCATCACGTCGGCCTCGCCGACGCGGATGCGGTCGGCCGCCATCTGCACGGCCGACAGGCCCGAGGCGCAGAAGCGGTTCACGGTGATGCCGCCGACGCTGGTCGGCAGGCCCGCCAACACGGCGCCGATGCGCGCGACGTTCAGGCCCTGCTGCGATTCGGGAATCGCGCAGCCGCAGATGATGTCTTCGATGGCCTTCGGGTCGAGATTGGGCACGGCAGCCAGCGCCGCGCGCAGCGTGGTGGCCAGCAGGTCGTCGGGACGGTAGTTGCGGAAGTAGCCGCGGTGCGACTTGCCGATGGGGGTGCGGGTGGCGGAGACGATGTAGGCGTCTTGTACTTGCTTGCTCATGAAATCTGTCCTTAGTTGCGCACTGGCTTGCCGGTGCTGAGCATTCCCATGATCCGCTCCTGCGTCTTGGGATGCACGATGAGCGAGCAGAACGCCTTGCGTTCCAGCGTCATCAGGTATTCCTCGGTCACGAGCGAGCCCGCGTCCACGTCGCCGCCGGTGACCACGTTCGCGATCAGGCTGGCGATGTGGAAGTCGTGCGCGCTGATGAAGCCGCCGTCGCGCATGTTCACCAACTGCCCCTTGATGGTCGCGGCACCGCTGCGGCCCGCCACGCGGAAGCTGCGGCGCAGCGGTGCGCGGTAGCCGGCGTCGGCCATGGCCTTGGCCTGCTGCAGCGCCACGTACAGCAGCTCGTCCTTGTTCGGCACGATCACGTCGCTGTCGAGCAGGTAGCCCAGCTTCTTCGAATCGAGCGCACCAGTGCCGACCTTCGCCATCGCCGCAGCAGTGAAGCCTTCGGTGAGGAACGGCAGCAGGTCGCTACCCGTGGAGGCCGCTGCGTTCTCCGCAGCACGACGCGCGATGTAGGTCAGGCCGCCCGCGCCGGGAATCAGGCCCACGCCGACTTCGACAAGGCCGATGTAGCTTTCCATCGCCGCCACGCGCTTGGCCGAGTGGATGGCCAACTCGCAGCCGCCGCCCAGCGCCATGCCGCGCACGGCCGAGATCACCGGCACGCTGGCGTAGCGGATCTTGAGCATCACGTTCTGCAGTTCCTGCTCGGCGCCCTCCACTGCATCGATGCCCGCGACCACGAAGGCCGGCAGCATCGCCTGCAGGTCGGCGCCGACCGAGAACATCTCATCGGGCGACCAGATCACGAGGCCCTTGTATTCGGCTTCGGCCAGGTCGACTGCGGCGCCCAGCGCCTCGGCCACGTCAGGGCTGATGGCGTGCATCTTCGAATGGATGCTGGCGATGAGCACTTCGCCGTCCAGCGTCCACACGCGCACGTCGCCTTCGTCGCTGATGGTGGTGCCGGCGGTGTTGGCATCGGCTGCGTTCGCGCCGAGCACGCTCTCGGGGAACAGCTGGCGGCCATGCACCGGCAGCCTGCGCTGCGGCACGAACTTGTTCTGCGATGCGCTCCACGAGCCTTCGGGCGTGTGCACGCCGCCAGCCTCGGCCACCGGGCCTTCGAACACCCACTTGGGCAGAGGCGCGCTGCTCAGCGCCTTGCCGGCGTCGATGTCTTCCTGCACCCACTTGGCGACCTGCGCCCAGCCGGCTTCCTGCCAAAGCTCGAACGGGCCCTGCTTCATGCCGAAGCCCCAGCGCATCGCGAAGTCGATGTCGCGCGCGCTCTCGGCGATGTCGCCCAGGTGCACGGCGGCATAGTGGAAGCCGTCGCGCAGGATGGCCCAGAGGAACTGCCCCTGCGGTCCCTCGCTCTCGCGCAGCAGCTTCAGTCGCTCGCCCGCGGGCTTCTTGAGCATGCGGCCATACACCTCGTCGGCCT
>Ga0182007_10001932_pt1 | contig 10721 bp, 13 predicted proteins | sample Sormic07211113_1_FD_123023 | JGI IMG/M metagenome (GOLD analysis project Ga0182007, IMG submission 123023) | Rhizosphere microbial communities from Sorghum bicolor, Mead, Nebraska, USA - 072115-113_1 MetaG | ecosystem: Host-associated > Plants > Roots > Rhizosphere | place: USA: Nebraska... | reverse complement strand
GTCGGCGCAGTGGGAAGGCCTGAAAACCATGCTGGCCAACGCCCTGATTCCCGTCCTGCTCAAGATCACGAAAGTGGTGTCGGGCTGGATGGATTACCTGGCGCGCAACGAGCGCACGGCGCGCAACTTCTTCGAGGGCATCGCCATTGCGGTGACGGTGCTGCTCATCCCGGCGCTGGTCAAGGCCGGCATCGCCATTTTGGCGCTGGTGGCGCCGATCCTTGGTACGGCTGTCGTGGTAGCCATCCTGGCGGCCGGCTTCGCCCTTCTGTACGACGACTACAAAACCTGGTCCGAGGGCGGCAAATCGCTGTTCGACTGGGAGAAGTTCGATAGTTACATCAAGGGTACAAACGTGTCCGTTGACAGCCTGGCCAAAGGCTTCGCCCGCCTGCTGACCGGGTATGACTCGCTTGATGAGGCGCAGAGAGCCTTTTCGAAGTGGCTGCACGAAAAAGGCATCATTGACGAAAACGGCGTATCCGTCCGCGGCCTGGCGAATGCCTTCAAGCAGCTGGGCAAGGACATTTTCGACTCGGTCCCGGCCATGAAAACCATGCTCGATCTGATCGGCGCCGTAATGGAAGGCCGGTGGAGTGACGCCTTCGACCTGGCAAAGAAAATCCCCGGCCAGATGGCGGGCACGCTTCTGGATGTGGGCCAGTCCGCTTCCGGCCATGTCGTTGGCGCGATCGACACCATGCTGGGCCATGACCCTGAGCAGGAAGGCACCATCTCCAGCGCGCAACGCGGCGCCTTCGACTGGGTGAAAAACAAGCTCGCGGGATGGGTTGGATCACCTGTAGAAGCTGGCGGCGCAAAATCCTCAGGCCAATCCGGGCTGATGCCGCCAGCTGAGCTGATGCCGGTCTTTGAGAGCGCATCGAAAAAGCACGGCGTGCCCGTCGAGTCGCTGATTGCCCTGGCGCACCAAGAATCCAGATTCAACCCGAATGCTGTCGGCCCCGAAACCAAGTGGGGCACCGCGAAGGGAATAATGCAGTACCTCGACAGCACGTCGAAAGGGCTCGGCATCAACCCACTTGACCCGGCGCAGGCGATTGACGCCGCCGCCATGCAATTGCGCCAGCGCCTCGATGCAGGCGACACCATGGAAGATGCGTTCAAGCATCACCACGCTGGGCCCAACCGAAACATCTGGGGCTCAAAGACCGAGGCCTACGGGTCTGACGTTTTGGGCAAGATGTCGGCCATCACCGCTCAGCGCATGACCCAAGGCGGGGTGTCCCCGTCTTCTAACAGTGCTTCTTCGGGTGGTGGCGTGCAGGTATCGGTTGGATCTGTCACCGTGCAGACCTCGGCGACCAGCCTTCCCGAAGCCACTGCCGCGGGTGTGGCGGCCGGCGTATCGCGCAGCAGTCAGCTTATTAATCAATTGGGAGGTGGCACGCTATGACGATTCCAGGCCTGCCCTCGATACCGGACTTTAAAGGCCTCGTTTCCTCCGGCACCGGCGCGCTAATCAGCTTCGGCGGCGCGACCCTGATCCGAAAGATCTTTGGCAATCAGTGGGGCATCTTTAACCAGTTCGGCATCCCGATCATGCTGGCGGACACCGTCTACTCGGTGAAGTACCAGAACAACAGCCAGGTGTCCCAGGCGCCGGTCGAGAAAGGCACCTTCACCAGTTACAACAAGGTGCAGAACCCCTACCAGGCGACCGTGACCATGATTCGCGGCGGCGGTGACGCCACCCTGCGCGGCCTGTTCATTGCCCAGCTTGAACTGCTGTCGAAGTCCACCCTGCTGTTTCACGTCATCACGCCCGAGTACGTCCACATCAATGCGGCGATCACCGGCTACGACTATGCGAGAATGCCGCAAGATGGCGCGCGCATGATTGCGGCGAACATCTACCTGGAAGAGGTTCGCGAAGGCGAGGTAACCTACGAAACCAAGGAAACCGCCAACCCGGAGGATGCGCCGCCGACCGATGCTGGCGTGCAGCAGCCGAGACAGGTCGCTGAGTCAATCCTGTTGAGAGTGAATGACGCGGTCGAAGATGCGGGCGGCATTCAGCAGGCACTTCAAACGGTCGGGGAAAAGGTGATGGACATGTTCGACCGATTCGTAAACGGGACGCCGGGGACGGTGACGCAATGACACTTTTGAATATCCCGCTGCAGCCGATCCCCAATCAGTCGGTTTCGTTCCTGCTGAATGGCAAGTCGTACACAATTGACGTGGACACTCGACTCGAAAACATTTACATCTCGATCTTTCAGGATGGGGAATACGTGTTGCGCAATCGCGCCCTGCGCGCCTATGCCCCGGTCGGGTTTGACTTGCAGCTGGCCGACACGCTGGGTACGGATGACCCGGAGTACACCGGGCTTGGCTCGCGCTGGTTACTGATGGGCCTGGAGCAATGAACAAGAAGATCATCCGGACCACCATCACCCTGATCGGTGACACCTTCGCCCAGGGCAACCCGCTGGTGACTGAAAGCCTGCGCACGATCTGCAATATCAACTTCGGCAATGGCTCAGTGGTGCCGACGGCCGAGATCATCATCTACGGCCTCAACATGCCCGCTATGCTCAAGCTGATGCGCATCCGCTGGCGCGACATCCGCAGCATGCAGAACACAATCAAGATTGAGGCCGGCGAGCAAGGCGGCGAGCTGACGACGGTCTACGAGGGCAATATCACCTTTGGTTACGTGGACATGAGCAACGCGCCCGATGTGGCGTTTCGTATCACCAGCTCTACGTCGATCCTCGACATGTACACCGCCGCTACGCCGATCACGTTCAAGGGTGTCACGCCTGTGGTTCAGGCACTCGGGGAAATTGCCGACGCGATGGGGTACGAACTGGAAAATAATGGGGTTCCCGACTCGCTGACGATGAAGGACGTGACCCTGACGGATACCAACCTGAACAAAATCCGCGCCCTGTGCAAGCGCTACCAGATTGACCTGTACGTCGAGCAGAAGAGAATCAGCATTGCGCCTCAGGGCGGATCGCGAAACATCCCTATCGCCACGCTGCGACCTGGCAGCGGTCTTATTGGCTACCCGGCGCCGACGATGCAGGGTGTAGACGTTCGCTGCCTGTACAGTCCCGCGATTCGCTTCGGTGGCGTCATCCGCATTGCTGACTCGATCATGGCCACATGCAATGGCGACTGGAGGGTGTTCGGGGTTACACTAAACCTCGAGTCCGAAGTGCCAGGCGGTAACTGGTTTATGGACATTCGCGCCACTCACAACGAGCCCAACAATGTCGCAATCAGTCGCTAAGCCGTTTCGCGCCGAAGACTCTTCGGGCGGACCACTGGAAACCGAGTTCATCCTTGAACGGCTGATCGGTCGCGCCTACACGATCACGCTGGTCAAGGTGAACGAAGTTCAGCCTGGCGGCACCGGCCCGGTCGGATTTCTGTCGGCGACTGACCTGATCCAGCAAATGGACGGCAACAACCAGGGCATTCCCAACGTACCGATGGAAAACATCCCCTACTTCCGCCTGCAGGGTGGAACTAACGCGATCATCATGGACCCGAAGCAGGGGGACATTGGCCTGGCCGCGTTTGCCCGCCGCGACATCAGCGAGCTGAAGCAAAACAAGACCGAAGGTCCGCCGCCAAGCCTGCGCACGCATGACGTGTCGGATGGCCTGTATTTGGGCGGCCTGCTGAATGGCGCGCCGTCGCAGTGGATTCAGTTCCTCGACAGCGGCATCCATATCAAGGCCACTAACACTGTGACGATTGATGCGCCAAGGCTAAAAGTTAATGGCGAGGTCGAAGACGCTGTTGGCACGATGCAGCTCATGCGTGATCAGTACAACGCGCACATCGGACATACACCTACTGGCGGCACATCGCCGAGCGTGCCAATGGAATGAGAACTCTATTTCTTCTGCCTGATACGTGGGATTTAGCACTCGATTCTTCTGGTAACATTGCCGTGGCCAGTGAGGTCTATCAGCAGGCCCAGGATGTGGCCAGCGCGTGCCGCACCTTCTCGCGTGACGTGTATTACGATCAGGCGGCCGGAATCCCCTACTTCGAAAATGTGCTGGGGCAGTTCGGCTTCCCGCTGTCGCTGTACAAGATGCATCTGGAGACCGCGGCGAAGTCCGTCACCGGCGTGGTGTCGGCCAGCGCGCAGCTACAATTGACCGGGCGCGCGGCCAGTGGCGCCATCCTGTTCACCAACGAAGACAATCAGACCGGGCAAATACAACTATGATTCCAGTCATCGAGATCACCGACATTGGCCTGGTCGCCCCCACTCGCGAGGCGATCACGGTCGGCCTGTGGGAGATCATGCGCGGCGCTTTCGGCGAGGATCTGAATGAAGACGCGCGCACGCCACAAGGGCAGCTGGTCACGTCGCTGACGGCGGCCATCGACAATCAGAACAGCGCCATGATCGCGCTGGGCAACAACTTCGACCCGCGCTATGCCATCGGCCAGTTCCAGGAGGCCCTAGGCGCCGTCTACTTCCTGACGCGAAAGCTCGCCACCCGCTCCATCGCTATGTTGGACTTTATCGGCATTGGCGGGACGGTCATCCCGCAAGGTTATCTTATCGTCGATGAGGCTGGTTTTGAGTGGGAAGTTTCCGCCGCGTCAACCGTTGGAGCTGGCTTGGTGGCTGCTCTGTGCACAACTTCAGGCCCTATTCAGGCCGCGCCTTTGACCATCACCACCTTCAAGGAAACCATCGACGGCTTGGATCGCGTCGAAAACCCGGACGCCGCCGCAGCAGGTTCTAATCAGGAGTCCCGTTCGAACTTTGAGACTCGCCGTTATGAGTCAGTCGCGGCCAACAGCAAGAACATGAACGCTTCGGTTCGCGGCGCCGTCGACAACCTGGCCGGCGTCATCGATGTATTTGTAGCGGATAACCCCACTGACGCATCGATCATCATCGGCGAGACGGATTACCCGATGATCCGCAATAGCCTGCTGGTGTCGGTGGTGGGCGGCGATGATCAACAGCTCGCTGAGATAATTTTGATAAAGGGCGGGACCGGGTGCGCATTCGTGGGCAACACGTCGATTCTCTGGAAAGACGAAGCCAGCGGCGGCGCGCTCCCTCCCGAGTACATCGTCAAGCTTGAGCGGCCCGATCACGTCACTGTATCGCTGCGCCTGACCGTCGTCGACCCGTCGGCGATCTCCTACGCCAACTCACAAGCAGCCAAGGCGCAGATCGTGGCCGATTTCCAGTCCGGCGAATACCGCGCCAGAATCGGCGGGCTGGTTGTAGGGGCGAACTACATGCTGAATCTGGACAGCGCACTGCTGCGCCCAGTCAAGCTGGAACTGTCCACGGACGGCGTGGCGTGGGAAGAGTTCATGCGCTTCGGCGTGGATCAGTACCCGACGACGTCGACCGCTAACGTCACACTGGTGGGCATATGATCGAAAAAACGATTATGAGCCAGTACGCCAACAGCCCGAGGCTGATGAGCATCATTTCCGCGCTGTGGGGAGCTCTTGATCCTGACAAATTCACTGATGACTTTTATCGGCTGGTGATGGATATCCCGAACGCCAACAGCTATGGCTTGGACATCTGGGGGCGGATTGTCGGCATTGGCCGGACGGTGACGTTTGTTAACCCGGACGGCGAATACTTAGGATTTGAGGATGGCTTCTATCCGTTCAACGAGCGCCCGTTTAGCGCCCCTGGTAGCGGCACGGATACGTGGGAACTGACCAACGACGCATACCGCGAGCTGATCCTGCTGAAGGCGATGGCCAACATCGTCTACGCCTCCGCGCCGAACATCAATGCGTTGATGCGCGCCATGTTCGACAAGCCTTGCTACTGCCTGATCACCGGACACATGCAGATGCGCTACGTGTTCGAGTTCGATCTTTCGCCTTACCAGCATCACCTAGTTTATGAAACCGACATTCTTCCGCGCCCATGCGGCGTGGACATCAGCATCATCATAAGCGCCGATCCGGCCGGACTTTTCGGGTTTTACGGATCTGGCTTACAGCCATTCGGCCAAGGAGTTTTCTACAATGCAGCCTGATTTGATTCTGATCCCATTCGGCGAAAACGCCACGCCTGGGACTATCGACCCGATTCCAGAAACGCGAGGCCCCGGTGACGACCCGCAGCAGGCGACGTGGGACGAAGGATTTCCACTGGTCACTATGACCCCTCTGGCGGCAGGCGGCATCCCGCCGAAAGGCCAGGACTTCAACGGCGTGCTCAACGCCATCAGCGAGCACACCGTGTTCACTGGTCGAGGCGGCCAATACAAGTGGTCTTCCGCATACGTTGCAGCCAGCGGCGGCTATGCCATTGGCGATGTGATTCAGGCAGATGACGGCTTGAACTCCTACGTCAGCCTGGTAAACACCAACACGGCCAACTTCAACACTACGCCAGCATCCATTGGCGTTAGCTGGGCGCTTTATTCTGGACGTAAAACTCAAACCCAGGCGACCGAGACTGTTTCCGGTATTGCCGAAATCGCCACTCAAGCAGAGGTCACAGCTGGCGCCGATGACACGCGGGTAATTACGCCGCTGAAGCTTGCGGTTCGACTGGCTGCCGGATCGGCTATCGTAGGTTCGGCGCGAAACGTGAAGATGTCACTGGCCGTAGCCAGCGCAAGCGCCACGCTCACCGCCAAAGAGGTTGTTGTTAAGTCCTCGCTTGGAGGGAGCGCATGGCTATTGCCGTCAGTGAATAAGACCATAAATCTTGCTGCGACTGGCGCAGGCGGCATGGATGCCGGTACTGCTCCCATCAGCGGATTTGTTGCTCTCTACGCAATCTATAACCCTATAGCGGGAACTTCTGCGCTACTTGCTGTGAACGCTACCGCCGCTGCTGCTCCAGAGATATACGGCGGGGCCAGCATGCCGGCCGGCTACACCGCGTCTGCGCTGCTCAGCGTTTGGCCGACCAATGCAAGCGGCCAGTTTGCAATTGGTATACAGGTCGGACGAGAAATCGGCATCGCGACCAACACTGTGTTCACTACGACAACGACTCAGGCGTCTCTTACGTCGTTTTCCATTGCAGCAGTTGCTCCTCGAAATGCAGTGACCTGTCGATGTGACACCACGGTTGGATCCTCTGCTGCGGGAGCTGGAGCGAACGCGGTTATCTGCGGAACACCTTTTGAAGTTGGCAGGGTTGCACAGGGCGCTACAAGTCCGACTGCCGGGGCTACGTCCGTTTCATCGTTCCCGCACATCCCGATCCTCAATGAACAAACGTTGTACTATCGGGGCTCGGTATCTGGCGGGACGTTTACGTTTGTCGTAAGCATCTCGTCGTACACAATTTGATGGAGGTTTAATTGGATATTTATGTTGCTTTTTCAGATTCGGAAGAGAAAGAGGTGATTGCATCATTTTCCAGCACCCAAAATCAATACGATTGGCCTCACCAGGGAACTGTTGTAGATAGCGATCAAAGATGGATTGATTATATTGGTAAATTTAATGTAGATGCGATTTTTATCCATGCTTGACCCTGTATTTGCGCGCTTGGCATAAACTGCAAGCGCGCAAATAATTCAAGGAAGTTTGTCAATTACTCCTGAAATTATAGGGAATTCCCTCTCTGCTTTCAGTTGATACATGGTATCAAAAGGATGAACGCAGTCAGATAGCATGCTCTGCCAGCCCTCCATGTTCATGAGGCTATAGTAGTGCGCTACGATTGGCGTCGAGGTTGCTGATGCCACGATATTCATGTGCGCAACATAGTATTGAAGCTTGCTCTGGCGCGGCTCTTTGCACACCGGGTTTGGCTCATATAGAACAACCTCCTTCCCGTACTTCCGTGCCGTAAAGATAAGCTGCTTGAGTATTTCTGCATATGCTTGCGGAGACTCGGCCAAATTTCCAGCGGTAGGCACAGACTGAAAATATGCGTCATTCAGGCTCATATTGATCGTGATAATCTTGGCAATAGAATTTCGCATTTGATCCTCCCATACAGGATGTCGTCCATCCGCCCCGTATAGAAGTTGGGAGGCCTGCGTTCCGCCAACACCGTGGTTTGCAATACTAACCCCTGAGCCGTACTTCTGCTGAAGCATTCTTTCAAGAACCTTAGTTTCGCTATTCGGCGAAATTACGCTTGCGCCACTGATTACTTGCCACCCCTCAGTTGTGGAGTCACCGTAAGCTTCAATAAGTGCTGTCCTGGTTTCGCCAAATGAAAACCGGCTTATGGTTAGAATTGCTGCCGCCAGTAAAATCTTTTTTAATGTTTTAATCATGAGGTGCACACCTTAAATGTTTTCGGTATTCTAGCATTTTATTGAAGTTATTTTTATGACCATCCAACACAGATAAAACGGTTTAACCATGCCAATCACCGCGCATCAACTGCTTCAGATCCTCCCGAACGCCGGCAAGCAGGCTGGCGTGTTCGCCTCGGCGCTCACGCTTGCCATGGACAAATACCAGATCAACACGCGGCTTCGCATGGCGGCTTTCATCGCCCAAGTCGGCCATGAGTCCGGCCAGTTCCGATATGTGAAAGAGTTGGGCGGCGACCAGTACCTGAGCAAGTACGACACCGGTACGCTGGCTAAGCGCCTGGGCAATACGCCCGAGGCCGATGGCGACGGTCAGAAGTACCGCGGGCGCGGCCTGATCCAAATCACAGGGCGCGACAACTACCTGGCGTGCAGCAAGGCCCTATTCGGGGATAACCGTCTGCTGAGTACGCCTGAGCTTCTGGAGCAAGCCGAGTGGGCCTGCAAGTCGGCGGCGTGGTTCTGGAATTCGCGGAACCTGAATGCGCTGGCGGATGCGGGTGATTTCGTCGGTGTTACGCGCCGCATCAATGGCGGGTTCAACGGCCTGGCTGAGCGGCTGGCCTTCTATGAGCGGGCCAAGAAGGTGCTGGCGTGATCTGGTCCCAGGTGCTTAAGGTTGCGGCTGTTGTCGGCCTTGTTGGTGCCGTGCTGTTCGCCGTCTACGACCATGGGCGCTCAACCATGGATTCAGAGTGGCAAGTGCGCTGGTCTGGGCGTGATGCCGCCGATAGCCTGGCACTCGCTGCCGCCGAAGTTGCCGAGCGCACCAAGGAACAAGCCAGTCAGCAAGCCATTAACAAGGTGATCCAAAATGGACAGAAAGCCATTGATTCAGCGACTGCTGATGCTGCCGCTGCTCGCGCTACTGCTGACAGCTTGCGCAACGAAGTCGATAGAGTCGCCAGCCGTGCCGCAAGTCAAGCCAGCAGCCATTCCTGCACTGCCGCAGCAAGCCAGGCAGCTACCCGCGCCGCAATGGTGCTTGCCGACGTGCTCAAGCGCGCTGACCAGCGAGCGGGTGATCTGGCAGCAGTTGCTGACCAAGCCAGAGCCAGGGGCATGACGTGTGAAGCGGCGTATCAGGGGATTGCGAACTAGGCCAGAACGGCCAGTTTCAACTACCTAGAAATCCTCGGTAGTTCGGAAGGTAGCTCGCATTGCGCGGGCTTTTTTGTGTGCTTCGATCGGTGGGTATAGGTATCTGACGAGATTACAACGCCATTTCGGTCTGCGCCTCTCTCAGCCAGATCGGCGAACTGTTGTGCGCCTCGATGCGGTCGGCGATTACGTTGGCACGCTGGCCGGCAGTGGGCGGGGCGTACATGCCGAACCGGCTGATGCTACCGCCGTTCACAGCGGCGTTCGTGGAGTCGGCTGAGGCAAGCGGCAACAGCTGAAAGATTGCCGGGTCAAGCATTCGTAGGCCGTGGAGTCGGCACATCGGCCTCCCGTGATCGTCACAGATTGCATCCATCGCCGCACCAATCCGCTTCCACCACGGGTTGGTGCCAGGGCTTGACCATTGACCGGAACTTCCGATTGCGACCATCTGCCATTCAGTGGCCAACTTCTGAAGGCGCTCAAGTGATTCGTGCAGGTGCCATACCGGGACGCCGCGCAACTCCTTGGGCCAATCCGCCAGAAGCGCATCATTCGCCGCCTCATCACCATCGATCACGTCAGGGATAAGCGCCCAGTCGAAGCCGGGATGCCGGTGCCATTGCTCAACCCATCGGGTATAACCATCAACGTCGAGTTTCCCGCCTTTCTGCCAGATCGAGTAAGCGCCATTGTCGAAGACAAACGACTGGCAGACATCGGCAACTATGCCCATATCATCTTGTCGAGGGAACGGCACCAAGGCATGCCGGCCGGCAAGGAACCGGGCGCCATCCTGGCGAGTGCCGCCGACTGGCGTGCCATGGTAATGGATCATTCCGGCAGCCTTATCGACTCAATTTCGATGCCTTGATGTGTGCCAATGAGGATCAGGTGGCCGCCAAGAGATTCCTGCAGCTGATCGGCGATCTGCTCTTGGATGCCGGACTTGATCAGCGCCGTCGCCGCCTTTATGTGCTCGACCCAGATCATGCTGACGCTGCGAATCTCCAGCCTATAGATGATCATGTCGCCATCGTTTGGGCAGGTGGCCGCGAAGGTGTGACGGTAAATATTCATTGCTTCGGCCCCTTGTAGATGTTCCATGCCATGTAGGCGATCGCGCAGAATGGAATAATCATGATTGGCTCCCTGCTTGATATTTGGCCTGGCGCTTCTTCGAGCAGGCCGCGTGACTGCCGTGTGATCTGTGCCGGTTGCAATACTCGCAAGTCGGGTTCAGTTCAAGGATTGGCGTAGGCGAGCTGTTCCGGCGCACCTCGGCGGTTCGGTAGAGCTTGCTCATTGATTCAGCTCCTTGACCTTGTCGAGGCAGGCGTT
>Ga0182007_10001931_pt1 | contig 10725 bp, 18 predicted proteins | sample Sormic07211113_1_FD_123023 | JGI IMG/M metagenome (GOLD analysis project Ga0182007, IMG submission 123023) | Rhizosphere microbial communities from Sorghum bicolor, Mead, Nebraska, USA - 072115-113_1 MetaG | ecosystem: Host-associated > Plants > Roots > Rhizosphere | place: USA: Nebraska... | reverse complement strand
TCCGGTCATAGATGCCCTTGTGGCAACTGGTGTATTTCGTCGATCCCGTATGGTCGACCCAGCTACGGCGCGAGAGGTCGATAGCCTAGCGCTCATCTAAATGCGGGCCAATTGACTATGTCTGCGCCGGCCCGTGCATTTGAATCAGCTTCAACAGCACTCCCAGCTCAGAGCGATGGGTGTGGTGGAGCCGAAAACGAAAAAGCCCCGGCAAATGCCGAGGCTTGGAATAGGTGTTGGACGAACTGCGTTAACAAAAAGCCTGGTGGTTAATCCGGCTTCAAGAATCGTTTTGCGATTTCATGTAGATCTAGCGAACGAGTTCCACTCTTCAATAGCATTATCGGCTGCCGACTTGTGCTTTCGAATTGCGTCCTGCTGCTCCTCTACGAAGTCAGTGATGCAGGATTTGTACTCCTCCACCTCTGCGTTGAACTGGTCGCGCTGATACTGATCTGCAAACTCGTAAGGAATATCTGGCTGGTCGCAGTTATGCGAGGGCTCGAAAGAGTCAGCAAACGCAAATGGCGAGAGGACCATTCCGAGAAGTAAGAGAGTTCGCATCTTCCTTTGCCTCCCATGAAAAAGCCCGACTTTATGCCGGGCTTTACTGTGCAACCTCAACGCGCAAGATCGACAGGATGGGTAAATACTCTCTCACTTTCTCACTCAGTGCAATGGCTATTTGCTACGCCGCGCAACTTTCGATCAATCCCTCTGAATCCAGCAACTCCTGCGCAGCAGTCAGCGCCTCGTTCACTTGGTCGTCGAGCGCTTTGCGGATGTTGGCTCGCCACCGGTACCGGGTTGATTCCGGCTTGCCGTCGTTGTCCCAATTGGTGATGTCGTACCAGGCAGCAGGCAGGACCGCGGCGGACCGCTTGCCCTCTGTACCGGCAACTTGCGGGATTGCCCAAGTCAGCACTGCGCATTCCCGGAAGCGTTGCGGTGCCGGTGACTGCGCAGTCTTGATCAGCTCAAGGATCGCCCCATGTTTGCGCTCGTCATGCGTGGAGTACTTTGCTACCAGCACCCGCCAGTGCGCCGCCGACAGCGACTTGTGCAGCCGGCCAAACACCCAGCAGTCAGTGAGGAATGCCGCCTCCTTGCCGACAATCTCTCCCTTCTGCTTGGCGCACTGCACTTTGGGCTCAAAGTCGCAGCCGCCGGCGGAGTTGATGGTTTCGGCGGCTAGCGCCCGGACTACCGCGGACACCACGTTGCGATAGGTCATGCTGCTCTCCCCTTCAGCTCTCTTGTTTTTGCCCGGTAGTCGGCGGTCATCGCCTTCAGCTCTTCGACGGTGTACTTCTTCGGTTCATGCGGGCCTTCCAGCCACTCGACTTGCTCGGCGCAGATTCTCTTAACCAGCGCGATGCGGTAATTCACAATGTTCCCAGAAAGCTGTGTGTTGCATGGCGAGCACTGGCGATGGCAGTTCAGCGGCTCGAAGCGCAGTGCAGGGTTGCTACCGACGGTGCGGTAATGCCCTGCGTCGTACTTGCCCTGATGGTGCCGGCCGCAACTGATGCAAGGCAGTTCGGCATCCCGCTCACGCACCCAGGCGTTGAAAGCGATCTGCGTGTCCTTGAGGTGCTCCGCCCGGCTCTTCAGCTTCTCCTTGCGGACCTTGATCTCTTTGCGCTCGACATCCGCCAGGGCTTTACGCGCGGTCGACCGGCCCTTCTCTGACTGCCCGTGAGCGATGGCGCACTCTACCTCTCCGCACACAGCTTGGGAGTCGCGCGCAGGCGTGAACATCACGCGGCACGACGGGCAGCGTTTTCTCCGGTTGCAGCCCGAAGTGAGCGGAGTTTTGCGCTGTAGTGGAGTGCGCTTCATGCAGCCTCCTTACTGAGCAAATCGGTGAACACCACACCCTGACCGGTGAAGAACGCAACGATGCGGTCGGTGTACTGGATGCCCTGGGCGCGATTGAACAGACTGGTCACCGGGAAGCCATCAGGACCGAACAGCTTGCACTCGCCCATCATGGCCAGCTTCTCCTCGTAGGGCAGATGGCGCATGACCCGGTACCACGCTGCTTGGAATCCAGAGTCTTCGTTCAGCAGGATCTGCACGCCGAAGTGCAGCTTGCAGTAGCGCCTGGCATCAGCCGCATCGCCGATCTGGGTCATCTCGGCAATGCGCTTGTACATCCCAAACCACAGCGAGTTCTGATCGAGCGTGCGGTCCTTGCCCGGGCGCAGGGAAACCACGACGAACTTTTTGTCGCGATACATGGTTGTCAGACTGGTAATGGCCTCGGTGAGCTTGGCCTGGCTGTTAACGCTGATCTTGTCAGTCATGCCCGAGACTCCCGCTTAATTGCGCAATCAATCTCTTGATCAAGCGCTTCGCGCATAAAAACTCGGACCATTCGATCTTGATCGCTTCCAGATTCACCCTCACGCAGCCACCGATACCGTTCGGCATCCTTGCGGAACGCTTCGTTTTCGGCCAGCAGCTCCAAGGCCACCTCCTCGACGGTCTTCTCGCCGAGGAAGTCTTGCAGCGCTTCGGTGTTGCGCTTCCAGTCAGGGCAGTCGGCTCGAAAGGAGGCGGCTTCAGCCCAGAGCAGCGTCTTCAATTTCTCTTTGTCGATGTCCATCACGCGCCCTCCCCGTTGCCGCGCTGCGACTCCCAATTGAACAAGATCAGCTTGCCGCCGTTCTCGCGCAGGCGGTCCACAACGCGATCGCCCATGTACGCCGGCAGGTCGTCCCGGCCGCGGTTAGAGATCACGATCGTCGGCTTCATGGCTTCGTAGCGGGAGTTGATCAGCTCGAACATCACGGTTCGTTCGAACTCCGTGGCGTTCTGCACGCCAACCTCATCGAGGATCAGCAGGTCTGGTGCCGCGAAGAGCTGGTAGGCCTGCACCTCGTTGTGCGCGGCGTCCCGGTCGAACGATGCTTTGACGTGACGGATCACGGCGCCCGCGGTGACGTAGAGCGCGGTCAGGCCGAACTCACGCATGATGTAGTTGCCGATGGCCGCGGCCAAGTGCGTCTTGCCGGTGCCGACATTGCCCAGAAGCATCAGGCTGCGGCCACGCTGAGCGTGCGCCGGGAAACTCTCCGCGTATTCGGTGCAGATGGCCAAGGCGCTCTTCTGCCCAGGGTTGTCAGCTCGAAAGTTGGAGAAGCTGCGTTCAGCGAAGCGTGGCGGGATGCAGGACCGGCCAACCCGGGATTCGATGGCGCGCCGAGCGTTTTCGCGAGTCAACGCTTCCTGCTCGACACGATCAGCTTCAGCCCGTTTCTCATCGGCGCAGCGCTGGCAACCAGACCATACCGCCGAGCGAGCCTTGCCCAGACCGGTCAGGAAATCGGTGAAATCGCCGTGCGCTGGGCACTGGCGCTTCTGCGATTCCAGGATCTGGCCGAACACACCGATCACGCTCACGATGTTAGATGCGATACGAGCCATCGGCATTCACCTCGAGGTTCGCAGCGTGGTCGATCTGGTCCAGTTCGGTGTGGCGGGACTTGCCCGGGAACTGGTGCACGTTACTGGCGACCTTGACCTCGTCTTCCCAACGCTTGCCGTTGAGCCAGGTCGTAGGATGCGGGATGTACTGGCCGGCATCCTTGGTCCAGTCGACACAAACAACCTGCTTGGCCAGGCCCTCGACGATTTCAGCGTAAAGCTCGTCGGTGAGCTTGAGCTTCATCCAGGACTTCAGGGCATTGGCTTTACCCACCTTCAACGGGTAGAGCATCCAGAACTTCGAGAAGAGTTCCTCCTGCTCGCTTGCCGAGCAAGTCTCTTGATCTTGTTCTTTCTTCTCTTCTCTTCTCTTCTCTTCTCTGGTCCGCTTTTTGTCCGCATCACTAGCGGACACGTTGCGGACAGATTCGCCATTACGAGTGTTACGCTTGCGCTCACTGTCGTTCGCGCGGCGCTTCGCACTCTTGCCGTTATGCTCATCAAAGCGAGGCATTACAAGGCTTCCAGAATCATTCAGGGCGGCCCACTCGACGTCGATCATGGCCTGGGTAAAGCCCGGCCAGCCGATGACAGCATCCATCGCATCGGTGGTGTAACCCACCAGCACACCATCATCACAATGGGTGTCGAAGATGCTCCAAGCGATGTGCAGTCCGCCAATGATCCTAAGTCTGTCCGCTTTCAATGCGGACACCATGCGGAAAACTTTCGGATGAGTCTGAAGTTCGATGCGCATTTTAATCCAGTCTCCGGCCATTACTTGCTGCCTTTGCCGATCAGGTCGGCTAGTTCGAGGAAGCGATCGACGTACCAGTGAGGCTGCGTCTCGCGAGGGGATTGGGGGTTGGTGAGGTTCTTGCCGTAGGCCAGGCCCTTCTCGGTTACGCACCAGAAGTCGACCATCACCTGCTTGGAGTTCTTGCGCTGGAGCTGCTTCAGGAAGCCCTTAGTTTCCAGTGCGCGGTTGAAAGCCGCAGGTGATACGCGAATGCCGTTGTCCTTCAGCAAGGCCGTTGCCGACTTGGTGGGCATCGAGGAGCCGGCGGCAGCATCTGGTGCCGCGTCGACGACATAGCCTGGGAGAAACTTAGGGTCCAAGCCGTTGTTCTGAGCAATCTTCGTGAGCATGGCCATCTGGCAGGATGGAGCGGGCTTCAGCAGGCGCGTGAAGCACTCCATGATGGCGATCTCACCGACGACCTTGGTGCCATTTAGCATGACCTGCTCGCGGGCGCCCTGCTGCTGTTCCAGCACCCGCCAGCGGCGGATCACCTTCATGCGCATCGGCGCGCTGTAGCCGGTGAGCAGGCAGTCGGTGTGTTCGCGGTCGAGCAGATACTGCACCTGCTCCCGGTTGCGACCGTCGAGGTAGATGTCCTCAAAACTGAGTACATCTACTTTCAGGTCTTTGAGCATCGCAACGATGTCGCGCTTCACGTTGTCGTGGCGCTTGCCAGTGACGTTGGCAATCTCGCGGGAGGACATTGTGGTCCGCGACACGTTTTCGGAATTAACAAAACGTGTCGCGACATGGTTCGAGGTATTGCTTGATTCGAAGTGTTGGTTCATTCTTGCCTCGCAATGTTGTTGAAGAAGCCGGCCTCGTACGCCGGCTTTTTTATGCCTGGTCGTTTGCTGTCTTTCCCCTAATAGTGGGTAGGCAGTGATCCAAAAACGGCGTTTCGAAACTCAAAATCTTGAAATGCCAATCCATGGCAATCTCCACCCTCAAAACATTCAGCATGCGAAAACTTTTCAGGCTGCTTTTACCGACGCATCCATCACGTCCAGGCTCTGCCGAACATGGTTGATTTCTTGGCGGATCATGGTTTTCTCCAAAGTGCTGACGTGGTCATCGTCCAGCGCTTCGTGTACCGCGATGGTCAGATCGGCCACTTCCTTGCCGACGTTGATCAAGGACTTGGTCAATGCTTGTGGTTCAGGCGCGGACTTCGCGACCAGGGCGAAACCAAACTCGTTGGCCAAGGCCAGCAGCGGGCGCATATCTCCGGTGTGCAGCAAGATCCCGAACAGGTGCTCCACGGTCAGGTGATGGGCATCGTTGTCGGGGTTAGCGCGCTGAAGAAGACCTACATGCGGAACGCCCATCTTTGCCGCCAGTGCTTTTGCTTCGTTATCCAGAACAGCGCTCTGGCAGGACCGCAGGAAATCTTCCATTCGTAAAACCTCGTTTCCGTTTCCGTGGTGGCGATACGCCAACAAGGCGATGATCTGTTCATCAACTGATCAGGGACGTATCCATGACCTCTAATTCCGAATTGCAAGGCGAGATATCCGCCCTTTGTTGCTTGGTGGTAGCCCTGGCCTCCACCCTTCCCTTGTCATCTCAAATCAGGCTCTGGCCTGCGTTTGAGCAAATCGCCGATCCTTTCCGGAGCCAACTTGGCGGTGACGAATTACGCGGTTTTGAGCGCGCGACCGTGTCTCTTGCCTCGAAGCGGAAAGTGATCGGTTAGGCGGCAGATTTCTGCGATGGGAACGGGCGCTGCTCTTTCGCTTGGTAGCTTCCATCGGGAAGTTCGAGCACTCGGATGTCCCGCTTCGCGATTAGGGCTTTGTGAATAGCTGGAGCAGTCACCCGAAGAAGCCGTGCGGCTTCAGACTGACCTTTGTCAGCCACGAAATCGTCGAGGGAATTCTCATTCATGGTCGTGCCTCACTTGGTGATGAGGCCGATATTAACCATCTGTTAATTTATAATCAATACCGATGGTTTCTTCTCATTTTTAACCATTGGTTTAAATTCTCGCGATGACGAAAAAACGAATCCTTCCCCCAGACCGCATGGCCGAGTGCGAGTCGGCTCACGCTCTGTTCTTGTCGAAAAAGAACGAACTGAAACTGAGCCAGAAAAAAATTGCAGATGCTGCCGGTATGACACCAGCCGCTGTGAACCTTTACTTCAAAGGGATAAACCCGCTCAACGCACAGTTCGCAGCGGTATTGGCGCGAATGATTCAGGAGCCGGTTGAGGCTTTCAGCCCTCGCCTGGCGAAGGAGATCCGCAATCTGACCGGCTCAGCTGTTGTGAGATCGGACGACAATGGCGAAGCCTTAGGTGGTTCAGCTGCGGACGTCATCCGGGACATGCTGAATCGCAGCGGGAAAAATCTTTCTGAGGATGCTCGCAGACGACTTCTCGCCGTCGCCCAGGCAGAAGAAGGTGGTGGCGCGATCGAATTGGATTACTACCGCCCTGGCGCTATGGGTGACGAAGTGTGGATTGCACACTACGACGTTCGAGCCGCGATGGGCGGCGGGCAGATCCCTCATGACTACCCCGAGATGTTTCAGGACGTGCGCGTCAGCCCCCAGCACCTGCGCGAAATGGGTGTTGAGTTCAAAGAGCATTTCCATCTGAAGATGGTGACGGGCTGGGGCCAGTCGATGGCGCCCACGATCAAGCACCGCGACCCGCTCTTGGTCGATGTCAGCGTTCGTGAGTTCGCGGGAGATGGGATCTACATGTTTTCCTGGGACGGCCACCTCTATATCAAGCGTCTCCAGTGGCTAGGCGACGAGCAGATCACGATGCTCTCTGACAATTCTCGACATCCACCGCAAACCATCAGGGCGGAAGACACGCACATCCAGGCACGGGTGCTGCTGGTGTGGAATGCGCATTTGGTTTGAGGTCTCGCCATACGCAGTTTGATCTGGCACGGCGGGTTCCATTTTGTGGCGGTCTTGTACGCTAGGTAACAACCCATTGCTTCAATCAATACAAGGAAAGGACTCCATGAAGAAGCTGGTTATTGCTGGAATCGTCGCTCTCGTTGCAATAGTCATCTACACCCAGATAACTATTTTTGCCATTCCTCCGATCGGCGCAGTGCCCGAGGGTAGAACGGTGATAATGCTGAGACTTAACAAGACGAACTTTATCGACAGCGCCGATGCCATGTGCGAGCGGCTGCAGGGCAGCGTTAGCCTGCTTTGCCGAGGGGTGACCATGGGGGCAGTGGTGAGCAACACGAAAATTATCGCCCGCCTACCCTACTCAGAGTCTCTCTATTTGATCTCTACGGGCGGGAAGCGATACGAACGATAATACGGACTCCAGCAAGGAGGCGTCATGCCCAGCTCCACGAAGAAGCATTCGGAAAGTAAGGCTGCAGCGAATGCTACCGACATTGAGCGTTCTATCCAGGCTCTGAACAAAATGGCTGAACGCCTTTGGGGTGATGGACGAGAGGCCGAGGCGAAAGCCCTCCTTAATGTGCGGGGGGGAAGTTGAATAGGCGTGTTGGCACTCACGCTTGAGAAATTTTAAGAGTTGGTAGGGGCGCAATCATGAAAAGGATAATACTCACAGGGTTAGCTTTATCATTGCTTCCAGGGGGGCAGGTCTTTTTGCCTGCACTTCTTGCCTCGCAAAAGAAGAATGCGCGCAGTGGGAGCCGAGCAATTGTTGATGAGGTGCTCAATATTCAGAAACAGCTCGTTCCAGGCTCTATTGTCGCGTGTGACCTTGCTGGAAGCTGGGACCATATCGGCATATACATTGGCCGCAATAGAATCGTAGAGCGAAATGGCAACGGGGAAATAAAGAAAGTATCGATCAGTGAGTTCATGGATTCTTCCGTAGTACGCACAGGCGTCAGCCTTTTCATTGCATGTAGCAATGGCAAGCCAATCTCGAGTCCGGAAATCAGCCGCCGAGCCAAGGCGATTATTGGGCGTGAGTCGGGTTACTGCTTGATCACGAACAACTGCCACAAATTGGCTGCCTTCTGTGCTACCGGAGTTCGACACGACATCACAACGTTCAACTCGCTCAGTTCCGTGCTTCAAAAGAGTTTTGGGTCAGTCGAATGGCGATCAGTGAAACGCACCTAACCATACGACATTCGGCAACCTGTCATTCCATTGTCACACCTACCAAGCACAATGCAGTCAGTCAAAGGGATTTGGCGACGTGCATGAAGAGCCCGGCCAAGTGCTGGGCTTTTTCGTATCTGCGACATGCTTTTCACGAATCGCTCACAAAATGGAGCGCAAATTCAACGCACAAAAGGATTTGACCCCATATAGAAAGCCCGCAATACGCGGGCTTTTTAATGCCCGTCAGAAAGGAGCCGGCTCCTCTACCGGCTCGAACACTTCTACCGGCCGATCCTCTTCCACGCACGCTTCCCACTTCAACGTCACCGACTCATCGTCGTTGCACGTCATGTCTATGCCATCCGTCTCGTTTAGTAGCCCCATCACCTCCTCCCTCTCACGGTCACCATCCGTGTCCAGGCGATGGATCGTCACCCAGCGCTGAATCTGCGCTACGGGGTGGTTGACCATCGATGAGACGCGAAGCCCGAGCCTTTCAATCCCGCTCATTTCTTGTCGTTGTGCCGGTTTTGACTGCTCGCTCGCCTTAGCCATTACATCCTCCAAATACTGTATGTATATCCAGTTTTTAGAAGAGCATACCTTACACGTCTCAAAATTAAATTAACCATCGGTATTGACGCGCAAATATACCGATGGTTAACTACGTCCATCGCAGCAATACGCAACCACTGCGAAGGGCCTTTCGAGACCCGCCGCTCTTTAACAACTCAGGATCCTCGCCATCGACTACCCCGGGTTTCAGCCGGTAAGTGCGAGCAACAAATAGTCGATGCCACGCCAGCTCTGGAACTGGCCGTGCTCACCAGATGTGAGTACGCGAAACCACGCAAGCCGATCTGCGGAGAACACCGGACACGAAATGTGTGACGCAGGTTAGAGATATGAATCCGGCGATGCGCGTGGTGGAGAAACGGAATTTTTCACTGATGCACCTGGTGACGGGTGCATTGGGAAAACAACCGGAGACAGCAGCATGCAAATCAACCAGCAGAAAACGGTGCAGGTCGATGTGACTGAGTTGCACCTACACATCAAGGTGCGTGACGGCTTCGCTGCCGGCCTCAAGGATGCACAGAGCGAGGAAGTCGGCAGCTACGAAGGCTACGTGCCTGACTTCTTCCCGGGCGATCACTACGGCGATTACCTGATCCTTAACATCGATCTCGAAACCGGCCAGATCAAGAACTGGAAGAAGCCAACCGCCAGCGACATTGAAAAGATGCTCGCTCAGGGCGAAGTCGACTGACCAACCAGCGCCACTTCAGCCTGACGTTAACTGCCCGAGCACCTCCGCATCGGTAGTCACTGTCTGGATGAACCACGGGCCTCTGCTTGCAGGCATGGCAAGGGCGACAGTGACTACCGATGTGGAGGAATCCCCGGCTTATACCGGCCGCCTGAATGCAACAAACCAGAGAACGGCGAACGCCCGCCAAGATGCCAACGGCGCTCATTGGAGGAAGATCATCATGAAATAGATGAACGATTCACCCGCGAGGCACAGCAAGCCTGAAGGCTGCGCCCAACACTCATTCAGGCAGCGGACAGCAGGACCGAGGATGTCACCGCGCATCAACTGGAAACAGTAGGCCCAACCTAAAGACGACGGACATTGCTGATGCTGCATACCCAGGCCGTCGCCAGTAGCGGGCCTGGGCTAGCTGGATTGAAGAATGTTGCGTTACTGCCCTGGCGTTTTTTCAAGCTCGTCGTGATAGGACCGGTAAATCTCATTTGAACGCCGACATTGCTCAACGTACTGCTTCGGCGTCATGCCAAGTCTGGCGGATTCAGTGCTGAGAAATCGCTCAAGAAACGCATCCCCTCCAGTCATTTTCGTTGACTGTTGGAAGGTAGCCATCTGAGAAATGATTTGGCAACCTCCGGCGAAATTGGCGGTGACGAGCAATGTCAAAGCAGTGTCTCCGGCCTCCTCTGCCGCCAATGCGCTTGTTCCAAAAGTCAGTAACGAGACGCAAATAGCAAAACGAAAAATCAACTCCATTGAAGTCTCCGAATTTATGAAGTGCGCAAAGCGAGTGTAGTCGCACCAATCACCCTGCGCGCTCGCTCCGACACCACCCGCATGCACTCTCCTCCGCGCCCAACGGCAACCAGCGGAATGGATGAGTGCAGCCGAGTTTTGTTGGATCAACACCCGCCACTCTGGAGGCGACCATGGCAACCAGCTATGCAGACAGCGCGCAGGCCCGAGAGTGGGACAGGCGCTACGACGCTTGGGGGCGCGAGAAAAAAGCGAAACCCGAGGAGTTCCATGATTACGGGGCTGAAGCACTCAAACGAACCCAGGCACTGGAAGACCGCGATGTTCGCTTGGCTGCAGAGCGTAAGGCGAGCGCGAAACGTGTAGCCGCAGCGGTGGATGCCATCGCTGAGTTTTGG
>Ga0182007_10001930_pt1 | contig 10727 bp, 8 predicted proteins | sample Sormic07211113_1_FD_123023 | JGI IMG/M metagenome (GOLD analysis project Ga0182007, IMG submission 123023) | Rhizosphere microbial communities from Sorghum bicolor, Mead, Nebraska, USA - 072115-113_1 MetaG | ecosystem: Host-associated > Plants > Roots > Rhizosphere | place: USA: Nebraska... | reverse complement strand
TCGGACACCGCCGTGCTTCCGGGGCACGCCACGGCGGTGTCCGCGAACTGTGGAAGGCAGGGGAAGCCGCCCGGCGCACGCGTCCGTCGCGCAAAGAGGAGCAATACCTGGGCAATTACGTCGACTGGCTCCGCCTCCTCCCACTGCGTGACGTGGTCCTTCACCGTGCCGGCACCCAGGCGGACGCGGCCCCGATGTCAGCGCAAGGCAGCCCATCCGCCACCAGGGCGAGCACATCACGCTCCCACGCGGCGAGCAGCCGGACCCGGGCGGTCCTCGTCGACGGCCGCCCCGCCCCGGGACAGCAACGTCCGCGACGCCTCGGAGGAGAGCATCACACCGCGCGCGGCAGGATGCGCACCAGCGGCCCGGGACAACGGCATACAGGCCCCAGCCGCGTACCGCTACCCGCACGAGGGGCTGACCGTACCCGCTGACCACGCACCCGACCAGTCCACCGCGCCGAAGCGTACGGCGGTGGCCGGGTACACCCACCTCAACCTGGACGGCACGGTCGTCCGCACCGACCGCGTGTCCGCCGCCGGCTCTCCACCACGAGAACGCCCGGCCAGGCATCCGCATCCGGTCAAAAAAGCCCAAGAGCGCCGAACTCACCGAAGAGCAAGGGACGTTCAACACCGTCCCCCACTGCATCCACGGAGCCGTGGAACGCGCCAACGCCCAGCTCAAGGTGACCCGAGTACGCGAGCATGAGCATTACATGCCCCCTGACGTGCAAGTAACTCTCACCGGGATCTTGTGCTCGTGAGCTGCCTCATACCTCTCGGCCCGTCGGGTCGTCGGGTCGTCGGGGCCGGAACCGACCGGCTCGACGGTTCCCGGCCCGGCCGTCACCGGATGCCGTAGGCCTCGCGGTAGGCGGCCACGGCGGTCGGCAGGGTGGGGAAGATCCGGTCCGCTCCGACGGTGTCCGCGAGGCCGTACGCCCTGAGGTCGTCCATGAGGTCCTGCTTGACGCGGGCGAGGGCGAACACGACGCCGCGCTGGGTGAGTTCGCGACGCAGTGCATCGACCGCGTCGAGCGCGGTGATGTCGACCTCGACATTGGCCTCGGTGTTGAGGACGAACCAGCGCACGGGGTCGCTCTGTTCGTCGACGGCGGCCAGGGCGCGGCGGCGGAAGTCCTCCGCGTTGGCGAAGAACAGCGGTGAGTCGTAGCGGTAGACCAGCAGGCCCGAGATGGTGTGGGCCTGTGGGTAGTCGTCGATGTCGTGCATGCCGGCCAGGCCCGGCACCAGCCCCTCGACGGCGTCGTGCGGGCGGGCCACCCGCGTCAGCAGCTCGGCCACGGACAGGCCGACGGCCACGAGCACGCCGTAGAGGATGTCCAGGGCCAGCACCCCGGCGAGGCAGCCGAGGGCGAGCAGCAGTTCGCGGCGGCGGAAGGACGCCAGCCGGCGGAAACCGGCGAGGTCGATCATGCGGACGGCGGCGTACACGACGAGCGCGCCCAGGACGGCCGAGGGGGTGCGCCGCAGCAGGGGGCTGAGGAACAGCAGGACCGCCAGCACCACCGCGCCCGCCACCAGGGAGTACGCCTGGCTGCGGGCGCCCGACGAGGAGGCCAGCGCGGTGCGGCTGGCGCTGCTGCTGACGGGGAAGCCGTGCAGGACACCCGCGCCGAGGTTGGCCGCGCCCAGCGCCAGGAACTCCTGGTTGGGGTCGAGCTCGGGGCCTTCGTCGTCCTTCCCGGAGAAGGCCCGCGCGGTGAGGATGAAGTCGGTGTAGGCGACGATCAGCACACCGAGGGCCGGCAGCACCAGGCCCGGGATCTCGCTCAGGTCCGGCCACGCGAGCCCGGGCAGACCCGACGGGACGGTGCCGATGACCTTGATGCCGTACCGCCCGTCGAGGTCGAAGACCACCACGGCGAGCGTGCTGAGGGCGACGGCGAACAGGGGGCCGGGCAGGGCGCGGGCGTACCGGTACACCGCGAAGAGGAACACGAGCACGGCGGCGGAGAGCACGACGGTGGCCGGGTCGGCGTCGGGCAGGTTGCCGAGGAACGACCACAGTTGGGGGAAGAACTCCGCGCCGGTCGTCTCCACCCCGGTGAGTTTGGGCAGCTGGTCCACGGACATGATCAGCGCCACGCCCGCCAGGTAGCCGATCAGGACCGGGCGGGAGAGCAGGTCCGCGAGGAAGCCCAGTCGTACGGCCCGGGCCACCACGCACAGCAGTCCGACGGTGACGGCGAGGGTGGCCGCCAGGGTGGCGTAGCGCCCCGCGTGACCGGCGGCGAGCGGGCCGACCACGGTGGCGGTCATCAGGGCGGTCGTGGACTCGGGGCCGACCGAGAGCAGGCGGGAGGACCCGAACAGCGCGTACAGGCCGAGGGCGGGCAGGATGGCCCACAGTCCGGCGACCGGCGGGAGCCCGGCCACCCCGGCGTACGCCATGACCTGCGGCACCAGATAGGCCGCGACGGTCGCGCCGGCCAGCAGGTCGCCCCTCATCCAGGCACGCCGGTAGCCGAGGAGGGCCACGGCTCCGGGCATCAGATCGCGCCACCCCGGGACATGTCTGTCGCTGCCGCCCTGGGACATGAGCCACCCTTCTCCGTTCGATCGGTCCCAGGATCCAACGGTCGGCAGCCGACCGCGACAGGTGTGCCGTGTCCGGCGCGTCGGCGTCCCGGCTCACGCCCCAACGGCCCCTGAGCTCAGGGCCGTTCAGCCCCGCCCGGCGGACCTTCGGCATCCGGCCGCCGGCACCCCGGGCGGCGAGAGTGAGGGGCGTCGGACAACGGACCACCCCACCCCCGAAGGGATCACCGCCATGGCCGTGCACGAGCACCCGCACCGGAGCCCGGGCTTCCACCTGCCGTCCTTCCGCCGGCACCGGACCGCCGCCCCATCCGATTCCGCCGTGTCGGCACATGTCGGCACGGACACCGCGCGGGCCTACGCCTTCGCCTCGCTGCGTCTGCTCACCGGCTTCGTCTTCCTGTGGGCCTTCCTCGACAAGACCTTCGGCTTCGGCTACGCGACGCCGTCCGGCAAGGGCTGGATCGACGGCGGCTCGCCCACCAAGGGCTTCCTCGGCTCCGTCGCCGCCGGGCCGATGGAGTCCACCTTCCACTCCTGGGCCGGCGACACCTGGGCCGACTGGCTGTTCATGCTGGGGCTGCTCGGGATCGGTGCCGCGCTCGTCGCGGGCGTCGCGTTGCGCCTCGCGGCCGTCGCGGGCACCGTGATGATGGCGCTGATGTGGATCGCCGAGTGGCCGCCGGCCAAGCACCTCTCGGACGGCTCGGCCAGCATGTCGACGAACCCGTTCGTGGACTACCACGTCGTCTACGCCGTCGTCCTGATCGCCCTGGCCGTGGCCTCCGCCGGCGACACCCTCGGCCTCGGGCGGCTCTGGGCGCGGCTCCCGATCGTCCGTCGCGGCCGCCTGCTGCGGTGAGCGCCGCGGATGCGGCGGGCCCGTCGTCCCCGGGTCCGTCGTCCCCGGGCCCGTTGTCCCCGGGGCCGTCGTCCCCGTGTCAGCCGCAGCAGGGCCCCGAGCAGGGCCGTTCGGTCCCGGGCCGGGACCTGCGGCCCCTGCCGCACGCCTCGTCCGTGGACGAATCTCGAATCGGGAACCCCCCATCCAGGAGGTGGAGATCATGACCCGCACCGTCACCGTCGGCCTCGACGGCTCTCCCGAGAGCCGCGCGGCGGCCGAGTGGGCGGCCCGCGAGGCACAGCTGCTGGCCCTGCCGCTGAAGCTGGTCCAGGTCTGGGAGCCGGTACCGAGCCCCATGGCGCAGGCACCGCTGCTCGGGCCGGAGACGCATCAGCACTGGACCGAGCGGATTCCCCGCGAGGTGGCCGAAGGTGTCCGGCTGCGTCACCCCGGCCTCGTGGTGAGCGCCGAGCACGTGTCCGGGCGGCCCGCCGAGGTCCTGACGGACGCGGCGAAGGACGCGGAGCTGCTGGTGCTCGGCTCCCGTGGGCTCAGCGGGATCGGCGGGTTCATGATCGGATCCGTCGGACTGTCCGTCGTGGCACACGTCGACCGCCCGGTCGTCCTGGTCCGCGCCGGGGAACAGGCCGCCGACGAGCACGAGATGGACCCGGCCGGCATCCCGTCCGCCGCGACCCCGTTCCGCCCCGTCGTCCTCGGCATCGACATCGAGAACCCGGACGACACCCTGATCGGCTTCGCCTTCGCGGCGGCGGCCCGACGCGGTGCTCCCCTGCGGGTCGTGCACGGCTGGAACCTGGACATGTCCCGCTACTACGCCTACGGCCCCGCTCCCGACCTCGAGGTCGCGGGCGAGCTGACGCGGCAGGAGGGCGTCGCACTGACCGAGGTCGTACGGCCCTGGCGGGAGAAGTTCCCGGCCGTCGAGGTGACCGAGCGCCCCGTCTTCGGCTCCCCCGCCGACCACCTCGTCGACGCCTCCCGCGAGGCGTCCCTGGTCGTCGTCGGCCGCCGCACCCGCCGGGGCACGTTCGGCGCCCACATCGGCTCCGTCACCCACGCCGTCCTGCACCACTCCGTCGCCCCTGTCGCCGTCGTCCCGCACGACTGACCCCGTCCCAAGGAGCTGAAACGATGAAGGCAGCGGTCGTACGAGCCTTCGGTGAACCCCTGGTCATCGAGGAGCGCCCCGACCCCGAGCCCGGCCCCGGCCAGGTCCGCGTCCGTGTCGAGGCGTCCGGGCTGTGCCACACCGACATCCACGCCGCCCACGGCGACTGGCCGGTCAAGCCGAACCCGCCGTTCGTGCCCGGCCACGAGGGTGTCGGCCTGGTCGAGAAGCTCGGCGACGGCGTCACCCACCTGTCCGTCGGCCAGCGGGTCGCCGTGCCCTGGCTCGGCCGGGCCTGCGGACGGTGCGAGCACTGTCTGTCCGGCTGGGAGACGCTGTGCGAGCAGCAGGTCAACACCGGCTACGGCTGCGACGGCGGGTACGCCGAGAAGATGCTGGCCTGGGCCGACTTCGCGCAGCCCGTGCCGGACGGGGTGAGCGCCCTGGACGCCGCCCCGCTGACCTGTGCCGGTGTGACCACGTACAAGGCGCTCAAGGTCGCCGGGGTGCGGCCCGCGCAGCTCGTCGCGGTCTCCGGCGTCGGCGGGCTCGGCCATCTGGCCGTGCAGTACGCGAAGCTCGCGGGAGCGACCGTCGCCGCGATCGACGTCACCGACGAGAAGCTCGAACTCGCCACCGAACTCGGCGCGGACCTCGTCATCGACGCCCGCAAGGACGACGTCGGCAAGGTCCTGGGGCGGCACGGCGGCGCCCACGCGGCCATCGCGCTCGCGGTGAACGACGCCGCCTTCGAGGCCGTGAACGCGGGTCTGCGGCGCGGCGGGAAGCTCGTCATGGTGGCCCTCCCCGCGCACGGCACCGTCCGCGTGCCCATCTTCGACACCGTCCTGAACGGCACCTCGGTCATCGGCTCGATCGTCGGCACCCGCCAGGACCTCGCCGAGGTCTTCCAGCTGCACGCGGCCGGCCGGACCAGGGTCATCTACGAGACCCGGCCGCTGGCCTCCGTCAACGAGTCCATCGACGACGTGCTGCGCGGTCAGGTCAAGGCCCGTATCGTCTTCGACCTCGCCACGGGACGGTGAGGGCGATGGACCTCCCGATCGTCGTCGGCGTCGACGGCTCCGAAGCCGGCCTGCGGGCCGTCGACTGGGCGGCCGACGAGGCCACCGTACGGGGGCTGCCGCTGCGCCTGGTGTACGCCTCGCTGTGGGAACGCTACGAGGGCGCCGGCCTCGCCGACGACCTGGGCAAGCCCTCGGAGGAGGTCATGGCCGAGGACGTGGTCCGGGCCGCGGCACGGCGGGCCCAGGCCCGCAGCGCCGGCCTGGACGTCTCCACGGAGGTGCTGCCGGAGGAGCCCGAGTACGCGCTCGTACGGGAGAGCCGGAGCGCCGCCCTGCTGGTGACGGGTACCCGGGGCCGCAGCGGCCTGGCCGAGGCGGTACTGGGTTCCGTGAGTCTGACCGTGGCCGGACACGCGCACTGCCCGATGGTCGTCGTGCGCGGCAACCACGACAACCAGGCCCGGCACGGGACGCACGGCCGCGTCGTCGTCGGCGTCGGCGAGGACGCCAAGGCCTCCCTCGCGGTGGGCTTCGCCTTCGAGGAGGCGCGGCGGCGCGGCGCGGCGGTGAACGCCGTACGGGCCTGGAGGTGCCCCGCGCACGAGAGCACCGACCATCCGCTGCTGGCCGGGGAGCCGGCCCGGCTGCACGAGCAGCAGGCGGTGGAGGCCCTGGAGACGGCGCTGCAGGACGCCCCGGAGGACGTGGAAGTGGAGCGCCGTACCGTCGAGGGCCCCGCCCGCGCGGTGCTCGTGGCCGCTTCCCAGGACGCCGACCTCGTCGTCCTCGGGGCCCGGCGCCGGGCGCGGCACTTCGGGCTCCAGCTGGGCCGGGTGGCCCATGGCGTCCTGCACCACTCGGCCTGTCCGGTCGTCATCGTGCCCGAGCCGGCATGACCGCGCGAGCCGGCTCCTCAGAGGGTCGCCGCGTGATCGGGGACGTAGGTCTGCAGATCGCGCGGCGGCCGCTCGTAGCCGGTCGACGCGGGCCGCTCGGGCAGTTCGAGGACCGGCGGCGGCACCTCGCGATAGGGCACGGACTCCAGCAGGTGGGCGATCATGTTCAGCCGCGCCCTGCGCTTGTCGTCGCTCTCCACGACGAACCACGGCGCCTCGGAGATGTCGGTGTGCACCAGCATCTCGTCCTTGGCCCGGGAGTACGCCTCCCAGTGGGTGATCGACTCCAGGTCCATCGGCGACAGCTTCCAGCGCCGCAGCGGGTCCTCCAGCCGGCGCCTGAACCGCTCCTGCTGCTCGGTGTCGCTCACCGAGAACCAGTACTTGCGCAGCACGATCCCGGCCTCCACCAGCATCCGCTCGAAGATCGGGCACTGACGCAGGAAAAGCTGGTACTCCTCCCGGGTGCAGAAGCCCATCACATGCTCGACGCCGGCCCGGTTGTACCAGGACCGGTCGAACAGCACGATCTCCCCGGCGGCCGGCAGATGCTCCACGTACCGCTGGAAGTACCACTGGGTGCGTTCGCGCTCGGTCGGTTTGGGCAGCGCCGCGATCCGGGCGACACGCGGGTTGAGGTGCTCGGCGACCCGCTTGATCGTGCCGCCCTTGCCGGCCGCGTCCCGGCCCTCGAACACCACGACCACGCGGGCGCCCTCCGCCCGCACCCACTCCTGCAGCTTCGCCAACTCCGTCTGCAGGCGCAGCAGTTCCTTCTCGTACGTCTTGCGCGGCAGCGCCGCCGCCTTCTTGCCGGCCATGCCGCCTCTTCCCCTCGATGACTAGTGGAGTCACTCATGTCCAAGGTCGAACACCAGGACGCCACCGTACTTTCCGACGACGAACTGCGCACCCTGGACGCCCACTGGCGGGCCGCCAACTACCTGGCGGCGGGCCAGATCTACCTGATGGCCAACCCGCTGCTGACCGAGCCGCTGCGGCCTGAGCACATCAAGCCCCGGCTGCTGGGCCACTGGGGCACCTCGCCCGGCCTGAACCTCGTGTACACCCACCTCAACCGGGTCATCAAGGCACGCGGCCTGGACGCCCTGTGCGTGTGGGGCCCCGGGCACGGCGGCCCCTCCATCCTCGCCAACTCCTGGCTGGAGGGCAGCTACAGCGAGACCTACCCGGACGTGTCGCGGGACGCGGACGGCATGGAGCGGCTGTTTCGGCAGTTCTCCTTCCCCGGCGGGGTGCCCAGCCATGTGGCGCCCGAGACACCGGGCTCGATCCACGAGGGCGGCGAGCTCGGGTACGCGCTCTCGCACGCCTACGGCGCCGCCTTCGACCACCCCGACCTGGTGGTCGCCTGTGTGATCGGCGACGGCGAGGCCGAGACCGGCCCGCTGGCCGCTTCCTGGCACTCGAACAAGTTCCTCGACCCCGTGCACGACGGCGCCGTCCTGCCGATCCTGCACCTCAACGGCTACAAGATCGCCAACCCGACCGTGCTGTCCCGCCTCCCGGAGCACGAACTCGACTCACTGCTGCGGGGATACGGCCATGAGCCGATCCATGTGAGCGGGGACGACCCGGTCGAGGTGCACCGGGCGATGGCCCAGGCCCTCGACCGGGCGCTGGACCGCATCGCGGTGATGCAGCGCTCGGCCCGCGAGGACGGCGTCCCCGAGCGGGTGCACTGGCCGGTGATCGTGCTGCGCACCCCGAAGGGCTGGACCGGCCCCGCCGAGGTCGACGGTGTGCCGGTCGAGGGGACCTGGCGGGCGCACCAGGTGCCGCTGGCCGCCGTCCGCGAAAACCCGGAGCATCTGCGGCAGTTGGAGGAATGGCTGCGCTCGTACCGGCCCGAGGAACTGTTCGGCCCGGACGGGCGCCCCGTCGCCGACGTCCTCGCCTGTGTCCCCGACGGTGCCCGCCGACTGGGGGCCACCCCGTACGCCAACGGCGGTCTGCTCGTACGTGACCTGCCCATCCGTCCCCTGGACGACTTCGCGGTGCCCGTCGACAAACCCGGCACGACACTGCACGAGCCGACCCGTGTCCTCGGCGACCTGCTGGAGGGGGTCATGCTGGACACCCGCGCCCACCGGGACTTCCGGGTGGTCGGCCCGGACGAGACCGCCTCGAACCGGCTCCAGGCCGTCCTGGACGCCAGCGGCAAAGCCTGGCAGGCCGAGCACCTGCCGGTGGACGAACACCTCGACCGGCACGGGCGGGTGCTGGAGATCCTGTCCGAACACACCTGCCAGGGCTGGCTGGAGGGCTACCTCCTCACCGGCCGGCACGGACTGTTCTCCTGCTACGAGGCCTTCGTGCACATCGTCGACTCGATGGTCAACCAGCACATCAAGTGGCTCAGGACATCGAGGGAGTTGCCCTGGCGCAGGCCCATCGCCTCCCTCAACTACCTGCTCACCTCGCACGTCTGGCGCCAGGACCACAACGGTTTCTCCCACCAGGACCCCGGTTTCGTCGACCACGTCCTCAACAAGAGCCCCGAGGTGGTCCGGGTGTATCTGCCGCCGGACGCCAACACCCTTCTCTCGGTGGCCGACCACGCGTTGCGCAGCCGCGACTACGTCAATGTGATCGTGGCCGGCAAGCAGCCCTGCTTCGACTGGCTGTCCATGGACGCCGCCCGCGCCCACTGCGCCCGTGGCGCCGGCATCTGGGAGTGGGCCGGCACGGAGAACGGCGGCGAGCCGGACGTCGTCCTGGCGTGCGCGGGTGACGTGCCCACCCAAGAGGTGCTGGCCGCCGCCCAGTTGCTGCGCCGCAACCTGCCCGAGCTCGCCGTGCGGGTGGTCAACGTCGTCGACATGACCCGGCTGATGCCGCGCGAGGAACACCCGCACGGCATGAGCGACTTCGAGTACGACGGCCTGTTCACCGCCGACAAGCCGGTGATCTTCGCCTACCACGGCTACCCGTGGCTCATCCACCGCCTCGCCTACCGCCGCACCGGCCACCGCAACCTGCACGTACGCGGCTACAAGGAGTCCGGCACCACGACCACGCCCTTCGACATGGTCGTCCGCAACGACCTCGACCGCTACCGCCTGGTCATGGACGTCATCGACCGCGTCCCCGGCCTCGCCGTGCGCGCCGCCGCGGTACGCCAGCAGATGGCCGACGCCCGCAGCCGCCACCAGGCCTGGATCCGCGAACACGGCACCGACCTGCCCGAGGTCGCCGACTGGACCTGGAACGCCTGAGACCGGACTCGGAAGGCAGGGGTGAGCGGGGGGCTCCACCCGTGGGTGGGCGTGGGGCTCTACCTGTGGGTGGGCGTCGGGTTCGACCCGTGGGTGGTGGTCGCCGGCTCCCCTCGGGCGCACGCTGGACGCATGGACTCGCCCCTGCACTCCGCTCTGGTCGCACTCACCGCCGTATGCGTCGCCGTGTTCGTCGCGGCGTGGCTCGTCGGCGCCGTCTGGTTCGGCCTGAAGAGGGGATCCGGGGCGGCGGGGCTCGCGGGCGATCTGCGCCGGACCCTGCCCCGCCGGGTCCTGCTGATCGCCGGTGCGTATCTGTTCAGTCTGCTGGTCCGGCACACCCCGGACTCCTGGTGGCACCATCTCGCCTTCTGGCAGCCGGAGCTCGCCGTCCTGGGCGCCGTACTGGCCGTCGCCTCCACCGGCTGGCTGCTGTGGGCGCGCTGGGTGCTCGGCACCATGTGGGCGAGCATCCCTATGGTCCGGGACCACCATGAGCTGCGCACCGACGGCCCCTACCGCCTGGTCCGTCACCCCATCTACACCGGCCTGCTGGGGCTGGTCACCGGCGCCATGCTCGCCTGCGGCTTCGGGGTGTGGGTGGTGATCCTAGCCGTCGCCGTCCCCTGGCTGCTGCGCCGCGTGCGCGTGGAGGACCGCCTGATGGCCGACCGGTTCGGAGGGTCGTACGAGGCCTACCGCGCCCGTGTCCCGGCCCTCGTCCCCTCCATACGCCCGGCCTGGAACAGCCTCCACCGCGCCGACAGCCACCACTAGGGACAGGCCGCCGGCCGCCACTGGGGACAGGCCGCCGTCTCCCCGAGGCCTCGGCCGACCGCTAGGGCCCCTGCGACGGCCCAGGTGCCGTCTGCGTTTCCGTCGGCAGCAACAGCTCCTCTTGACGTGCTCCCTGGCCTAAAGTCCAGGGATTCCGGCCTGGGTCGTCTGACCCTTCCGGGGGCTTCCTGCTTCCACGCGCTGTGCGGGCACGTGTGCCCGTCTTACCGGCGCTCCACAGGCG
>Ga0182007_10001928_pt1 | contig 10737 bp, 8 predicted proteins | sample Sormic07211113_1_FD_123023 | JGI IMG/M metagenome (GOLD analysis project Ga0182007, IMG submission 123023) | Rhizosphere microbial communities from Sorghum bicolor, Mead, Nebraska, USA - 072115-113_1 MetaG | ecosystem: Host-associated > Plants > Roots > Rhizosphere | place: USA: Nebraska... | reverse complement strand
GAAGCACGAAACCGGGCATCGCCATCGCCGAGCATGAATGAATAGGCGTCCTCGGCGCGGCCATGCTCGGCATTGGTCGCCCAGCCCATTGCCAGGATTTGCAAACCACCGGGCGCACCGTCTGTGCAGAGCGGTTCTGGAAGGCCATCGACGAACGTGTATTCCAGGCCATCCACCTCATAACCAAAGATGTTGGCTTCGTCTCCGAACATGTCCGCGTAACCCAGGCCCGTCCCCATGAACGCCCAGTGCTTAGGCCTGAAAACTGTGTACCCGCGTGGGTTGCGCGGTGCCATTCCCCCAAAGCTGCCGTATATCCCGCGCAGAGCATTCACCCCGAACGTCGTTGCCCCGGGGTGATTTACCCTCGGATCTTCCCAAGCCCCCGTTAGCCGATGAGGCTCGGTAGCGGCCACAGGATCGAGCGCACCGGCATCGTACTTGTAGGCCACTTGCCGCCGGCCACCGTCTTCCAAGCGGATCTGCCACATAAAATTGCCAGCGAAGCGCGCGACCTTGCCGCCCTTCTCGACAAAGGCGTCGACATGGTCGCGCATTTCCCGCGTCCAGTACTCGTCGTGCCCGGCGAAGACGGCGCAGGCGTAGCCCTCAAGCGCGTGCGGGTCATGATGCAAATCGTCCTGGGTCAGGATATGCACTGTATAACCTTGCTGCTCGGCCCAAACCACAAAAGGTCTCTCGTAAGAAGCCCACCCCGCCAGCGCGTAGTACTTGGCGTAACCGTTGAGACTGGCCCATTCGATAAACTCATAGCGCGCCGGTCCTGGCTTGCGGGGCCGGGTCGCGTTGACGCAACGTGGCGCATCCTCCGGCAGCCACACCTGCCCTCGCGCCCAAGGGCGCTGCGCCGACAGCAACGGTGAGCGACCACGCGGCGTGCCGGGGTGGATGCCAAAGTAATGATTGGCACCGCCCCAGTCGTTATAAGCGGCCCAAGTCGATGTGGCTGCGACGAGCACCAAGGCATCTGCACGCTTGCGCTGCGCCTTGACGATGAACAGATGATGCCCAAGGACGCTGTCGTCGCCGTCCCGTACTTCCACTATATAGGCACCCTGCTCGGCATCCGCCGGGATTGTCCATTGCATGAAGGCGGGCCATTGGCAGCCCTGCTCATAGGCACGTTCGGGTATGAGGTGGAATCGAGCATCAAGGTTGTCGGTGGTATACAGCGTGTGGGCGATGGCGCCATCACGGTAGATCCGGATTCTCACTTGCGGGCGGTTCGACGACAGATACAGGCAAACCGAATCACCCGGGCTATAGGCGCGGCGATCCGAGTAGCACCAGGCGGCCGCCGGGCTCGACTCGGAAGGGACTTCGACCCAGGTCTCGCGTGCGGCCTGACGTGGTCCCGACGTCTGGCTGACGGTCACGTTGGCGCCCGGTCGGTCACCTCGTGCAGCGGTATTCTTGAGGGTGGTTGAATTCATTGCGCCGTACTCCTTTGATTGGCTGAACCTGCGCTGATTCGAGTAGCAGGTGCCTCGATGTGCGCTAGGTCGATGCCCGCCGTTTCTTCGATAAGAAAACCTGCCAGGACGGTGACCACGCCCAAACCAATGACATAGCTGACATACAGATAGCCAAGGTCGGCGCCGCCAAGATAGCTGTGCAGATAGGGGGCGGTGCCGCCAAAGATCGCCACCGAAACAGAAGACACCAAGCCCACGCCCTGAGCCCGCGCCTGGGTCGGCACCTGCTCGGACAGCACTGCAGGGAAAATCGCCGCGATCAACGACCAGGCGCCTAGCCCCAGCACCTGGGCTAGGAACAGCGTGTAGGGTTCAGTGGTCACCATTATCGAGATGGGATAGGCCAGCACGATCACACCCAGGCCCCAGGCGATGACCATGGGCCGGCGCCCTACCCGATCGGACAACATCCCGCAGACCGGCAACCAGCATACACAGAGGATCTGCGCGAGGAGACTGGCCACATAGGCACCTGTGGCGTCCATGCCTTGGGCGATCGCCGTCGACGCGCCGAACGTGACCCAAGCGTAGTAAGTGACATTGGCGGCTGCTGCAAGCATGACGATGTTACGCGCGACGCGTAGCATCTCCCCCGTGGACAGCTTGCGCGGCGGCTGCGCCAGACCCTGCTGCTCTACGAACACATGAGATTCCTGCGCACTGCGGCGCAAAAACAGCGCATAAATACCAAGTACTCCACCAATGGCGAAACCGATCCTCCAGCCGTAGTCACCCATGGCCTGCGCACCCAGCAGCCAGGTCAGCGCCGCCGCCACGGCCGTCGCCGCCATCACCCCTAGCGTTACCCCCACATAAACGGAACTCGACCATAAGCCACGGTGTTTGCTGGGGGCGATCTCGGCGACGTAGGTGTAGGACACCCCTGTCTCGCCGCCATGGGCGAGCCCCTGCATCAGGCGGAAAAATAGCAGCGCGCCCGAGGCATACAGGCCAATGCTCTGGTAATCAGGGATAAGCGCGATGCCAAGGCTGCTGATCGCAAGCAGCAGCATCGTCATCACCATGATGGTCCGGCGCCCCAGTCGGTCGCTCAGTCGGCCAAACAACCATCCGCCGACAGGGCGAGCGACAAAGCCAACCGCAAACACGGCAAGGGTCGCGAGCATCGCCGAGCGCGCATCGGTCTTGTCGAACAGATTGCTAGCCAGGTACACCGAAAAGGTTGCGTACAGGGTCCAGTCAAACCACTCGAGCGCATTGCCGATACCTGCCGCGCGCAACGATTTGAGGCGTCCTTGGTGAGACGTCGTATTGTTCATGGTGTATCTCCTGATTACGGACGGGATCGAAGCGGTTTGAGAAACCGGATCAAAGATGCAACGCGGGCTTGGGCTGGCGAATACCATGCACAGAAGGGATTCGGACACGCAGTGCAATCAGCAACGCGGCCAGCAGCATCAGCACGGCCGCCGCTACGAATACGCCTGCACTGCCTCCGAGGCTGAACATTGCACCGCCAGCGGCCGCGCCCGTTGCGATGGCGGACTGCACAGATGCCACCACCATGCCCCCGGCGCTTTCCGCCTGATCAGGTACCGCGCTGGCGACCCAGTTCGACCACGCCACCGGCACACCACCAAAGGCTAGGCCCCAGATCGCCAGCAGTACCGCCTGCCCCGGCACCGACGCCGGCAACAGCACTAACGCCAGTGCTGCGACGCCGACCAGCGCGGGCATCAACACCAGAGTGGCCAGAGGGTGGCGCTCCAGCAACCTCCCGGCTAACAGCGTGCCGACGAAGTTCGCCACACCGAACCCCAGCAACATCAGTGACAGCCCTTGCGTGCCGATGCCGGTAGTCCCTTCAAGGAATGGCCGAACATAAGTGAACATCGCGAAGTGCCCGCTGTGCACCAGCACACAACCGAACATGCCCATGGCAATGCACGGGCGCTTCAACACCTCGAGCGCGGTGCGCAGGCGTGCCGGCCGGTGCGGCGCAAGGCGCGGGAGAGTGAACGACTGGAAAGCCAGGGTCACGATGCCTACCGCCGCCGCTGCAAAGAACGCGCTGCGCCAGCCATATAACCCGCCCAGATAACTGCCCAGCGGCACTGCAACTACCGTCCCAATGGCAATGCCGCTGAAAATGATCGAAAGCGCCCGAGGCAACAAAGCACTCGGCACCAAGCGCATCGCTACCGCCGCCGCCATGCTCCAGAACCCGCCAAGGGCAATACCCAGCAAGATGCGCATCAACAACAGCACCGCGAAGCTGGAGGAAATGGCGACCAACAGATTCGAGGCGACCATCAACGTGGAAAAACCCATTAACACCCAACGTCGGTCGATGCCGCGGATCAGGCCTGGCACCAACAAGCCAGCAAACAGTGCCACCACGGCTGTCACCGTTACCGCCTGGCCAGCCATCGCTTCGGACACTCCCAGGTCGGTAGCCATCAGCGTCAACAAACTGGCCGGAAGGTACTCAGCGGTCAGTAACCCGAACACACCCATTGCCAACGAGAAGACGGCCATCCATGCGGGCGTCGCAGGCTCTACGTCCGCGCCGACGCCGGGATGGCGGTCGGATACGGCGTTACATACACAGTCAGTCATTGCACGATCTCCCAATCTTCATTGCGAGCCGAAGTCTAGGCGCCGAAAACTGGATGATCTATGATCCAAAGTCTCTACTTTTTGACTAAAACACCTGAACGATGCCTGCAGATCAGTTTGCTCTTTCCTCGGACCTCACCAACGAGCTGTTGCGCGGTATGCGCCTGCGTGGCGTTGAATACCGGCGTATCCAGGCGGGTCCAACTTTCGGATTGAGCTTCGCGGAAAAACCTGGGCACGCCTGGTTCCACTTCATGGCCGTCGGCAATGCGGTACTGCGAATGGAGGACGGCAGCACCTACGCGCTGTCTGCCGGCAACGCCGTGTTCATCTCCCATGGCGCGGCCCATCAACTGATTTCCCATCCGGACGCGCCTGTTCAAGACATCGACCGTCTAGACGGCGCCTATTTGGGTGACACCGTCAGCGCGGTGGATACCGGAACCGATGCCAGCCCCACGCCGAGCACTATTTTGTTCAGTGGTTGCATGGAGTTTGAACTGGGCAGTATCCATGGCCTTGGCCGCCTGATGCCGGGCCTGATGCTGATTGATGCCGGCGGTCAGCGTTACCCTGGGCTGGTGCCTATCCTGACCACCATGGAACGGGAGGTCAGCGCCGCCCGTGTCGGCTTCGCCGGTATCCTCGCGCGGTTGGCCGACGTGGTGGCTGCCATGGTCGTTCGTGGCTGGGTCGAGTGCGCCTGCGGGAATGCTTCTGGCCTGGTCGCCGCCTTGCGCGATCCACGCTTGGCCGGTGCACTGCTTGCGCTACATCAACAACCGGGCCGCGACTGGACCGTTGCGCAGCTGGCCGAGCATTGCAATACCTCGCGTTCGGTCTTCGCGGAGCGCTTCCAGATGACGATTGGCATGACCCCGCTGCGCTACGTCACAGAACTGCGAATGCGGCTTGCGAGCCAGTGGCTGACCCTCGAAAGGCTGCCAATTGAAGAGGTAGCACAGCGCTTGGGCTATACATCCCAGGCCGCTTTCAGTCGTGCATTCAAGCGCATTACGGGCAAGACACCGGGTTTGAGTCGTAAGGTTAAGCAGTCCGCTGCGACTTGAAACCGCGCGCAAGGAATCGATGATCCGAGCTCCTAGCTCATTTACCACCCGTCACGTCGAGGAATGTACCGGTAACAAATGACGCCTCCGCGCTGGCGAGCCATAGAATCGCCCGTGCCACTTCCTCGGGCTGACCGCCCCGCCCCATGGGGATCGAGTCCTTGACACGATCGACCCGCCCCGGCTCACCGCCACTGGCGTGCATGTCGGTATAGATATGTCCGGGTCGAATGCAGTTGACGCGTATCCCCTCCCGGGCCACCTCCTTTGCAAATCCAATGGTGAAGGTCTCCAAGGCGCCCTTTGACGCCGCATAATCGACGTACTCATTGGGGCTGCCAAGGCGCGCCGAGGCCGATGAGACATTGATCACCACGCCGCCCGGGCCGTTGTGGCGGTAAGACATGCGCTTCACCGCTTGCTGAGCACAGAGTATTGGCCCAATGGCATTGACCGCAAAGATGCGCTGCATCCGCTCGAAGCCGAGGTCCTCCAGACGCGACTGAGGCGCCAGCATCCCGGCGTTATTGACCAGGACGTCGATGCGTCCGAACGAGTTGTCGATGGCTGCGAACAAATCGCAGACTTGTTGCGGGTCCGCACTGTCGGCCCGCACAGCCAACGCGCTGCGCCCCAATGCTTGTACATCCGCAACCACCGCCAACGCCGCGGACTCGTTGTCAACGTAGCTGATAGCGACGTCATAGCCTCGTGCGGCAGCTAGCCGGGCGGTGGCCGCTCCCACTCCACGACTTCCACCGGTGATCAGGATCAGCGGTGCCTTTGAGACGTTGATCATTGAATCTACCTCCTGAGCAGTTGGCCAAGTCAGCCAATGATGAGGGTGCCGCTGGCAATCACGACGCATGCCAGTATCCGGCGCGCGGTGAGCGTCTCGCCAAGGAACGCATAACCGATCAGCAACGCAAACAGCACGCTGGTTTCGCGCAATGCGGAGACCGCGCCCAGCGGCGCTTCGTTCATGGCGTAGATGACCATTGCATACGCAAGCAAAGAGACCAGTCCGCCAACCATAGCGGTAACGATTCCTGGCCGAACTGAGAATAAGCTGCGCGGGCCACGTAGGCCGATGTAGACCACCGGCATCAGCACGCCCCATAGGGCGCACATCCACACGGTGTAGGCAAGCGGCGCGCCGGATAGCCTGGCGCCGATGCCGTCGACAACGCTGTAGGCCGCAATGAAGCAGCCCGTTCCCAGTGCATAGGGCAAGCTGGGAACCGACAGACTGCGCCCTTTGAAGGCCAGCGAAATAATCCCACCTGACACCAGCGCAACACCGAGCAACTCACCAGGCGTGATGCTTTCTTCGGCAAAAATGGCTGCGCCCAGGGAGATCAGCACCGGTGACGATCCGCGTGAAATCGGGTAGATCTGCCCCAGGTCGCCGACTCGGTAACTGCGTACCAGGAACAAGTTGTAGCCCACATGCAGCAACCCCGAAAGCAGCGCATAGCTCCAGCTTTCCATTGCGGGTGGCGCCATGAAAGCTGCGGCGACGATACAGACCATTGCAATGGCAATGCACATCACCGTCATGGACCACAGACGATCGGCACCGCTACGCAGCAGCGCATTCCAGCTCGCATGCAGGAGCGCGGCGAAAAGAACGAGGAAGATGAGATGAATAGGCATGCGCCACTGTAGGCAATCCGGTGCCGGGACTAAAGAGAAGTATCCTCATCGCAGCATGAGCGGATACTCATGACCTACGGTTCTACGCGTTGTACCTTCAGCGCCTCACTGACTAACCAGTGGCGAAAGCTGGCGATATGGGGCTGAGATTCGATCCCTTTGGGGCAGACGAAGTAGTAAGCAAGCGGCGATGGGAACGCGACATCGAACAGCCGCACCAAACGGCCATCGCAGATTTCATTCTCGACGTGCCCGCTGCGCACCAACGCGACGCCTTGACCGAGCAAGGCCGCCTCGACAGTCATGTTGGTATCGCCAAACCTGACGCTTTCCTTGAGCGGTAAATAGGCCAGCCCGACGGATTGAAACCACACCTCCCACTTTGGCACCAGCTCGGCACCATCCCGAGTCAGCAACGGGAAATGCAACAACTCTGCGGGGCTCTGTGGTGTCCCATCGCGTCGCAGCAGTTCGGGGCTTGCCACAGGAAATACCTGCTCCCCGAACAAGAACTCCGAATGTAGGCCTGGGTAATTGCCCTTGCCGAGCCTGATAGCAACATCAGCCTGGCCGGGGGAGAAGTGGATGATTTTATCCGTGGTGTCCAGCGAGACCAGCAGTTCGGGGTGCTGGCGAGAGAGACGCGGCAAACGTGGCAGCAGCCACTTGAGCGCGAAGGAATAGGTGGTGCTGACGCTGAGTCGAACCCTGCCTTTTTGCTCACGCAGATTGCCCAAAGTCGCCTCCAGGCTCATGAAAAACTCCCGCACGATGGGCGCCAGCGCCACCCCCGCTGCCGTGAGGCGTAACGCCTTGCCACGTTCAAATAACTGCAGCCCCCAAAGCGCCTCGAGATGCTTGAGCTGGTGACTGACCGCGCTTTGAGTAACATGTAGCTCCTGTGCGGCTGAAGTGAAGGTCGAGTGCCGGGTGGCAACTTCAAATGCGCGCAAGGTCGCGGTGGGCGGCAGGTCTCTCATAAGGGCAGTATCCGGCGAGTGATCAGAAAAGAGCATGCATGAGCGCTAGCTCATGATAGAACTAAACCCACTCGAAACGTCACTTAGGGAACCATCGCATCAGCGTCAGCGGCTTCCCTCTCTTTCCACTCCGCCTGGAATCGACTCAAATCCCGGGCCCGAGCACCTTCAACCTTCGTCAAAAGCGCCGCCCGTTGAGGCGCGTCCAGCTTGAATATGCGTTAAAGGACGGCAGACATACCTTCCGAACACTTGCATCAAGGGCAATTGTGTCCGTCTATTTTTACGGACGCTATCGCCCTTATCGCCAGGATTTTCATGCGCCAACGAAGCTCTTATCCCAAATCCTTCAACGCCCAGGCCGTGCAGGGGACCTGCAACCAGGTGTCACGGTGTCCGATGTCGCCATCAGCCATGGCATCAACGCAAACTTGATCCGCAAGTGGCTGCCGATTGACCGCGATGAGCCCGCAACAGCGCTGCCAGCATTCGTGCCACTGCAGCCGATGCCCAAGCGGCACGCGGATGAAACAAGAGTTATTGCGCTGCCGCTGGGCGACAAATCCATCACGGGTCAAATGGCCCGTCTCCGATCCGGACGGCTGCGCACGCGTTATCCGCACCTTCTCGCAATGCAATGATCTGCATCGAGTCATTTGGCTCGCCACCTAGCCCATGGAAATGCGCGCAGGCCCACTACTTCGGAGGGTCCAGGTCAGTATCCACAGATACACACACGTCTTCGAAAAGTGAAGCAGCATCGCCAATACCAAACGTCGGTGAGTGCGTAACATGACGTACGTCGAGGACTCGCAAAAGACTAATTCGAAATGCCGCGCTGGTTAAAGGAAAACACCTTCTTGTGACCCCATCTTACGGGTATTTGAAACCGTTTTACCTAATCAGAAGCAGTTAAGGTTCCACTGAGAGCCAGTTGTTTTGTAGGGGTAAAAAAGTCTAAAAAATAAAAAGGGGTCGCGAGATTAAATCTCGCAACCCCTTGAATTATATGGTCGGGACGGAGTGATTCGAACACTCGACCCCTAGCACCCCATCTCCTTTTTCATACTTATTGAAAGCTTCCAAAATTTTACTCTGGATTTTTATAAGCTAGTATTTACTTGAGCTCCAGCGGTGTTCTGCTCTACGAGAGTCCAGCAACGTCCATCAAGAGCCGACGTTTTTGTGGGGGTAAAAGTAGGGGGAGTCCATTTCATGGCCAAAATCACCATCAAAGAACTCGAGTCGCTGACCGCCAACGATGCCGGCCGAATCCTCAGGGAGGATGGCAATCTGGCCGGTCGAATCTCAGTCCGTAAGGACGGTGTGTCGGTCAGCTTTTTCTATCGCTATCGCTGGGGCGAGCAGAACAAAGAGTACTCCTGCGGGTCCTGGCCGCGCAAATCTCTGACTGACATCCGTAAAGCACGCAACCAGGCCCGGGCGCTCATCGATGAGCAAATCAATCCCAACGAGCAAAAGAAAACCGCCAAGGCACAGGCATACGCCGCTGCTAACGTAGAGGCCGAACAAGTCAAAACGACGAAGGTGCAAACGCTGACCGTCCAAGATCTGGCCAAGGCGTGGCTGTTGGATGGCGTGGCGCGCAAAGACGGCAATGTTGAATTGCAGCGCCGTTTTAACAAGGACCTTTTTCCGGCACTCGGCAAGACCGCGGTGAGCAGCGTCTCCGAACACGATGTTCGGGCGCTGATCCGGGCCGAGATCAACCGCGGTGCTCACCGGCAAGCCATCAGCTTTTTCGCCGACCTCACTCAGATGTTCAGCTGGGCCAGAAAGCGCCAACCTTGGCGGGCCTTGTTGATCGAGGGCGATCCGACGGAACTGGTCGACATCACCCCATTGATTCCTGCTGACTACGAGGCGGAACGAAGCAGGATCCTTTCGGCCACAGAGCTGCTGGAACTGCATAACCGCTTCCAACAAATGACCGCCGATTACAACGCCCTCCCCGCTGGGCAAAAATACGACGGCATTCGACCGTTAAAGAAAGAAACCCAACTCGCGCTCTGGATCAGTCTGGGTACGCTGTGTCGGATAGGCGAGTTGCTGCAGGCGGAATGGAAAAATGTCGATCTGGACCAGCAGATCTGGTTCCTCCCCAGTGAAAACGTCAAAGGCACTCGCGGCAAGAAACAGGACCACCATGTCTTCCTCTCCCCCTTCGCCCTGCATTTCTTTCAGGAACTGAAGACCCTAACGGGACATTCCCAATGGTGCTTTCCGAACAAGCTCGATGATGGGCATGTGGACGTAAAAGTGGTGAGTAAACAGGTCGGCGATCGCCAGGCGCGGTTCAAAAACCGCAAGGCCCTCTCCCGACGGCGTCATGACGATACGCTGGTCCTTGCCGACGGCCAGAACGGTGACTGGACGCCGCATGACCTACGCCGTACAGGCGCGACCATGATGCAGGCCTTGGGTATCAGCCTGGACGTCATCGATCGCTGCCAAAACCATGTGCTAGCCGGCTCCCGAGTGAGGCGCCACTACCTGCATCACGACTATGCCGAAGAGAAGAAACGCGCCTGGAACCTGCTGGGCGATCGGCTCGGTGCGGTGTTGTCCTCAACCTACGAGCACACACCGACCGAGTCGATGATGTCTTTTCCAGCCTACACCGCCGCTGAATCCTTGCCGCCTTCTTAAGAAAGATTCTTTAGTGCTGAGTCCTCATAGCTTCGTAGACATCTCCGAGCGATTTCTTTAGCTCGATTTCAACCCGTCATGATCGGCAGTAATCGGCCGATTCTGTTGAAAAAGTAGCTCCCCTGTCTGGCCTGCGGCAAAATCTCTGCATTGGCTGGCGGGGGTGTTGGCGCTGATTGAAAACTGACCCACCCTGCCGATTGAAAATTGACCCAGGGCGGATTGCTGATTTTGTCCCAGCAATTGTGGATAAGCTTAGCAGTAGTGTCCTGGTTGAAGACGCAT
>Ga0182007_10001927_pt1 | contig 10753 bp, 8 predicted proteins | sample Sormic07211113_1_FD_123023 | JGI IMG/M metagenome (GOLD analysis project Ga0182007, IMG submission 123023) | Rhizosphere microbial communities from Sorghum bicolor, Mead, Nebraska, USA - 072115-113_1 MetaG | ecosystem: Host-associated > Plants > Roots > Rhizosphere | place: USA: Nebraska... | reverse complement strand
TTTGTACATTCAACAGGCCTTATCGACGAAATTCGTGAAAACGATAAAGTTGAGTATGACGTAGAAAGCGGCAAAAAAGGGTTGAATGCGATTAATGTTAAAGTAATCTAAGAATTATTATAACTCATTTCGTGCGAGCTTCCTGATTTCAGATCAGGAAGCTTTTTTTATGTCACGATTTCCCCTACTGCCTGCTTCTTAGCAATGCCTCCAGGTAATAATAATCCGCATAATTAATGGGCACATCTATTTCAGAGTTCCCCGGCAAATGACCAGTGCTGTGTGCCAGGATAAAACCATAATTTTCTCCTGGTTTGTTGGTGTATTTCGAGCTGAGCGAAGCCAGGATCTTATCAGCTGCTGCCTTATATTGTTTGCCTTCCTTACTGTATTTGGCCAGTTCATACAATGCTGAAGCCGTTATTGCTGCCGCAGACGCATCTCTTGGAGCAGCCGGTATTTTTGGGTCATTATAATCCCAGTAAGGCACACCATCGGCAGGCGTAGCTTTATGGGTTAAAATAAACTGCGCAATGCCATCAGCCTGTTCCAGGTAAGTGGTATCATTTGTTTCACGGAAACACATGGTGTAGCCATATAAGGCCCATGCTTGTCCGCGTCCCCATGATGATTCGTGGCTATAGCCCTGGTGAGTATGCTTCTGGATTGCCTTACCACTATTGGTATCATAATCAATCACATGCCAGGAGCTATAATCCGGTCTGAAATGATTTTTCATCGTCACATCAGCATGGGAAACCGCAATTTTATAAAAAGAAGAGTCACCGCTTAACTTTGTAGCATTGAACAGCAGCTCCAGGTTCATCATGTTATCAATAATGACCGGATATTTCCATTTATCGGAATTGTGATCCCAGGACCTGATGACGCCTGCGGTAGGATTAAATCTGGAGGAAAGCGACTTTGCAGCCTGTATAATGACCGAACGGTATGCCGGATCATTTGTTAAACGATAGCCATTACCAAAAGGGCCGTAAATCATAAAACCTAAATCGTGCGTACCCTGGTTGAATTGTTCTTTTTTTATGTCCTCCGTGTACTGACGGGCAAGTTCAAGCCATTTTTTATCTTTCGTAAACTCATAATAATACCACAATTGAGCAGGAAAAAAACCGCTGGTCCAATCTCTGGAAACAACCATTTTCAATTTCCCTTTTTCAACGGTCCGGGGTGATACCTTTTCAGGAGCAGATTTCCTTGCCGCGTCTACATTGCTGATGAGCAGGTCAGTTTGTTTCGTGGCAGATTCAAAAGCCCTGGAGACCTTTACTTTTTGCGCCTTCACCAGACTGCCAGACACCAGCAGCACCAGCATTAGTTTAAATGATAATTTCATACGGGATTTATTTGGTTATTGTTGCTTCTAAATATACACATCCGGGGATACTAAAACTATAAAAAAAGCCCTCCTGATTTCTTCGTTCATGAACAAAGAAATCAGGAGGGCTAATTAATATAAAATGATGATCGACTACGAACTGGTGGAACGCAGCTCAAATCAACAAAGACTTATTTCTTTTTTAAAATTTCAAAAAGTAATTCAGGTTCATTGGTGGTAATAAATTCAACCTTATTATCCAGCAGCCATTGCATGTCTTCGGCTTGATTCACCGTCCAGGCATTCAGCGTCAAACCAAGTTCTTTTGCTTTACTAAACCAGTCGCTATTTTTATACTTTGTAAAATGATAATCAGCACCGGCAAAACCATCCTGCTTCAATTTTTCTGCAGTAGCATCGCCATTAAGGTAAGCCACGGTGGCTGTTGGCTCCAGTTCTAAAACCCTTAACATAGACGCATAGTTAAAACCAATATATTCTACCCATTGCTGTGCTTTTAATTCCCTGACCATGGCCACTACTGCATCCGTTACCTGACGCATACGCTCAGGATCTTGATCAGGTTTAATTTCCAGGATGAGTTTAGTCCGCCGTTGCTTCTTTCCTTCATTCAAGTAGCTTTTCAGCGTAGGGATCGATTCGCTGTTTTTTAAAGGAAGTTTTTTTAATTCCGCATAGGTTGAAGTAGCGATCACCATCCCCTGGTGGTCATTGTCGTGATTAACCACCAATACACTGTCTTTGGTCATATGAACATCGAATTCAGTACCATAACAGTTTAAACGGATGGCTTCTTTTAACGCTGCGATTGAATTTTCAGGCAGGTTTTTTTTCTTAAAGGCACCACGGTGGGCAATAACCGGATTTTTATGCCATTGAAAAGTTTGGGCAAGGCTGGCTGTGGAAAAAGCAAACAGACAGCATAAAACAGGAAGGAAAAGTTTCATATCTTTCAATTATTCCTGAAAAATACGGTTTTTAATTAAATTGCTAAATTAGCGCGCATAAATTTCTTACCATGAGCAAAATTGCTGTTAACTTTTTTACTGAAGACATTTCCTACACCCTAAAACAGAAAACCCGCATCAGGACGTGGTTACTGGAAACCATTACAGCAGAAGGTTATGTTTTAGAAGAACTGAATTTCATTTTATGTTCTGATGACTACCTGCTGAATATGAACCAGCAATACCTCAATCATGATACCTATACCGATGTGATCACCTTCGACAATTCAGAAACACCCAAAACTATCGCCGGTGATATCTTTATTAGTATAGAACGGATCCAGGAAAATGCCCGCGAATTTAAAAGTAGTGTGGCTGCTGAATTGTGCCGGGTAATGGTACATGGCACTTTACACCTTTTGGGTTATAAAGACAAGTCAAAAGCAGATAAAGCTTTGATGACACAAAAAGAAGATCATTACCTGAAAGTGCTGGAAGACAAAGGGTAGCAATCAGATACAAATTGTTCAAGCCAGCCGAAGTTTGGTTTAACGTTTAATTAAGTGCTATTTTGCATATAAACGAATAAAAATTGCAGGGAATAGATATCAATAAAATAAAGGCTGGAGACCAGACAGCATTTAAAACATTCTTTGTTTTCTTTTATCCAAAGTTATTGGCCTTGGCGTGTCGTTTTGTAGATAAACATATTGCATTAGATCTGGTACAGGATGTTTTTACCTTATACTGGGAACAAAAAGAAAAAATTGAGGCCCTGAACATTCAATCCTTTTTGTATAAATGCGTTCAAAATAAATGTTTAAATCATTTAAAACATGAACAGGTCGAAAATCAGTTTGAGGCGCGGATGCAAATTGCTGAAGCCCGTGTGGCTTATATGAATGACCATCTATACAACAATGACACCTGGAAACAACTGGTGGACAACGACTTAAAAGAAGTTGTAGAATCTTCTCTTCAAAAATTACCTCCCCGGTGTGCAGAAGCGTTTCGTTTAAGCTTTTTCTATGATTTACCTCATAAAAAGGTGGCACAAATGATGGGTATCTCCCACAGAACGGTCGAAACGCATATCCGGCAAGCGGTTATTTTCCTTCCAACCGACCTCCATCACCGCCTGATGTTACTATTCTACTTAAAATCATAAATATTTTCATTTTCACTACGTAGTACGAGGCTCGTTAGTTGTCTTCACCTTATATATACCAAATATAAGGATGGACGATCAGCTGTTATTACGTTTTCTTACGCACGAGTGTAATGAGGAAGAACTTAAAAAAATTCACGAATGGATTAAACTAGACCCGGCAAATGCCGACTGGCTATTCGAAATTGAACGGATCTGGTCGCTAAAAGATGAATTAGCCTATTCTGCAAAAGAGGATGTCGAATATGCCTTTAAGCAATTTATCAACAGCCTCCCACCAGCAGAAAACACTATCATGTCAACTGCGAATATCCTAATGCTAAAAGCAAATAACGAAACGCTGGTGATGAAGGATAAAAAAATAAGAACTATCCCCGCCTGGTTTTCCTATGCAGCCGCTATTCTCATCATTTCACTGTTAACCCTAAATCTTTTCAGGTCTGGGGATGAAATGCCGATTGCTCACCATACTATTGAGGTTCCCAAAGGCCAAAGAGCGTCACTTACCTTAAGCGATGGCACAAAAGTATGGCTGAATTCAGAAAGCCGTTTAACCTATCCAACCAGTTTTGCTAAGGGAGAAAGGACTGTAAACTTATCAGGTGAAGGTTATTTTGAAGTTGTAAAAAATTACGATGTGCCGTTCATTGTTCACAGTTCGAACCTCGATGTAAAAGTTTTAGGTACTAAGTTCAATATGAAAGCCTATCAGAACGAAGAAACTACCGTCAAGCTTAAAGAAGGGAAAATAGAAGTTTCTACAGAAAATGCTAGTCAGAAAATAATTCTCCTCCCAAATGAACAGGTAAGCTACTCAGACAAAAAAGGCTTTCAATTGCTTAAAAATGCGGATGTTGAAACAGCAGACAACTGGAGGAACGGAGAACTCACTTTTGTAGGCGAAACGCTGACGGCCATTGCTAAGTCATTGGAACGCAAATTCGACAAGAAAATCATCATTGAAGATCAGTCCCTTAAAAATGAACTTTTTACCTCCCGCTTCAAACAAGACGTATCGCTGAAAGAAGTATTGGACTTGTTAAAAAGCACCAGAAAAATTAATTATAAAATTGAAAAAGACAGCGTATTTATTAACCCTAACTAATTGCCTATGAGTGGAACCATAACAAAAAACTTAAATAAAAAATTTCTAACCAAATAATTAAAAAAATTAATGGAATTCATAAAAAACAAACGACAATTCATACCCGAAATGCAATCGTTACGCCCTATCGGCCTAAACATTTTGAAATACATCATGCTTTTATTGCTCATAGCGCCAATAAATTCATTTGCATTTGGAAACTATGCTAAAAGTGCCCGCATTACCCTTCGCATGAACAATGCAACAGTAAAGGAAGTGCTCTTTGCTATAGAAAACAAAAGTGAGTTTTACTTCACTTATAACCTTAGTCGGATTAATATAGACAGAAAAACTACTATAAACGTAACCAATACAGAAATCACCTCCATACTGGATCTGCTTTTCAAAGGTGAACCTATCAAATACAAAATAGATAACAGGCATATTGTACTTTACAAGGAAAGCGCAAAAGAACAAGCTGAGGTAAAGTCAAAACAACCTGGAAAAGAAGTGAAAGGAAGTATCAGGGATGCCTCAGGCGGTCCGATCATCGGAGCAAGCATCCTGGAGAAAGGTACTTCAAACGGAGTTTCTACTGATACCGAAGGTAATTATGCGATCCGGGTTTCAGCGAACGCTACCCTACAAGTATCCTATATGGGCTTTGTAACCCAGGAAATCACTGTTGGTGAACGGTCTGCAGTGAACGTTACGCTGCTTGAAGATCAGCAGTTACTTGAACAGGTTGTTGTGGTTGGTTACGGTACACAAAAGAAGGGAAACCTTACAGGTGCCATCTCCACTATTAAATCAACGGATATTACCACGACCACTAATGCCAGTCTGGCTCAAAGCCTGCAAGGGAAAATACCGGGCTTACAGATCAGGCAAAACCACGCAGAGCCAGGCTCTTTCAGTTCTACCATCAATATCCGTGGATTTGGTGAACCATTATATGTGATTGATGGTATCGTTCGTGATGGCGGTACAGAATTTCAGCAGTTGAATCCTAATGATATTGAGAACATTTCTGTATTAAAAGATGCTTCGGCAGCTGTTTATGGCTTAAATGCTGCAAATGGTGTGATTGTAGTGACGACCAAAAAAGGAGTTTCCGGAAAGCCGAAATTTAGCTATACCGGCGTTGTTGGCGGTCAGAAAGCTACAGACGTTCCTGTGATGGCTAATGCCAGTCAGTACATGGACATGTATAATGATGCAATTATTTTCAGAGACGGGACACCTTTTATTACGAAAGATGAATTAGGCAAATGGAAACAAGGTGGCCCTGGTTATGAAAGTACCAACTGGTATGATGAAACCTTTAACAAGACCGCTATGCAGACACAGCATGATTTTTCTGTAAGGGGTGGAAATGACAATGTAGATTACTTTGTAAGTCTTGGTTACTTAAATGAGGAAGGTCTTTTTAAAAGTAACGACATGGGTTATAACCGTTATAATTTCCGTAGTAACCTGACCGCAAAATTAAGCAAAAGCCTGACTGCTGATATCATGTTATCCGGCCGGCAAAGTGTACGGGAATACCCGGGTGGTGATGGTTTTATATGGATTTACAAAGGAACGGTGATTAGCCGTCCAAACGAAAGACCATACATCAACGATGATATGAATTATCCTGCCAACATATTTAATCAGCAAAATCCTGTGTTGATGTCGCAGAATAAATATGCCGGTTATACCCGCAACCAGGACAGAAGCTTCCAGTCTCAGGCCAGCATTACTTATGAGGCGCAATTTTTAGAAGGCCTGCAACTTAAGGGAACTGTAGCTTACGATGGTGGTAATATGTTTAATACAAACGTTTGGAAAAACTACACGATCTACAACCAGGACCTGACTTCACAGGTTACCAATCCTCCCCGAATTGCCAACGCATTCGAAAACAAGGACAGGGTAGTTTTTCAGGCGCAGGCCAACTACAATACCACCATTGGTAAAAACCATAATATTGGTGGAACCATGGTGTATGAACAAAAAAAGTTCAATAGAAGATATGGCGCCCTGAAGAGAGAATACGAGTTTTTCACCAACGACATCGTTAACAATGCTTCGGGCCTGCAAACCAATGACGGTGTTGAAGATGAACAGGCAAATATGTCTTACATAGGCAGGTTCAATTATAACTTTGCCGGAAAGTACATGTTAGAGTATGCTTTCCGTTATGATGGCTCTTACCGCTATACGCCCGGACAACGCTGGGGATTTTTCCCTTCCATATCCGGAGGTTGGAGAATCTCAGAAGAACGCTTTTTCAAAGAGAATGTATCCTTTATCAATAACCTGAAAATCAGGGCTTCTTACGGCTCAATCGGTGAAGATGTGGGTGATCCCTATCAACACATCCTGGGCTTCAGGCCACAAACCAACCAGGGTTATGAGTGGCTGAACGGTCAGTATACCGGTGGCCTATCTGCACCTGGTGTTATTAACAGAAACTATACCTGGATCAAATCTGATATCACCGATTTTGGTTTTGAATTAAGTGCCTTCAACAACAAATTGAATTTCGAATTCGATTATTATGAGCGGTTCAAATCTGGTAAAATTAAAGTAAGAGACGGAAATTTACCAAATACCTTTGGTGGAGATATGCCTATTGAAAACCTGGAAAGCGAACGCACCAAGGGTTTTGATTTTGTATTGGGACACCAGAACAATGATAATAGCTTCAAATATGGCGCAAGCTTCAATATGAATATTGCCAGAACAAAGCATGTCCTTGTTGATAAACCTGATGCGCGCAGCAGCTATGACAAATGGAGACATGGTTTTCCAGGACGTTACAACGATTTGGAATGGGGTTTTGAAAATACAGGCCAGTTCCAGAATTTCGAAGAAATATACAATGCCGTTATTCATGGTGGCGACCAGGGCAATACGAAGATATTACCCGGCGATTATACGTACGCGGATGTCAACGGTGACGGGATGATCGATGACAAAGATTTAGAGCCGATTTTCAGGAACCGCAATCCGAAATTATTCTACGGATTTTCTTTGAATGCAGCCTATAAAAACTTTGATGTCAACATGACTTTTCAAGGAGCCAGCATGTATACCATCCGCTTTAACGAGGTATTCAGTCAGATGTTTTTCAATAATGGAAACCTTCCGGCTTACTTCCACGACAGGTGGCATTTAGCCGATCCTTACAATCCAAACAGTGAGTGGGTTGCTGGGAAATGGCCTGCAAACAGGTTTTCTGAACACATGGGATCCTCTTACAGGGAAAGCAGTGCATGGCGTATGAATGCTTCTTATTTAAGGATGAAAAGCCTTGAGCTGGGTTATACGGTTCCGGAAAAAATCACTAAAAAGCTTTCATTGGAACGCATCAGAATTTACACCAATGCACATAACCTTTTCACCCTGGCAGACCCTTTCTTAAAACAGTTTGATCCTGAAAAAACGGAAGGTGATTACTCAGCAGGATATAATTATCCGCTAACAAAAAGCTTTAATCTGGGTGTAAACATTTCATTTTAAAAAATATAAATGATGAAGAAAATTTATTTTATATATCTCGTTTTCGGTGTAATTTTAAGCACTATGCCGGCTTGTTCAGACTACCTGGATCTGGAGCCAAAAAACAAACTACCAGGTGATGTAGTTCTCTCAGATCCCAATGGGGTGAAGGCTTTTATTGCAAATTTATATTACCAAGCCCCCATTGAGGATTTCGTCTATTTTCCACGTGAAGGTTTTAATGCAAGGGGCAATACCGGAGCATTGGCCTTATCTCAGTACGGTATAGAAGCCATCCATTCCGAATGGCCAAACTGGAATGAATACAGGAATGATTGGTGGGATAAAGGTTACAAATTAAACCGAAGCCTTAACTTATTACTGGAATCTATTCCCACGCTTTCCATTTCACAAAAAGAAAAGGATGAATTAATGGCAGAAGCGCATTTTCTTCGTGCCTACACCTATTTTGCCCTTGCAAAACGATATGGTGGCGTGCCGATTATCAAGACGGTTCAGGAGTATGATACCAATTTTGAATCTTTAAGGGTTGCGCGAAGTACAGAAAAAGAAACCTGGGATTTTGTGTTGGAAGAATGCGACAATGCCATCCGCAACCTGCCTGAAAACTGGGAATCGGGAGACATAAGCAAACGCCGTGCTACAAAATGGACTGCTTATGCTTTAAAATCACGTGCTGCCTTGCACGCTGCATCCATTGCAAAATACTGGAACAGGGCACCACTTTCCGGAGATGCCGTAAGTAAAAACCTGATCGGCTTAGCGGCTTCAGATGCGAATGCCTATTATCAGGCATGCATTGAAGCTTCTGCAGCGATTATGAACGCTAACCGTTTCACGCTTCATAAACCAACGCCTGCTAATCCTCAGGAGGCCGCTGCAAATTACCAGGCCATGTTTATGGATCCTAATCAGGCATCATCAGAAGTGATCTTTTTAAAAGGGTATTCAAATGCAGGCGGACATATAGCGCACGACTATGATGGCTGGAATAACCCAAATCAAACGTCTGAAGGTTTTCCTCACCGTGGAAGAACCAACCCTGTGCTTGAATTAGTTGATCTGTATGAAAACTACAACACCCCAGGTCAGCCGGCACCAATTATTACTACCACCAATGGTACAGTGGGGGCTAACGGTGGTTTTAACGCCTCTACCAGCTACCGTAAATTCAACTCTGTAGAAGAAATTTTCGCAAATAAAGATGCCCGGTTTTTCGCTTCTATTATCTATCCGAATGCCACCTGGAAAGGTGTTTCCATTGTGATACAAGGGGGAATTGTTAAGCCCGATGGATCGGTTATTGAATCAAGGGATTCATACACCCACCAAGGGGTTACCTATTACACTTATGGTAAAGAAAGCAGCAATCAATACTCAGGTTTTGATGGATCAGCGGATATGACCCGTACAGGCTTTTTAATGAGAAAATTTTTAAATGAAGGCTCAAGAATCAATACCTGGTTACAGTCAACAACCGATTTTATTGATTTCCGTCTGGCAGAGGTGCTGTTAAATTATGCGGAGGCCGCAGTAGAAAGCGGTTATAGCCAAAACAATGTGCAGGCTAATGCAGCCAAGGCTATTAACGATCTGCGCCGCCGCGCAGGACATACCACAGATATTCCGCTTACCCTTCAAAATGTAATGCGTGAAAGAACTGTAGAATTGGCTTTTGAAAATAAAAACTTTTGGGATTTAATCCGCAGAAGGGAATTTCATACCCAGTTTAACAACAAGCTTAAAACAGCCCTGGTGCCTATGCTGGATTTAAGGGGAGCAACTCCTCAATATATTTTTGTCAGAAAAAATGTACCCGGTTCAAATCCAACTACATTCCCTGAAAAAGATTATTACAGACATATTCCAGGTGTAAGTGGAAACGGTGTCATTCAAAATCCACAGCATTAATACCATGCTAACCATTAAAAAAACAAATTGTAAAATGATGAAACCATTGAAAATACATTTATCAATTCTAGTTTGCCTTTTTTCACTAAGCTCCTGCGAATTAAGCGAAATAGATAATTATGATGCCCCAAATGCCACCATATCCGGCGGTGTATATGATGTGGAAACCAAGGAACTTGTGCAACAAGATATTATCCGCGGTGGCCAGATTGAGTATGTAGAACAGGGCTACAATAACCCGCAAAATCAGTATATGGTTTTGAAAAATGACGGCACTTATCAAAACAAGCTGATGTTTGCCAATACCTATACCATGCAACTGGTCAGGGGGAATTTTGTACCCCTTGAAAAGCAGGAAGTGGTGGTAAAAGGCGATACGAAACTTGACTTTCAGGTTCAGCCTTACATCAGGGTGAAGAATGCAAATATTGTAAAACAAGACAATAAAATTATTGCTACTTTTAATATTCAGCAAACCGTAAGCAATGAGGTGAGCAGAATTGGTTTATTTGCACACGAGGAGGTTAATGTTGGCGATCCGCTTCATGTGGTAGCTACCCGTCAGGATATCAATGTGGCAACCAGCGAATCAACGCTTTACACGCTTGAAATTGACCTTGCTGCACATCAGGGATCATTAAAACCGGGAAGTGCTTATTATTTCAGGGTTGGTGGCCTGATCAATGCATCGGAAGCAAAATACAACTATGCTCCCGCTGTTAGAATTACCCTATAATAACATTCATAAAAAAGCCAGGGAGAAAATTTCTCCC
>Ga0182007_10001925_pt1 | contig 10765 bp, 8 predicted proteins | sample Sormic07211113_1_FD_123023 | JGI IMG/M metagenome (GOLD analysis project Ga0182007, IMG submission 123023) | Rhizosphere microbial communities from Sorghum bicolor, Mead, Nebraska, USA - 072115-113_1 MetaG | ecosystem: Host-associated > Plants > Roots > Rhizosphere | place: USA: Nebraska... | reverse complement strand
GGCGTGATCGAACAGCACATGAAGAACATCGGCCTGATCCACGATCCGGAGATGGACGACGCCACGCGGAAGCTGATTGCCGAGAAGCGGGCGGCGTACGAGCAGGCCGGGGCAAAAAAAAACTCTGACGTAAGCAAGGCGGCTTCGGCTGCGACAGCCTCCAGCGAAACCGAATCTTCCGGCTTCCCGCCCGGTGCCACGCTGTGTGCGAAGTGCAACACACAGGCGCTGGTGCTGATGGATGGGTGCCAGACGTGCTTGAATTGTGGGTATTCGAAGTGCGGGTGAGGGTTTACACGCAAATTAAGTTGGACAAGGTGTCCGGGCACCTAGAAGGTGAGATTCGTAGCCAATAAAGTGAGACTGAGCCGATTGGCGAAGTGGGTTTGTGCGAGAAGCCATAATTGGCCGCGCCCCTAAAGCATAGTTTGGCCGGCCGGGTTCTACCCCGTGACACGGATACTTCCAAGAAGGCTAATGATCGGTAAAAAGGAAGGCGCCCTTTCGAGCACCTTCGGTCGTTCATATACGGACTAGGAACCTCCAGGTCGAGGCATTCCCACTTTTTGTTGATGGATTCGGCCTGACTTAAGCGCCACACCGATCTTGGTGAGCGCACTGGATCGAATGCATCACACGACCGATCGTCGATGACCAGCACGGCCAGCATGATCAGCTGCGGATCCACGTCGGTCGGCGGGAACCGACCCTTTGGCGACGTTCCGGGGGTCTGTTCCGGGTGCACCCCCTCAGGTTTTGACTGCAGGCGCGGCGGCTTCGGCACCTCCTCGGAAGCACAGTTTGCCGGTGCAACTCAGTGGTGCTGAAGCAATCGATAAGGCTGCGACGAGCCTGCACCCCCTGCTTCTCGCCGACAGATATGGCGATAATCCAGAGCTATAAGCATTCGGAAGTTAATGGCCCCGTCTAAGAACACATCGAAGCCGGAAGCGCCTCGCGGCGGCAGCGCGAAACGCGCGCCCTCGACGCTGCGGTCGACGAGCGGTGCCGGGTTCGAGTTCGAGGACCTGATAAGCGCCTGGCAGTTGGTGAAGGCCCTGTCAGGTGAGCAGGCACCGGGTATCGGCCGCGTCGTCACGCAGGTCCAAGCCCAAGTCTCGACCTTGGGCTGGCACATCGACGACCTGCTGCTGACGGCGCAGGCGGCCGGTGCGCCGCAGCGGCTAGCGGTCTCGGCAAAGGGGAACTTGCAGGTAACCGCGGCCGGCCTCCCCGCTGACTTCGTGACGCGCGCTTGGGAACAGTGGAGTGACCCGCAGGGGCCGTTCAGCCGCACGACCGACGGGCTGGCCTTGGTGACGCTCGGCACCCATCAGGTGTTCGACCCGGCGTGGCGAGAAGTGAAGAACGCGTGCAGCGGCACGGATACGGCGCTCACGATGAGCCGCATCCGCAGCAATACGAGCCAGTCGCGCGTCTTCGACAGCGCCCTGAAGCCTGGCGGCGCGTCCGACGAGGAAACCATCGAGCTCATTCGCCGCCTGCACGTGTTGCCGACCGACTTGCAGTTGGCGCACTCAGATGACAGGACCCAGGCCATCGCGCAATGCCGTCGCTTGCTCGCGTCTGGCCGTGACGACGAAGCGCAGGCTCTTTGGAAGGAACTCATCAACGTCGCGAAAGAGGTGCGCCTTCGTAGCGGGACCATCACCGTCCCGAACCTATTGTCCTTGCTTCGGGTCCAGTTCGGCCTCCGCCATCACCCAGACTTTGAGCATGATTGGGAGACGCTCTCCAACATCACCAAAGACTACAAGGCGCGGATAGAGACGGAGCTGCCCTCAGGCTATGCCGTGCCTCGTACGGCGGAGAAGGCGTCGCTCCAGGCAGCGGTCGCCGACAACCTGGTCACGGTGGTCTTCGGGGAGTCGGGTTCGGGCAAGTCGGCGCTGGTCAAATCAGTCTTGGACGGCGCGTATCCATCTTGGAACCAGGTGTGGTTCGGTCCGGAAGACCTGAAGACAGCGCTCAGCGCGGCGCGCCGCAGCGCCCTTCCCCTGACGCACGAACTTTCGCATGTGCTGAACGCCACGGTGAAGCCACAGAACGTGCTGATCATCGACTCTGCGGAACGCATCGAGGCCGGCGAGCTCGTCGTCATCCGCCAACTGCTTCAAGCCATCCTGCCGAATGATGGCGAAGAGACCGAGGGTGCGTGGCGGGTCGTCATCGTCACGCAGACGCAGAGTTGGGTCGAAGGCGAAGAGACGATACTCGGCGGGCGGAAAGCGCATCTGGTCGAGGTCGAAGCGCTCAAGAGCGATGCTGTGAAGTTGGCGCTTTTGCCGTCGACCACCTTGGGCTGGCTGGCCGCGCATGACGACACCATCGCGGCGCTGACGAACCTGCGGACACTGGCTTGGGTCATCAAGGCGGGCGCGGCGCTGGGGTCGAACGCCGGCGGGCTAGCGTCTCACACCGCCATCGCCGACCGCCTCTGGAAGTACTGGACAAAGGACCGCGCGGACGTGCAGGCGCTGATGATGCGCCTCGCCCAGCGAGAAGCATCGTTCGAGCGCAGCTTCGCGCTGACCGACTTGGAGTCAGCGGACACGGCGACGTTCACGCGGCGGTCCGAGGAGCTTCCGCTGCGCCTGAACGAGCGGACCAACCGCATCGAGTTCGAGCACGATCTCGCGGCGGATTGGGCGCGATTCCAGTTCCTGAAACAGATTTGGACGGACACGCCGCAGTGGGTCGCCCTAGCGGGCAATCCGCTCTGGACAAACGCGCTCCGGATGCTGGGCCAGTTCCTGCTACGACAGCCGGCCGAGACTGGCACGGCCTGGGACATCGCCTTCGCTGCCGCCGAGGCCGCGAAGAACGTGCTGGCGGGCGATATCCTCCTTGATGCGCTCTGCTTGGATCCCGGTGCCGAACGCTTCCTGACCGAACGCGTCGACCTCCTGCTCGACAACGACGCAAAACACTTCACGCGGCTGCTTCTGCGCTTTCACTACATCGCGACGGTGCCGACCGGCGGCGGAACGGGACTGAGCGCGGCGATCGGCTTGTACATGGAGGCGCACTACCGCTCGATTGTCTTTGGCCGGTGGCCGCCCGTTCTCCGCTTCCTCATCGCGCAGCGGGAGCGACTGGCTGGGCTGGTTTCGTCCGCTCTCGCGAAGGTCATCGAGACCTGGCTGACGAAGACACCACGCACGCTGAGCAGCGGCAATCTGATGCCTTTCCGCTTGGAGATGGCGGAGATGGCGCTCGCCATGGCTCGGGCAGTACAGGTCCATAAAGGCCACGGCGTAATGTATCTGACGCGTGAGCCGTTGCTGTACACCGCACCACTGGCTGGTGCGGCCGACCTGCCGACTGAGGTCGGGAACTGGGTACTCGAACTCGCGGGACGCCGAGAGGTCGACGCTGACGTCAAACGGCGCATCGCCGAGGTTCAACTACATGAGGCGAAGGCGCACGCCGGGCGTCTGAAGACCGATGCCCAATACAAGGCACGGCTCGAAGAACGGAAACGAATTCCACCCTCTCTAGGGTCGTTCCGCGAGCGCCTGCCGCCTTGGCCGCTGGGGGCGAGGGACAAGGTCGACAGGGATTTCCGGACCGCCTGCATCAAGGAGAACGGCATCCGTTTTCTGATGGATGCGCAACCTGAGCTGGCGGCCGAAGTCCTGCTCGCGCTCATCATCGAAGACCAGCCGGAACGGGAGCATGGGTCCAGCCGCTTCGAAACGGATCTCGGCCTTGAGTACCCCGAGGGCGCGTACCCGACAGCCTACTGGAAGAGCCTGTTTCACCCCTTCTTCCAACTTGCCCCGGAAGTGGCGCTCACCTCGCTCATCGCACTGGTGAACTTCTGCACGGAACGTTGGGTCGCCGAGGTCATGGAGGGTCGCACCGGTGAGGCTCCCGGGGTGACACTGCAATTCGCGGACGGGCCGGATAAGACCTTCCCCGGCTGGTGGCAGGTTTTCGGCTGGCCGCAGTCCAATAACTCGACGCGCAACGGAAACCTGTTCTGCGCTCTCGATGCGTTGGAGCGCTGGCTTACCCTGCGGCTCGACGCGGGAGAGGACATCACCGCTGATATCGAGACGATATTCCGAGAGGGGAACTCAGCGGCCCTCGTCAGCGTGCTTCTCAACGTTGCCAAGTATCGGCCGTCGTTGCTGACGGGGCCCCTCGCAGCTCTGCTGACGTTCCCGGACCTCTTCTATTGGGACAGCGTCCGCGTGGAGCAGGTTGGCTATAACTTCATCGGTTGGAGCTGGCTCCAGGGCGGCCAGGCGATGTTTGACTTAGCCCGTGATTGGACCCTGGCGCCCCATCGCCAGCAGAAGTTCCTCGATGTCGTTGTCGGACTCCTGTTGGCCGACGACGACGTTGCGCGGCGTGTTCAAGCGCTGCTGCCGACCTGGGCGTTGCCTGAAGACCCGAAGGAGGCGCTGGAGTTCAAGCTGCTAGTCGCCGCGCTGGACCGAGTCAACTACCAGACCGTCACCGATCCGGCGACGGGCGCGCCGACCAAGGAGCTTGTGTACCCTGATGAACTACGCCTCGAGGTGCAGTCATGGCAGACCGCCAGTGCGCCGACCCTCGCGTACCTGCTCGTGCCGGACCGATGCGAGCAGCGGCTTCAGGGTGGTCAACTGCTCACCGAAGATGAAGCCGCGTACCTCTTCAATCTGCTCAAAGAGTGTGAGGCGGGTGCGGAAAGGGACGATGAGGACGCGAAATCGAAATGCCGTTTTGCTACGGCCGGCACGCTCGTCGCATTGGGAGGCGCTTGGCTCGCCCAGAACCCCGAAGCGCAGAAGCACGTGCTCGAAGTGGTGCGCACCGGTGTGGCAGCGGTCGCGTCGACAGGAGAAGAGATTCGCGGGCGGCGGATGGAGAGCCTGCGTGACGAGTTGAAGTTCGTCGCCTATGCGGTCATGCACCTGTGGCTCGCTGATGGAGATGGCGTTCAGGAATGGGAGACCGCCGTCCTGCGTCTTCTGACGAGCGGCGACACGCGAGCGACCGCCGTTGTGGTCGGCGTCGCCTACGCCAATCGAGAGCAGCTTGGCACCGCTTGGTGGCGGCTGCTGCGCGCTGGGCTCTTCTGGTCGGGCCTCATCCTGCTCGCCCCGCACCACGGCGATGGCGACAATGCTGAGCGCGCCTGGAGGGTGTGGCTCGTGCAGCTGCGACGCTTTCAACTCCGTGGACCGAATGCGACGCCGGATGAGCTCGATTTCAAGCGTGTCGTCGCGGGCCGAGAACGTTTGGACTTCCATCGCCGGATGCGGCTCTACAGTGCCGGCGATCAGACCTGGCGCGGAAAGCCGGAGCGCGAACGGGGCGGTTCGCTAGACAGTCACCTCCTCGGAGTCCTTTTCAACTGGCTCATCGAAGGCGATGGCACCGGCGACCGCGACCTCGACACGCGCTTGGCGCTGCGCATCTGGGACTACGACGCCACGCGCGCAAAGGCGCGCGAGAAAAAGAAGCACGGCGAGTACGACTTGCCGAGCCAGAACCTCGGCTACGACATCCTCCTGAAGCTCGGAGCCCTGTCGATCGCGGTGCCCGCAGGGAAAGAACGTGCGGTTTGGGAGCCCGTTCTCGCCCACGGTCCGGCCGCACACTACGCGCTGCAGCACTTCATTCGCGGATTGTTCTTGCGCCTCGGGAAAGGTGACGACCCGGTGGCATTCGAGCGCGTCTGGCGGGCCACCGCGGAGTACGGCCTCGCCGCCGATTGGTCTCAACCCGGCCTCTGGTTCTACGGCGAGCGCTTGATTTGCGACCTGCTCGGCTTCGGCAATGAGGACGAGCTATCCCGGCTGAACCCGGGGGCGGCTCTGCGGATGAAAGGTGTCTACGAGCGCTGGGCCGCCACGCACCTAACTCACGACGAAGAATGCGTCATGCGCTTCTGCCACTTCCTGACGACGAACTTCGGGGCCCCGCTTCGCCTTGACGGACTTCGCTGGCTTGCCGCCATGCTGAAGGAACGCGAGTCTCCCGGTCGTTGGTACCGCGAGGGTACGGGCGACGCGTTGGTGGAGATCGTGGCGGCGGCGTTGAGTTCCGACGCGCAGGCCCTGTCGCAAGACGCTCAGGCGCGGCAGGCGCTTGTCGAGATAGCTGCTGCACTTGCAGCTATGAACATCCCAACTGCCCTGCCTCTCCAAGAGCACATTAAGCAGCTGCGATAGAGGTCGAGAACAGGCTTCACGTGGTCGGAGTGACAAAAGTTCGTTCGCCGCCCGAATCTCAATGTCTGCAATTGGCCGATTCCGGCAGGTGCCTCAGGTTGATCACGATGCCTGCGCGCTGATCATGATCGATTGGTTCTACTGATCAACTTCATCGGTGCGTGCATCTTGGTGTGGCGCTTTTTTAATCGCGCAATTTGGACAACAATGCGCCCCAGTTCTGGATGGTTATGCACCCGACATCTTGCCAATGGGGTTCACCAAGCGGAGTGGTTCGAGGGCAAGTGGCCGCTCGTCCTTCCGCAACTCCACGCGGCACTCGATCGATACGAAGGTGTTGCGTTTTATGCAGGAAATCCGCCGTCCGTAATGCTTCAAAACTACCCGGCTCCACTGAGTGACATGGAGGCATACCGCGACATGATTATCCGAAAGAGCTCCAGATGATCGTCTGGCTGCGATGTGATCACCCGATGAAGCCAACCGAGATCGACTCCAGGTAGATCACCACCGCCTCAGTACGTCCTTCGCGCACGAGATCGAGCGCAGTCTTGTGCCGGAAGGCAGACACCGGCTCGTTCCTCATCCAGCTCAGCGCGACGTCCTGATCACCAAAGGCCTCCGTGGCAGCGGACAGCACGCGAAGGATGGCACGCAGCAACTCCTGCACTTTCGGCGATTGCGGCCGTGCGGTCAGCGTGTTCCGGTGGACGTGAGCACTGTCGGCCAGTTCCTGCAATTGCAGCGACAGGCGCGAAGCAACCTTTGTCGGGGAAAGAAATGCAGAGCCTGGGGACTCCAGGAATGCTCTCATGTGCATCACGTTCATCGGGCACCTCGGATGACGCCTTCGCCCAACATATGCCCTGTTAACGCCCTATACAAGCCCCGTATGCTCCACCCTCGATTCGTCCTTGGATCGACCCGGAAACGTCGCGCCGCCCACGATGGGTGCAGCGCCTCAGTACCTCAGCCAAGTCGAAAATCAACAACAACAAGTAGGAGCGCTGATCAACACCGGCAGCCTGATCATCCTAGATCGGTTCCCTGATCGGAGTGCTTTCAAGTACCCGCCAAAAAGTGGCTACCGGGACTAGGGTCTGTCGGTGGCGAATTTGAAGCATTCTAAGTGGCTAGTTTGGAAGCATTGGAAGTGGCAGATTTGCGACCGCAATTCGAGGCGGTTTTCGGCAGAATTTGCAACTGGCGCTCAAGCTAGATGCGCTTTCATCGTGACCTCAGAACGCACGGGTTAAAGCTCAGTCAGTGCGGCGGAAATCTCGCCGCAGCTGGCTGCCTTGCTAACATGCCCAATAAGCTTAGCGAAGACGACATCCTTCTCTCTCGCCCGGCGAACACTCTCCAAGGTGCGCTTGTCCACGTATGTGACATCGGCATACGGAGCCAGACACAGCAGATGGACGTCGTTTAGTTCGCTACCTTTGCGTTCCGGCTGATCGTGGGCATGAGCCCGCATGTTTTCCTCGACCACGATGACCGGAAGGCGGCTCCGCGTCACCGTTCGCTTCAGCTCCTGCAACGGTAGCCCGTTTGCCTCGGCGACGATCCGCAGGCGCTTATGAAAGATGAGGAGATCCATGGTTTCGGCAAACGTGGCCGACGGATCGATTTCGTTGAGATCCAAGCCCGCGTCCACCAAGAGCTGAATGGCTGGCGGCAGATCGCACCCAGCAGCGATCGCGTGGCCGTTACGGGCGATCTCCGAGATGAATGCGCTGGCCATCACGGAGGGGTCACTTATGCGCTTGTCGCCTCGCGCCGCGATTTCGTCGACCAAATTATTTTGAAGATGCTGGAGCATACGAACGGCTTCTCCGCCTTCGCGCAGCGGTTTGTTCATCCAGTCGGCGATCCGCGTGTTATCGATTTTCGCCGCTCGCCATCGGGAAATGGCTGTGACTCGGCGCGCGTTCTCCTGCCTGTCGGTCAGTGCTGCGCGAAGAAGCCGCCAGTCCCGGAACACATCGGGAATTGCCTCAGTGGCCGGTCCAACCGAAAACAGGCCATCACGTACAAGTTCGCGAACCTGGAACACGTCAGCGTCAGAATGGACATGGGCCGCCATAACTTCGGCTTTCAGCACGTCCAGAATTGAGCCAGGGCCTGCGTCCTGGCGCGACGGTCGGACCCATGCCACTAGTGGCCAGCTCCAGAGATAACGAAGCCGTGCGTCAACTAGCTCGTCGTTCTGGTGTTGCAGCAGTTCCTCGACCTGATGCCAGCAGAGCAGTGGCAACCACCCGCGTTCGACAAGGCCGGGAATGAACATCTGTGCTGCACGCTGCCGATCGCGATTGGCCGAAATCCAGTTGGTTGCAAGTTCCGCCAAGTGCGATGTGTCGAGGACCACGAGGTGCGGTCTGGTGATTAGCGGAGGGACCGTCATGGAAGACGCTTTCCTTTTGGTTTGTTCGGTTGAACCGTACTTTCTGTAGCCGTTGGAACCGGCCACTAAAGGCAGGAAGCACAGGCACTAGGTTTCATTCCGAATCCTCTGCCAGCTCTTGCAAGCGCGCCAATTCAGCATGTGTGTTGAACCCGTCGTGACGGGTCTGGACGCTGGCTTCGTCTTCTCCCGGTAAGGCTCCCGTGAGAGCCATTCGTTCAACGTCCCGCTTCAAGGGCTTAGGGAAGCCCATCTGGGCGCAATGCTTCAGCATCCAGCTGCGATGCGCATCGTGAAATTTCTCTAGTTGCTCCGTAATGTGAGCGCTCTGGCGGGCACTCAGAGAAACGAAGGCCGCCACCCGCCGTGACATGTCCTGACCGTAGTCGGGGTGGGTCAAGCAAAGCGATTCGCCGACACGCTCAATGACACGCCATGCATAGACGAGAACATAAGGCAGCCTGCTATAGAGATAACGCCACTGCGAGACCTTGGCCTCGTAGCCGGAAAAGACGAAGTTTATGTTGAGCAGTTCCGTCCTGATCGCCTTGTGCTCAGTGAAAAGGTGGATCGCTTTGTTACAGATGCCGTCAAAGCCATCTTCGACTTTCTCGTACCGCAATTGCGACAAATAGGCAGCATCAAAGACCTCCGTCTGCTCGGTGATCTCGAGCACGCGTTGAATGCGTCGCGTGTGACCATCCGGTCCTCCCGCCGTACGCGGCCGCAGCAAGAGTGGGTTCGTGGCTAGCTTTTCGGCGAAATCCGCCTCGTCGAGCACTATCGATTCGAGTACGAAGAGATTTTCCTGCAGCAGCTTTCTTATCAGGGCATAAGTGATGTTCAGCTTTCCCTTGCGTGAACACTCCAGTGCCTCATAAAGACAATGCAGCATGTCCGATAGCACTGCTGGCAAAACGAGAGCCTTGAGAATGCGCGCCCTGTCTTGCAGGCGTCCTGTGGTTTCAAGCCACTCGAAGATGTCTTCCGCTCCCTCAAACGCCGCTGCCTCAGCCTTATCGTTGAAATGGATACGGCTCTTGAAGACTCCGCTTTGCTCACCGGACACCAGGAACTGCGTCAGGATGTCATGGACTGCAAAGCACAGGTCGTGCGCGATGAAGAATTCCCGCGGGAGGAAGCCTCTCTTGTTCTTTACCAAACGTCGCATCGGCAGTTCCGTCTGAAGTCCCGTTGGTGATCAGATCACGATCCACTCGGCCTCGTCGAGGCCAACCCGATCCACTCGATGGCGCATGTCATCCGCGCGCCAAGGCCGGAATAGGTAAGATGTTCGACAACGGATCACTCTTAGGGGGAGGACATGGGGAGTAAACCACTAGTTACGAAAGATGCACTTCCGAGGCGGTCTATCCTCGATCTCGACACGTCCGACGATGAATTGCCCACATGCGTGGCTAAGAACGTTGGGGCTTTGGTCATTTCGATGGAAACCAGGTACACCAAAGTCGCTCAGGAGACGACTGATGACAACTAACAGCGCTAGCCAATTCACTCCCTTAGTTACCCGACGGGCGGAACACCTGATGGATCAGGTCGTAAGGCTGCAAGATATCGGGAGCTCAGAGGACCCACTTCCGATGGTTGTCCTGCGGCGCCCTGACGGAGAGATTGTAAGTCGCGATTCTCGCCTTACCGAGGTGAATTCGGAAACGACCGATGACAACTGATGCGGTCTGCATGCCTCTGATTGCCCAGTTCGCCACGAGGCTTGGTAACGATCGCAATGAGATCTTTCGTTATGACCCGGCGCGACAGGTTTCACAGCTTTGGAACGGCCGAGAGTGGGTCGACACCTTTGAAGCACGACGGAATTTTGCGTCTGGGACCCGAATTACGCGTGTGAGCCAAGAGTCCACCGATGACGCCTGATTTGGAGGTCTTGATCGTCAGCACGGCGGTAGATGCTGCAACCGACGAAGTCGTTCGAATCTTGGGCGAACATGGCACTCACGTGACGCGCATGAATACCGAGGATCTCCCATTCGACGGTTCGCTCAGCATTGATTTTCAGAGCGCATCCAGCACGACACTGCAGTACAACGGAAAGGCAATCACTGCGCGGTCGATTTGGTATAGACGCGTTCGAACCCCTCCGAAGCCAGAGAAAATGGACTCGGGAATCTACGACTTTTGTCTTCGAGAG
>Ga0182007_10001922_pt1 | contig 10775 bp, 10 predicted proteins | sample Sormic07211113_1_FD_123023 | JGI IMG/M metagenome (GOLD analysis project Ga0182007, IMG submission 123023) | Rhizosphere microbial communities from Sorghum bicolor, Mead, Nebraska, USA - 072115-113_1 MetaG | ecosystem: Host-associated > Plants > Roots > Rhizosphere | place: USA: Nebraska... | reverse complement strand
TCGTCGACGTGGAAGTAGAAGGTGTGCTGCGGCTGGGTCGGATCGTGGGGATGGCGCCGGAGGGCTTCCTTCCAGGAAATGATCTCGCCCTTGTATTCGATGAGCGTTTCGCCTTCTGCAATATCCTGCACGGCGAAGACGCCGTTGCCGTGGACCCCGGAGCGACGGGTCTGGATTCGGCGGCCGCCGGAAATGGGGGATTTGGAAGGCATCGCCGAAGTCTGTTAGTTTGAATATGTACGCATGCGCGTGCGCGTACGCACGCGAGAACCGCCGATTGTAAATGTCGCCCCCACGCTCCCCACTTCGTGTGGTTCGCTGCCCCCCGAGGGGGCGCAGGCCGCCTTGGGGCGGCCCGGCGGCGGCCTGGCCGCCCCCAGCCCCGCCTCGCGTGGGGCGGCCAGGGGAGGGGGCAACCCCTGTCGGGGGATGCGGAAGTGGACTGAATGAATAGGATTGGTTGAATGAAAACGTTGGTGATTGCAGAAAAACCCTCGGTGGCGCAGGACATCGTGCGCGCGTTGACGCCGGTGGCCGGCAAGTTCGACAAGCACGACGAGCACTTCGAGAACGACAAGTACGTCGTCACCAGTGCCGTGGGCCACCTGGTCGAGATCCAGGCGCCGGAAGAATTCGACGTCAAGCGCGGCAAGTGGAGCTTTGCCAACCTGCCGGTGATCCCGCCGCGCTTCGACCTGAAGCCGGTCGACAAGACCAAGACGCGGCTCAACGCGGTGGTCAAGCAGGCCAAGCGCAAGGACGTGACCCAGCTGGTCAACGCCTGCGACGCGGGCCGCGAAGGCGAGCTGATCTTCCGCCTGATCGAGCAATACGCCGGCGGCAAGGCGCCGCTGGGCAAGCCGGTCAAGCGGCTGTGGCTGCAGTCGATGACGCCGCAGGCGATCCGCGACGGCTTCGACCAGCTTCGCACCGACAAGCAGATGCAGGGCCTGGCCGATGCCGCCCGCTCGCGCTCCGAGGCCGACTGGCTGGTCGGCATCAACGGCACGCGCGCCATGACCGCCTTCAACTCGCGCGACGGCGGCTTCTTCCTGACCACAGTCGGGCGGGTGCAGACGCCGACCTTGTCGGTGGTGGTCGAGCGCGAGGAAAAGATCCGCAAGTTCGTCAGCCGCGACTACTGGGAGGTGCACGGCAGCTTCCTGGCCGAGGCCGGCAGCTACCCGGGCAAGTGGTTCGACCCGAACTGGAAGAAGCCGCCGCCCGGCCCCGACGGCGTGCCCGACCCCGAGCAGCGTGCCGACCGGGTCTGGAACGAGCGCGAGGCGCGCGAGATCGCCGACGCCGCGCGCGGCAAGCCCGCCACCGTCACCGAAGAGAGCAAGCCCACCACCAGCGCATCGCCGCTGCTGTTCGACCTGACCTCGCTGCAGCGCGAGGCCAACGGCCGCTTCGGCTTCAGCGCCAAGACCACGCTGGCGCTGGCGCAGAGCCTCTACGAACGCCACAAGGCGCTGACCTATCCGCGGACCGACTCGCGCGCGCTGCCCGAGGACTACCTGCCGGTGGTCAAGGACACGATGAAGGTGCTGGCCAACAGCGGCATGAAGCACCTCGCGCCCTTCGCGCAGCAGGCGGTCGACAACAACTACGTGAAGCCGTCGAAGCGCATCTTCGACAACGCGAAGGTCAGCGACCACTTTGCGATCATCCCGACCCTGCAGGCGCCCAGCGGCCTGTCCGATGCCGAGCAGAAGCTGTACGACTTCGTGGTGCGGCGCTTCATGTCGGTGTTCTTCCCGAGCGCCGAGTACCAGGTCACGACGCGCATCAGCACGGTCGAGCAGGGCGGCAAGAAGTACCCGTTCCGCACCGACGGCAAGGTGCTCGTGAAGGCCGGCTGGCTGGCGATCTGGGGCAAGGAAGCCGAGGACGACGAGAAGGAAGACGACAAGGACGGCAAGCGCCTGGTGCCGGTCAAGCCGGGCGAGGTCGTGAAGGCCGAATCGGTCGACCTCAAGGGCCTGAAGACCCGCCCGCCGGCGCGCTATTCGGAAGCCACGCTGCTCGGCGCGATGGAAGGCGCCGGCAAGACCATCGACGACGACGAGTTGCGCGAGGCCATGCAGGAGAAGGGCCTGGGCACGCCGGCCACGCGCGCGGCCACCATCGAAGGCCTGCTGGCCGAGAAATACATGATCCGCGAAGGCCGCGAACTGATCCCGACCGCCAAGGCCTTCCAGCTGATGACCTTGCTGCGCGGTCTCGGCGTCGAGGAACTCTCCAAGGCCGAGCTGACCGGCGAATGGGAATACAAGCTCGCGCAGATGGAGCACGGCAAGCTGAGCCGCGAGGCCTTCATGCGCGAGATCGCCGAGATGACGGAGCACATCGTCAAGAAGGCCAAGGAATACGACCGCGACACCGTGCCCGGCGACTACGCCACGCTGGCGACGCCGTGCCCCAATTGCGGCGGCGTGGTCAAGGAGAACTACCGCCGCTACAGCTGCACCGGCAAGCCGGGGCAAGAGCCCTGCGGCTTCTCGTTCGGCAAGTCGCCGGCCGGGCGCACCTTCGAGGTGGCCGAGGCCGAGGCGCTGCTGCGCGACAAGCACATCGGCCCGCTGGAAGGCTTCCGCTCGAAGGCCGGGTGGCCCTTCACCTCCGAGATCATCCTGAAGTTCGACGACGAGGCGAAGAACTGGAAGCTGGAGTTCGACTTCGGCGACGACAAGAACGCCGACACCGGCGAGATCGTCGACTTCAGCCAGCAGGACACCGTGGGCCCGTGCCCGGTCTGCGGCGCGCCGGTGTTCGAGCACGGCAGCAACTACGTCTGCGAGAAATCGGTGCCGACCACCGCGCAGCCGACGCCGAGCTGCACCTTCAAGACCGGCAAGATCATTCTGCAGCAGCCGATCGAGCGGGCCCAGGTCGAGAAGCTGCTGGCCACCGGCAAGACCGACCTGCTCGACAAGTTCGTCTCGATGCGCACCCGCCGCGCCTTCAAGGCCTTTCTCACGTGGAACAAGGACGAGGGCAAGGTGACCTTCGAGTTCGAGCCGCGGACCAGCAAGTTCCCGCCGCGCAAGACCTTCGCCAAGGCGGCGCCGGCGGCAGCGAAGAAGGCGGCAGCCAAGACGCCGGCGGCCAAGAAGGTCGCGGCGGCGAAGAAGGCCGCCGCGCCCAAGGCGCCGCGCAAGCCGGGCGCCGGACTCAAGCCCAGCGACGCGCTGGCCGCGGTGATCGGCGCCGAACCGGTGGCGCGCACCGAGGTCATCAAGAAGCTGTGGGACTACATCAAGGCCAACGGCCTGCAGGACGCGGCCAACAAGCGCGCCATCAATGCCGACGCCAAGCTCAAGCCGGTGTTCGGCAAGGACCAGGTCACGATGTTCGAGCTGGCCGGCATCGTCGGCAAGCATCTCGGCGCATGAAGGGGATTCACATGAAGACACTCATTGCGGCTGCGTTCGCCGCCACCCTCTGCCTGGCGGCGGGTTGTGCATCGCGCGGTGCCTCGGGCGCCGACGGCGGCAGTGCCGCGAGCAGCAGCAGCGGCATCACCGTGTTCGGCACGATCGACGCCAACGTCAGCAACGTCAAGAACCAGAGCCGCTGACGGCGCGGCTCAACGCATCAGGAGGGCCTGCCGCAGCAGCCGTGCCGCCCGGTTTTTTATGCGGCCGGGGGCGCTGCGCAGCGGCCCCCGGGGGCTGACCTTGGCGGTGGCGCAGGCCCACAGGAAGTCTTGCAGGATGGCCGTGTCGTCGACGGTGTCGGTGGCGCCGTAGGTATGGAACTCAGGGTGCCACTGGGTCGCGGCGATGTAGCTGCGGCCGCGGTCCCCCTTGCGGCGGATGGCTTCGGGAATGCGGTCGGGGATGCTCCACGCATCGACCTCGAAGCCCGGCGCCAGGTCCTTGACGCCCTGGTGATGGATGCTGTTGACGCGCGCGCTTTCCATGCCCGGGTAGAGCTTGGAAAGGCGGGAGCCGGGCGTGATGCTGATCTCGTGGAAGTTCTGGTCGTAGGTCTCGGCGTCGCGGTGCCGCAGCGCGTTCGGGTGCTGGGCCTCGATGTCCTGGTAGAGCGTGCCGCCGAAGGCCACGTTGATCAGCTGCAAGCCGCGGCAGACGCCGAAGATCGGCTTGCCGGCCTGCTCGAAGGCCTCGACCAGCGCCAGGTCGTAGAGGTCGCGGATGCGGTCGCCCACCCAGGCGTCCTTGAGCGGCACCTCGCCGTAGCTGCCGGGCCAGACATCGGCGCCGCCGTGCATCACGACGCCGTCGAGCCATTCGGCGTAATGCGACAGCTTGGTGTCGCCGCGCGCGGTGGCGCCGGTCGGGCAGGGGACCATCACCACCATCGCGCCGGCCGACATCAGCCAGTGCGTGATCGACTGCTCCACATACTGCAGCGTCTTGTTGGTGAACAGCGAGCGCGCGGGATCGGCGTGGGAGAAGCAGGCGGAAAGACCGATCTTGAGGCGCCCCGAAACGGTTTGTGACATTGGCTCTGTTGCGCCGCGAGTGCCCCGCGGCCCTGCTATGTGGAGTGGCAGTGGCCATTGTGTCGCCTTCCGGCGCGACGTGCACTGCGACGGCCAGGCTGACGCACTGTCGGACGGCATGCCGCGATGGCATCATCGATGCCCCACGACCCGGAGACAAGCACATGAAGACGATCAAGGGGCCGGCCATCTTCCTGGCCCAGTTCGCCGCCGACACGGCGCCCTTCAACTCCCTCGACGCCATCGCCGGCTGGGCCGCCGGCCTGGGCTACAAGGGCGTGCAGATACCGAGCTGGGACGCGCGCCTCTTCGACCTCCGCAAGGCGGCCGAGAGCAAGACCTATTGCGACGAAGTCAAGGGAACGCTGGCCCGCCACGGCCTCGAGATCACCGAGCTGTCGACCCACCTGCAGGGCCAGCTGGTGGCGGTGCATCCGGCCTATGACGCCGGCTTCGACGGCTTCGCGGCGCCCGAGGTGCGCGGCGATCCGGTCAAGCGGCAGCAATGGGCCGTGCAGCAGCTGCACTACGCGGCGCAGGCCTCGGTCCATCTCGGCCTGACGGCGCACGCGACCTTCTCGGGCGCGCTGGCCTGGCCCTACCTCTACTCCTGGCCGCCGCGCCCGGCCGGCCTGATCGAGGAAGCCTTCGACGAACTGGCGCGGCGCTGGAAGCCGATCCTCGACGCCTTCGACGAGGCCGGCGTCGACGTCTGCTACGAGATCCATCCAGGCGAGGACCTGCACGACGGCGTGAGCTACGAGATGTTCCTCGAGCGGGTCGGCAACCATCCGCGCGCCTGCCTGCTGTACGACCCGAGCCACTTCGTGCTGCAGCAGCTCGACTACCTGGCCTACATCGACCACTACCACGAGCGGATCAAGATCTTCCACGTCAAGGACGCCGAGTTCAATCCGACCGGCAAGCAGGGCGTGTACGGCGGCTTCCAGTCGTGGATCGACCGCGCCGGGCGCTTCCGCTCGCTCGGCGACGGCCAGGTCGACTTCGGCGCCATCTTCTCGAAGATGGCGGCGTATGACTTCCCGGGCTGGGCGGTGCTCGAATGGGAGTGCTGCATCAAGCACCCGGAGGACGGCGCGCGCGAAGGCGCCGAGTTCATCAAGCGCCACATCATCCGCGTGGCCGATCGGGCGTTCGACGACTTCGCCGGCGGCGGGGCCGACAGGGCGGCCAACCGGAAGATGCTGGGGATCGCCTAGATCCCCTGCGGCTTGCGCAAGGTCCGCATGCGGTCGACCGCGTGCACCTTGACCTTGCGGATCTGCGTGCCCTGCTGCACGGTGAGCTCGACGTCGGCCTCGGCGTCCGGCCGGGTCCAGAGCTGCTTGTAGAAAGCCTCGAGCGTCGCCACCCGGACGCCGTCGATCTCGAGCACCACGTCGCCCGGCTGCAGGCCGGCCTCGAGCGCCGGCCCCCAGCGGTCTACCCGCACGATCTGCACATGCCCATCGCGCTCGAAGGACGAGAGCCCCAGCCAGGGCCGCACGCTGGCCCGGGTGCGGCCGGTCGACTGCATCTCGGCCAGCACCGGCCGCAGCAGCTCGACCGGCACGAACATGTTGCCCGGCAGGCGGTTCGGGCCACCCGCCTCGCGCACCAGCAGGCTGCCGATGCCGACCAGCTCGCCATCGCGGTTGAACAGCGAGGCGCCGCTGTGGTTGGCGATCGGCGGGCTGGTGAAGAGGGCGATGTCGATGTGGTACTCCCAGTTGCCGGAGAACGGCCGGGTCGCCACTAGGCGCGTGAACGCCACCTCGGTGCCACCGCTGGCGCCGGTGGCGGCCAGCAGCGGCTCGCCCGGCCGCAGCCCGCCGACGCCGGCCAGGGGCACCGGCTCGATGCCGGGCAGCGGCACCAGCGGGCGCACCAGCGCGAAGCCGGTCGCCAGGTCGTAGGCCACCTGGCGCGCCGGCAGCCGGCGGTCGTCCTGGGTCAGGACTTCGATGGTCTCGGCCTCCAGCAGCAGGTAGCCGATCGTGAGGATCAGCCCGTCGGGCCCGATCACCACGCCCGACCCGCTGCGCTGCCGGCCCAGGTTCTCGGCCGAGGTAGCCCCCTCGGTGGCCGTGACCTCGAGCGCGACGACCGCGTCGCCGGCGCGCTGCAGCGCCTGCACCTGGGCCTCGGCCCGGGCGGCATCGACCGCCGTCGCAGGGGTGGCCGCCTGCGCCAGCGGGAGCCATGCCAGCGCGGCCAGCCAAACCCCGACCCACTGCGAGCACCAGCGCCGGGGCGGCGCCGGCGGCCGCTTGGCGAAGGGGTGGTTTTGCATGACAGCGCTCCTTGGAACGATGGCGCCATGGTGCGCCGCAAGCGCCTCTCCCGCAAGCGCCGGGCGGAGTGTCACGAAGCTGAAATAGCAACTGTCATGCCAGATCGGATATAATCCGGGGTTCGTTTCGATTTAACGACGAAGCACTTTCGTCATTTGCCGGCCAGGCTGGAGATTCTGGAGATCTCCGGGCCCCTCGTGACCAGCCGGCACCACAGTGTGTTGGAGCGCCAGACCGGGCGCCCAAGATTTGCCACCACTGCCTTCGTACTTTGTTGAAGCGAACAGCGCGCTGTCCGCTCCGGTGGGCGCCATTTCCGGCCGGCCTGCGCTCGTTTTATTCAATCTCAATTTCGGCATTTCGCGGCGTCGCGGATTTGCCAAGGCTTTCGATGGACATCATTCAACACAGCATCGCAGTGGGCAAGTACCTTGTCTCGCCGCTCATCAAGGACCTGGACGACGGCCGTTATGCGGCATCGGTCTCGATCCGATCCGGCCGCGGCAGCGGCACGCACGACCGCGTGATGCGTTTCACGCCCAGTTTTGCCAGTCACGCGGCGGCCGTCGGCTACGCGATCGACCAGGGCCTGGGCTGGATTCGCGAACGCAGCGCAACACGCACGCCTTGCGCCGCTTGATTCGGCACACCGATTTCCTATCCAATTACGACAATCCCATTCAAAAGGTAATTCATGCCCAAGGAAGAACTGATCGAAATGAACGGCGCAGTGACCGAAGTGCTGCCTGACTCCCGCTACCGCGTCACCCTCGACAACGGCCACCAGCTGATCGCCTACAGCGGCGGCAAGATGCGCAAGCACCACATCCGCATCCTGGCCGGCGACAAGGTGTCGCTCGAGCTGTCGCCCTACGACCTGACCAAGGGCCGCATCACGTTCCGCCATCTGGAACGCCGTGGTCCGCCGCCGGTCAACAGCGGCGGCAACAACTCGCAGCGCCGCTGACCCCCTCCGTGACCGGTCCCGCCACCGACTTCGCCACGCTGCCGCTGTCGCCGCAGGCGCTCGCGAACCTGACGCAGCTCGGCTACCTGCAGATGACGCCGATCCAGGCAGCCAGCCTGCCGGTGGCGTTGCTCGGCAAGGACCTGATCGCCCAGGCCAAGACCGGCAGCGGCAAGACCGCCGCCTTCGCGCTGGCCCTGCTGGCCAACCTCAATCCGCGCCGCTTCGCCGTCCAGGCCATGGTGCTGTGCCCGACGCGCGAGCTGGCCGACCAGGTCACGACCGAAATCCGCCGCCTGGCCCGGGCCGAGGAAAACATCAAGGTGGTCACGCTCTGCGGCGGCGTCGCCCTGCGCGGCCAGCTGGCCAGCCTCGAGCACGGCGCCCACATCGTGGTCGGCACGCCGGGCCGCATCATGGACCACCTCGACCGCGGCAGCCTGAACCTCGAGGCGCTGAACACGCTGGTGCTCGACGAAGCCGACCGGATGCTCGACATGGGCTTCTTCGAGGACATCGTGAAGGTCGCCCGCCTGTGCCCGAAGGAGCGCCAGACGCTGCTGTTCTCGGCCACCTACCCCGAGGGCATCCAGAAGCTCGCGGCGCAGTTCATGAAGAGCCCGCAGCAGATCACGGTGCAGGCCCAGCACGAAGAGGGCAAGATCGTCCAGCGCTGGTACCAGGTCAAGAACACCGAGCGCCTGCATGCGGTCAGCCTGCTGCTGAACCACTTCCGGCCGCAAAGCTCGCTCGCCTTCTGCAACACCAAGCAGCAATGCCGCGACCTGGTGCAGGTGCTGCAGGCCCAGGGCTTCAGCGCGCTGGCCCTGTTCGGCGAGCTCGAGCAGCGCGAACGCGACCAGGTGCTGGTGCAGTTCGCCAATCGCAGCTGCTCGGTGCTGGTGGCGACCGACGTCGCGGCGCGCGGCCTCGACATCGCCGACCTCGAGGCGGTGATCAACGTCGACGTCACGCCCGACTCCGAGGTCCACATCCACCGCATCGGCCGCACCGGCCGCGGCGAGGCGCAAGGCCTGGCGCTCAACCTCGCGAGCATGGACGAGATGGGCAGCGTCGGCAAGATCGAGCAGCTGCAGGGCCGCGAATCCGAATGGCATCCGCTGGCCGAGCTCACGGCCGATGCCGCCGGTCCGCTGCAGCCGCCGATGGCCACCTTGCAGATCGTCGGCGGTCGCAAGGAGAAGATCCGCGCCGGCGACGTGCTGGGCGCGCTGACCGGCGAGGCCGGCTTCACGCGCGACCAGGTCGGCAAGATCAACGTCAACGAATTCTCCACATACGTGGCGGTCGATCGGCGCATCGCGCGCGAGGCTGCGCACAAGCTTTCCACCGGCCGCGTCAAGGGCAAGACCGTCAAAGTGCGGCTGCTCGACGATGTGGCTTAATTACGTCCTTCGATTTCTTATCACCTGAGCTTTCCATGCCCAAGAAAATCCGCACCGAGGCAGACCGCATTGCCACCCCCAAGCCCGTTCCGCAACCCGGCTACAACGTCCCCAAGTCGGGTGGCGGCCAAAAGGTGAGCCTGGAGCGCGGCACCGCGACCCGCAGCAAGAAGAACCCCGGCAAGCGGGCCAAGAAGGGCGGCTGATCGCCCACCGGGTCGTCTGCGCCGCCGCGGCGCATGCACTCTCGAAACGCGCCCCCGGGCGCGTTTTTCATTTGGATCCCAGGCCCGCACCCATGTCCGACGACTACCAGATCGACATCCCGCCCTCGTTCTTCGCGGTCTACACCGACACCAGGCAACGCCTCGCCGAGCCGATCGCGGTCGTGCGCGCCCGCTACGAGATCTGCGAGGACCTGGCCAACCACCTGGTTGCGCATGCGCAGGTGCTGCATCACGTCGAGGTGCCCTCGGAGGACGAGATCCTGCGCCGGATACATGCCGGGCTGGCGGTGCCCGACGCCGGGGTGTCGGGCGCGGAAGCCGAGTGGATCGTCCGGCGGCTGGCCGAGCTGCTGGGCTGGGACTGCCCGCCGCTCGACGCGGCGTCGGGCTAGAAGCGGCCGTCCCCCGGTCGGCCAGGTCCTCTGGCAAAGGTGGTATGGACGGCAGTACTAAACGTACGCCATCATGCGTTTTCACACGCACAGGTCCCTTCTTGACCGATCCATCCCTCACCCATCCGGGCCGGCGCTGGCTCAAGCGCATCCTGCTGGCGCTGGCGCTGCTGGTCGCCCTGGCCGCGGCGGCCCTGTTCGCCGGCGACCAGCTGGCGCAACGGAAGATGCAACGCAAGATCGACATCCCGGCGCGGGGCGTGGCGTTCCGCGACGACGCCGCGGCGATCGAACGCGGCCGCTACCTGTTCGCCTCGCGCGGCTGCGTCGACTGCCATGGCGCCCAGGGCGGCGGCAAGGTGTTCCTCGACGACGGCAAGGGCATGCGCATTGCCGGGCCCAACATCAGCCCGGGTCCGGGCAGCGTGGTCGCCGGTTACACGCCGGCCGACTGGGAGCGCTCGATCCGCCACGGCGTCAATCCGCTGGGCCGGCCCCTGATGGTGATGCCGAGCGAGGACTACAACCGCTTCACCGACGACGACCTGGCCGCGCTGGTCGCCCACCTGCGCCACATGCCGCCGGCGAGCGGCGGTGGCCCGGTGGTCGATTTGCCGCTGCCGGTGCGCGCCTTCTATGGCTTCGGCCTGATGCAGGACGCCGCCGCCAAGATCGACCACGGGCGGCCGCCGGAGCCGCCGGTGCCCGAAGGCCTGAGCCTGAAGCACGGCGCCTACGTGGCCAACATGTGCCTGGGCTGCCATGGCGAGAAGCTCAATGGGGGCAAGATCCCCGGCGGGCCGCCCGACTGGCCCGCGGCGGCCAACCTGACGCCCGGCGAAGGCACGGCCATGACGCGCTATGCCGATGCGGCCGCCTTCCAGCAGCTCTTCAGGAGCGGCACGCGGCCCGATGGCACGCCGGTGCGGGTGATGCCCTTCGGATCGCTGCGCGAAATGAGCGACATCGACGTGCAGGCGCTGTACCTGTTCCTGAAGAGCCTGCCGCCGAGCCC
>Ga0182007_10001921_pt1 | contig 10778 bp, 12 predicted proteins | sample Sormic07211113_1_FD_123023 | JGI IMG/M metagenome (GOLD analysis project Ga0182007, IMG submission 123023) | Rhizosphere microbial communities from Sorghum bicolor, Mead, Nebraska, USA - 072115-113_1 MetaG | ecosystem: Host-associated > Plants > Roots > Rhizosphere | place: USA: Nebraska... | reverse complement strand
ACCGATTCCAGATCCCCAATGCCCCCAATCACCGCCACACCCGCCCCGCTCTCTCGCCGCTTTTCCGTCGCTCCGATGATGGACTGGACATAGCAGTCTTCCGTAGCCCTGGCCCGCCTAGCCCACCCTGGGGCATCTCTGACCCTTGTAGCAATTTTTAAGCAGCCTGTAGTACATGCCTGCTACGGGCTCTTCCGGTTCTTTGCTTGTAGCCTTGGGGGAATCAAACATTGCTTAAGTAGAGGCGGCAGCAAATCCCCTTCTCAACGTTCAGCTGCCACGCTAAGTTCTTCACGGACGATTCGAGATGCCACACTCAGACTTACTCCCTTCACTGATTTTCAAGGTCAATGACCGTAAATGCATCAAGAAAAATGCTGGGTCTATTGGTCATTAAATATTGGGAGTGAGTGATGCTCGACGGGAAGATTGGAGTTTTTTTCCGCCAAGTCCAAACATTTCGTTTAAAGCAGGAGCACGAAAGATTCTCCTATGGCGAAATTCCCCACTCCGTCTCACAGAGCAAGCCTGAGATGTTCAACGAATTAATCGTGACGCCCCCTGAAGCTTAGGAGCAGGTAAAACAGGCATGAACAATACGCCTAGCCTGAAAGCATACCGATAAATGCCCTGCATACAAGCCCGCCATGTGGTGATTGCAACTCTTGAAGATAGATAACAATCGATCAAAGGGAAGTAAAAAGAACAAAATTATTTAACATCACATCCTTCACTCGAGGAATAAAAATCAGAACCAAATAAACCCGGATTTTTTACGGCGACGACGCCGGACAAATCGATCGACCACTTCGTATCAGGCAAAGTTACAACTCCAGCAGAAAACGAAACTTTCACAACCCTCCAATCTGTCGACGCTTCAGACTTAACAAAAGATACCCATTGAGGTGGAATATCCAACAGCTTAATCGAAGCAGAACAATACTTAATCGCAAGTTCATTCCATTTATCATGCCACTCTTGAATTTCAGATGAAGATCCAGTAGTTGCCGGCACAGCCCACTTGTATGATATGAAAACGATGGGGAATTTCTTCGATGCCGAGTTCAGGCCTGTAATATACCATCGCTGAACCTTATCTGATCCGGCGAAAGAATATTTCACCTGTGCGATTCCCAAAGATGTGTCGACATCCCATTGAAAACTTAAAATATCTAAACTTTGCTCACCTCCGTATCTATCCGTGGCAAGAATACGCATCCGTCCCTTACCTGTATAGGCTTGGCCATTTTCTATCCAATTTAAGATAGTAGCTGAAAGTTGAGTCCAAAGTAAAAATTTATCACGCGTCGCAATCGCGTCACCATGATCAACAATCCATTTCTGACATTCTAGAGTCTCTCTATGAAAAAAACAGTTTTTTGGCGCTAGGGATTGATCACCTAAATCAGAGGCAAACCAGAAAACATGTCTACGCCTACCCTCACTCCAATCATCTTTGTCCTGCATTACCATACTCGGATCAAATTCATACGAATCTATATTTGCGCGCATTGCATGTTTCGCCGTATATACTTTTTGCAAATATCCGGATCTAAACTCCCCTTCATCTGCGATAAAGTCAATTTGAACAGAATCAAGGTGCTCTGAGGTGACTGATATTCCATAAGCTATACGCTGAGTATTTGGCACCTGTTGAGAGGCACTTAAAAATACGCCTTTTTCAAGCCAAGTCGGAGCCAAAGAAAAATCTATTATCTCATCCTTAGGACTTATCCCATTAGCGGCCTCAAAAATAGCACTGCTATCAAATACATTTGCAAAACCCCAGGGACTAAGATAACTATTCTCGTTTTTTTTACCAGTCCGTACAGCCACAACCAACTCCGATAAAGGCCCGCGGAGTCTAGACACCTTTGGAATAGCGGCAATTGCTGACACCAGATCATCCGGCGCAGTACATACTGATAGATACTGGTCAGGCTTCGAAGCCTTACAATCACTATGTACGGCTATAATCTTGGATACTAAGTCATCCGCCTTTTGTTTCGACTGCCGTAGATACATCAACTCAGTTTCAGTATAAGCCGCTTTTCTTGGATCTACACCGTGATCGTCAACAACTGCTAGAAGAGCATCCCGTCTATCCGCGGCACTTCGATACAATTCTGCCAACCGGCCTAGCCTATCTTCTTTTTCTTGTATCCAAGGGTCTTCTAACGCAACATCAAACTCTGGAAACGATGCAACAGAGTAGCCGGTAACTCCTGGCATACTCAACGACAGAGTAGCTGCATACACTGCAAGTTGCTTACTGATATCCTCAACACTAGGACTGTCCTTTAACGCGGCTTCAATCTGCCCCTTAAAGAGTTGTCCTGGATCCCCGCCAATTGTGCTAACCTTGATTAATACACGGCCAGATTTTTGGGCAGCAACAAGCTCACTATTGAACGCTATTTTTGCGTTTCCGCCCAAAGCACCACTTCCATAGTGCCCACTTAAGCTCGCATCGATTGCCTTCCTATTTTTTGCGGTAGAATTCGAAATAGTTAAAATTACATTGAGCTGTAACCCACGGTGTTCCACATTCACAAACTTACTTCCACATCGCGCAATGGCATCATGCAAATTTTTTTCATCAATTAGTTTTTTAATTGGTGCACGGAGAGTAGCATTTTTTAAAATTCGATCTGGCAATACCGCCTTAGCCCTAATTAACACATTAATACTTGAATCTTCAGCAAAGGATTCTCGCTGTTCTCTATAAGCAGCTTCAGCGCCCCCCGTCAAAGAATGAACACTAATAGCAGTATCAACTCCCATTTTATTCAATAGCGAATTATAATCCTTTACAACCTCTGCATCGAAAGTAGTAATTTGCGCTCCTACGTCTTGAGATGCAGGCTCCTCACGATAATCTACACACTGCTCCCCAAATCGCTTGTTTAAATCATTTTGAATAATACCAAACCCAAGATGCAACGGGGTTCCTTCGTACCAACCAAAATCACTAGGACCGTCCCCAGCACACGCGATGCTTGGCATTATTAGAACCAACAAAAAAAGGGTGAACGTAGCATTTCGCATAACAACCCCTTCATTGACATACCAAACCCAAGCCCAACCCCATATTTAAAAAAAAATCAAGCCTCTCCCTCCTTTCTCGCCCAACTATAGTTTCAACTCACTTAGCAGCTAATACACTTTTGCTATAATGACTACAACAAATAATTATTACACCACCCGCAAAAAGGCTCTATAAATATCAAGAATTGGTTAACGCAGGATACAAGATGAATATCTATATTAAGGTTACAGAATCCGGGCAACTGGTAAGAGTATTTGACCGCATCAAAAACAGTGATGCGTTTGACGGTTTCTTGGAGTTAGAAGCTCCTCCAACGATGGTTAATATAGCCTCTAATGATGGAGTAACTGGTAATATTGATATTTACAAAGGCTTACATTACCCGCCCAACACTTATTCAAAAACGGACTACTCTCCTACGGCCGAAGAAATAATATACATATCAGACGGGCAGGACTAACGAAAACGCTAAAACGTCATGGTGGCCCACTCCTAGACGGATGCTGCTTGATCGCCAAAGTCGCAAGTAGGTGATAAGTCAGGAAATGCCAGTAATCCATAAGGTCCAGACTCAGAAGAATGAGGGCAGCAGCGAGAGGCTGCTTTTGGCTGATTCTTCCATTCATCACTTTCCGTTTTGCTCCGAATGCAGTTGCTGCGCATTTGGTAATCGACTGTGGGTGGGGATTCGAACCCCTTCAAGCCTCCATCTGGTCCGCTCTAGGCCGCAAAAAGCGGGATTTTAGCAATCTGCGCGGGGTGTGCTGCGGACTATGGCGGTCCAGATCTTGCTCTAAATATGCCCTAAACCCTTCCTCCCATTAGCAGCCCTGATCGGCAACAATCGGCCATAAGCAGACATCAAACAGGCTTGCTTGCCGCTCGTAATTGCGGGCAGGCTGAAGGCTGACAAGAAGCAATTAGAAGCTGGCTTACCCCCTCATGACCTTGTTCCAGTCGATTTCATACCCCGCGGTTTCCAGCTCACGGCCGAGCGCCTGCTTCCAACCATTACTGTCCATGGACTCCCACACCACACCAGCGAAATCACTGGGGATTTCCAGAGCGCCGCTCTTAAGTGCACATACCTTCGCGCGGCCGAGGCGACCGAGAAAATAACCCAATTCTAGCAAGACGTTCTGCCGTGCTCGCGGTTCTGGCGTCCCCCCCTTGACGCAGCCCACATCGTCCGGGGTCAACAGCACCACGGCAAAACCCACTTCGCCATGCGCTTCGACCTTTTCCATGACCGTACGGCCCTGGTTGGCTTGCTCATGCAATATGATGGGCTCGAAGCCCACTTGCATCAAAAAGCGCGCCACGGATTCTCGTGGGCCTTCCTCATGGCCATGCACTACAAAAACCCGCCTTGAAAGGATTGGTGCCTCTACTACCGTGGGGGACGGAGCTGCTGACGGGGCATGCTCAAGATCAGCCAGATCTTCTCTTAAGGTGCGCTGCGCCTGTTGCAGAAGCGCAATTGCATTGGCGATGTTTCTCTTTGTAGGTGTTGAGTAATCCTCATGCCCGTATAAAGCCATACTGAAGTACCGCAGATCGGCTGCCGATTGGAATCGGTTAAAGACCGAGGTGTGTTCACCAAAGCAACGTCCTAACGTGTCTTTAATGGCTACCTCCAATGCGTTGATTTCGGGTGAACGTCCCTCCACGAGCGTTCGGACATCAAACGCTTCTAGCTCCTCGATACGCTCCTGCAATCGATCAATGGCTCGCTCTATACCCTGCGCGTTTAATTGTGGTTTGTTTGGGGTAGCAGCTGCTGGGGGAGTGGCTCTAGGCATCGGGGACAGTCCATTTTGATCCTATGTGTGATAAAGGACATTATCACTTATAGGCAAGGATAGCGGTGGATGCCTGGGTTACCTGTCGTAACCGTCAGCTTTGGGTCGGTTGCTGCCCTTCGTGACCGGTAGCAACCGGCCAGAGGCCGTCATGTACTTCGAAAGGAGGTATTGAGGTATACGGGGAGTTCGAATCTCTCCTTCATCGCCACATTCTGAAAACGCAAACTCCTGATTTTCCTAGAGAAAATCTGGGGTTTGTGGTTTTTGGCGTCTGAAAAATAGCCATATGGGACTGATATGGGACTGGCGCTCTATCTTGGTGCGTAAATCAAGCCCCGTGACTGAGTGCATTTCTGATCGCAACCAGCGTCCTACGACTTGATAAAGGGAGTGCGAGCGTTTTACTTGAGCTAGCCAGAACTTTCCCCAATTGCGAATGCGCCGCTGTGTTCAAATCCGCTTTTTGCGGTTTCCTGCTGCCTTGAAAAAACTCTAAAGGGTATGAAAACCATTAGGGTAACAATTAAAATGTTTCGCCTCGTGCACACACTAGAACAGCAGAAATTGACTGGCAGGTGTGGCTGGGTGCAGGTCATGTAAAAATCATAAAAATCTCCGAGCATGCTATCCAATAATCGTACTAGGCTATAACCTTAGCCCGAGCTACTGCTGCATCAGTAAAAAACCTCAACAAGGATATGTAGATGCTTCGAGTAATGATTAGGTTAACTCGGTTGCCGCTTCAGGTGACTATTTGCACTACAATTAGCGCGTTGACTGGTATTGTCATATATTTCAATGAGTGGTCGCATGTAGACTTGTTGTCTCTGGATCGCTCCACTTTTATTACAGCACTAAGCGCAATAGCAACTTTAATCGCATTGTTTTGCTCACTGTCGATTGCATGGATACTTTTCATTTCACAACAGGCGAAAGGAGAACGTCTGGCAGCGTATGACCTTATGAAATCGAAATTATCGGAAGTGCGGCAATGGCTGCTCAATCAGCCTGAGTCAGCTGGTCGCGAGACCTGCTTAGCTCTTGCGTTTGAACTCGATATGTTGGAGCTTTCAGATCTTCCTTCGATTGGGCTTGAAAAAGAACAAGTGCATGTCGACTATTGTGAGGCGCTAGCAAAAGGCTTGGAATCAAGTGATGTCGAAGAAAGAAATTTTTTCCTTGTTTCAACGACTCATTTCGTCTACATCGAAAGCCTGCTGAATCGTATCGGAATTATTTCAATTCGACAGATATTGGCGCGGCTTTTTATCGATACTCTTGCAAAGGGGGTAACGCTGGTAGGCCTCTCTGTATTAATTTTAATCGCCTCGCTCTTGTGGTTCACCCCATTCTTAAAAAACATATTTGTTATTGCTTCAAGTTTCATAGCGGTCGGCTCTTCACTTTTGTTGCTGGAAGTTTGGGTTGATCTTCGCAGGCACTACGATGATGAACTAGACTTCATTGCGTCGTCTAAAACAGATGATTAACTTCTATTGGACATAACAAACAACACTTTTGGCCCCCAAGGACAATTAACATGCCAGGTAACTCAGAGTGCAAGATCGCCACGGCAGATGCTCTTACTTTGCTTCTGCACAACCAGCATGCCCTGGGAGCGGCGATAGAAGAGATCACCGTATGGCTTTCAGCAAATGGCGTAGAGACTGTTGCCGATAACGCAGTCGTGGCCATGGAAACCCTGGATAGAAATGCTAAGGCGATCACAGATGCGATTCTGCGAATACGGCAGTCCTAGGGGCGCGCGCCCGGTTCTGCAAACAGGAATGATTGGCCATCGATTGTTGGTGTCCACGGCAGATAGATAGAACGCCGCTTATGTCAAAAAGGCCCACACACCTGCCCCAGGTGCGGGGGCCTTTTTGGGTGGGCACGGCTACTACCACCCCCTAGACTGGATGACCAGCCCCCCGGTCACTGGTTTTACGCACTGACCGCCACTGACTCGAAAAGGAAACGGCGCATGACCATTGAGCAAGAAGTTCTCGAGCGCTGCATGTCTGAGCTACATGCTGAGCACCCGGCAGAGGCCGCGCTGACAACAGCCTTAATGGGTGTCTTCGACTTTAAGAAGGGGACTATTCGTAATAAGGCCGCGCAACGTCAAATGCTGTATGCCATGGGTAAGAAGCTGGCCACCAAAGGCGCCGATGGGGTCGACGGATGGGACCGTTGGCTGCAACAGTTCGTGAAAGACGGCGCCTTGAGTGCTGAGCAGGCGGCCGCCTTCACGGCGCAAGCCCAGGCGATCCACTCATGAGCGGCCGTGACGGCAACGAAATAAACGACCCGCTGGCCGCGCTGAACCTGCCGCACGCCGTCCACGCCCAGGCGCTGAAACTGCTGGGCGCCGTCCACGCCCAGGCGCTGAAACTGCTGGGCGCCATCGAGCAGGCGCGCACCCAGACCGAGGCATGGCGCGCGGCGGATCGCGCCGAAGGGTTTGCCCTGGGCATCGAAACCCTGCGCGCGCTGAACCCGGGCGAGAATGAACGGCTGTACATAGTCTTTGAGGCGGCGTTGCAGGTGCGCCTGGCGGAGCTGGGCGGATGATTGGCGAGTCCATTCAAGAAGATCCATTGCGCGCCCTGGTCAGCCAGCACGCGGTGCGCGAATGCGTGGTGGCCAGGGTCGACGGCGGCCCGGCCTGGGGCTTGTCGATCCGCCTGGGCGGCAGCGATGCGCGCTGGGTGCCGGTGCGCTCGCGGCGTGAGCGCCTGCGCACCTGGGCCAGCTTGAACGCCGTGGGACGTTTTGCCGAAGGCGTGGGCCTCAGCGGATTCACCGTCGAGTTGTGAGCGCTAGGCGCCCATATAGTGTGCGTCGCCGGTTCCACGAAGTGGACAATCAGCACCGCCCTGACATATAGCGACTGCTCGTCGCCTCCCCCTCGCCCGAGTCTCGCCGCTAGATTACTGTACATACAACCAGTATTAGTACAGCGAATCCGTTCCCATGAATTTCGACCAGGCCAAAGCGCTGAGACTGCAGCAGTGGCGCTCGACCCTCGACAACCACGAATTCCGGATGCAGAACCCGGAGGCACACCGCCAGACCCTGCACGCCATGAGCCAAACCTTGGCCGCCGAGGGCCTAGTCGACCCGCTCGAACAGTTCGACATGGATGAGCTGGCGAACGCCGCATACTGGCACGCCGTGGAAGAGCTGATTAACGCGCCACCGCGCTACTGCGGGGCGTCGTCCTATGATGTGGTGTTACGCGGCACCACCGACTTATTCGGTCGCATCGGCCGCTCTATTTTTTATGACGTCAGTTCGCTCGCGGATCCTCAGCGGTCTGGCTACGACGGCAAGATCTATCCGGATGCCGGCGGTGCGAACCTAGTGTTTAATTCATCTGGAGTCAGCGCGCGAATCATCGGGCTCACGCTGACTATGCCCGATGGGCGACGGTATGACCTGATTGAGACGCAGCGTGTGGTCGAGGGCGTGACCTACCAGCCAATCGACGATCCCGACCTGTTTCGTGTGCTGGTCGATACTGCACAGATCGCCCAGGAGAGCCACGATCTCCGCGCCTTCGAAAAGGCCCGACCCCTGCTTGAACTGGCAAGCTTCTGCACCTGCCCGACCTGCCTGGATCGCTTTGGCTCGCGCGACGACTGTCCAACCTGCTGCGGAAACGGGTTTGTAACGAAGGCGATGGCCACGGGTCTATCCTGAATACACGGCCAAGGGGGCAATCATGTGCGGACGTCTTTCCCAGTACCGGGGCATTCATGACTTCGTCGCAGCGTTGAGCATGCCGGGTGCGCTGGTCAATAACACGGGGGATCAGCCGTTTGAACGCTACAACGCCGCACCGACCACTCAGCTCGCCCTCTTTCACCTCGAGCAGAACGTGCTACACGCCGACATGGTGCGTTGGGGCTGGCGACCGCACTGGGCCAAAGATCGTGCGGCGCCGATCAATGCCCGAGTGGAGAAAGTCGCCCACGGTCCGTTCTTCCGCGCGATCTGGCCCCACCGGGCCATCATCGCGATCGACAACTGGTTTGAATGGGTGGACGAAGGTGGCCCGAAGAAGCAGCCCTACCTCATCCGCCGGCGCGACCGAGCGCCGATCCTCTGCGCCGCCATTGGCCAATATCCGAATGCTGAGCATGAGCCGGGTGAACACGATGGTTTTGTGATCATCACCGCCGACAGCGTTGGCGGCATGGTGGACATTCACGACCGGCGCCCGGTGACGCTGTCGCCAGAACTGGCGCGCGAATGGCTGGATCCGGCCACGCCCAAAGAGCGTGCGGAACAGATGGTGCTGCTACAGGGGGAGCCAACCGAGGCGTTCGAGTGGTTCAAAGTGGACCGCGCTGTCGGCAATGTGCGTAATCAAGGGCGACAACTGATCGAGCCGGTAGGAGAACTAGAAAGCGGCCAACAGCCTCGACTGCAAAATAAGTAGCCGCTTTTGTAGCTATTTTTTCTTCGGTTTTTGCGGTTTCGGAATTGTCTCTACCGTCGTGGTATTTGGATTCTTCTTCGCTTTATCGATAGTAATAAACTCTCCACTTTTCGAGTCTCTACCGCGTTTGTTCGCCGGCATACAAAGCTCCTTTTGATGTTGGCTGTGGTCGCTTTCGACCACAGTTACAGAGCGTAGACCACGCCAAGTTTTTAGACGTCTAGAATAGTCCACCTAGTTCCGCTGGCGTCCAATTCATGATCACCAACTCCCCGCTCACTTCGGCCTTCCCTTGTCGCTGATTTGTATTGCAGTAGCGGATGTCCAAGTTTTCGAAGTGAAAGCCCTCAAAAACCCGCCGAATGTCCGGATGGTCGTTGATGCTCACCATCACCTTGCCTTTGCAGCACCGCATGAAGTCGGCCATTCGCTCGTAATTCTCAAACGGGAAGTCCACTCCATAGCCGGCGGTCTGCCAGTAAGGCGGGTCCATGTAGTGAAAGGTGTGAGCACGGTCGTAACGCTCGGCGCATTCCAACCAAGGTAGGTGTTCGACGTAGGTTCCGGACAAGCGCTGCCAGGCGGCCGAAAGGTTTTCCTCAATCCGTAGCAGGTTGATCGCCGGTCCGGTGGTGGCGGTACCGAACGTCTGCCCGGTAACCTTGCCGGCGAAGGCATGGTGCTGCAGGTAAAAGAATCGGGCAGCGCGCTGGATGTCGGTGAGAGTTTCTGGGCGGGTCATCTTCTGCCACTCGAACACTTGGCGTGAGCTCAGCGCCCATTTGAATTGGCGCACAAATTCTTCCAGATGGTTCTGCACGACGCGGTACAGCGTGACCAGGTCGCCGTTGATGTCATTGAGGACTTCAACCGGCGCCGCCTGAGGTCGCATGAAGTACAGCGCAGCACCGCCGGCAAAGACTTCAACGTAGCATTCGTGAGGCGGAAACAGCGGGATGAGACGGTCGGCCAGGCGGCGTTTGCCGCCCATCCAAGGGATGATGGGTGTAGACATAAAGAGCAAGACCTTTACTGTATGGATAAACAGGTGCTAGGCTCGCCGCGCTTCGTGCACGGAGTAAGAGCCTTGGCTGGACTTGCAGGGATAATCTGCAGGGACGGCGGTCGGGTGGGATGTTGACGCATCCAATCCGGCCGCTCTTTTCACTTCGGTGTTGAGACTTCTTTGACGTAGGACTGACAGGCCGCCAGGGCGATCAGTCCTTGGTCGCCGGCATCGGTGATGCCGATAATTCGTTGAGCATGCGCTGGGTCAAGTTGGGCTCTTGTGGGGCCATGAACCAAGCCGCCGGAGGTGGCGGCTGGCACTGCACCATTGTCGCCGGCAGCGGAGGCATCGAGTAGGACTGACAGGCGCAGATCAGCAGTGGCAAGGCGGTCGCGCAGGCGACCTTGATCACGTTGGGCATCGCTCAGGACTCGGTAATGGGTTTGTTCACTGACGGAAAGCCGCTGT